>Ga0209187_1000101_pt1 | contig 191738 bp, 134 predicted proteins | sample BantaG_FD_187430 | JGI IMG/M metagenome (GOLD analysis project Ga0209187, IMG submission 187430) | Marine algal microbial communities from Bantry Bay, Ireland - BantryBay_4 metaG (SPAdes) (version 2) | ecosystem: Host-associated > Algae > Red algae > Unclassified | place: Bantry Bay, Ireland...
AGTAATAAGTGGCAGCATAGACCCCATGTTTGTCCAAAGTCGCTCTGACACCGTGAATGCTGGCTTCTTTGAGGATCTTCAGCTTCTCTTCATTTGTCTTGCGCTCTGATCGCTTTTTCTCTTCTTTCTTCATAATCCAAGTGTTACAGTTTTCATACCATAATCACGTCCGACTATTTAGGGGGCTGAAACACCAGCTACCGTAACTCCCGCAAAAAAAATAATTACTAATACCCTAAATCATAGAATCAAACCGCCCGCTGGCTATACTAGAATCCCTGTGCCCCTAAACTCCTTCGCCCATTATCTCAGAAATCATAAACTGAAACCAAGTGGCTCTCTCGCGAACTATTACAACGAGGAGACCAAGCCCGCTTCAGGTATCTATATGGCCGTGCTGGATCTAGAAATAGGTGACAAAGATTTGCATCAGTGCGCAGACGCCATTATGCGCCTCAAGGCCGATTACCACTACTATGCTCAAGAATACGATAGAATAAAATTCAACTTCACTAATGGACATCGCGTAGCTTATTCAGAATGGCGCAAAGGAAAAAGAATCAAGGTAGATGGCAACAAAACAACTTGGATCCAAACAGAAAAGCCCAGCACTAGCTATGCTGCCTACTGGGACTATATGGAACAGATATTCATGTATGCCGGCACTTATTCTCTAAGCAAAGAAATGAAAAGTGTTCCTCTGAAAGATATGCAGGTAGGAGACGTATTAATCAAGGGTGGCTTTCCAGGACATGGTGTCATAGTTATGGATATGGCCATTCACGAGAGCAGTGGACAGAAATTATATTTATTAGCACAGAGCTATATGCCTGCTCAACAAACGCAAATCCTCATCAATCCCAATGATGCTAAGCTGAGTCCTTGGTATGTTCTGGAGCTTGATCATGATATATCGACACCAGAATATACTTTTGTACAAACTGACCTGAAACGATTCAGTGAATAAAAAAACCCTGCAACGGGTGCAGGGTTCAAATCAATATAAAAAAAGTATTAGAACTTACTTTTAAGAAAGAATCCTTCTATGAGCGATCCTCTTAGGTGGTTGTAAATTATTATAACTGTCTAATAGAGCCTCCAGAATACTTACTGGATTCTAGATCTTTATGCTTAGGATTGCCTTTGTATTTGATGGAGCCACCAGAACTTGCCTCTGCTTTTAAGGAACTGAGCGCCCATACCTTGGCGCTGCCTCCGCTAGAAGATTCTGCTGTAACTTCATCAGCTTGCATCTTGGCACCACTTAGGCTACCTCCTGAGCTGACCTCTGCTTTGAGCATATCAGTCTTTCCCTCTAGTTTGGCCGATCCTCCTGAGCTGACCTCTACAGAAAGTTTGTCACTGGTTATCTCCATATCTAAAGAACCCCCACTGGAAACTTCTACATTGAATTTATCGTTTTCATAGGCATCATGACCTATAACGCGAGCCCCAGCAGAAACTTCTACGCCACGCAACTCATTCGTATATAACTTTATTTCTGCCTTTCTATTATTTGAAGACATTCCCCATTTTTGGGATTTGAATTGAATTTTCAATTTGCCATTTTTGTTTTCGATAACCAGATCTTCTAGTTCACCCTTGATCATTTTTATCTCAGCTCTAGGCTCACCGTGGTATAAAGTCACTTTGACACCAGTCGAGGCATCGAGTACATCAAAATCTGTCAGCTCCATCACCTCAGCCTGGGCTACGAGAAAAGTGGAGCTCATTATAAAGCAGAGAAAAGTAATTATGTTTTTCATGATTTTGATTTTATATTTATAAATATACCATTCACCTATAGATCTCAATAAACAAATGTGACGAACTATCATATCTTAAGGACCAAATGGCATAATCAATGAATGAACAGCCCAGTAAAAAAAGAGTCATAGGTATAGGTGGCATATTCTTCAAGACTAAGAACCCTGCTAAGATTAAAGAATGGTACAATAAAAATTTGGGCATCTCCATGGATCAATATGGGGCAGGCTTTAAGAGTCGACAATATGATGATCACGAAAAAAGTGCATATCTGCAGTGGAGTCCATTCCAGGAAGATACTGAGTACTTCAATCCTTCAGAGAAACAATTCATGATCAACTACAGAGTGGCAGATCTGGAGTGGCTGGTAGGGAAACTTAGACAGGCTGGTGTCACTATCTGCGATGAAATAGAATCATTTGAGTATGGAAAATTCGTCCATATCATGGATCCTGAAGGTAATAAAATAGAATTGTGGGAGCCAGTTGACGCTGTTTTTGACAAATACTATTCTGAGAATCCTGAAAAATCCAGCAATTACTGAACAATCTTGTGAAAAAACCCAATCTAAAATTTTGATAATCAGATAGTTATACCCAATTCCATTTTGTCTTGCATATGTCTCTGATACTAAAATTCTTCCAATTCATCTCAGTAACCTCTTTAAAATCGTACTTTTGCACTTCGTCTAAAATCATATGAGCGGAAAAGCGAAGAAGGAATTATACAGCTATCAGAAAAGTGATCTAGAGCACATATTTGAAAGATTCAAAAATTGCCCCCCAGATTACAAGCTACTTTACCAGTTACCCACAGGTGGTGGTAAGACTGTCATATTCTCAGAAATCACTCGACGGTACATAGCTGACAAGAACAAGAAGGTACTCATCCTCACTCACAGGATAGAACTTTGTAATCAGACCTCGACGATGCTGACTGAGTTTGGCGTCAAGAACATGATCATCGACAGCAAAGTCAAAGAAGTGGAAGCAGACGATGAGCATATGTGCTACGTGGCCATGGTGGAGACTCTGAATAATCGATTACAGGAAAAGACAGTAGAATTTGACAAGCTCGGACTGATAATCATAGATGAAGCTCATTACAACTCATTTAGAAAATTATTCAAGTTCTTCGATAAGCAATTTCTACTCGGTGTGACAGCCACACCACTCAGTTCCAACATCAAGCTTCCGATGAAGGACAATTACAACGAGCTCATCTGTGGACCATCCATAGAATTTCTCGTCAAAGAAGGGTTCTTGGCCAAAGCCACTACCTACACCTACGACGTAGGCTTGGGTTCACTCAAGGTAGGCATCAATGGTGACTACACGGTCAAGTCCTCGGAAATGGTCTATGGTAACATCTTGATGCAGAGTAAATTACTCTATGCCTACAAGGAAAGATCCTTGGGGCAGAAGACCTTGATTTTCAACAATGGTATCAATACTTCCAAGCAGGTATTCATCACCTTCAAAGAAGCAGGATTTGAAAATATCAGGCATCTGGACAGTAAGATGAGTAAGACTGAGCGAAATGAAGTAGTGGATTGGTTCAGAACGACGAACGACGCCATATTGACTTCAGTAGGAATCTTGACGACGGGTTTTGATGAGCCGACCATCAAGACCATTATCATGAATCGTGCTACTAAATCTCCCACCCTATACTATCAGATGATAGGCAGGGGTTCCAGGATTCTAAAGGATAAAAAGGAATTCAAGATTGTGGATCTGGGCAACAATGCGGCCAGGTTCGGGTTGTGGACAGAAAACATCGACTGGCAGAAGATATTCAAGGCACCAGACATCTATCTTATGAGCCTTGTTTCTGATGAGGACATAGAACGCAAGTTTGTATACAGGATGCCAGAGGAACTCAGTAAAAAATTTGCCAACTCCAAGAACCTGGAATTTGACGTCAAGGAAGAAAGCAAATTGGCTGTTGCCAAAGGGCTAAAAAGTTCTACTGTCATAGATAGATCCATAGAACAACATACTCAGATAGTCGTAGAGAATAGCACGGAAATCATCGAGGCTTATGCCCTGGCTAGAGAACTGGAAGAAGAGATCTCATACCGGGTCAAGCAGTATTGCTACCTTATCTCTAAGAGCACTAGAAATTACAGGGACTGGGTACTGGAAGATTATATGAGAAGACTGAAGAAGTCCATCATGATGAAGATCTGAATCTGAGCTGTGACACAGAATAACGATTGCTTTTCATAACCACCAATTCAGGTTAAATCTACTTATTGAACTAATTGAACTAACATCTCGTTAGTATTATCAAGTCCTTATTATATAAGAATAAGAGTATTTCCGTACTTTCGAGCATATAACTAAGGGACGTTTTTTTTAATTTAAATCTAAGAATGGGTAGATCACAAGACAGTTTCAATAAGAAAGAAAGAGAGAAAAAAAGAAAAAAGAAAAAGAAAGATAAGATGGAGCGTAAACTCCAGCGAAAAGAATTCGGCGATAAGCCTGCTGAGTTCATGTATCTGGACGCAGATGGTAATCTCACTACCGAAAAGCCTGACCCAACAGTAAAAAGAGAAGAAATAGCTCTGGAAGACATAGAAGTCAGTATCCCCAAACAAGATAAGTCTCAAGTCCAAGATTTTACCAGAGAAGGAAAAGTCAAATTTTTCAATGCTGAAAAAGGGTATGGTTTCATTATGGATGTCATGACTAGAGAAAGTCTCTTCGTCCACATAGATGGTTGCAATCAACCTATCAAGGAAAATGACAAAGTAACTTATGAAGCTGGTTCAGGCCCCAGGGGACCTATAGCGACTGACGTAACATTAATCAGTTAAGGTACTCTACCCATGAGTCAAAAATCACACCTTGGCTCTTACAGAAAAGAAATAGAGCTGGGCCAATTGGTCAAAATCGTCCAAAAGCAGCACCAACAATCCGGTGAGCTTACAGAAGGTTTAGTAAAACGTATACTTACTAATGCCCCTCACCACCACCACGGAATCAAAGTCGCCCTGGACACAGGAGAAATAGGTCGTGTAAAGGAAATCATTGACATAGAAGACATCGACTGGGCTAAATACAGTTAGTCCCTTAGCTAGCTTATAATCTTTTATGAAAAAATCAGCGTACGACCCAGCTAAGCCTCCCCATCACTAGCACATTATTGCTCAATATTCTAAATTAGCTGTTATGAATAAGATACGACTAGGAGGCGTACCAGAGCATTTCAATCTGCCTATACACTTAGCCATGGAACATGGCTCATTTGAAAAGCGAGGGTTTGAACTGGATTGGACCACATTTACAGGTGGTACAGGTCAGATGACCAAAGCGCTCAGAGACGGAGATATAGATGCTTGTGTATTACTCACAGAAGGAGTCATCGTCGATATATTCAGAGGCAACCCTAGCCGCATCATCAGCATTTACGTAACCACGCCACTTTGTTGGGGCATCCACACCGGGCAGAGCAATGAGCTAAAGAATTACTCCGATATCTTCGATAAGAAATATGCCATCAGCAGATTCGGTTCTGGATCTCACCTGATGGCCATAGTCGATGCTAACAGCAAAGGTGAAAAAATCAGAAAAGAACAATTTTCCATCATCAAGGATTTGGAAGGCGCTCTCGCAGCCCTGGATAACCAAGAAACTGATGTCTTCTATTGGGAAAAATATACAACCAAACCTTATGTGGATTCTGGTAAACTCAGACGCATAGGCGAATACTTGACGCCTTGGCCGTGTTTTGTAATTGCTGCCACCGAAGAAATTCTCAAGCGGGATCCAGAGAATATAATAAGAATGCTCAGAGTGATCCACGACAGTTGTGACAGATTCATGAGAGAATCCACTGTTTCCATTCCCATAGTCAGCAAACGTTATGATCAGCAGCTACCTGATGTCGAGCGATGGTTCCACTCTACTGAATGGGCCATCCATGGGTGGATCAGCGACAAGATGATATCAAATGTCATATATAATCTCAAGCTGGCTGGTATCATGGACAAAGCCGCAGAGAGTCCAGAATTGATCTGGAAGAGATAGGTTACTAAGTGATAGACTGATAGACCATTAGATACTCGTACTAAAGGTTAGATTTCTAGATTCTAGATCAGTAGATGCCAGACCCCTTAACATTCTGCAAGACGCTGGAATGCGCTATATGATAGCTGGATTTAAATTTTCAAATGAATTGCAATTTTCTCTTACATTCATTAAACTGCTGATACAACTTAAACTTAAAAGTCAATTTGAAACTAGTACACTTATTGAAATTAGTAGCGACCATTCCCTTGTTACCGCTTTTGGCCAGGCAAGGAAAGCAAGTTAGGCAATCAGTGCCGGAGCTGCCTGCTGCCACCGGACCTGCAGGTACAGCTTCAACTATAGGCTCTAAGTCCAAAATCAAAATCATCACCTTGGGTGAAAGCACTATTGCTGGTGTAGGTGTCGCTACCCACGTACAAGGCTTTACGGGACATTTTGCTGTAGCTTTAGCTGAAGGACTGGAAAACACCGTGGACTGGAAAGTCTATGCCCGCAGAGGTTATACAGCCCGTAGAGTCGCACAAAAACTAGTCCCTGAAATAACTGAAAAAAAGCTGGACTTAATCGTGATCGGGCTTGGCGGCAATGACAGTTTCACATTGAACAGGAAATGGAAGCAAGACATCCTATTTCTCATCTCACAAATTAGATCAAAGAATCCGTACACTCCCTTACTTTTCATTCATCTACCTCCCATTGCAGAGTTTCCTGCCTTACCTCGAGCGCTAAGCTTTGCACTAGGTAACTGGATCAGCATCTTGAATTATCAATTACAGGAAATCGTAAGCAAAACTGAAAATTGTTATTTCATATCAGAAGCCATTACTTTGAAATCCTGGTCTGAAAGATATAGTCTGGAAAACACCCCTGAAACTTACTTCAGCGATGGCGTACACCCATCAGGAGTGACTTATGAGTTATGGGGAAAAGATGCAGCTCAGTATGTCATCCACAATAAACTCCTTGCCACTCTCACAGCTATAGCAATAGCATTCATATAAACCCGATGCTCGTCGATCGGGGTTGTAAAGACTAAATTTATAGTATTAGTTGTTACCCAATATGAGTGGTAGACCTGCATCTCCACCACCAACGATCACAACTTTGGAGTTAGGTGACTTAGCTAGTTCCAGTGTGGCTTCAATGCCCTTGTCTTTCAATATTTTATCGGTAAGTGAGGCATTGAGAATCTGGTTGGCATCTGCCTTTGCTTGCGCTTCTATGATCTTACGTTCTGCTTCTTTTCTTTCTCTATCGAGCTTGAATTCGTATTGAAAAGATATCTGTTCTTCTTTCAATTTTTGCTCGATCGCCTCTTTCAAGGTAGGTGGTAAGACAACTGATCTTATAAGTATTGCATCCAGATTCAGATGTTTAGGAATAAGAGATTCCCTGGTCGTCGTATATATTTCGTCTTGAATGGATTCCCTCTTAGTGGAATACAATTCTTCTGGTAGATACTTACCGATGACCTCCCTGGTCGCCGATCTTATCTCAGGTCGAATGATACCTTCTGAATAATTTTTTCCGACCTCTTTATGCAGGAATCCTACTTTGTCTGCTATTGGATTATATCTGTAGGAGAGCTCTATGGTGATAGATAACCCATTCTTCGAAAGGACCTCCATTTCTTCTAGTTTGTCAGTATATCTGATGTCATACTTTTCCATAGTGTTCCAAGGCGCTACTATTTGGAATCCCTCGTCATAGACATGATCAGTAACGACACCTTCTCCCAGCCTCTTGAATAAGACACCTTTGTGACCTGGTGGAATGGTCACGAAGACTGTGCTAGTGAGAATGCTGAATATGATCATCACGAATATGAATAAGATGACCCACTTCAATATGCCAGCGGACATATCATTCCTGGGCCTACGCGGTGGTCTATTTCCTAGAGTATCTGCAAGTTTCTTTAAAGGATCTCGTCCGTGGTTTTCCATTTAGTTTGGTTTGTTTGAAATCTTAACATCAAAAAGATAGAAATAATTCTCGACTATAGGTAAGACTCCAGTGCATTAATGACCTCTTGGGGGTTTATTTCTGTCATGCATCTGAAATGTCCTTTAGGGCAGGAGGTTTTTCCTTGCTTGGTACAAGGTCTGCAATCAAGATCATTATTCTGAATGATGACAGCGTTGGCCGGTTCAAGTATGGGTCTGTGTGGTGTATAACCCAGCATCGGATGCGTACTCCCAAAGATTGCAACGATGGGTATGCTCAGAGCTGCTGCGATATGCATCATTCCTGTGTCTCCTGTAAGCAGGACCTGACTATTCTCGATGACTCTGGCAGAGTCCTCTATATCCAAGGTGCCAGTCAAGTTCATCAAGCCTACCCATGGCTTTATCGCCTGACTGCGCTCCACATCTGCAGGACCCCCTATGAGGACGACCTGCTCGTAAGATGTTTTTTCTACGATTAGGTTCAAGAGCGAGATGGGTATTTCCTTAGTGGCCCACGCAGCACCTACAGCGATACACAGAAATTTTTTAGGTAAGCGATCTAGTAGTGGCTTATTCCCGATTTTAGAAAAATAAAACGCAGTCTTGGGCTGTGGTACAGAAATACCCATGGGTTCGAGCACTGAAAGGAAACGATCCACTATGTGTGCCTGTGGTTCTGTCCTGAAATTTGTCTGAGTCAATAACAATAGTTTGATCCTGGGTTTCTTCAAAGTATGGGCACTGATCCTCAGAGCGGCCTTGACTTGTCTGGATCGCAGATTATTATGCAAGTCGACTATTTTATGGTAGCCTTCTTTTTTCAAAACTGGTATGACTTCAGCTAGCCCATTCTCTATGTTCCAAACCTTGGTGATGTGTGGGTTAGGCTCGACAAGGCTCTTGAAGGCTGACTTGACCAGGAAGTGTATTTCGTAACCAGCGTCATGGAGCGCCTTTACTGTAGGGCTAGTCAAGACAATATCCCCGATGGAATTGAACCTTATGACGAGCACCTTGAGCTTTACCGATTCCAGTGCTGCTATTCTTTGACAAATTTTCTAGAAATCAGTCCCTTTTCCATTCTAAGACTCAATATATAGAATCCTGATCGCATCGCTGCTGTGTTAAGTCTATACGGAGATAAGGCGGTTATGGATGTCTTGTCCAGCAATAAACGTCTCCCATTGGAATCATACACTTCGAGTTCCACTAATTGTACTTTATCGTCACCACTTTCTAATTTAATGTCCAGAAAGTCTTTCGCTGGATTTGGATATAGGATCAGTCTAGACGCTTCTAGTCCTACTTCTGCAGTGGAAGTCGGTAATACTCTGACACCATTAGTAAACCAAGTCCCCCAACTTCTTCCGGCCTGGACGACAGCATCAGTACCGGAGATACCACTTATCTTGTCGTCATCTATGCCTATTCTACCGATACCAGCGACATCAGGAAAAGAAGGTGCCCCTGTTCCATCACTGTAATCGAAAACCATAATCTGATCATCTCTAGAATAATTAGGGTAACTGAAAGTATTGTTCCCTAGAATTTGTTTTCTGGTATTGGTTTCTATGTTCATACCGATAACAGAAAATTCATAATCATCTGTGCTGAGTTCTTCCCTGACATCAAAGGCGATGATATGTGGAGAATTCTTAGAAAAGGTAGGATTACCCAGACTGATGTTGTCTGGCAAGGAGCCAAATAATTTATCAATGTCACCTGAGCCGAAAGTCTTAGCACTCGGGTTCCATATTTCCAAGAATCCAATATCCCAATACTCAATATTATTGTTACTGGTACCACTCTCCACAATATTCAATGCATCATACATCAAGGTGTTTCCTGTGTAGTCAAATTCCATTGAATCCGCAAATCTGACATCTCCAGTCTCTACCCCATTGGTGAAAGAAGGATTATATAATTCGTAAGTCCTGCTTTGACCTATTATGTCATCATAGACCACAATCTCATTCACATCTGCGTCCTCTATCAACGCGACTCTGTTGCCATCCTTGGATATGACGGCATTATACCAGCCTCCTCCAAAAAGTTGGTCCAGCCTGATCTCTTCGCTTCGAGGAGGATTTGAATTCCAATCGATATTGATAAGGTAGACGAAGTTGTCTTGGCCTACAAATATAATTTGTGAGCCATCATCAGTGATGGAAGGTCTTGAAAATTGAGCGGTAGTAGACAAGGGATTAAAAATAAGCGTACCATCATTCAGATTGGCCACATAAAGATTGTTTTTATCCAGATCGGAATGCAGCAATAAATCAGAACCACTATTGACATCTATCTCCGTCTCATAATCAGGAACAGTAGATGTTCCGATGCCTACATCTGTAAATGCCTGCCCAGCTCTATCCACCACAGACTGATCGTACAAGTCGCTAGCTGACTGTTCTACCGCATATCTGAGATCGTTGAATCCTGAAGATCTTGTCAGATAAGTGGTCAAGGCTCTATAGAAAACTCTTTCAGCTGTCTCTTTGCCTACTTGCTGAGCAAATCTGTAATAGGCGTAATTAGGGATTCCACTATTGATATGCACACCACCATTGTCTTCCGATCCTGTGAATCGTTCGTTCATATGTCGTGGCTGCCATCCATTCCCAAAATCCTGGGTACTGGCACCATTATGTGGATCGTCCATAGCTCTGAGTGCACCCCCAGGGAATACACCTGCTCGTACGACATCTTCACCGATCTTCCAGTCATCTCTATCTATCATCGCACCGAATATATCAGCAAAAGATTCATTCATCGCTCCTGGCTCATTTTGATAAATAAGATTGGCTGAATTTTCCACAACGCCATGTGATAACTCATGGCCCGCAACATCCAAACCTCTACCCAGCGGCAAAAAAGTATTGTCTCCATTTCCATACCAGATGGCTAGGCTATTATAGAAGGCATTACCCATGGAGGAACCATCCTCATTCGTGACATTCACTATAGAAACTATCGTCTGGCCATCACCTGTTATTCCGGATCGCCCGTGTACATCTTCAAAATATTCGAAAGCTTCTCCCGCATTATAATGAGCAGAAACACCTGCAGTGCTATTGCCCCAAGAATTATTTCCAGAGGCTATCTGAGCAAAGGTTGCATTACTATTTATAGGGGATTGTCCACCGATATCTATTGTCCATATGGCGCCTACTGGCTCGTCAGGAATCTCAGAAACATTATCACGATACATACTTCTACTTGCATCTATCATAAAGTATGTTCCATTTTCCTCGTAGGTATTTATAACTCTATTAGCGCCTAGTAGATCTACGGCATTTGCTTGGGCAGGTCCAGCGACAAGAGTGCTTGACTCTTCGTGATTGCAAGTCCCATCAGCATCAAGTGAATGAGCATGAATGTTGCCGTGCAGATTGCAAGTCAGTGGCCAGTGATTCAAAATCTCACCAGTCGTTGCATCTACCAGGTATTCAAATCTTTCTGCAAGATTAGCAAACACCACATAGTTATAAGCGGTGACATATACGCCTTCATTATTGTAAAAGACTAACTTACCTTCCCATTGCTGCCGATCTTTACCTATTCCCTGCATGGATAACGGATTCCAATCTTCCTTGAAATTTTTTAAATCAGCAACAATGGCTTGCTTTGCGACTTGAGTCGATATTCTTTTTGCGCTCACATCGTACAGCTCAGCAGTCGGTACGTAGTTTCCGTTTTGCATAGTTATCTGTCCATCCTGTGCATGAAGTATTATTTCTCCATCGAAGACTTTGATGCCATCATGATATTGATCCATTTTGATATGGGTCGTACCGAGGTCATCAGTAGAAATATTACTCGTCACAAAAGATGTTTTACCATCCACTTGCATAAGACTCTTCTGTTTGCCGAGCCAAGCTTGCGCTTTTTCTTCCCAAGTACCAGTCAGCTTGGCTGGAGTAGAATCTGAAAAGAACTTAGGTAGCCCGTACGAGTTGTATGAAACCACTTCGATATATTCATCTGCAATGAAAGGATTATTACTGTTCAATCCATAATTAAAAGCCTTTTCAGAAACTCTTGGATCTTTTAGGTCTGTAGCTGTTGCAAATGGAGAGCGAAGACTCTGAGGCTGAGCAGCGATCTGAGAATATGCCTTTATAGTTAATAGCAGGCCTATGGTCAGGCAGATTATAAGAGGTAGTGAACGCATTTTCAACTATGATTTGACTGTATTTAAAATATTTATTTGATAGCAAATAATTTACTTCCTTGCGGAGGGGACGCCGCCTTCTGATGAGGCTGTTCTTTTAGCAAGTTTATAAAGCGTCATTAAATACTGATGGAGCGGTTCTGGTTTTTCGTCTCCATATCCACCCCAAGTCAGCTTATGGGTCTGATCTCCATCTTTCATTTTGATAAAATAATACATGTTGCCTGGATTATCCATGACCCGATCATCAAAGCCCAGGGTGAAGTAATTATTGAACATTTGTTCTGTAAGCTGCTTATCCAACTTATCATAGACTTGCACATTCCCCTCCTTGTGCGCCCCCTGGAACAGCTGCCCATCTTCCATCAGTGTATATTGGTCTACAGCTCCAGTAAATCCGCCACCAGAACCGAAGGATAGGATCTTACCTTTAAATTCATGAGGAGTCAGATAATCGGCCATACCATCAGTGTTTTTTGTGCTTTTGCAGGCTGTTGTCAGCAATACCAAGCTGAACAAGAGGCTTATTGCCAAGGTAATTTTAGCCATAAGGCGAGCTTTTAGTTGGGTTTAAATGAATAGGTGATCAGATGTACGAATTTATCATATTTGTGGCTCATATACCCTGAAATGCCGTGGTGGTAGAATTATAGGATTTATTTAACACCTATTAAGAAGTCCAATGGAAACAAGACTTGGATTTTTGCGTTTTATCGTGTAGTAGTAATGCTGTAGAAATGACAGTTTTTCTCTAGGAAATATCATTACCTTTATAATCTCTATATCTAACACAACAAAAAAGTAAAAATGAGAACATTATTATTAATTATGACCTTTGCGATGACAGCTGGATTCGCTAGCGCTCAAGCTAAGACTTGCTCTAAGACTGCAGCTAAAACTTGTACTAAAGCTCAAAAAGCGGCTTGTGCTAAAACTGCAGCTGCTACTACGGATTCTGAGACTCAAGTACTTTCTGCTTCTGCAGCGGCTGATCTTGCTGCTGAAAATAATGAGAACATTGAAAGAAAAGAATGTGCAATGTCTGGCAAAGTTTCTTACTACGAGAAGTCAGTATGCTCTAAGTCTGGTAAAGTTTCTATGAATGAAGTTAAGTATTGCACTGACTCTCAAGCATTTGTGAATGCTTCGCCTAGTGAAGTCATGTCTGAAACTCAGGCTGAAGTCATCAAAACAGCAGATACAGTAGACGGAAAGGTACAATCAGCTACCAAGTCCACTAAGAAAGCTTGCTGCAAAGGTAAAAAGGCTTGTGGAAGCAAGGCTAAGAAAGGAGCATAAGCCTCTTTCCATTAAAAATATAAAAGGTCGTCTTATTATAAGACGGCCTTTTTTTTGTGCCCTGTTAGCTCCTAAGGTTGGATAAATATGAGGTCTTAGGCTCAAACCCTTAAAATCTGCTTATATTTATTTTTCTTTAATATGTAACTCGTTTACTTACACTAGTTATGGCCTCAAAAAAACAGAAAAAACAAGCCAAAAAAGCTCAGCAAGCAGCCCAGCTAGCGAGAATCAAGGCTGCTAGCAATTCCGCCTCATCTTCCATCAAGCAAAACAAGAGCGATAAGCAATCGAAACTCAGTGGCACAATGATAGGTGCCCTGGCTGCGGCACTGCTGATTACATTTTTTGCTTTTCTACCCAGTTTTGACAATCAATATGTTAACTGGGATGATGACAAGAACTTCTATGAGAACGAAGAGGTCATCACGATAAATTCTGACAACTTTTGGAAGAATACAGGAGAAATATTCACTGGAGATGTGATAGGCAATTATAACCCCCTGACTATATTCTCATTTGCTTTGGAAGAGCGATTTGTCTCCCAGGAGAGCAGGCCCTTTGTCCGGCATCTCAACAATTTTCTACTTCATGCTGGTTGTGTTATTTTCATATTTCTAATAGGTGCCAGGCTGGGCTTGGGGCTGTGGGGTGCAACCTTTATAGCGCTGCTATTTGCTGTTCATCCTATGAGGGTGGAGTCCGTAGCGTGGGTGACTGAGCGGAAAGATGTCTTATTCGGGTTCTTTTATCTGGGAGCCTTCTATTACTATCTCAGAGGGAAACAAGAGGGATTCGGGACTAAAGACTGGCTACTCATAACTCTATTCTTCATTCTGTCGCTCTTCTCTAAAATACAAGCGGTCTTCTTACCCGTTTCAATGGTCCTACTGGATTACTATCTTTCCAAAGATGCCAAGCTAACTGTAACAAGCATTCTGACTAAAGTGCCTTTTTTCATAGGCTCTTTGATCATCGGTATCGTTAATATCCTGAAATTGAAGGCCTACGGCACAGTGGGCGAGCAAGAATATGAAGGAATTTCAAGATTATTCATCGGCTCCTACTCACTAGTCATCTATTATATCAAAGCGCTCATCCCTTTCAGGCTCTCTCCCTTGTACCCCTACCCTTCCTCACTGGATTGGACATTCTATGTATCGATAATAAGTTTTGTAGGGACTGCCGCTTACCTGATTCTGGCTTATAGGAAGAAGTGGCGAGTTGGCTTTTTTGGAGTTGCATTTTTTATGGCTAATGTCTTTATGCTACTCCAAATACTAGGCGCTGGTCAAGGTTTTCTTGCCGACCGTTTTACCTATGTGGCTTATTTTGGTTTGTTTTTTATAATGGCTTACTATCTGAACAAAGCTATCAATGACAAGCCTTCGCTGAAGCTACCCCTACTTGGTGTGGCTGGGCTGATGATAGCCACTTATAGTTTAATGACTTATAACCAAAATAAAATCTGGAAGAATAGTGGAACGCTTTGGACACATGTATTGAAATACTATGAAAACTCTACCCTACCCTGGGGCAATCGCGCCAATTATTACAGAGATACAGGAAAAACAAGTCTAGCGCTGAGCGATTACAATAAAGTCATCAGTCTGGATCCTTCCCAGCACAGACCCTACAACTCCAGGGCGAGATTGTATTTCAATTTTAATAATAGGGACTCACTAATGAAAGCCTTGGACAATTACAACAAGGCTATAAATTTACAACCAGGTAATGTCGAATATCGTGTCAATAGAGGCGCTACTTATGCTAAACTCGGGGACGGTCAGAGAGCCTTACAGAATCTGAATGAAGCTGAACAAATAGATCCTAGCTTTGCTAATATTTATTTGAACAGGTCTGTTATCTATAACCAAGATGGACAGCGCGAATTGGCCATAAAGGATATCGATAAATATCTATCCATCAAACCCAATTTTCCTGACCTATGGTATGAAAAGGCCAACCTCCACAATAGTCTGCAACAGGATACACAGGGCTTCGAAGCGATATCAAAAGCCATAAAAATGAACAACACCAAAGGCATATACTATTTTGAAAGAGCCAAATCCAATTTTATGTTAGGCAAACAGGATCTTGCCATATCAGATCTCAATACCGCTGCTGGCCTAGGTTACAAAGGAGATCCAAAAATCATCAACCAAATCAAGGCCGGCCGATGAAGCTATCCATAATAATCCCAGCCTATAATGAAGAAAGAACTTTGGAAAAAATTGTCACCAAAGTCAACGACATAAAGCTCATAGGAAACGTAGAAAAAGAAATAGTAATTGTGGATGATTGCTCATCAGATAGAACTGCAGAAATTGCACAGCTATTGGTAGGCATCCACAATAACATCAGTTTCTATCAGCACGACAATAATAGGGGCAAGGGCGCAGCGCTCCATACAGGTATCAAGGAGGCCAAAGGAAATCTCATCATAGTACAAGATGCCGATCTGGAATATGATCCTTCAGAGTTCAATATACTCTTACAGCCCATACTGGATGGCTTTGCTGATGTGGTCTATGGGAGTAGATTCATCGGAGGAAAGCCCCATAGGATTTTATTCTTCTGGCACTCCATAGGTAACAAACTTCTGACTAATCTATCCAATGCTTTCACAAACTTGAATCTGACTGACATGGAAACATGTTACAAACTATTTGACGCTAAAATGTTGAAGAGTTTGAAACTAAAAGAAAAGAGATTTGGTTTTGAACCAGAAGTTACTGCAAAGATTTCTCGTATACCCAAAGTTAGAATCTATGAAGTCGGAATATCCTATTACGGTAGAACTTATGAGGAAGGTAAAAAAATAAATTGGAAAGATGGTATTAGTGCTATTTACTGTATAATCAAATACAGATTTTTCAAATAATCCTACTTGAATACTCTCGCAGTCATTTGAACTTGATGAACTTTGTCGCTCAGCATAATGGTATAAATTCCATTCTCAAGCTTCTCAAATTCATGCCCCAAGACTTTCCTGTAATTTGACAAGAACTTTTCAGAAACAACATTTTTATTCTCATCTCTGATTGTAACTGAAATATTCTTATCTGATAAAAATAACTCTTCCAGCACCCCGACCAATTGTGTACTCTTAGTCGCAACCCCGCTCTCAGAAACACCTGCTAGCTTATCACAATCACTGATCATTGCCTCAAACTCAGAACCCAGTTTCACCTCAAAGCCCGGCTCAAGATTAATCTCGTCTCCGGCTGTAAGAAGCACACTATGGTAATCAGAAATAACAGCATCTGTATAAGCTACCTCCTCTGCTCTTAATGTATCCCGTAAAAAATTGGAAATGAATAATATAGTGCCATCACATGGGCTTGCCATATTGCATCCCTCATCTGTAAACCCATTACAATTATTATCCTTTCCATCGCACAACTCAGTGGCTCCATACCTGATTTCAGGATCTGTATCATCACAATCAAAATTATTCAAGACATACCCTTCTTCCCAGATACAGAGATAAACTTGCTGTTCTGGATCACCATGACCATCTCTGTCTGCATCTAAATAATATATCTTCTTATCTGGGTCTACTTCGCCATCGCAATTATTATCGATACCGTCGCACACCTCAGTAGCCTGCGGATTTATAGCTGCGTCGTTGTCATCACAGTCCGTGTTATTCTCCACATAACCATGCTCAGCACTGCAGGACATAATAGATACAGCAGCATCACCATATCCATCTTCATCAGCATCCCTGTAATATACATCACCGCTAGGGTCCACTATGCCATCGCAATTATTATCGATACCGTCGCACACCTCAGTAGCCTGCGGATTTATAGCTGCGTCATTGTCATCACAGTCCGTGTTATTCTCCACATAGCCCTGCTCAGCACTGCAGGATATAATAGATACAGCACCATCACCATATCCATCTTCATCAGCATCCCTGTAATATACATCACCGCTAGGATCCACGATGCCATCGCAATTATTGTCGATACCGTCGCACACCTCAGTAGCCTGCGGATTTATAGCTGCGTCATTGTCATCACAGTCCGTGTTATTCTCCACATAGCCTTGCTCAGCACTGCAGGACATAATAGATACAGCACCATCACCATATCCATCTTCATCAGCATCCCTGTAATATACATCACCGCTAGGGTCCACGATGCCATCGCAATTATTGTCGATACCGTCGCACACCTCAGTAGTCTCCGGATTCATAGCTGCGTCATTGTCATCACAGTCCGTGTTATTATCCACATAGCCTTGCTCAGCACTGCAGGATATAATGAATACAGCAGCATCACCATAACCATCTTCATCAGCATCCCTGTAATATACATCACCGCTAGGGTCCACGATGCCATCACAATTATTGTCTAAGCCATTACATTGCTCCGAGGCCCCAGGATTAATATTTTCATTACTGTCATCACAATCATCGCTGTTACTTATATGTTCTGAAGTTGCTAGACAGGCATCTAACGGATGATTTATATCTCCATAACCATCGCCATCTTGGTCTAAGTACACAGTGCCTTCATTATTTATGTTCACGTCAGGATTGCTGTCATTACAGTCATCATCATTTGTCACATAGCCTACAGAGTTAGAGCAATATTGAATGCTTTTATTTCTGTCCCCATGGCCATCACCGTCCATATCAGCGTATAACATACTATTATCCATCACAGACGTTCGCCATAAGCCTCTACCAAAGGTGCAGGCATACAAATGGCACCCATGAATCTCCAGTTCAGATACGCGAACATTGGGTACACCCATGGATATGAGTTGCCATTCATTATAATCAGAGTTTCTATAGTAAATACCTGGGTCCATTGAAACATACATACCATTCTTGGGCCCACCTTCATAGATCACACATTCTGTGCCCAAATCAGGCAGATTATCAAAAATAGATTGCCAAGTCTGCCCTCCATCTCTGGTCTGCACTACTCGCTTATCTGTTCCAGACAAGGTCATAGCGATCCAGTTTCTGTCAGTGGGATGGATGGAAATATAATTGACATTGGAGAAATAAAAGTCTGGTGATATTTCAGTCCAACTCACTCCTCCATCTATGGTTTTGAATACTTGTTTTTCGAAACCACATATTATAAAATCGCCATCAGCACTGAATACATCAATTTCCTGGATCAAAGTATCCTTGGGTTCAGAAGTCTTAAAATGTGAAATTGTATTCCAGCTCCACGCTGCATCAGTCGTTTTATAAAGTTGCTTCTTGCCTTGATACAAGACATCAGGTATTTTAGGATCTTCTTCTATTGGTGTCACCCAATCACCGAAACCCGGAGTCTGCACTATCTGTCCTGACAAGGTCCATCCTCCATCTTCTGTCTTATAAACATTACCGTACTGAATAGAAGAATAAATGACATTTGGATTAGTTTTATCGATTATCGGCTCCATACCGTCAGCACCTGTAATATTGAGCCAAGGCTGTCCTTCTTCATATCGGGATACACCATTGTCTTGAGAGCCCGTAACCACGATGCCTTCCTTGGAAATATCCATTCTGTAAATCTGTCTGATATTCAATCCAGTAGACCTGTCTGAAAAGCTATCCGCTCTATCTTCAGAAATAAACAGACCGCCATCTGTTCCAAAGTAAATCTTATCGCCTTTGTATATTATGATGTCAATATCCGCATGTATGAATGGCAAGGGATCATCTCTCAACCAATGCGAAGTCTGTTCCCAATTTATTCCTGTATCATAAGATCTGAAAGTCATTACGCCTCCGATGTGGACTTCTCGCTTGTCAGTGGGACTGACGACTATATCCATATCACGAGGAGCTTGTCCACCCTTGACAGATTTAGCATAACCCAAATAATTCGAGTTTCCATCAGCGTCATCTGACTGTACGGCGAAGGTCTGCCCTCCATTGATAGACAAGTGCAGCTTATGAAATCCACCCCGATAAGACTCTAATAGATATATATAATCAGGATCAGCAGGTGTAACAGCCATCATTATAGGATTTGGGTTCGTATTATCTTCCCAGACGCCGTTTATTTTTTGAAAACTCTCTCCATAATTAGTTGAAATGAGGACTTCATTTATCCCACTGGCATAGATTGTTGCAGGATCATTGGGTTTAAATTCAAGATCATACAGGATATTTGCTGAGGTATATATGCTTCTCCAATTGTCCCCACCATCATTGGATCTGAATATATTCCCACCTTCATTGATGGCTAAAATAATATCAGGGTCCACAGGATGAACAGCCAGCCTCAGTATCCGAGTACCATTAGGCACTCCTCGCACCGAAGTCCAAGTGGCTCCTCCATCTTGGGATCTCCTTACGCCTCCACCCCAAGTTCCGACAAAGTATTCCTCGGGATTATGAGGATTGATTTCTATAGAAAAAATCTTAGTTACAGATTCATTATCAAAAATAGGTACCCAAGTCAAACCCTCATCTCTACTTTGCCATACGCCACCAGTAGGCGATCCCACAAGAATATGATCTGAATCTGAAGCGTCTACAGCAATACTGGTAATTCTGCCCATATGAGAAGACCAACTGGATGAATTATCTGTTTCAAAGGGTCCTAATTCTTCCCATGAAATAGTTGAGAGTGCTTGAAATTCTTGGCTATTGAGAAACGCATCCCTGAATGTGCCGAACTCTTTGTTTGATTTAGCATTACTCATCATTTTACCCTCTGCATTGAGACAACGCTTCATCCAGTATTCCCATCTTTTAAATGATTTATACCCAGAATGATGCCCCTTACCATTGAGATCATAGTAGGCATTTGCCTCATCCACTATCTCGATGAAGCTCATAGTAGTGTCCATAGCCATCTGATGATAGACCTGGGCACTGACGGACATGGATATGCACAGCAGTGCCGCGCTTATTTTTGACTTTAACATCCTTATCAGTTACTGACTTATTATACAATAAGCGTTATATCAGCGCAATATATATTAAATAATTACCTAATATGACTATCGGAAAGTTAAAAACCCTAGCTGTAGTGCAATTGTTGCCGTGTTTTAGCCTATTGTTCCAATATTTCAGGAGCCATCCCCATATTAGAGAAACCACCATCGTGGAAGAGGTTCTGCATCGTCACGTATCTAGTGTAGTCAGAAAATAGGGATAGGCAATAATCTGCACAGGCATCTGCAGAAGCATTACCCAAGGGGGACATTTTACCAGAATAATCAAAAAATTCCTGAAAACCCTTGACCCCTTTACCAGCTGTCGTCAGAGTGGGAGATTGGCTGATGGTATTGACTCTTACATGATTTTTCTTAGCCCAGTGATACCCAAAACTCCTTGCAAATGATTCCAGTAAAGCCTTGGACTCTGCCATTTCACTATAATCAGGGAAGACTCGCTGAGCCGCTATGTAGGTCAGGCCGACTATGCTACCCCAATCATTCATGACATCTTTCTGGTAAGCGACTTGCATGAACTTATGGAAGGATATGGCTGATATGTCAAAAGTTTTTTGCATCCAGTCATATTTCAGATCTGTATAAGCTCTCTTCTTTCTGACATTAATGGACATCCCTATGGAATGCAACAGGAAGTCAATCTTTCCTCCCAGACGCTCCATGGATTTATCATATAAGGCCGTGATATCCTCTATAGAGGTGGCATCCGCGCCGATGACCATACTGTTTGTTTTTTCTGCTAATTCGTTGATAGTGCCCATCCTAAGGGCAATGGGTGCATTAGTCAATACTATTTCAGCACCTTCGGCGTGAGCTCTTTCAGCTATTTTCCAAGCTATGGAATCACTATCCAAGGCTCCAGATATTATTCCTTTCTTACCTTTTAATAATCCTGTAGACATAAGTTATAATTTCCATCTAAGGTAATAACTCAGCGGAAATTCTAGGTCGATAAGAGGTCTTTTGCGTTTTCCAGTGCAAATGAGCTAGGAGGATTGCCACTCAGCATCTTGGCAAGTTCTATGATTCGTTCTTCCTTGTCGAGCACTTTGACATGGGTAAGTGTTCTGGATTTAGTCTCTTCCTTGTAGACATATAGATGTTGTATGGCTCTAGCAGAGACTTGTGGAGAGTGAGTGATGCAGATTAGCTGATGCTTATCAGATAATTGTTTTAATATGGCACCCATCTTACCCGCAACATCACCAGATACACCAGTATCGATCTCATCAAAAATCATGGTCGGCAAAGCCATACTGTCTGCCACTGAAGCTTTAATACTCAACATCAATCTGGAGGTCTCCCCTCCTGAGGCCACTTTTCTGATAGGCATGAAATCCGTCCCTTTATTGGCCTTGAATAAGATGTCTATCTTATCGATCCCTGAATTGCCCAGCTCAGCCTGCACCTCATTACTGATCTTGATGGCAGCTGCGCCCATGGAGAGTTCTTTGAGTCTGGAGTTGACAGATTTTTCCAGTTTGGGAAAAACTTTGATTCTTTGTCCAGACAGCTTATGAGCCAGCTTTTCGAGCTTAATCTTCATCACTGCTAGCTGATTTTTAAGTTCTGCAATCCTACCTGATCTGTTATCAATATTGGACAAGCGTATTTCCATATCTTGCTGTAGATCCAATAGTTCAGTCACAGAATTCACACCATGCTTTTTCTGCAGTAGATAGATGGCATCCAACCGTCCTCTTATTTCTTCCAGTCTACCTGGGTCTCCCTCTGTTCTTTCTTTGATCTCGGCAGCAATAGTTGAAAGTGTATCAACATTATTCAATATTTCTTCGAGTATAACGACACCTTCTTTTATCATTTCGTCAGCAGTGGTATAGCCGTTCCATCTCTGTACAAGCGTGGCTAACTGGTCCCTGACTGAGGGTTCTGCTTCACTGAGCAGATAGCCTGTTTCCCCCATAAGAAGACTGATATCCTCAGCCTTATCTAGTAATTGCAAGTCAGATTCCAAGCTTGTCTGTTCACCCCCTTCCAAGGCCAAGGTCGTCATCTCATCGAACTGAAATTTCAAGAAATCCAATTCTTTAAGCTGGGCACTTTCTGAACTTTCCAGATCAGCAAGCTCCTTTATAGTCTTACGATATTCAGAATAGGCGGCACTGTATTCATTAGATGATTTTTCATTCTTTGCGAGTGCATCCACGAGTGACAACTGAAAGCTCTTATCCTGAATCTCTAATATCCTGAACTGCTGATTGAGATCCACCAAGCTAGAACTCAATTTCTGAAGGAGTTCCAACTTCGTCGGTGTATCATTGACAAAAGCTCTGGAACGACCGCTCTTGACGATTTCTCTTCTTATTATGAGTTCCTCTTCTACATCCAGATCATTTTCTTCGAGCAGTTTATTGACCGTGGCTGGAACTTTGGTGAAAACCGCTTCCACCACACATTTATTTTCTTTATCGTAGAGCACTTTACTATCAGCCCTATTACCCATTATCAAGCCCAAGGCTCCCAGTAGAATCGACTTTCCTGCACCAGTCTCACCAGTAATGATGTTAAGACTGGAATCAAAATCTATGTGAACCTTGGCGATGATCGCGTAGTTCTCTATGGTTAGTGAGTTGAGCATCAGGTTTGGTTATAGATTTCTCATCACTTCTTTGGCAATTCTCCTTGCCCAGATGACTTGTCGCTCTTCAGTCGCAGGTAAATTAAAAGCGACCATGCAAATCTGATTCTCAGAGGTTCTCCAGTAATATCTGGCCAGATTGAAATTGTAAGCACCTTCCACTCCTACGCCATCAAAATCCTTGTAAGCATAGGTCACGCTGCCATCAGGGGCATTATCTCCACTACTTTTCTTAGATGGAATATAGTTCTCGGCCCATTCGGGAAATTCATCAGCTATGGGATTATTCTGTACTTGTATGAGCACACCTGCATTCGGAGTATCATCTTGATCCCATCTGAAGAAGCAAGACCGCTGAAATTCTGCCTTACCTGAAGCGTTTTTAGTGGAGATGTACTGATAATCCACTTCCAATAGCTCTCCTAAAAATTTCTCGGTTAATAATTGGCAAGCTGTTTCAGGAAGATTATCAGCGCCTTTTTTCACCTGCTTCACTGGTTGCTTGGCAGGAGCTTTAGTAGCTGGCGTCAATTGACTTTGGTCAAAGGATTCAGGAGATTTTTGAATTGAGCTAGAAGCTGTCTCACGGGTGGATCTTACATCAGTATTCACAGTACCAGATTGCACTGCGTCTTGTGGCTTGACCTGTGGTGAGGCTTGTCGTTGGTTTGTAGTAGGCTTAGATGTTTGAGATGGGGCAGTTTCAGACTGCTGAGCTCCAGGAGTAGCTGATGGCTTATCTGGCAAACAAGCCAACAGGCTAGTCATAGTAATCAATAAACATATTCTGAGTATCATGGTAAGACTGTTATTATTCAAGCTCAAAGTTAATTCAAGTATCCAAAAAACGGCAATTTCCACTGTAATCTGACCTATTCCAGTTGCCAATACACTAGCTTTCGCTCTAAGCTTAAGCCCAAAGCCCGTCAGGTGACCCAAATATGACTCTGACAGTGCAAAATACCTGCACTGTAACAAATGTTAATGCAAATTTGATACAACCCGATATGGATTCAGTACAGGAAATCAGGCTTTATGAATTATCTTGTATATTGTTATTCGTTCTACTAGAACCAATAATCACGAAAACAAACTATTTATGACACCATTAATAATTCCATTTATTTTTCTTCTGGTTATGATAATTGGGGCCTCCGCTTTTACTGTAAAGCAGCAAACCGCTGCAATTATGGAGCGCCTTGGAAAATTTCAAAGTGTGAAGTCACCAGGATTACATTTCAAAATACCACTAGTAGATCGAGTGAGAGGACGCATCAATCTCAAAACTCAACAACTGGATGTGGTGGTGGAAACCAAGACCTTTGATGATGTGTTTGTCAGATTAAAGGTTTCCGTTCAGTTTCTTGTGCTGGCAGATTCAGTGTATGATGCTTTTTACAGACTGGAAAATCCGCACGACCAGATCACCTCTTATGTATTCGATGTCGTTCGGGCCGAAGTTCCCAAGATGAAGCTGGATGATGTATTTGTCAAAAAAGATGATGTTGCCAATGCCATAAAGAATGAGCTCCAAGAAGCAATGAATGACTACGGTTACGAAATCGTCAGAGCACTAGTGACTGACATAGATCCAGATCAGCAAGTAAAGGAAGCGATGAATAGAATAAATGCTGCAGAAAGAGAAAAAATAGCTGCAGAATATGAAGGTGAAGCAGAAAGAATACGAATCGTAGCCAAGGCCAAAGCAGAGGCAGAGAGTAAGCGATTACAAGGTCAGGGTATCGCAGACCAGAGAAGAGAAATCGCCAAAGGACTGGAAGAAAGTGTGGAGGTACTTAATAATGTAGGTATTAATTCTCAGGAGGCTTCGGCACTCATCGTAGTCACTCAACACTATGACACTTTACAATCTATGGGAGAAAACACAAACAGTAATCTGATACTCATGCCTAATTCTCCAAATGCGGGCTCGGAGATGCTGACAGAAATGACAGCCTCATTCATCGCTTCGCAACAAATAGGCGATGCGATGAAGGAAAAGAATAAATCTCTTATGCAGCAGAAGAAGCTGGACCGCTGAAGTGATTCTTAACCTTCAAGTAAAAAATAATAAAGAGGCTGACTCGATGTAGAACAGCCTCTTTATTCTTTTCTGAATTATATCTTGCTATAAATGACTTGACTAAAGTTGACTTGACAAAACTCAGCCAAACAATATTCACTTTAAACTAGTACCCTAAATAAAAATGGTGAACCATAAATACCTGCCATTTACCTAGAACAGTATAAATAAGCTAGGAACTGCCTTCATATTCTGGTCGCATTAATATAACAAGGCAATGCTATGCCGTTCGGAAATATCTCATTGATGATTAATTTGATATTGCCATCATCTGAGAATACCACTTCATAATTATCAGAACTTCCCTCTAAGACCGCTGGCCCGAAAGTACCTTCATCCGATATTGGTACTGCTCTACCATTGATAATCAGTTCAGTCAAGCTGCTGTCATTTATCGAAACTTCAAAGGTAATAGGAGTTGTAAATACAGTATCTTCAATAGATCTATTGGACTTGGTGCCTTCATAGGTGCCTACCCACTCTTCTCGATAATCATCTAATTGTGTTATCTCATCATCGTCGTTGTTATTGCAAGCGAATAAAAATAAACTGAGCAGCAGTAACGTGATCGTGCCTGGAGGTAAATATTTCATTAAGTTCATAACAAGCTAATTTATAGATGAGAAAATAAATTTGAAGTAATTCTTAATTGGTTTCAATATTGAATAATAGTGTATAGTACTTAAGACGCAGCATAATTAATAAACGTTGGCAAATAATAATTTTTTCCTGAATACCTAAATTTTTATTAAAATATGGATTACAATTCCTTATATACTCCTTTCTCCCCGTTGCGCTGATGATATGAAATACTCAAGGGCATGTAAAATTGACACTTTGATCAATAGATAAGCCTTATCTTACCTTTTTTTTTAAAATAGTGTCTAACAATACCCATATGCTCAAGCAGTTGATTTTCTTACTCTTATTGTCTTTTTCACACTCATCTCTAAGCAGCCAAGCCATAGAGGGCACCCTGCTGGGCACATGGTCAGACAGTACTTTGGTCGGATCCAATTCTTTCAATAATATTTATAATGAAATATGGGGAGTCGTAGCGCAAGGGAAAGAATATGCGGTTCTAGGCTCCACGTTTGGGACGCATTTTTTTGATCTTACTGATCCTACACAACCAGAACTAGTCGCTACCATAGAGGGCGGTACCACTGGTGGACAAATCATACATCGTGACTTCCATGACCTGAATGGCTACCTCTATGGTGTATCTGACGAAGGAGGCCAATCAACTTTGCAGATTATGGATTTGTCCTTTCTACCAGATTCAGTTCCGGTTATATATGATTCTGCGGAATTCATAAGAAGGAGCCATAACATATTCATAGACAGCTCTGCGCAGATCATGTATAGTTGCATCTCCAATGGTCAGAACGTTAGTTTTACTCCATTAAGGACCTTTGACATATCTGATCCTTCGCAGCCTACGATAATACGTGATTACAGTTCTATTGACGGATTTAATTTCAGTCAAGTACATGATGCATTTGTAAGAAATGATACTGCTTATCTTAATTGTGGTCCTTCAGGATTTGTGATGGCAGATTTTTCTGATCCATTAGCGCCTGTTGCTCTCGCCACACTATCACCTGACGACTATTTACAATCGGGCTACAATCACTCTGGATGGTTATCAGATGACGGCAAGACTTATGTGATGGCAGACGAGGATTGGGATCATGACTTAAAGGTTTTTGACATGACATCTATTCCTGAAATGATTCTGATAGATACGATAGACGCAGGCAGTGACAATCCATTCACCATTCCGCATAATCAGATCATACTCGGAGATTACCTGTATAGCTCCTATTATTATGACGGTCTTCAGGTGTGGGACATCAGTGACCTGCAGAACATAGAACGCGTTCTCCATTACCCTACATCCAAGTTACCTCATAGAAATAGCTACGAGGGCAGCTGGGGAGTCTATCCGTTCCTGCCGAGCGGGTTGATATTAGTATCTGATATGCAAGAAGGTCTATTCGTACTGCAAGGTGTGGAACAGACTTTAAGTTCTACTGTTGAAGTTTCTGAGATAGATGAGAAGTGGACCATTTTCCCAAATCCGAATTCTGGTTCATTCCAGATAATGACTGATTCGGAATTAAAAATAGATAGAATGGATCTTTACTCGATAGATGGGAAATATCTTAGTGCCTTAACTGAAGATAATGAACTGAGCTTACCTAAAGGACAATATGTTGTCAAACTCTTCTGTGAAGGTAAACACTCATCCAAAACTTTGATTATTGCATACTAGACTCGCAACCTGTTGGTTCATATTTTTTGTCTTATCATCTGTCAATGTAGAAGGTCAGCAAGAAATCTCTGAGCCAGCAAAATTACAACCGAAAAAAAAGCAGGAGCAGCAGGAACGTCTTCCTAGAACCATTTCAGATTCTCTGTCAGTCACATACTTTATGGTCAATGACCTGAGTACTGATTATGAAATTACAGATACTCTATTTGATGATTTTGAAAAGTATGCTGAAGCCAGACAATTCAGAACAGGTGCCTTCACTCTAGGAAATTTGGGATCCAGTCATTACAATATCATATACTCGCCGAGAAAAGAAATACTTACAGATGCAGGTTTTCATCAGTATGACAATTATAAACTGGCACCAAAAGACCTTAGGTATTATAAATTGACCAAGGCTTACAATGATTTATTTTTCAGTCCTGTTGCTGGTCAAGAAAACTTTCTTGTCAAGGCCAAGTTCTCCACCAATTTCACAAATGATCTGAATCTTGCCATTGATTACAAGAGAATCAATCAAGAAGGATTCTATTCATCGCAGAATACCAAGTCTACGAGTTTTGGAATGGGATTGTGGAAAAATAACAAAGAAAAAAATCATCAGCTCTTCATTTCTCTAGTTGCCAATAACCATAACGAAAACCAGAATGGTGGAATAATCACTCCTTTCTCTGGAGTCATAAGAGATAGAACTGGCGAAGCCTTCTATCTAACTGCCGCTGATACCCGTCACCAGCACTTCACTTATTCCTTAGATAATTTTTGGTCCTTAAGCAAAGCTCAAAAGTATAGCGTCCACCACCAACTAAAGGTGGATGACGGTTACTACAGATACAGTGACCAAGGAGCGATGACCTCACGTGACTCTACTTATTATGGGGAGCAATTTGTGACAGACACCAGAGGACTGAGATACTTGTTGGATTTTATACGATACACCAATACGGTAGACCTGAGTTTTGACACAAATGCAGTCGGGCTTGAGCTAGGATTGCAATACCAGCATGCCCGATTCAATTCCGATGCTGGAAGAGCCATCAGAAATGATCTCATAGCTTTTGGACAAGTGAAAACCAGATTAAAAAATATTGCCGAGCTTACTGGTAGGCTTGAGCTTGGTCTATCAGAGAACGTGGGTAATTTCAAAGCAGAGGGGTGCTTGCAATTAGAGCCGGTTAAGGGAGTCAAGGTCACAGGAAAAATCCTGGCTCAACGCTACGACCCCGCCATCATAGAAGAATCCCTCAGCTTGACCTTTGTCCCTGTCTACAACAATGACTTCAGAAAAATAAATGAGGTGGTCCTTTCTGGAAATATATTCTGGGACAAAATAAATACTGAATTGGAATTCAATTCCGGAATAATTGACAACCCCATCGGTTTCAACACCTTTGCTCTACCTTTCCAGAGTAATGGCTCGACAGAGTACATTCAATTATTGGTAAATCAACGATTGCAGTACAAATTTTTGGGCTTGGAAAACGCCGTGGTGTATCAGAGTTTTACAGATAATCTCTATCAATTGCCCAAGCTCTATGGCATTCATAATGCCTTTGTACAATTTTATCTATTCAAGAAAAACTTATTGACGAGAGTGGGTGGACTATATTACAGCTTGCAGAGCGATGCAGCGTTGGCCTTCTCACCTGTCACAGGAAGATTCTTCCCCACTGATGATCGGAGTACCGTAAACCCCAACTACCCCTATTATGAATTCTATTCTGACTTTAAGATAAGCCAGTTCAGACTTTATATTAAATTAGAAAATGCGAATGACCTCTTTATAAAAGATGAATTCTATCAAATCCATCAGTACCCACAATTTGATTGGAAGCTGCGGGTGGGCATCAGGTGGGTGATTCGGGATTAGGATGTAAATTAGATGAGCTTCTAATTTAACAATTGGAAATTTAGCTCTTACTGACTTGACAAAAAATCACATACTAAGAAGGTGGCTTGGTGGATTAGATCCAACCGAGAATCAAAACCTGTGCTATAGTGAAAATAAGTAATATCTCAAGCCATTAAATAGATAACAGACAGCGATATATTTCGATTTAATAAATTGGCTCCTAAGCAGTGCTGAATTCAGTTATAGCTTTTGCCATTGAGAATAAGCTCCGCTGGATCACGATCCAAGCGGCATCTAGTTGTCCAGAGCAATATAAAATGAAGTACCCATTTCAGGTGACATATGGTTGGTTGTGAGTTCTTTAGGGTGTAGAAATGAGACATATCATCATCTTGAAATCGTCACTGAGTGGCAATATATCAAAGTCGAAAACTGGTCACAGAAACTAAGCACCAGAGGATAGATATGCAACTATATTTTCAAATTAAAATTGCATAGTCTATAGACTATAGTTAGGTTCTAACCTGTGCTCTTGAGTACCGTACCAGTCATTGATTATACTAATGACAGAATCCACATCATCCACCAATGGAATCAAATCCATATCTTTAGCGGAAATATTTCCGAATTCGCCGAGTAGAGTTTTTTCTATCCACTCTTTCAGGCCTCCCCAATAGTCTGTGCCGTATAATATTACAGGTACTTTGGTAATTTTATCTGTCTGTATTAATGTGATCGTCTCGAATAATTCATCTAACGTACCAAATCCACCCGGCATCGCTATCAGAGCTTGGGAATACTTGACAAACATTACTTTCCTGACAAAAAAGTATCTATTATTTATATGCTTATCATGATCTACATACTGATTTCCACCCTGTTCAAACGGTAACTCAATATTAAGTCCTACAGAAATGCCACCTTCCAAATGAGCGCCCTTATTCGCAGCTTCCATAATTCCAGGTCCACCTCCAGAAATAATACCGAAGCCTTCCTGCACTAGAGCTCTTGACAACGCTACTGTCTCTTGGTAATATTTTTGGTCGGGCTTAGTTCTAGCTGAACCATATATAGAAACACAGGGACCGATCTTATTTAATCGCTCAAACCCATCTACAAATTCTGCCAATACCTTGAACATTGTCCAAGAGTTCTCACCCTTCATTCCTGTCCACTCCTTGAGTTTCTGTGCCATCTACTACTTAGTTTAAAATCTTCTTCTATTAGTTAATTACTAGATTATACTACAACTGATTTGTACTTCTCATACTGCTGTTCCAGAACATCTCTCAATTCAGAAAATGTTGTATACTTTTCAAAGAGATCTTCCAGGCTGTTTCTTCTATTGCTCAATGAAACAGCAAATTGCAAGACATCTTTTTTGCAAATAGCCTTAGGACATAAAATGATCAATCTCTCTACGACATTTCTCAGTTCTCTGATATTTCCTGTCCAATTGATATTCTGTAATTCTTTTATGGCAGAAGGTTCTATCTCCTTGAGAGGCATGCCATATTCCTTGCAGATCATTTTATTGAAGTGTTCTACAAGTTCTGGAATATCACTTTTTCTTTCGTTCAGCGATGGCACTTTCAGTACAATTACAGCGAGCCTGTGGTAGAGATCTTCACGGAAATTTCCTTTGGCTATTTCTCTTCTGAGGTCTTTATTTGTTGCAGAAACGATTCTTACATCCACACTGATGGACTTGTCCCCGCCTACTCGAGTAATCCTGCTCTCCTGTAGGGCTCTGAGTACTTTAGCTTGAGCGCTGAGACTCATATCCCCTATCTCATCTAGAAACAAAGTTCCTCGATTCGCCAATTCAAATTTTCCTGCTTTGTCTTTATGTGCGCCGGTAAATGAGCCTTTAGTATGGCCAAATAATTCCGACTCTATTAATTCCGAAGGGATAGCAGCGCAATTCACTTCCACCATAGGTCCGTCCTTTCTACCACTGCGCTCATGCATCCATCTCGCAACGAGTTCCTTACCTGTTCCATTGGGACCCTGTACGAGCACACGGGCATCTGTGGGGGCTACTTTATCGATAGTCCCCTTAAGCATATTGATTTCAGCAGAACTACCTACAATCTGAGTGACTGCCGACGATTTCTTTATCCTTTTCTGTAAAGTCTTTTTCTGAATGACCAAGGTTGATTTATCCATGGCATTCCTTACTGTAATCAACAATCTATTGAGATCAGGTGGCTTGGCTATGAAGTCAAAAGCACCTTTCTTGACTGCCTCTACAGCAGTATCGATATCACCATGACCACTGATCATGATGACGGGCAAGTCAGGCGCTACTTCAGCTAACCTATCCATGACATCCATACCATCCATTTTTGGCATTTTGATGTCAAGTATGACTACATCGAATTTGTCTTGTTTTACTTTAACCAAGCAGGTCAGTCCATCTTCGGCCTCAGCTACTTCATATTTTTCCATTTCCAGGATGTCTCTCAATGTCCTCCTTATGGATCGTTCATCGTCAACCAGTAGAATCTTAGGCTTCATATTCAAGAATAATTATGTGTATTTATTTAATATTCAATTAGTTATTTCTGAGGGCTGATAATGATTGAAGAGTTCACTCTTTCAATTCAAAACAGAAAGATAAAAATACATTAAATAAAGATGCAATGTGTAAAACTCTAATTATAAGCTAAGTACAGATTAAGAATTTCTGTAATATGTTCTATTTGGCATTCATTATGGCCAGATAAGACATCAAGCCTACGCCAGGAAGTAAAGCTTGCTCATCTATGTCAAAAGTCGCTGTATGCACTGGCGCAGTCAACCCACGACGCTTATTTCCTGTCCCCAACCGGTAAAAGCAGGCTGGCATCATTTGGGAATAGAACGAAAAATCCTCTGCAGTCAATCTTTTATCCAGTAAGACCACCTTATCCTGTCCTAGATAGGTACGTGCATGCTCCATTGCCTGTTCAGTCAACTGTTCATTATTGTATAACGTAGGATAGCCATGAGCAATTTTAACCTTGGCAGTAGCGCCATAAGCTTTGGCTGTGTGGGTGGCTATGCGTTTGATAGCGGCTTTGAGCCGTGCTCTATTCTCCTCATCCATTGTCCTTAAAGTTCCTTGAACCGTCACCTTACCTGGTATGATATTAGTCGCACCTCCATCCGAATTAATTTTTCCAAAACTCAAGACTGAAGGCACCTTGGGATCTGAGTAACGGCTGATCACTTTGTGCAATGCCGACAACACTTCTCCACTGACCATTATGGAATCTATAAAATTCAAAGGCAACGCAGCGTGCCCGCCTACACCTATGATTTCCAGAAATATTTCATCAGCAGAGGCCATATACTCACCAGGATGAAAACCGACCTTTCCCACCTCCAAAGGTGGATGAACATGTTGTCCAAAGATTACAGCTTTTTTTGGTGACTTGATGGCACCTTCTTTAATCATGATGGATGCGCCTCCAGGTAGTTTTTCCTCCCCAGGTTGAAATATGATTCGGTAGGTGCCTGCCAATTCTTGCTTGAGTTCACTCAAGATTATTGCAGCGCCCAGTACACAAGTAGTGTGGACGTCGTGCCCGCAAGCATGCATAACACCTGGGTACTTAGAAACATAAGGAACCTTATTTTGCTCTGTTATAGGTAGGGCATCCATATCACCACGCAGATAAACCAATTTACCTTTTTTAGCGCCTTTTATTTCGGCGACTATACCGTACTTACAATAACCAGCTGTGAATTTTATGCCATGCATTTTGAGCTGCGCCTGTATGAAAGCAGAAGTCTCCTTTTCTCGAAATGATAACTCAGGGTGGCTATGAAGATGACGTCTAGTTGCAACTAGTTCTGTCTGTAACACCTTAGCCTTGGATTTGATTTGCCTGATCAGTTTCATACTAGTATATAAAGTTTAAACTCTAAAGATAGTACTAAACTATTTCAGATATCATTCAGCTTCGGGCGGCTGCTATCTTCTTCTACCAGAATACTGCATCGCCTCTCCCTTTCCAAAACCATAACTAAAACCTAGCGTTAAAAATCGCCCTCTGAATCCTCTTCCGAAGAGATAAAAGTCATCCTCGTCTATGATTTTTTCTCTTATCCTGGATGCGAAAATATCCCTGCCACTGACATTGAAGACTCCTTTGCCATTAAGTATTTTGATCCGTAATCCACCATCCATATGTGTCCTCGGAGAAACTATGCCTTGCACTGCTCGTTCTCTAGAATCATGGCGTCCTGTCAGCTCCACATCAATACCTTTGCTGATTTTATACTTTGCAGTTAATTTTCCAGACCACTTATCAGCTGAGAAATCAAAACTCTGATCACTGAATCTTCCTTCTCTTTTGAAGACATTATAATTTGTGTCACCATTAAATGAAAACTTCTTGGACACTATGTATTTGAAATTAGCCTCGATGCCAGTTGCTTTATTTGTGCCAATATTCTCAGGGCGGGTGGTGTTCACATTATCTGCAAAAAATGAAACTCTTTCTATTCTATCGGTTGTATACCTATGATAGACGTTGACATTCAAGGTGACTTCTTCCAGTATGAATATGCTACCTATCTCATAACTATCAGTGTATTCTGGCAAGAGATTTGGGTTACCTGTTCTTATATTGAAATTATCCTTGATATTGAAAAAAGGGTTCAGATCCCAAAGGCGCGGTCTGAAAATTCTTCTGGAATAGCCTGCTTGGAAGGAGATGGCTTGCGTAAACTTGTAAGATAAATGTGCAGAAGGAAAAAGATTAGTGAAGTTCTGCTGGTTAGTAAGATTATCATTGACTAACAGGGTGGTTAGATCTGTATTCTCCGCTCGTAACCCCAGCTTAACTCCCCATAGATTCCCTTCATAAGAACCTGTACCATAGATGCCTAGAACTTTTTGGTCATATTCAAAAATATTGGTCAAGCTCGGATCCTCCACAAAGACTCCTTGGATCTCGTCGCTGACTTTGTAATCATTACTCACATCATTAGTCAGGTACTGCGCGCCTGTTTCTATCTTCCAGTGTTTGCCGTAGGGTTTAGTATAGTCAAGATTGAACGTGTATTTTCCTTCTTGGAATTCGGATTCTGTTTTTTGGTTGAGAAGATCGTCTGTCCCTAAAGTATAAACATTTGTGAAGTCAGATTCTAAGGCTTTTCCAAAATAGCGTCCTATCGCACTGAACAACAATTGATGTTCCTTATGATCCGTAAAGTCTCTTTTGTATTGTAACTCATACTGAATCTTAGGATTAGTGGCTGCTGTAACTTCTGATCTAGACCACGACCTCACTAGGTTGCCACTCTCGCTAAACTCAAAATCAAAAGAAGAAGGCTGATCCTCAATCTCATAAGCATAGCTGCCTGAAAGGGTGATGACATTATGTGGATTTATGTAATAATCAGTCCCTAAATTGAAATTATAAAATAACTCATTTCTATACTCCACTCCGGTTGAATACAATTCTGTGTCTCTGATTTTATCACGATTAATACTCGCATTATCTCTAGGCAATTCTCTGTAACCGACTCCCATCTGAGTGAAAAGATTAAATTTCTCAGTTCTCCTGTTAAGACTAACCCCAACACTATGATTATGCGGTATTCCAGTATTGACAGAAATGGACCCATTCAGTCCATTCTTTTGATTTTTCTTTAAAATGATATTGATGATACCCGCAGTACCCTCGGCTTCATATTTGGCTGAAGGATTAGTGATGACTTCTACCTTTTCTATCATATCAGCAGTAATGGTTCCCAGCGCATTGCTGGAATCATCCGTGAGTATGGATGGCTTACCATTGATCAGCATCTGAACGCCAGTAGCACCTCTGAGAGAAACATCGCCCTCTATATTGACATCAACTGATGGCACATTATTCAGTACTTCCAGAGCACTGGCCCCAGTAGAACTCAAATCTGTTCCTACATTGAATACTCGCTTATCCAGTTTGAATTCGGTAGTGGATTTCTCAGCTGTTATAAGGACCTCATCCAGGGCCTCTGCATCCTCCCCCATTTTCAGTAAACCTAAGTCAGCCTTATTATTGACAAAAACCACCTCATCGACAATCAATAAGGTAAAGCCAATAAAACTTAGCTCCACCGTAATATCTTGAGAATTTACGGTAACTTCAAATCGCCCATTAGCATCTGTAGTTGTACCTGACATAACATTTCCAGAAGTCTTATCAATCACAACTACAGTGGCATATTCAACTGGTTGAGCAGAACTACTTTCCATTACAACACCGACTACCGTATAGCTGTCTACCTGAGCAGATAAGAACATACTGAGAATAAGGAATATTACTAGGCTAACAAATCTCATCAAGTTCTCATTTAGGCCACAAAGCTAGCCATATCTAGACGACTTGTCTAATAAGATTTAATCCTTGGGCAATCGTTAACCTCTATGGAATAGATCCTTTGTGCAAAGGACTAACGTCTGCTTCTGTATAACTTTCAGAATTAGGATTATTATGATTTAGCAGCCCACTAAGGCTTACCGTAATCAAAAATCAAGAAATCAAAGTCATTCTAAAATTCTGCTCAACTGTCAGAATCAGGATTCTCAGGACTAGAGAATCTACAAGAATGAATTAACTGCTTTGCACTCTGCTCAACTGTCAGAATTAAGATTTATATGATTATAGGATTTACTTGATTAGCAGCCGCAGTGGGCACCCAATTCAAAATCCACAATTATGCAGCATAGCACTGCGGGCAGCAAACTATTAACTATACACTAAAAAACTATTAACTAAAAAGCCAGCCTCAGTGGGCAAGCTCACTCCACCACAACCCTCTTCACCACTGTTCCCCTATCCGTATAGATGCTCACGAAATAAATACCAGCAGCATAACCATTAAGGTCCAACGTCGCTTCTGAAGTACCATTGTAGAGTGATGTAACCATACTGCCCTGAATGTCCAAAATATCAATACGCTGGATACTCGGTTCCGATGAGGAAACATAAAGCATTTGTTGAGCAGGATTAGGATATACCTCTACAGTAACTTGATCTGATTCCTCTGTGACCGAGTCTAATGAATCACATAGACTCGTATCAGACAGTGCTCCATACCACGGATTATTGGGCAGCCCAGAACCATGTGATATTCCTGGTGGAAATCTAAGGCCTAGCTGCTCCACATTACAAGCTCTGCCCTCCAGATTGGGATTGTGTACGACATGAAGACCAGCTAAAGTATTAAATCCTGCTATGTAAATCTTACCATCAGGGGCAAGCCTTGAGAGCCTAAACAAATGGTTTCCAGGAAGATCAAGGTCTAAAGTATCCACGATCTGACCACTTGATTCTATTGTATCAGCCCATAAATCAAATTGATAGAGTCGCCATTGAGCTGAGGCATAGAGATACCTTGAATTAGCTGAAACCGAGGCACCGATATGGCCTAGAAAGTCATCTTCTTGTAAAAATATCTGTTCCTTATGCATAAGCCCGCCTGTCTCGCTATCAAAGTCATAAATGTTCAGACCATAATCAAAATTGAATCTGTAATAAGTAGTCCCATCTGGTGAGAATCCTCCAGCCCCTATGCCACTACTACCAGGTATGCCAGTCCAAAATGGCCCACTACAACTAGTGACCGGTTCTGAAAAACCGTTTTCGCTTAGATGGAGACAATCATAACAATTTGATTTCAGTTGCAGCATACATATCCACCAATCAAGACCATTGTGATGTTTGGTCATGAAAATCGATCCATCCTCATAGACTCCTTCACGGATCAGCTCATTTTTTTGAGTCACTCTTGGGTTGTCGGGGTCAGAAATATTAATAGTTGTTCTCAATAATCTCCTGGAGAACAATTGGAAATTTTCATTCACCAGATCCAAATAGATCAAATGGACTAGATCTTTGTCACAAGGCTGGGTAGCAAATAGTACACCTTCAGGATTACCTGTCCATTCAAACGTTTCACACAACCCAATTAAATCAAAATCAGTGACTATGGAATCACCATTGGGGATCACATCCTGATTTCTATCATAGATAGTGCATCCATTGGAATACAACAGCAATTCACCAGTAGCATCAGAAAGTGTTGTGAGACTAGGATCAAACATGGAATGATCACTCTGGAAGGTAGATAACTTCACAGAATCTACTGTAAAATCAAGCTGAACCAAATTACTCGTATCAGAAAAAGAGAATCCAAGCGCCCAGGTATTACATCGATTGTCTTGAGCTGAAAGAAGGTTCGAAATCAGGATTATAACTATGATTATTCTCATATAGGAAATTTAATAAGGAGGATAGCATTACACTATCCTCCATTTATTTAATATCAATTGATCACTACAAATCTTGCGCTTTCAGTCCCACCATCATACTTATTCAGTATCAAGTGATAAACACCAGGAGGAAGATCAAGGTTCAGTTCATTGGACCGTGGTGCAATTTGATTATGCATCACAATACCCTCTGTATTATATATTATACAGGACTTTACTTTCTGCATTGAAAAGTCAATTTGGATTTTATTGGTTACAGGATTAGGACTGACCTTTAAATCCTGATTTGATGATGATCTAGTATCCAGCCAGCTCTCCTGGATCTGGCTACTTCCCCCCCTGTTCGGCGTAGGCTGTAGCTAGGCATTTGTGCGATGATGCCTACGTCGTTTTTTAATCAAGATTCTATCTTGAAACAATAATGTCACCAGCGATTTTCTCAATTGTCAGCATCAAGATTTTCAGGATTACAGGATTTACAAGATATGTAGTCCACGAACAACCCGCCCGTTGGGTAACCACTAAAAAAGCCAAAACCCACTGCCAGTCAATTCTTAATTCTTTATTCATAATTAGAGCAGAGCATAGAGCACAGCAAACTATTAACTATGCACTAAAAAACTATTAGCTAAAAAGCGCAGCCTCAGCGGGCAAGCTCACTCCACCACAACCTTCTTCACCACACTCCCCTTCTCTGTATGAATACTCACAAAGTATAATCCCGCTGGATAACCACTCAGATCGAGTCTCACTTCTGAACTGTGCTCATGGAATCGCGTATGCGTTCTGCCTTGCGGATCGAGAAGTTCTGTTCTGGTGATATGCAAATCGTCAGGTGCGGAAATGGTCAAGTGGTATTGGGTGGGATTGGGATATGCTTCTATTGCTGAGAGTTGTTTAAAGGCAAGGTTATCTGTGGAAGATAATGGAGTTAAACATTCATCATATTCTGGATTCATATAATGCAAGCGCTCATAGACATAATAACAGGAAAGTCTTGTGTCTCCATAATTCCCAGAACAAAAATCAGCTGGCCAAAGCATGCCGTAATTAGTTCCTATGCCTTCTATCCAGGTCAATGTGTTTTCTGGGTTCTCTGTGCAGGACAGCGTCCATGTTCTTCTTTTGGCACCATTGAGTAAAAGGATGCTATCTGATTCAATGACTTCTAGATCATATGGAGTATAATCTGACTGAAAGATATCACCGACATCTAAAGTAAAATCATAAAGCAATACATAATCATCATTCTTTTTGAGATAGACTTGTCTACCTCCATTTTTCATTTGAAAAAATTGACCTCCTACTTCCCCACCAGCAAATTCAAACTGGCCTAGATTATGATCGCGTCTAGCCAATTGGCGCACAGTGTCTCCTGGAATATTTGAACCATTGACATACCAAGTATGATAGAAGCCTTCTTGGGCTTCAGGATTCTGTTCATACCAAATAGAGAGTTGATAAAGCAACTGATTATATTTTGGGGTTCCAGCTACTGTCTGCTCAAATCCACCACAAAAAGAATCTAAACATCCACTTTCATCCACTCCAATGACTGCTATATTTCTATCATCAGAATTAGATTCAGTAAATCTGGTATGGTTCCCAGTCATATAGACTCTTCCTTGTTCATCAGACTTCATCGACATAATCTGGATGTTTTTAGATAAGCCAAAAATCTGGAATTCCCGATCACTCCAATCTTGATAGACTCTTTCCCAAATTAATTTTCCCGTATCACGATCATGTTTTGCTAGATAAGCACCTTGTCGTTCCATGGGATTGTCATAATAAAGTCCACTGACTAATATATTGCCGTCAACTGCTTCCTCCACATCTACTATGATCCTTCTATCCATATTAACTATCGGATCTAACTGAAGTTTCCAATTTATCTCTCCGCTAGCATTGTGTGATACCAAAATATAACTACTTACTACACCACGATCATCAAAATAGTAGGTAACCAGATCCTTGTTAGATAAAATACTAAAAGAAACTACGACAAGATATCGTTGTACTAATTCAAAGGGCTCGGATGCCCAAATTTTATGACCCTCAGAATCATACTTTTGAAAGCCTCTAAAGAATCTCTGTTCTGATCCCTCATCTTTTGTGTCGTCATCTACTAAGATAGTCAGCAAGCTGTCTGAATCAATATGTGCATCAAAAATTTGGACTTGTTCATATCTAGGCTGTACTATGACCATGATGTCGTAACTTAAATCTTCGTTATAATATACCATCAGGCCTCTACCGAACACTTCTGTACTGATTCCAAAGTTGGCTTCATAAATCACACCATATACAACTATCTTATCTTTCCAAGCGATAGTACCCATTGGTAAATATGACAGTATTTCATCTACAGGTGCATCACTCAATTCATCTAGGTTATACTTTTTTGAATCTTTTAATTTACCTTCTAGATTAAACTTGTATAATCTGAATCCATCTATTTCATAAGTATCATTTGTAAGCAATTGAAAACCTGGCACATAGAGCCAAGAATCTTTGATAAAGGTTTTATCAGTTATGCCGTACACATCAAAATGTTTTTCGGACCAAAGGGTATCTCCATCAAAGTTGAGTTTCAGGATATAAGTGTAATACTCTAACTCTTTTGTGCCAATACCGATCACTAATAGTCCATCGTCGACAATATGAATATCACGTGCTATTTCATTATTGTCCTCATAGAATTCGTAAGTGGCATGAAAACCAGTTTGAGATTGTATATCCGCCAGAAAGGTGAACATAAATATTAAAAATAAAAGCAGTCTCATATTTAACAATTTAAAAGGACAATCACCTTTTAGGTGATTGTCCTAAGTTATACTTATTTGCGCATAATCACTAATCTGTCTTGAAATATTACTGCACCTTTAGCATCTAGAATACTCATCGAGTATATGCCAGGTGCAATAGATGATACATCAATTTTCATCTCGCTATTTGAAGAAATCACTTCTTTTAACATACTCAAGCCATTCATGCCTACTAAACTGAAAGTATAGTCAGAAGACTCACTTTCATATACCTCAACATTGACTAGATCCGATGTAGGGTTAGGGAATACTGATATGTCCCTGAAGATTTCTGCTGAATTTTCTCTACGTTCCACTACATTATTAGAATCAGGAATATCAATTCCGATTTTCTCACCAGTTATGAGATAATAAAGAGCATGAGCATAGCCACTAAATGAATGTTGCTTCAATGCTATAACTCGTAATCTGTTCACCGAGGACTGGGACACTGGGCCGAATCTTCCCTCCAGGTAATCCAGATATATTTGTTGTACTTCCAGATACTCTGACTCAGCAACTGAAGACGAAACAATCTGGTCTACGGCTAACCTAGCCAAAACATAATTTCCATCATCAATATGCATACTAGGAACCAGACCCCTTACACCAAATTCTGGGCGAGCTTTATAATAATTGATCAAGAAATCCTTATCATACCCTATCTCTCCATCAGGTGCCAAAATTAACCTTCCTAGCTCTTGAATGAGCTTCTTGGTAAGAGCCTTATTTACAAGAATCTCATGATTCTCAGCTCTTGAGGTCTCTGGTTCCTGCAAGTTCTGATCAGCTAATTCTATCAAGGCCAGAACTTCTGCAACAGAACTGAATCTCATAACACAATCGTCCTCTGGAGGTGCCAGCTATGATACCGTACTACCACTACAACTCGACGGATCAGGCCCAACCGAGAGGAATGGCGTCACACCTGTTGAGCTCGAAAGAGCATGGCAAGGGGTTGCCGCAGTGACAGGAAGCATTCCATCTGAATCAAATATAAAGTATGAAATTTGATTGGTCGAATTCTCAATTTCAGGTATCCCTCCACCACTGAAACAATTACCAGCTTCAGAGGCAGCCATTCCTTGGATTGGAAATATACCATTTGGGGTACCTATTGGTCCTCCAGTTCCAAAAACTGAAATGTCATAGGAGAAGCTAGATTCAAAACAATTCCTTGTGTATCGAGTCAAAGAATTATCTCCCATGGCAGTACTTCCTCTTGTACAAGCGGAAAAAAGATTATCATTCACAGGATTGGATTTTAATGATGCCCCGGCATGAACCAATAATACACCTGCTCCAGATAGTAAGTCAAAAGTATTATTATTCACTTCAACATTTGAACGTCCAATAACCCTATTCCATCTGTTCTAAGGCCAAATGCCATATTACTTCCTACTTTGTTGTTTGCGAAGATGTTAGGCGTATTAGAATCCACAGCCATTACATCCATAGCCGCTTGTTCGCATTGAAACTTATTATCAGATACAATAGAGCCAGCTTGCATACTTGGATCCAGCAACTCTATCCCAGTTGGCATTTCAGAGAAATTAAAACGCAATGGAATAATCATTTGAACAACCAAAATTAGAAGTAAGCGAGACCTATCTTTCAAAGCAGCTCACGTCATCGCTATCCCACCTGAATATGGAACTAACTATGGCCTTCAAATGACTAGCCTTTTTTGGAGTTTTTTTTGGCAATGCAAAAAAGCGGGAGAAAAGATGAAATGAAATACAGCTGTTCTGATCACCCCTGCCTGCCTAATCTGTTCCAAGTTACCTAATCCCGCAGCGCTGGCCCATAAAGGGGAATCCCCATACTCGTAGTGAAATACAAAACTATCAATCTGCATAATAGCGACTGTGAGCTTCCTGACTGTCTACAGATAGGTTACGACTTTACTACGTTCCGCTCAAAATGAAAAGAGGGCTTTAAATAGCACAGCGGACAGCAAGCTATTAGTTATGCACTAAAAAAACTATTAGCCAAAAAGCGCAGTCGCATCGGGCAGCATTCTAAGGCCACAGAGAGTTAGCCAATTCAAAATTTACAATTTATCATTCACAATAAAGCAGTATAGCCCAGCGGATAGCCAACTATTAACTATGCACTAAAAAACTATCAACTATAAAAAGGCACAGCCGCAGCGGGCAGCTATCTTTGCATTAAAAAAACTATTAGCTAAAATATTTTCCAAAAACCCCAACCAGTTCAGACCAAGTACTATAATTCTTGGCGTACCACAAATTCTCCTGATGCACTCTAGATGACTTCTCTGTCTCATCCGCAATCGAAAAAACATAAGGTTTTAATTGTGGCAATTTATTCAGTTGCCCATCTTGAGTTGCATAACCCAACCAGGTCTTAGAACCCACCAGTACCTGAATTAGATTCTGATAAATAGTACTTCTTTGTCTCGAAAAAATAAGTACCACAGGAAATAAAAGAACACTGAAAATTGCAAATCCTACATCAATCAACCTCTTGGTTCGGATATGAAAAGGCTCTGTTATCTTATAACTCACATCCAGAGTGTACCACTCTCCCACCCGCTCCTTGGAATCACTACCCAGTATGGAACTGTTATCATTATTTGCCAGCTTATAAGATATCCTACTCCCCAAATCCGACATACTCCTAAAGATATCCTGAATAGGTAGATCTGCACTACAAAAAATTAGTTCGTTCAGATTTCTGGAATCCACGATACTTTTCAAGTCTGTCAACTGACCTAGACTCGCAGCAGCCGTTACACCTATTGTTCCTATTAATGATTCCTCGCCAGAAAACCTTGTGACGATGTCCTGAATATTCTGTGTCGATTCCTGATCACCGACAATCGCTACCCGCTTAGCCGTGAGGGTATCGAAATTTCCTGTCCCGAACAAGACCTTATTATACAACTTACGACTTAGCCATAGCAAAATCGGAGCCACTACCGCCACCAACAATAAGATTCCACGAGAACTCCGCCAATCCATAGGCAGCAAACTATACACCGAAAGCATCGCAAGACTACTGAAAAAGAAACCATACAACAAGTGCTTTTTATTGTGACTCAAGTCATATTGGCCAAACAAATAATAACAAAATACTGCAAGGATAATCAGAGATAAAAATATGGGATTGAATTCCGCTACTTGGTAATAATCTTTATTATTATAATAATAAGTTGCCCACAGAAATCGAATCCCCTTAGCAGCCGAAAACAAAATAACAATATCCAATATGGGTCGTAGAAAAACCACCGTCAGCTTCTTGAAACTGCCTATGAGTGCAGATATTAATATTCCAAAATTCAGTACCCATGACCACCAGAATGAGCCACCTGCATTCCGCTTCTGAGCATAGATGGCCATCGCTCCATAAAAATTCTTAAGATAACTACCAGAAAATTTCTTGGTGCTCTCTCCCTTGAAATGAATAATCTGAGTATCAGGTAGATAGTGAATTTCTTTAGCTCGCTCCTTGATCTGAAAAGATAATTCTATATCCTCTCCATACATGAAATAATCAGGATCAAAACCGCCTATCTCTTGCAATAAGTCCGTCCTTATGAAAGCAAAGGCACCTGTGAGTACGTCAATGGATTGCACCTTATCTTCTGCTAGATGTCCCAGATAATATTGATTAAAAGTTTTGGAATTGGGGAACAACTTTGATAAACCAATCAATTTATAAATTGCACTGGCCGGTGATGGAAAACCTCTTTTGGATTCTGGAAGATAAGTTCCAGAACCATCGACCATCCGCACCCCTACTGCACCGACTTGTGGCTCTGTTTTCATATGCTGATAGCAAAGTTTCAAAGTGTCTTCTTGCAAGATGGTATCAGGATTCAGTATGAGTGTATAAGGATCTGTGACCTTGGCAATAGCCAGATTATTAGCTTTGGAAAAACCTAAATTCTCTTGGTTGTAGATGTACTCGACTTCCGGAAATTCTTCTTGCATCATCATGTCTGAACCATCAGTGGAATTATTATCCACGACGATGACAGAAAGAGATCCCTCATAGTCACTATTGAGCACAGATTGCAGACATTGCCTGAGAAAGTACTTGACGTTATAATTGACGATGATGACGGTGATGCCTTCCATAAAGTTTTGAGACTACCCTGTTTTGCTTATGATCAGGGTCAGCAAATATAACTTATAGGCTCATCTCTTTATTATAGTTGGTCCTGTCATGAATGCTCCTGCCTAGAGTGAGGGCATCAGCATATTCCAGCTCTCCTCCAAACGAAACACCTCGGGCGATGGTGCTGATCTTGAGTTCTTGATCGGCTAATATCTTGGATATATAGTAAATGGTGGTATCGCCTTCTATGGTAGGGCTGAGTGCCATGATGATCTCTTCTACCGCATCTGTTTTGACTTTGGCTATCAGTGAGTCGATATTGAGTTGGTCAGGTCCTATCCCCTCCAAAGGTGAAATCACGCCCCCTAATATATGGTATACACCAGCGAATTGTTGGGTATTCTCTATTGCCATCACATCCTTGGCTGAGCCTACCAGACAAATAACATCCTTCTTTCTGCTAGGATCCTTGCAGATACCGCAGATGGCGTCATCGCTGTAATTATGACATTTCTGACAGGTTTTGAGCTCAGAATCCAAGGCTTTGAGGGCTGAAATCAACCTTTGCGTTTTGCCTGACCGGGTGCCAGCCAGGTGCAAGACTAATCTGAGAGCGGACTTTTTACCTATACTGGGTAAGGCACTCATTGCCTCCACAGCTTCTTCAAGAATTCTGGAAGAATACTTCATATGGCGAAAATATATATTTATGGACGTACACCTCAGTTTTTAGGGACATTTAGCTTTGATTCACAAGGCTTTTAGCCTAATGGAGCTATCTTTGTAATCGTTTAATTAAAAATACGAGCAATTATGGCTGAAGTAATAAGAATGCCACGTCTAAGTGATACCATGGAGGAAGGGAACATCGTGGGATGGCAGAAAAAAGTTGGGGATGCCGTATCTCCTGGGGACATCCTTGCAGAGGTTGAAACAGATAAAGCGACGATGGAGCTAGAGAGCTTCAATGAAGGTGTACTTCTACACATAGGGGTACCCGAAGGTCCAGTGCCTGTGGAAGGCGTCATTGCCATCATAGGTGAAAAAGGTGAAGACATCAGTGGATTGCTCAAGGACATAGACAAGGAAGCGTCACAGCCCGCCTCTGCACCTGAAAAAGAGGAATCTGAAGCACCCGCAGCAAAGAAAGATCCAGCACCAGCAGCTCCGACCCCTGCGGCGGCACCTGCGCCCAGCAAAGCAAAACCTGCACCCGCTCCTGCTACTGCAGCTGCAACCCCAACTGCTCCAGGAGAACGTGTCAAAATTTCCCCTCTGGCTCGAAAAATGGCCTCTGAGGAAGGCTTGGATATAGCCAGTCTGGCAGGGAGCGGTGAAAATGGTAGAATCATCAAAAGAGATATTGAAGAGGCCATCACCAATGGTGGTGCCAAGTCATTAAACAGAGCAGCCAGTAACGGGTCTGCCAGTCCAACTCTCGGATTACAGACTGCTGATAACGCAGAAATATATGGTGACAAACCAATATCTCAGATGAGAAAGATCATCGCTAAGAGACTAGGAGAAAGTAAATTCTCAGCACCCCATTTTTATCTCACCATGGAGGTTAATATGGATAATATGATGGTTGCCAGAGAGGCCATCAATGAAGATGCACCTGTAAGAATATCATATAATGATCTCATAGTGAAGGCCTCTGCCGCTGCTCTGAGGAAGCATCCAGAGATCAATGCTTCATGGCTAGGTGACAAAATCACTTATCACAAGGACATCAACATAGGCGTCGCAGTCGCGATAGATGAAGGGCTTATGGTTCCTGTTATCAAGCATACGGACTTGAAGTCATTGACAGCAATAAAAACTGAGATAAAATATCTGGCTGGCAAAGCCAAGAACAGAAAAATATCTCCCGATGAAATGTCAGGGAACACCTTTACGATCAGTAACCTAGGGATGTTTGATATAGATGAATTTACAGCTATCATCAATCCACCTGATGCTTGCATACTGGCGGTAGGGTCCATCGTCGCTAAGCCAATAGTTAAAGATGGCGAAATAGTAGTCGGCAATATGATGAAGCTCACGTTGTCTTGTGATCACAGGATAGTAGATGGAGCCAAAGGTGCTGCATTCTTACAGTCACTTAAAGGATTCTTGGAAAATCCTGTAAAGATCATGGTTTAAGGACCTGAATTCAATCCACAAATGCAACTTCTGTTAGTGAACTAATTTTCTGTATTGGAGACATATACCCCAGTCTTTTTCTTGGTCTATTATTGAGTAATTTCTCTACGTGTTCTATTTCCTTGGTTGATTAAATTTCACTGAATAGCGCATTCAGATAACTATAAGATTTAAAAAAATTTGTTCTTAGCATTCTTCCGACTTCTTACATTTTAGGTGTAAAGAATTTTAAATTACTAAAAAGAATAGCATCTCTGACATTCTACTGCGAAGGTTAGAAAAACTTTGCGCTTGATAAGAATTTTAAATTTTTGAAACCTTTAGACAATGCACCAACTTTTTGTTTTCAATAATAAATCTTGTCTAAGTGAGCACATAAATCTATCTGTTCCGCTTTGCCTTAATTTAAAATAAGAAAAGTCAGCTCTGAAACAAATATTCTAAGGTTACAAAAAAAGATCTTCTGTCAGACGGAATGATGCCTGGCCCAGGATAACCTGTTGCTCTACGGGTATAGTATAGTTCATCTAATAAGTTATTGATTCCTGATTCCAACTTCAATTTTTTCCAACTATATCGCAAAGAGAAATCTAGTACCTGATACGAAGGAATCTCCCCTACCAGCCCAGCTCTGAAATCACCATCCTGAGTCCTGACACTGTTCTGGGCATCAGAGTATTGCTTGGAAATACAACCGTGCTGTAGAGACAAGGTACAATTCTCATAAGTAAAGGACAATCCTGATTTGATATTTGCAGTAGGTATGAATTCTACCTTATTACCGGAAACATTATTAGAGAGTGAATTGAGATATTGTGAGTAAGTGAATGATGTGTTCAAAAATAATCTTAATTCCACTTTTTTCTTATTTTTTTCTATAATCCGAACGGGTATATATTGAAGCAAGGATTCTGTACCTGCAATGATAGCAGAGCCAATATTGGTTCTGACACGGTTGGCTCTGTTATCCAGAACGATTCCTATCCTATCGTTATAGAATATAGAATAAATATTGAAATCATAAGAAAACCTGGAGTCTACTATCCCTTTTACTCCCGCAGTAAACGAGTAGCCTCTTTCATCCGTAATATCCTCATCTATTATAAAACTAGGACTAGTGACACGGATATCACTGAAGGTGACAGACCTATAATTTTGCGTCAGATTCATGGAGTATTGCAACTTATCTGAAAAAATATAATCCACACCTATCCCTGTGAGTAGAAAGCTTCTAGCAAAGTGTTGAGTCTCTTCTATTATTCTATTAGAAAGTGGGTTACCAGCTAAATCGTAAACAACTTGATTGTACTGTCCATCACTTTTAGTGACAATATGCTCAAATCTAAGGCCAGGTGTTATTGTCAATTTGTCTCCCAAATAATATATATTCTCTGTAAAGGCCGCAAGATTAAAATTGGGGAAACTAAAATCAGATTGATTAGCGTAATCTGGAAAATCCAAGGTTTGTAATTTAAAATCGGGATCTATACCCTTAGAACCTGGACCTTGAATCGAGCTATTATCTGAGTTGTAATATTTGATCCCGACAAGAGCAGTACCTTCTTTTCCTGCTATCAGATACTTTGTCAGAAACTTTACTTCAGCACCAACATTATTGAATTTTCCTATAATGAGGTCTCTGGGATTGAGATAATTTCCGCTAGCATCCACCTCATCTAGAGCAGTGATGGGATTTTCATTGAGCGCTACAGGATCGCCTCTATAACCCACTGAACTTCTCCGAGCATCCAGACCAAATAAATTAATTTCTAGTTTCCGATCTGCACTGAACTGATGATGTAGCTTTACATTATAGAGTTTCCAATCCACACTGAACCAATTTCTTTCTCTAGTACTTAAGCGCGGCGTTACATCAAACTGCTCATCTGTCAATCCACCCGCCTGCTTAGCCAAATATTCAAAATAGGTGAATTCAACATCAAGCTGAGTCTTAGCAGATAAAAACAAACTAGAGCTTATAAAAGCATTATGCGCATCGTAACCACTATTATCTCTGTACCCATCACCCTGCTTGTAATTATAATAAGCATTGACAGAAAATTTCTTACCATTATAGCCTACAGAATTAAAGCTATTGAAAAAATCAAAAGAACCGTAAGTTTGTCGACTTCTCAGTTCCAGTTTTCTATATCGGGGAAGTTTCCTGATTCTAAAATCTATCATCCCACCGAATTGCGTACCGTACTGCAAGGAACTCGCTCCCCTCAATATCTTGATCTCTTGCAAGGCTTCTGCAGGAGGTGTATAATAATTTTCCGGATAGCCCAGCACATCGGCACTGATGTCATATCCATTCTGACGGGTATTGAAATTAGAAGTTCTATTGGGGTCCAGACCTCGCCCTCCTATATTCAGCTGCAAGCCTCCATCTGATCCTTCATATATGTTGAGTCCACTGATCTGAGAATATATCTGCCGACTTACATTGGCTGCCAAATTCCCATTTACCAGATTCATTACTATCACCTCAGATTTTTTGCCCGCATAGATAGCAGTGCCTTCTACATTTTTCAACTTTCTAATCGCGAATATTTCTTTGCGTTTCCGGACCAGTTCGACTTCTGAAAGCTCAACCGAAAGCCTCAGCAATTGAAAATCATATTCCTCAGTATTAGAATCTATAATCACCTCCTTAAGTTGATAACCTTCCTTAAATAGGATGAGTTGAAGAGGTTCAGCGACTACCATGTCTAAATCGTAAATTCCATCTTTATCACATAACGTACTGAAACCTGAATTTACTTCTATGACCTCCACACCTGCTAGACCTATGCCAGATTCTGCATCCACAACAGTTCCTGTTATCTGGGCACCTAAGCCACTACACAGAGCCATAAAAAGAATCACTGCTATGACATAAGTCCTAATTCGCATCCAAGGGCATTAGATAAGTTCTATTCTTCAAGTCATTATTGATAGTCAGTAAATCTAAAGAGGGAGCTACATATACTTGACTCTTTCTACCATTAAGTGATGCATAACTCTCAACAAATACCTGAAGATTCTTGTGTCCCTGGTTACGGAAATGCTTGGCTAAGTGTTGGGCATATTCTATTATAAAGTCTGGCTGTGTAGACATTTGTTTTTGCTGAAAGGCAGTCAGGAAATCCTCGTTCTGGACATAGAAGCGTTTACCAGTTAGACTATTGACTACTTTGAAATTTGCGTAACCTGTTTTCTCCATCAGCATCACTCTCCATGAAAATCTATATCCCTGCTCCGTCCAGAATAGATTACCAGGATACAAATGGCAACGTAGAGGTAATAAGAGTTGGAATAAGAAAAATAAAACTAAGACATAGGGTGCAGCTTTGGCAACATAGCCCTCTGATTGATATCGCAAACCAGTAGAGAAGGTTGTGTAAGAAACTGAAGTTAATTTTGAGATATGAGCTAACATCTTTGAATGAAAATCATCACTAAAAAATAGTAAAGAAGCTATTATCATTAGATAGGGAAACATACCTATGGGGAAGAGAATTTTTGTCAGGATATGAAAACCCAAAACAGCTACAAAAGCCAAAACCCTGGTCTTGGACCACAATAAAAGAAAGACAATAGAAAGATCATAGATCGCCCCACCCCAGGAAAATAAATAATGCAACCACTGCTCATCCATAAACTGCCCTATCAGCGGCAGATCGACCTTACTTCTTAACCATATGCTCAGCGGAAGTGCCTCAGACATCCAATCTATATTGAGCTTGGCCAATCCTGCATAGATATAAACTATAGCTATCATAAGTCGCAATGCATCCACATTCCATTTAGGAACATACTCACACCGTAAGTCTTTATTTCTAAATGCATCAATAGAAAAATGAACCTGAGCAGGCAGCCATATCAATATAAACGCTACCAAGGAAACAAAATAATAATGATTCAGATAAGTCGTCTTATCCATCAATTCTATATAAGTAAAACTCAGAAAAAAAGTAACGATGGCTAACTTATACTGAAACCCTATAGCAACAGATAAAGCTGCAACGCCGCAGATGATAAAAAGCAGATAAGTCCACTGGCCTGGCACTGTAACCCATTCAAATCCATAATAATGAAAGTGGGTCTTCGGCAACAAATATAATTTCTCTATCCAGCCATAGCACCAAAATCGGAGCAAACTGATGACCATCAATAGACCAAATAATATACGAAAGGCTGCCAATGGGGCAGCCTTACAATACTCTGATAAATATTTTTCTATCGATAGACGCATCAATCTCCATCGGCGTCAACGAAATCTACTTGTATATTGAGGGCTTGAAGCATATCGACTTTCAGCAGAACAATTACCTTCTGAAATTCATCGTAGGCGACGAGCATCTGCATATTATCTTCTTCTATCTGTTCCTTGAAATTATCTCGTAGTGCATTTACTGATTGCGTAGCACTTTCCCACTGAGCTATGATACTTGCAGAATAATCAAATTCAGTATTGTTTTCAGTATGAACAAGATCCAAGTATTGCTTGAGACTAAGACCTTGACGCTGCCCATCAAATGAGACACCGCTGAAAAAATCCTGTACAGCACTGAAGCTTTTCTCTAATAATTGCTTGGAAAAATCACCAGAATATCTCCCTTCCACTAACCCACCACTCTCAGTGCCAGAAAAGATGCCTGTCGGTATTCCGATCTTGGCAGCACGTAAATGCCTTTCATAGTAAAACAGAAAATCATTGACCATCTTGTCAGTTGCAGCGCTGGCAGAAGAACCACTGTTGGAAATAAATTCATTTCTGAAATTTTGATTCCAGTCATCTAATACTTTTCTACTTAGGTCTGTTAACCTGTCGATGAGAGCTACCGTGTAGGTCTTAGTCTTATCAGAACTGAGGAAAGAAATAATAGTATCGTCATCACTTGCTGAGCCATATAACAAATAGTCTAAAGCCGGAAAGCCTTGAGCTGCAAAAGTGGAAGGCAACTCCAGATTATAATTTGCCTCATCAATGTGGGTATGGACCAGATCTACATTACAAGGATAAATATTAGTAAAATTTCGAATACCTATTTCCTCTGCTTTTCCAATTTCAAACATCGATATCTCTTGCCACGCCAAATAAGCTGCCAACCAAGCTCCTCGCAACGCTTCCAGCTTCGCAGCAGTTGGATCAGCATAGAAAGCTGTAGATTCACTTTTCAGCGAGCCCAATGCTGTCACATAGCTGTCATAAGCTGGTATGATAATGCCATCAGCCCAAAATTCAAGCATCTCAGCTCGATCAAAATTATCCGTTACAATTGGCGTATCAACACCTTTATCAGAGCATGCGAATGTCGTGATGAATACTATGCTGACTAGGGTTAATTTTTTGAACATGGTAGCTTTTTTCTATGATCCGGCTTGCTCTACACTGAAGTCAAATTTACTGGCAATAGCAACTGATATCTGATCAAGCGTCTGAGAATCAATATCCCAAAATCCATTGCCTGCAAGCAATTGATCTGTAAAACCATCTACTTCAGATTTAGTGAAATAAGATTCTTCACTATTTGCCTGTCTAGTAAATCTCAAACTATATACAAACCCGAACCCCTCTGACAGATCATGAAAAGCACCGCCCATGTCATTATTCTCTATTGCTATTTTTCCTTGTTGAAGATAATACACAGCTCGTACAGCAATCACTTCTGAAATGAGCAACTTTATTATATTGGCTTGTTCATTACGGATAGAATAATCATTAGCAACAATAGCAGCTCTACCCAGCTTGAAAGCTTCGTAGATGTCAGAGGCAATACCTTCAAAATCTGAATCATTATTGACTCTACTTAAATATTTATTTAGGAAAATATCTGAGCCTAGAGTAGTCAGAGGATCAGTAAAATCAGCACCATCGGCTCCAAAAATGTAGCCATAAGCCTCATCCCATTTATGCTCCATAGCAGTATAAGCTTTGCCTTCCACAGCAAGTTCACTATTGTTATCAGCAATATTGTCAGCCGCATCCAGCACTGCTGTGCTCAGATAATTATTCAATATCTGATCTACCATCAAAGCTCCTATTAATGACTTATTAAAAGCTTGATTATACTCCAGGCCTTTAGCATTGACGTATCTTGCCTTGGAGCCATCTGCTATCTGACCAGGTGTGCCCGGTACTGCGAGTTGGTTGGCGTAAGGATTTATTTCAGAGACTTGCGCTTTTATCCACGATTCCAAGTCCGTTTTTATTTGCGCCGACTCTACAGAATTACTAGCAAAAAAATCTTGTGAAGCGGCCACCTTGGATTTCACACTTTTTGTCGATTCATTCAAGGCCAGGTCGGAAAATGGATCAGCGTCTTCACCCTCTGCAGTCTGATTACCATACATCTCAAGTAGACTCGCCTCTGATTCGTGTAGGTCTGACAATGATGATACTAGCTCAGCTGCCATACTTATCCTAGTAGTTTGACCAGAGAAATTAACAGTGGATGTTCCATCTCGAGTAAATTCATAATTAGTTGGGTTCTGGATTTCAATTTGAGTTTGAGGCTCATGATCACCGCAGGACATCAGAAATACTAGGGATAACAGGATATATAAGAATGGATTAGAGTTTGTCATTTCCCGACTATCTTTATTTAGATTAATTACAGATAAGGCAAATGTAATAATAAATGCGGTTAGAAAAAGCACCCTTTGGGACTATATTTTCCACGATGTCAATAAAACCAGAGAAAGTAAATAAACTAGCTCGAATGGTTGCTATCGGGTCATAAATACCAATCTCAGTAAAATTTGAATATGCGACTGTTTTATTGAAGCTAAGAATTTTCTAGAAGCGGTCAAAATCCTCTTTACAGCCGCATTCCAGCTCAGATTAACCTTGGGGTTAAATTATCATCAGTCAATGCAGGGAATAAGTCTTATCGATTGCAGCAAAAGGAGAACTGACCATAATTTATGACACTCAAGAGTTCGTCAGACAAGTTAGCTAAGAACCACCATCACTATGTCAATATTGACCATACGTATCCTCTCAAAATGAAGCAAAGTGCTTGAAATACTTCCAGCAATTTTCTTTGCCACACCTTCAACCACCCATTTGTATCCTAAACACAATAAGTATATTGTCCTGGGGGATGATACAGTTAACATACATAAGGTTCTAGACTTTGCTTGACTTTAAATGTTCCAAGCTATTATTCTCTATTCTGGCTCTGCTCTCAGCCAAGTGCTCCTTTGATTTATCTTCATCCAATTCCAATTCTCTACCTAACTGCTCTGTTACCCAAGCTAGATCATGCTTGGCCTGCGGCAGGTCAAAAAACAACCAGCCCGTTCTTCTTTCTAGAAAATCCATTGGATGCAGTATGGATTCAAAAGCCAGGCAATATTCAAATTGAGATTTCATCAATAGCTCTTTATTTTCTTTGCTATCATTATCCTTGAGTCCAGCGGTAGATAATATATAGTCAGCGTCCTTTCCATATGTTGCACACAAGATTGAAATATCGATTGCCGGCACTCCTGTACTATTATATTTCTTGCTTAGTTCTGCTACATAATTCTCATACTCCGAATAGTCCGAAAAAGGATCGTGACTGAGTTTGTAGTGCTCAGTAGTGCAAGGCGTATAGCTTAGACCGCCCAGTTCAAATACCAGATCCACAACTCTCTCTGCCATTTTTCTGAAACCCGTTAATTTCCCACCTGCTATTGATATCATTCCAGAGTCTGATACAAAAATCTCATCCTTCCTGGATAATTCTGTAGGCGGCTTTCCTTTCTGATGGATCAATGGGCGCAAGCCCACCCAAGATGATTGCACATCAGCCAACGAGAGATCAGGGACTTTGAAAAATCCATTTATGGCAGCCAACACATAGTCCACGTCTTCCATGGAACATCTCAAGTTATTCATGTCGCCATCAAAATTCGTATCCGTTGTTCCTACATAAACGACCTTGCCACGAGGGATGGCAAATAACATTCTCCCATCAAAAGCATCAAAATAGATAGAATTCTTCAGCGGCAACTTCTCTTTGGAAAAAACCAAGTGTACCCCTTTCGACAGATGCAGATTGGTATCGCTAGTATCATTTTCCAGGAGTCTTACTTTATCAGCCCACGGCCCTGTGGCGTTGACTATTTGACTAGCGGTAAGCTGAAATTCTTTACCTGTATCATTGTCGAGACAGTAAACTACCCGACTCGTTGATTCTCCATTTTCAAATCCTTCAGCTGACACATAGTTGAAAACCTCGGCACCATTTCTCACTGCAGCCTTTATTAGTTCTAAGGTCAATCTTGCATCATCTGTACGATACTCCGAATAGACGATGCCAGACTTAACCTTTTCAGAATCCAATAGGGGCTCCATTTTTAGAGTAGCATCCTTGTTCATCATTACCTTTTTATCATCACTCGGCACGTTGGCCAGTAGATCATATACGCTAATTGCCAGACCTGCAGTCCACTTACTGAAAGATCCTTTATGTACTATGGGTAGAAACATATTTTCTGGATGTACGAGGTGACAAGCGTTGGCATGTGCCACAGATCTTTCCAGTCCGGTCTCTCTCACTAATCCGAACTCCAATTGTTTAAGATACCGCAGGCCACCATGTATTAGTTTAGTGGATTTACTACTGGTGCCTGAGGCAAAGTCGTTCTTTTCCAGCAGCAACACTTTAAGCCCACGCAAGGTAGCATCCAAGGCTATTCCAGCACCAGTCACACCTCCACCGATGACTATCAGATCGTACTTGACTTTCTCAGCTTCATACAATCGCACTTTTCTATTACGGTTACTGAATTCAACTAACCCTTTGGCCATAAGTCTTGATTTGAATAATCTGTGTAATAAGATGCTAATAATTCAAGCCACCAAATTTTAATTGCAATAAAAGGCAACTCGACTAGAGATACAAAAAAAGGCGACAATTCTCATTGTCACCTTTTGTTTCTTTTTATTCTGGACTATTAATAGCCTGAAGATTTATTCCCGTTGTAATACTCATCTTGTGTCGGAGCATAACCAGAATTGGATCCCACATTGGTATCATAACCATCTGGCGCACCCATATCGAAATCACTCGCTTCACAAGTTCTGAACTCCACCCTTCTGTTCATAAAGTGATGTGCCTCAGAATTAGGAGCACTGATCATAGGATTTTCCTCACCTCCATACATTAATTTTATTCTGCTTCTATCGATACCATAATTTTCTGTCAGGTATTCTACTGCTGCTTTTGATCTTTTGTATGATAAGACAGTATTATAATCGTTTGAGTTTCTCTGGTCAGTATGGCCTTGAGCCACTACACATACTTCGGGGCATTTCTTCATGACCTGTGCTACATTGTGTAGATGACTGAAATACTCTGGCTTGATGGAAGACTTGTTCAGATCAAAATGAATCATTGGTAAGAACCATTCTCCACAACCTGATCTCGCTAAGGTACCACCTGCACCAGAACTCCTTGTCGTTCTGACTGGCACTTCTACTTCCTCTTGATATGACTCTACCCTTGTCGTACCATCAGCATCAGTTACCGTCCTGGTCTTAGTACGTGTTTCAGTTCTTGTCTCTATCGGAGCAATTCCATTTTGAGACATGACCTTTTCTATGCTAGAAGTTTTCTCATCTATTAGCTTATTGATGGACTCTTCCGTTGCACAACATTCTTCTTCACACTGCGCAACCCCTACTTCATCTATAGGGCAACCAGGACGTGAGTAAGGTTCTTTATCTTCACAATCCACGATTCCATCTCCATCGCTATCCAGAAGCACCCCTCTGGTATCCACTGCACAATCTTCCGGTGTATCTAATTCTTGATCGATTATATCCAATACGCCATCATTATCATCATCTGTAAGATCAAGTGCTGGTTGAGATTTAAGATCTGCAATGTCATTGAATGCCGCATCGTAGGGATTCAACCAATATAAGGGTTCAGTTACTTTATTGAAATTACCGATGTTCAGTCCTAGTCTCAAGTGGGTATAATGTCCTATATCCACATTATTAGTCTGATCTGCAGCAGTTCTATACTTGATTCCATCCAGATAATCATTATCACTTAGGAATACCTGATGTTCCAGAGCAAGATTGATACGCTTGGTTATTTTACGAGCTATTCCCATGGAAGGTATAAAGACCGGATGGATATTAATATCATCACCTATCCTGAAGATTCCTTTCTTTTTGAAACCCTCTGTCTCATAGATCCCATCGTAAATATTCCTTAATTCACTCTCATAAGCATCTCTTCCAGCTTTGGTATCAAAATCTTGCTGATTCCAATTCAGTCTTTCCCTCACACCGCTGTAAGGCATCCCATCGCTACCTAGCATATCCAACTTGGTCTTATGATGATCCAGACCTAAACCCAGTGCTACATACCAGTTCCACTTGTTTCTTTCCTTGTGAAAGAGCAGGTTCCCTATGTTAAGCATTACTGCTAGGTTACCACTGATGTATGTCGTCTTATGAGAAGGTATCCATTCTCCCGGACCACCATTATTGGGATTATAAACATCAAATACATCTTCAACTAATCCTCCACCTATACCCCCATTGTTATTGGCTCTATGTCTCCAGAATTGGTTCTCCAATCCTGATGCTTGTCCATAAAAGAGATCTCCTCTAAGTGAAAAGACATAATTCACTGCTTTTCTGAGGTGGACTCCTACACCCCAGCCACCAGGAATCTTTCTGTCCACGTCACCATCTATGAAAAAGTGGCCTCCATGCAATCCCACCTCCCACGAGTTACGCGGTCGTGAGTTATACTTGTATTCACCCATTTTCCAGCTTTTGTTCTGCTCTGGATCTACTGTCATGTCATCAGAGACATAAGGGGTTTTCCAAGTATCCTTATAGTCCTTATCAGTGACATTTTCCAAATCCACATCAACATCAGGCTCTGCCTGAATTTCAATTGTGGGTTCTATTTCTTCTATCTGGGAAAAAGAATTTATGACCAGATTGGTCATAAAAAGCATCACTAAACAAGTCGTGTTATAAAACTTGATATTCATAATAATAAATTAGGTTATTCTCCCTGATGTATGATCAAGGTAAGTGGTTCTGCTTCATTCGTTGGATAAGGTAAGAAGGGGATAACCAAAACTGAGGTTTTCCGTATCAACTCCGAATACAAAAATAAAGATACATGATAAATTTTTATAATATTTAATATATTTATTTTCAGTTAGTATTAAATTTGAATTTTTATAATGTGTAATAACATATGAAACTACACTGGTACGACAGAAAAGATGACAAACATTACCTCAAAAGGTATGCTGGCTCTCAACTTATCGAGAAATTCGAATCATTTAGTGCTGATATTGAAGAGAGAACCTTCAATATTTTGGCTACAAGTACAGAAATAGCTGAAATCTTATTGGATGCCTTTGCGGGGTTAGATGATAATTTTCCAGACCTGAACCTTAGATTCGGTTGGATAGGCAATGAGAAAGTGGATGTAGCTTCTCGAGAGATACCCTTCGGTAAGACTCTCATCGTAGGTAAAGATAAAGATATTAAGGGCTACTTGAAAGTGCCAAATGTTAAAGTTGTACACATAAGCAGTAGAACGAGGGATTTGCAACCTCACATCGGTTTTCAGAGACATCTGGCAAAAAATGATAATCCTCGCTCTATTTCATTAGGTGAGATGCAAACTGATCTTTCTGATTCCGAGACAATAATCAGAACAGCTGAAGCCATCCATCTGCACTTAGATGCTCTCAGATATGAGGATAGTTTATCAGAGCACTCCCCTATTACAGGCCTGGATATATACACAACCTGCAAATTGATGCGACTAGCAGGGCTTTCCAAGAAGCTTCAGCTATTATGCATCAACACCGTTACTGATACGATCCCGGTTAGAACCGCAGAAACCATCAGTACTATGATATGGTATTTTTTAGAAGGTCAAATAAATAAAGAAATTGAAACTATGAAACAGAAAGAAAATGACATCTACTTGGTCTCATCCAATTTGTATGACGACCCGATCAAGTTTGTAGTAGGAAACAAAACTGGAAGATGGTGGTATCAGCACCCATCGACTAAGGAGTATCTTCCATGTTCGGATAAAGACTATAAGGCTATTTCCATGGGCAACCTGCCTGATGCTATCCTTTCACTCCAAGATTAACTTCAAGTACCAAAATAAATCAAGCAAGCAGGTCCTTGATTCTTTCGAGTTTCAAGGATCTGGATGCTTTTATCAAAATCAGGCTATTCTTTAGCCTAGGTTTCACTTTGTTAAAGTCAGATTTGAAATCCTCAAAGTTCCTGTAGACTGTTATTCCCTTCTTCTCCTCGGTAATTTTGTAGAATATTTCTCCTATGAGTAGTATATGAGCTGCTCCTATAGTCTCCGCTTTGGTTATTATTTCTTGATGCAGGGTTTCTTCCTGTAAACCTAATTCCTTCATATCTCCTAGTATGACAACCTTATCAAGGGTACTTTCTATCTGCTCTAGACTGTCCAGAGCTAGCCTCATACTGGATGGATTAGCATTATAGGCATCTAAAATCAAGGTTACACCAGCGATCTCCACTATTTGAGATCTGTTCATCTCAGGCAGATACTCACAGATGGCCTTACTGGCTGATTGTATATCCACCCCGAAAAAAGTACCTATGGTAAGAGCAGCGAGTATATTCGTTTCATTATAATCACCCGTCAGGTGAGTGAGGAATAGCCGATCTGAATCTTTCAGCTTATAACCTAGCCTCATTCCTCGTTTATGGAAATTGATATTTTCTGACAGGTACGGAATCGCTTTTAAATCTGTAGGTAGGTTATTCAGTAGCACTCTGTCTTCAGTATTACAGAATACAGACTTACGCTTAGCAGCCAGGTAGCGATACATTTCAGTCTTTCCCAATATGATTCCATTATACGAACCAAAGCCATCGAGGTGAGCTAGCCCAATATTTGTGATGAGTCCGTAGTCTGGCTCCGCTATCTCACATAGTGCTCTTATCTCGCCTATGTGATTGGCTCCCATTTCCACTATGAGGATTTCTGATTCTGGCGATGTACCCAAGATGGTTAAGGGAACACCTAGGTGATTATTCAAATTACCTGGTGTGGTATGTACGGTATACTCGACCTTGAGTACGGCATCGATAAGTTCTTTAGTCGTCGTTTTTCCATTGGAACCCGTTATGGCCAATACTGGAATAGAAAGCTTCCTTCTGTATTCTGTAGCCAGATTTTGCAGACTTTTCAATGCTGAGTCTACCAATATTGTCTTCCCTTCACGATGGTACTTCTCATTGTCTATGACAGCCAGATTGGCGCCAAGCTCCAAAACCTGATTCACGTAAGAATGACCATCAAAGTTTTCACCTTTGATCGCAAAGAAAATCTGTCCTGGTATGATTGTTCTAGAGTCTATGGATACTCCTGTCGAATCAAGAAAAATTTGTAATAACATGTCAGCTTGCCTGAAATTATAAAAAAAAGGCTTTTATCTGTGTAAGATAAAAGCCTTTCAAGTCAATCCAATAAGGGATTAATTAATTATAGCGTCTTTTGACATTAGCACCTTTTTCCTTGAACTTTATACCACCAGAATCTTCATTCCCTGTTTCGCCTCCCACTCTTATCATGGCACATCTGAAACCGATCTTGTTACTTGCTTTATTTTGATCCATGTATCTTCTCGTTCCTGGCGCTAACCAATACAATCTATCTCCCCACGAGCCACCTTTGTAAACTCTGGATTCGTCATTGATAAGAGACCAATCACCATATCCGTAGTCTACGATATCTTCGTTATCACCATCCACATAACCTCTCACATCACCCTTCCTGTAATTATCTCTTGTACCTAAGGTATCATCAGCTACTTGTCTGTATCTGATTCTACCCATACTATCCTTCTCCACAGGCTTACCTTCCTCATCAAGTATGACTTCAGTGTAGATATTACCTCTGTAAGGATTCAAATCATGATTCTGAGCATCAGAAAGATCTGAACTAGTCAGTGGTCTATAAACATCCTGAGTCCACTCACTGACATTGCCAGCCATATTATAAAGGCCAAAATCATTAGGAATGAAAGTTCTTACAGGCGCTGGACCAGAAGCCTTATCGTTCAAGCTACCCGCCATACCCATGTAATCTCCTCTTCCTCGCTTAAAGTTAGCTTGAAGGTTACCTTGGTTTTGGTTGTGCTTTTGGTATCTGGCTCCACTGCCATTCCATGGATACACTTTTCTCTCCATGATATTCTCATCACCAGTCTCTGGCTGATTACCCTGAAGTGAAAGAGCAGCATATTCCCACTCTGCCTCAGTCGGTAGTCTATATTCAGGCAATAGTATTCCATCCTCAAATCTTACTTGTCTCTCACCACCAGTAGATTTATCTTCTAGATTCTTTCTGACACTTCCCTGATATTGACCAGCCAAGTAAGCCTCTGAGTCAAATGCCTCGCTGTCGATTTGTTCACCAGAATTAGGATTGAGGATACCTTTTTCTATAAGGATCATTTCGTTCACCATATTGGTTCTCCAGAGGCAGAAGTCTTGTACCTGATTCCAGTTTATACCAATGATGGGATAATCATCGTATGATGGATGTCTATAATAAGTTCTGATATAAGGCTCGTTGTAAGCTAATTCCTCTCTCCAGACTAGCGTATCCGGAAGTAGATCTTTCCATATTTCTGGATAAGACTGATAAGTGTTACGAGTCCAGAATTCATATTCTTTCCAGTCAATGTTTCTTACTTCTGTCTCATCCATATAGAATGATGAAACAGTAACTCTTCTAGGAATGTTATTCCACTCGAAAGTAACGTCTTGTTGTGTATGTCCCATGGTGAAGGTTCCACCTTCAACGAGAACCAGGTTAGGACCATTGACCTGACCTTGATAATCTAACTTATCAAAACCACCCAGGTCTTGATTTCCATATTCTCTACCAGTAGCTGAAGATAATTCGCCGGAGCCCCCAGTCTTGTTCTTATTACAAGAAGTCATGGTAACCAACGCAGCCGTAGCTAGCAGGAATAATAATGAATGAATGCCCTTAGTCATTATTAACTGATTTTAATTTTCTTAAAGAACCCTGAAGATAGAAGAAATTTGCACTTCCAATCACCAAGGATATATTAAATATTGCCTTATCGATCATATACGAACGAAATCTGCCCGTAAGTGGATATTCAAGTATTCAGAACATAAATTATTCCGAAAATCATCGAAATAGACTAAAACAGTCATTGTACTTGGATTCTTTTTTCTCAAACTGTCTCAAACCCATCGAAATACCTATCTCATGACTCCCTCCTGAGTTTTGTAATCCCAAGCTTGAGCTCGTAATGTCAAAGCTGTAGGCGACTTTGAAATTATTGAAATAAACGCCAGCTGAGACTATCCAGGCATCTAAGTTCTCAATAGTATGTCTCATCCACAATCCCCCAAAAACCGCATCCTTCTGTAAGTAAGCGCCAACATTCACTTGATGAAACCCATTCTGGGTGGCATATAAGAGGTTGGGTGATATGAACGTTGTGGGGTTGCCCTTATTGTCTTTGTCCATAACTATCTGATAACCAGCTTGTATGCTCAATAATATGGGCAGGTTAGCAGCACTGGGATCTGATGGCTGAGAGACAAAGCCATTACTGGGACCATTAAGGTGAAACATGCTTATACCCACATAATAACTAGGATTGAACAGGACAACGCCCATATCAATATCGAAATAGCCAGAATTCAAGTCTGTAGGCCTTTGCTCCAAGGTCGGATTTCTATTACCATTCCTATCGAGTTCCCCAAACTGAGGATCCAATTGATCAAAAAATACCAGCTTATCCCAGTCCAGCACGTCTTGGACATATCCAGCACCAAACCCAAACTTCAATTGCCAATCTACATTGAATCTCAGATTATAAGAGAACACTCCTTTCAGCTTGTTAGTTGTGATAGTGCCTGCCCCTTGATCATCGTTGACTATGACAGCACCGAGACCTATGTTCTTTTTAGGAAAATATTGGTCGTAAGTCAATCCATAAGACTCATAAGTTTTGGTTATACCTGGCCATTGCAGTCTGTAACTGGCAGCAAACTTAGGATATGCGACAGTTCCAGCAAATGCAGAATTGTTATGCAGAGGTGCATTATAGAATTGACTAAAGATGAGATCTTGCGCCCTTCCATCTTGCGAGCATATGAATGTGAACATTATCACCACTATAATTGTAGGAGTGATGGTATTCAAAAGTCCGTTATATCTATTTCTCAATGTCGTGTAAACTAGTTTAAGAGGCATCAAAGTTATGTTATTGCAACCACCAAGCAATACTGCTGTTAACTTAACGTTTCTATAACCTACAGATTAAAAAAAACTGCATTCCATATGGTACGTCTTATAACTTTTTTGGTACTCTTTATAGTATCTCATTCTGTGTTTTCGCAAAACACGACAACTTCGATACTGAGTGAGGGCACTGTATTCAAGATGACGCTACCTCAGACAGGCATCTATCGACTGACCTTTCAAGATCTGCAGGACAACACTGATCTGGATGTGAACGCTATAGATCCGCGTAATATCAGGATTTATGGTAATCCAGGTGGGCACTTACCTCTGGATAATGACCTGGTGAGATATGATGATGTGGTGGAAAATCCCATTCATGTGCAAGGAGAAGAAGATGGCTCTTTTGATTCTGGCGATTACATACTCTTCTATGCAGAAGGTGCCGATAGGCTCATCACCGATGCCAACACTGGACTCAACTATGAAAAGAACATATACGATAGAAACAACTATTACTTTCTTAAGGTCGTGAATGGTGGTAACGCCAAAAGAATAAAAGTAAAGAGCTCGATAAGTACTGCTAGTCATACTGAACATTCAGACAAGCTCATAAGACATGAAGTGGATGAAACCAATCTACTAGGTGCATTCGGATCTACCCAAGGGTCGGGTAAGCAATGGTTTGGGGAGACTTTCACGGGTGATAGGGATCAGAGTTTCGGTCAGTTTTTCAATCTTCAGGATTATCTGCCAGGTTCCATAGCGCAAATCGAAGCCCTGTTTGTAGCCAGAAGTGAAAACCTCAGCGATGTAACCTTGAATTTCGCAGGTAGAACATTCACAGAAAGAATAGGCGCTTCCAATATTGGAGAAATAGAAAGTATCTATGCCAGAGAAGCATTATTCCAAGAAGAAGTGCTTCTGAGCACTGCAAATCCGAACGTTGATCTCAGTTATGTAACCACGACACCAGACAGCAAAGCCTGGCTGGATTACATACAACTGAAATACAAGCAACTGTCATCAGTACCTGCATCAGGATTCATTTCATTAATAGATACAGAATCCCCTGCTAGAATGACCTCAGGTTTCAGAGTGAGCGGTAATCCAGAAGACCTGCAGATCTGGGATGTTACAGACCTTGACGCTGTGTCAGCTGTGAACTATGATAACGAAAACACTGCGCTAAGTTTTGGGTATGAGCCAGGTGGTAAGCTCCGTCACTTTGTCGCCTTTAAGGAAGCTACAGCTAATCTAAAGCCTGCAAATTTTGTCAAGGTCGACAATCAAAATGTTCATGGCGTAGAGCGGGCTGATCTTATTATCATCTATCATCCAGATTTCTTGGAAGCAGCAGAAAAACTAGCTGGCCATAGAGCTCAGCACGATGCCATGACTGTGAAACTGATAAATATTTTTGAAGTCTATAATGAGTTTGCAGGTGGAAAGGCAGATCCTGTTGCCATAAGAGACATGGCCAGAATGCTCCATCAGAGAGATGACAGGTTCAGATATATGATCTTGCTAGGAGATGCCTCTTATGATTATAGAGGTATCGTGCCGAATCTTGACTACCAGAACTTTGTTCCTACTTATCAAACTGATGAATCACTAGATCCTATTTTAGGTTTTCCTTCCGATGACTTTTTCGGTCTATTATCTGATGAAGAAGGTGGAGAGCGCATGAGTGGTAAGCTGGATATCGGCATAGGAAGAATTCCAGCGCGAGACCTGGACCAGGCCCTCGCTGTAGTGGACAAGATCGTCAGCTATGACAGTGGCCCAGACAGATACGGCGAATGGAGAACGAATATTGGTTTTGCTGCAGACGATGCAGATACGACCAGTGATCGCATACATGCCAGAGATACGGATAACATTGCCAAGACTACTGCTGAAAATCATCCTTGTCTGCTACAGAAAAAAACCTATTTCGATGCCTTTGTCCAGGAATCGACACCTGGAGGAGCCAGATATCCAGAAGCTAATCAAGCGATAACCGATAATATCAATAAAGGCTTGCTGGCATTCGTATATCTCGGACACGGCGGCCCTAAAGGCTTATCGCAAGAAAGAGTCATACAGATATCAGATGTGAGAAATTATAGCAATCGTAACAGGCTGCCAGTATTTGTGACAGCTACTTGTTCTTTTACTGGGTTTGATGAGCCTGCCTTTGTATCTGCGGGAGAGCATCTGATCAATAATCCAAATGGTGGAGCCGTCGCGATGTTTACGACTGTAAGATCGGTGTACGCCAGCTCCAATGAAAAATTGACCAGAGAGATATACAATTCGATATTTGATCGAGAGAATGGGCTGCCATTGAGACTGGGCGACATATTGATCAAGGGGAAGAATTTTGCCAGCGGTGCCTCAGTATCCAATACCAGAAAGTTCCTCTTGATGGGGGATCCCAGCATGAGGATTGCCTTACCTGAAGATAATATCAAGATTACAGAGTTCAATGGCAGACTCGTAGATACCAGCAGTGTGGATACGCTAGGTGCTCTGGGTACCGCGAGGTTCAAAGGGCATATAGAGGGATTTGCTGATCAGCAAGTGCGAACTGGCTTCAATGGTAAAATATTCATCACCGTCTTCGATAAGCCCACTGAGCTAAAGACCTTAACCAATGATAACAAAGGTGCACCCATACCTTTTACTGTCAAGAAAAACGTACTATACAAAGGTATAGCCACCGTGACCAATGGAGAGTTTGAGGTGGCATTCATCATTCCTCAGGATATAGATTTCGAATTTGGGCCTGGTAGCATACATCTATATGCAACTGATGAAAACACCACTGATGCCATCGGTTGTTATGAAAAGATTGTCATAGGGGGTAGTAGTGGTGTCGCGATAGATGATAATGAAGGTCCAGAAATAGATATTTTCTTCAATGACAGAAGCTTCACCATAGGAGGACAGACTAATGATCAACCTTTGCTCATAGTGGATCTGGCAGATGAGAATGGCATCAATCTGAGCAGTACCAGCATAGGGCATGACATCACAGCAACTCTGGAAGATAGAAACGGTGATCGCATAGTGCTCAATGAATTCTATGAGCCTACCATAGACAAGGTGGGCTCAGGAACTGTAAGCTATCAGATGCCTCAACTCGAACCAGGCTTCCATAAGATATACTTGAAAGCGTGGGACATACTCAATAATTCATCTGAAGAGATGTCAGAGTTCATGGTTGTGGATCCAGGGGAAGGCTTCCTCGACAGGGTGTATAATTACCCTAACCCTTTTTCCACTAATACCCAATTCACATTTGAGCACGACCTCGTCAATACGGATCTGGACATAGCGATAGGCATCTATACCATATCTGGAAAGCTAGTAAAGACCATCATTGAGAACAGATATAGTCAAGGATCACGCCTGAGTGACATATACTGGGATGGAAGAGATGATTATGGGAACAAATTGGCAAAAGGAATCTATCTCTACAAAATAAATCTATCTGCTCCGCAGTTAAATCTGAGTCGAGAAAGTGATTTCCAAAAGCTCTCGATTTTACATTAAAGTCATTTATAACATATATCATTTATCTTTGTGGCGTTTTTACGTCCATAAATCCACAGTATTTTAAAAACAACTCTATAAAGAAGCTAATCAGAGCTTCAAAAATCTTGCAATAGTAATATCATGAAACGAATCTTATCAACATTGATCATAATGACGACCTTGACATTGGCCAATGCTCAATATGATCCAGGTCTAGGTTGTGTAGTCGACCCTAACGGCAACTGTGCACCTAATGTAATTCTTTCAGCTGTTCCTTTTCTGAGGGTTACACCTGATGCAAGAAGTGGTGCTCTAGGCGATTCTGGTCTAGCGACATCAGCTGATCCGAATGCTCTACACTTTAATTCTTCAAAATTAGCCTTTGTGGAAAAAGATATGAGTTTCTCTGTGACATATACGCCATGGTTAAGAAATCTAGGTCTTAAGGATGTCTTTTTGGCTTATCTTACAGGATACAAAAAAGTGGATGATCTGTCGACTATCGGTATGGGTTTCCGTTACTTTTCATTGGGAGAAATCAATTTCACTGGTGTCAATGGGGAATTCAAGGGAACGGGAGACCCTAGAGAATTTGAATTTGCCGTTTCTTACAATAGAAAACTCTCAGATAATTTCGCAATAGGTCTTACTGGTAAGTACATTTATTCCAACCTTGCCTCTGGGCAGACAGTGGATGGACTCAGAATCTCAAGTGCCAATGCTTTTGGAGCTGATTTGTCATTCACCTACAAGAAGAAAGGGAATATGACTGCCAATGGAAGTGAATGGACCTTAGGTGGTGCCATTACGAATATAGGTTCTAAAGTGACGTATAGCGAAAACAATAGAAAAGACTTCATACCTGCTAACTTTGGTATCGGTTCCGCTTTGATGTTGAACTTTGATGAGTATAATAGCATCACTTTCAATCTTGACATCAACAAGCTATTATTACCTACGCCAGTCTCGAGAACATTATCTGACGGAACTGATAACCCAGCATGGGACAACGATCCTCTGGACAATTTTCCAGATTACAAGCAACAATCGATCATCGGTGCTGCCTTCAGCTCCTTCGGTGATGCGCAAGGAGGTTTCAGTGAGGAGTTACAAGAAATCAATTACTCCCTCGGAGTAGAATACTGGTACGATAAGCAATTTGCAGCCAGACTAGGATACTATTACGAGAACCCGCTCAAAGGTGACAGACAATTCATCACAGTCGGTGCAGGACTTAAGTACAGTGTCTTTGCAATAGACATCTCTTATCTCGTTCCGACTAATAACAGGAGGAATCCACTGGACAACACTTTGAGATTCACTATGCAATTTGATTTTGAAGCCTTGACCGGTACTAATAATTAAATAAGACTGATAACAGCATAAGCTATCAAAGAAAAAGGAGTACTGATCTGAATCAGTGCTCCTTTTTTAGTTAGAGTAAATAAGAAATCTAACCCCTTAAGTTCTCTCCACTTAGGTCAAGACAAGGCTCAGGGTTCAATTAGACTGTATGATTTTGCAATCAAATTCAGAGTCTCATTGAAAAATAGCATGCTGTAAGCCGGATTCTGTAATACCGATCGAAATCGGCACATCTATCATTTATCTATTCTGCCTACCCTCCCCTGCTACACATATGCAATCCAGCGAGTAACTACAAGATCGGAAACCCGATCACAGAGGTATACGTGACATTTCAACCCGCAAGGTTTATCCCACTGCACAGTTACCTGAACAGCCTATGAGCTCTTACCTCACTTTTTCACCTTTTCCACGATCAGTTGCCTGGTCGCGGTAGTTATTTTCTGTGACACTGTCTGTTCTTCTCAGAACGTGAATTCTAAGAAGACCCACCTGTTAGATGGTACGGTACTCTACGTTGTCCGGACTTTCCTCTCTGACTGCTCAGAGCGATAGATCACATGCTGATACAAAAGTAGCTTTTATATTGGCTTATCACATCCCACGAAGCTCCTAGCTAACCAATCAATTACATATTATATATAAATTTAATATGTATCTTGCGAAGCTAATGTCAGGTCTCAAGTCTTACATATGGCCTCTACTCATACTAGTAGGTTGCTTATGCTTTATTAAGCTGAATATTCAGTCTCTATCAGAGGAAGAACACCGCGATCTCATAAGTCAGAGAATCGAAGAAGTATTGGATAAACAGCTCAATGAGCTCATGCAATCCGAGAAACTTTTCCAGTTCAGCAAGATATCGCTCAATGTCAAAGAATACAACGATATACAGCATATGCTCACCCAGCTGGAAGAAGAGAAATTCCAGGTGGAAATCTACAAGACAGATGAACTGATATTCTGGACTCGACAGATTCCCGGTGAGGCCTTCTGTAAAGATATTCATTATGCTGATTATACAGGTTCGATCTGCTATGCACCTTTCGACGAGCAAGGGGAAGTTATAGCAAGTCAACTGGATAGATTAGGCTTAGGTCACTACTTCTCAGTAAATCATAGCGCTGGGGGAATGACTGCTGCGGGCTTGCCATTGAAGATGGGCAGAACCTACACTTCACCGACCAAAGAAAAAGTACTGCTTGGATTTTATTTGCTGGGCTTCCTCTGGATATGTGGATTGAGTCTGATAAGAAAAGAGATACTTCCATTGATAGGGCTGCTACTAATAAGGCTATTGGGTTACAACTATGCCTGGTCTTCCAGCTTTTCCTTGGAGCAGATTTCTTACAGACTATTTTATGACTATGCTTATAACGCTATAGATTTATTATCTGATGGTTTGCTCAGCTTTGCCTTCCTGATTGTTATGGCAGAATTACTTTTCAAGAACAAAACCAAGGCCATACCCAAGGTCGGACTTACTGGTTTAGCCTCTCTTCACATTCTAGTTTTTTCTGCTCATTTGAGAGCTGTGCAGTTATTCGTAAGTAGTAAGGAAGTAGATCTTAATTTACAAGATCTCTCGCAGGTGGACAGTGTCGATTTTATATTTTTCAGTGTCGCATTACTGACCTTGCTAGGTGTATTCCATTTTGGTTATTCCCTGTTTACTCACCAACGAAACGTGTATCTGGACCGAACCCAAACTTACTTGACTTATGGTGTAAGTGTTCTATTGGCATTGATCATCAGTCAGGTATTCAAGTTGGATGTTAATCCACTGGTCTTGATTTTCTTTCTAGTACTCTATCTTACATTGCTGGATTTATTTGTCGAAGAAAGTAACAGAACCGTGACTTGGGTCATATGGTGGGGCATCTTCTTTGCGCTCTATGTTTCCTCCCTGTTGTTTAATTATGATATCAAAAACGAAGTCAGAGAAAGACAAGCCTATCTGGAAAAGGTATACCATAACATACCGACTGAAGATATAACTGAGATAGAAGAAAGTGGGTTGATCGTTCAAGCCAAAGAATTATTACAGCAACTGATCATCTTACCTGAAGGCGCTCACTATGATAAAAATGATATCAGTGATTACATCAACGATTTACTGAAAAGAGATGACCTCATCGTAGAGTTACTGGACAAGCAAGGCCATACTCTATTCGATGACTCTGCTCTGAGCAAGCATTATTTCAATTCTCTGGTTAGAGTCGATAGCTTGTTGGTCTTTGACGAACTCAAGAATATTCTGTGGTTTGACCAGGGCTTGATCAATAATAAAAAAACCTACATTGGTTACCTGAGGGCTATAGATGAGAGCACAACTTATCCTTACAATTATTACAGAGACAACAAACTCATCTACAAGAACCAACAAATCAGTAGAGAAGAAATTCACTTACTCGAGAATGGCTCTAAAGCAATAGTATACAATGGTGCTGACATTCTGATCAGCTATAAGCCTTCATCAGGAAGAATGCTCATAACAAAAAAATCCTTTCAAGGGCTGGTCAAGCCCATCGCCGTATTTTCATTTGTATTTTGCATACTTATAATGCTGGTACTTATTCTGGCAATTCTCAAAAAATATTTTAAGGTTCTTCCAGAAAGTTGGTCATTGATTATCGAGAATGTGGAATCTCTCAATAGTAAAATTCAGCTTTCTCTGCTACTGGTCATATTCATTTCATTCCTGGTCATTGCCACTATAACCAGTTCTTTTATCAAGGATTATCTAGGTAAAGACAGACAGCTGGCTATTGTAGAAAAGTTGGAAAATGTAGCGCAGGAGTTTGAGAACAAAACCGGTATATCCAATTCTGCTCCAGAATCTGTTGAGATCCTTTCGAATTACAGAAAAGAGATAGAAAAAGAGCATAACATAAGTCTCAGTTTGTATCCGTTACAGGCATCAGACACTGAATTGGATTACTTCACCAAAATGTACTTCACTAAGCAAATCAATCCGACGCCGTTCAGTCAGGTAGACGAGCACGGCCAGACCAAAAGTTATCTACCGCTGCGGTACGGAGAATCGCTGGCAGGCATAGCGGCCATATCCTTGAATCACAAGCTCAATCCGAGTTCTCTGAATGTTTTCGACTTCCTTGGTTCCATATTCAATGTCTATGTATTTCTATTTCTCATAGCTAGTGTCTTATCCATCTTTATCGCAGAATCCATCACACGACCGCTATCCATCCTGAATAAAAATCTTACAGAGATAGGGCTGGAAAAGCACAATGAGCAGATCGACTGGAAAAGAGATGATGAAATAGGACAGCTCATAGATAATTATAACAAGATGGTGGTCAAGCTAGAGGAGAGCGCAGAAATTCTTGCAAAGAAGGAGCGAGATAGTGCTTGGCGTGAAATGGCCAAACAAGTTGCGCATGAAATAAAGAATCCGCTGACGCCAATGAAGCTGAGCATTCAGTACCTGGAAAAAGCCATCAAAAGAGAACCATCTGAAGCAATACCTATTAGTAGAAAGATATCAAGGACTATGCTGGAACAGATTGACAATCTAACGGGTATTGCGGATGCGTTTGGAAATTTTGCGAAACTACCTAAGACTTCTAATGTTAAAATAGAACTGAATAATGTCGTCGATGTCGTCCACAATCTCTTTAGAAAAAGAGAGGATATGGAGATAAATCTATCTGTGCCCATCGACCCTGTCTACGTCCACGCAGACAAGCACCAGTTGATAAGGATTCTTAACAATCTTGTCAAGAATGCCATCGAAGCCATTCCTTCTTCACGCAAAGGGAGGGTGGATGTTTCTCTGACTGTCCACAACAAAAAAGCGCTTATCAAGGTGACAGATAATGGAGCGGGGATACCAGAAGACATGTACGAGAAAGTCTTCCAGCCCAAATTCACTACCAAGGATTCGGGATCTGGCCTCGGCCTGGCCATCGCTGCGAATATGATAGAATCCATGAATGGCCGACTCTACTTTGAGTCCACAATCGGCATATCCACTACTTTCTTCATAGAATTAGACATATTAAGACATCCTATATATGCAGATTCTGCCGAAAGAATTACCTTAGAGTAGTACCGTCCAGATTGAACAAAGGGCGGTCCTGATTGTAATTCTATTAGTATGAATATTATAGTGAATATAGGCATAGTCTTAGGAACCGTAGCCGCTATGGAATTTGTGGCCTGGTTTGCTCATAAGTACCTAATGCATGGTCTTCTGTGGCGCTGGCATGAGGACCATCATCAGCCACATCTCAAAGACGGCTTTTTCGAAAAAAATGACAGATTTTTCTTTGTATTTGCGGTGCCTTCTGCATTCTGCTATATGGCTGGAACTTTCTGGGATGGGATGGGTTTCCTCTTATTCATAGGAATAGGCATATCCATATATGGTCTTATCTATTTCTTGATCCATGACGTCTACATACACCAGCGATTCAAATGGTTCAGACAATTGGATAGTAAATACTCGAAGGCCATTCTGAGAGCGCATGGTGCACATCACGCCGTCCAGACCAAAGAAGATTGCGAATCATTCGGTCTCCTTATCATCAATCCAAAGTTCTTTAAAAAGCGTAAAGAGTGGAAGGTAGAGAATAACAAGATTTATAAATAAAGTAGCTTCACAAAAAAAAGCCCGAAGCTAGGCTCCGGGCTTTGGTCATCACAATAAAGTAAACATCTTTATTTTATATTAAGCATCTTGATTACTGAAGTCGCAGATCCAGCGATGACCTTACAGTAAATAATGCCTGCACTCAAATCCTCAGCACCAATTTTGACTTGATTAAGACCTTTTGCACCTTCTGCGTATGTCTCTTTTATCATAGTACCATCTGGCTGATAAAAGACTATCTCCACTTCCGTATCATTCATCAACTCATATCTGACAAAGGTATGATCCATGAATGGATTAGGGTTATTCTGCAATAATTTCAAGAATATATCATTTTGATGGCCTAAGCTGATACCAGTCTTATCCAATGTTTCTGCCATATAGGCTTCATTGGCAAATGAGGCATCCATACTGATCAATTCAGAAATTTTATCCGATTGTTTCGCCCTGAAAGTAAGGGTCATGATGCCATCCTCTCCGTTAGTGGATTCGTGCTGACTGATAGCCAAATGAGCATCCTCATAATGGAAATTCTGATCAGAAAAGCCAGAACCACTTAATCCTATAAAGTCCAGTTGTGGAATGAATAATCCCATTTGGAATCCTTGAAGCTTGGAACTTGATTCTACTTTGACTTCAAATTCTTCTCCTGCATTCACTATTCTATCCGTGAATGAAAAATTCAAACTTTGCCTTGCTATAGTCGGCTCTATACTCATGCGCAACAGCACATCTTTATTCAGATCCCCTATTTTAACACCTATGAAATCTTCTGATTGCATATCTGCAGCAAGTCCTGTGACAAAAATGGATTCCTTATAATTCCAAGGGTCCGTAACAGTAAGAACCTGATCAGCATCCAATAATTTCCAGCTGTTATTCTGTGGCAAATCAGTATAAATTCCTAAAATTAATTTTCTTAATTCCACAAGGTCTATACCATTGATCTTATTATCTCCATTGATATCGGCAGCAACATAATCATAAGGGGAGTCAAAGCTTTCTATACCAAGAATATGTCTCTGAATCATAATTAGATCCAAAGTACTTACACCATTCAGGTAATCATCCTGAGACCCTCCTGATATTTCGTAATCCATCGTAGGTGTATTATCCGGATAAACATATTGTCCTTGAGAATCTGTCATCACTGTCTTAGGATAGTTGGGCATATTCGCCATTAATTGAGTCCTCATATTCCCTATCACCTCACCTGCAGGAGTAGAAATATTTCCTCCGATCATCGCACCTCCAGCATTGTCTGAAATTCTTAATGTCACCGTACAAAAATCAATATTCTGACATTCATCCCATACGTAAATAGGTATTTCGAGAATACCATCCTTATCCTCATCATCCGCCGTGGTGAATATCTTTCCACTACTTTTTAATCCAGGCTCCCATCTATGGACATCACCTCCATAACTATCGATATCTTCATATTCCCCTGCACCTGTCACTCCGCACTCTTGCACGTCAGTGTCCACTTCTGATGCGTCATAGAACCAATAAGTTCCGTCATACCACAGCAAATCATTTGCACTTCTGTATTCTGCATCGCACCTCGGTGGAGGTGGCACGTCCGTAAACGTAAATAACAAGTCTGTCTGTTCAGCACAATTATCGAAACTTGATTGATTAAAATCAATTGCCCATAACTCCACTTCACCATTGGTCATTACAGCTGTACTCAGATTAAGGCAATAGGGTGTAGGCGCTTTTTGATCCTCTATGACAAAGTAAGTCCTGATTTGATTTACATTGCGGCAACCGTCATCGATTATCCAATTTATTCTGTGTTGTTTCTTGCTCGCAATTATGCCATCTGGTAACACAACTTTTAATTGATCACCTGAAGTTGTCTTTTCCAAATAAAAAGGATTAGGCTCTCCACTAGGCAATTCTCTCGGATAAGCCGAACTGTAAATGTATTCCACCTGGAAATCATCATCTATGTCCACTTCAACTTCCCACGATAACCATGGCGCATCACAAGTGGCTTCATCTATTCCGATGGCAGTCAAGACGACACCGTTACTCATACAATTCTCATCAGCTACATACAATTGAACCTCTTCAGTGATTACCTGCGGAATTGTATTGTCTACCACATTGACTATCTGCGTATGTGTATACTTTCCTTCTCCAGATGTCATGTCATAAGTACACCAATCAATTACAGAAAATTCGTTGATGATCTGTGCACAAGAATTTCCTTCTATTCTGAAAGTATCACTATCCAGCGTGAAACCTACCAGATTACACTTCACAGACATGAATACAGGCTCTCCAGTCTCGAAGTCAACACAATCGACTGTCACATCATCTGGAAACTGAATAGTGCTGGGATCGAAAACTTCATCTATCGGTTCCACGACCAACCATTGTGTGCATTGATCAAATTCTCTTTTTATGGCACCAAATCCACAAGCAGGATTATAGGCTTCCACTTCCACACCTGTATAACCAGGAACATTACCAGTTGTGGGTGCTTTTCTACTGGGCCGGGTATTATCACGAATCACCAAGGTATCCACAATTGCCGGCGTAGAACTGCAACTTGTATAGCTTATAGGAATGCCTCCAGTATTACTGAAATCATGATAATCCGTAGTACAACTGACAACCATATCAGGTGGACAGACTAGTACACCACCTTTTCCTTCCAGTCTGACAGTGGTCCAGAGCTCATTGGTATTCCCTAACCAGTCCATTACTCTGAACTGTACGTCTATCAATTGATATTCCTGACCTTGCAGGTCAGTACAACAGAAACTTACATGATCTCCCCACAAAGTATCTTGAGGGTTACAGAAGGTCTTACCTCTTCTTATCTCAACAGTTACTGGCCCACAGGCATCATAACTTTGATTGTCAACATCATAGGCGTGAAGCTTTCCAGTGCCCACTCCTAATTCTGTATAAGTGAGATCCAGTACTATGTTTTCTATAGTAACTGCAACAGGAGGAGTCGCATCCAGTACTTGCAGGCTCACATACTCCTTAGTCGTGTTGCCACAACAATCTGAAGATTCATACATGACCTGATAAATTCCAGGAGGCACGGCACTGATGAGGTACCCGTCCAAGGTATTGCCCGTTATGATATTGGCCTGATCTACCAGTTGAACTTTGTATGTCAAATTCTCATCACAGTTATCTCTAAGGTGTTCTGGTCGTGGCACTTGGACATCAGCCGCACATTGCCATGGATCGACACTGGCTGTAATATCCTTGACCAATATTTCTGGTGCTATACCATCAGCGACTTCAATATTCTGCACGTATTCAAACAAATCTCCGTTGCACCAATTCATAATCGTCCACGTCCTTGAAATCTTGATATTTCCGCTACAAGCCACCGCACAAGCTTCAAAAATATAATCACTATAGAAGACATTCAGATTACAGATCTTGTCGATTATAGGTTGTGGATGTAATGGATAACACTTGGCAGACATTTCTCCCCCGCCTGCCACCTCGCAAGTACCTAAACCTGGCATATAATAATGTGGGTATCCATAAGGAATACCCTCATTATGCTCTATCACACAATCCACATCCACTTCTGGCTCAGTACCATCTCCATCAGAATCCATATCCAAAGTTGCTGGATCATCAAAGTAAGCTGCAATATCTGCAGGTGTGATACCGTGGTGGCAACTAGGTATGGTTATATGATTAATAGGTAATAATATGTGATTTTCTATAAGTGTGCCATCACCTTCCACAACTATGGGCGCTCCGGCAGTATCATAAAATTCAAATGGCTTAAAGGCATAGTATTGCTTGCATTGGAGGCTTTCGGGACCGTGTGGTGTACTGTAGGCTACAGTCCACGTTCTGACCATCCGCTTATCAATACCACATTCACCATTCAAAAAGCCGTCCACATAAGAGGCAGTGACGGCTTGGCTGCAATTGTCACTTACATGCTTATTAATGAAGGTCTGTGGATCAGAGACTATGATCTTATCTAGCAGTTCTGTAGCGTAGCCTATCTTACCAGAGAATTTGTCATAGGCACTGAACAATTCATAACTCGGACATCTCAGCATGCAAGAAGGGTCAGTAACTGTGGGATCACTGCAAGGACCACAATCTAAAACAGGTTTAGCCTTGTCTTCTATGGTGATATCACCCCAGCAATGATTGCCATTGGTTGTGTCAGTGACCTTGAAAGTGAGGGTATGGCCTAGAAAGGCTGAGGCGTCAGAGCTCAGATCCACTAAAGTGTTGCCTGAATAAAACCCAAAGGTCAATATACTCAGGTCATAAGTGCCTTGTATAAGGACATCTACAGTAATGTCCAGATCACAGCCACTCCCTACGGAGGCGACGAGATGACCATTGCAGTTAAGCTGGGATGCATACGCAGATGAGCTGAGAGGCACATAGGCCATCAGCAGAATGAGGGTAGCCCTCATCAGGTTGGGAAATCGGTACATAATGTTCAAATTATTGGGACTGCTAACTTATAAGAGAAAAGTGAGTTAACTCTCTAATTACCAGTAATTTATGAGGGTAATTATTGGATACTGAATAATCCATATGGCTAAGTGACCCAGCAATAGCGACTTACGAAATGTTAAAAAACATATTAATAAAAAACTCAGAGCTGATTAAGACAAGAATGTGACAGGAAAAGAGGCTATCATATTAGAAATAATTTAACTGCGATAAATAGCGGTAAAAACAAGAGCTGAAATGTGGTGTGGAAATTATTAAATAGCATATCTTTGCCGTCCGCTTCAAAGGTGGAGTGGGTGAGTGGCTGAAACCACTGGTTTGCTAAATCAGCGTACTGGGAAACCGGTACCGGGGGTTCGAATCCCTCCTCCACCGCTTTTTAAGCTAAAGACATATTCTCGGGGCGTGGCGCAGTCCGGTTAGCGCACCTGGTTTGGGACCAGGGGGCCGGAGGTTCGAATCCTCTCGCCCCGACTTAAAACCTGGTAATACTTCAGTATTGCTGGGTTTTTTTTGTGTCTAAGGGTTCATCTAAGGGGGTCATGATGGTTGTCAGCACAGTAATCTATCATTTCACAATCTTCAATTATACTTTACAAATCATAAACAATGTCTTTATTCATTGTATCTAATTGATGTACATTAACTGCACGATAAGAATTATATTGGCTTCATAATTGTTTCTGTGATTCTAGAAAATCAGTTGAACTGCTTTGGAAAACGTTTTTTACATAAGATTCGTAGATAGTGCTAGAAATCTCAGCGCTGAAAATGGCATTCCATTAGATTTGCTTGGTAGGCTTATTACAGCGATGGAATCGTTAATTGATCCTAATGATGAATCTAAGTCTTTCATCAGAGAGATCAAGTCTGACAGCTATGGTGTTGCTATAGCCTCAACAACGGAACTAAGGAACAATAAGCTTTCAGTAATTCATAAAAGAATAGAATCAGGCGACTATGATCCAGGTGACAAGAAAGTATATCAATATGCAAAATACATAAGTGACATAATCAAACTGTACCCAAATACAGTAATTGAAACTTATCCCAATGGCAAGGACTCAATGCTTGAGTCTAAAATATCTAAGATAGAATTAGAAGCGAAAGGATTTTTCCAACAGTATACAATGGTAAGTGGTATTCTTTCTGAAATTGGAGGTAAGAGTCTGACCGCGACTCCTCATATCTATATTGATGGCTACCCCAACAAAATCCATATACACGAATCACAAGAAAAACAACTGGCAGCTGTATTTAAAGGGAATTCTATAACTGTGAAAATCCGTGAGAATATAAACCCAAATACAGGTAAATCAAAAAAATCCACTCTGGAAGAAATTATATTTAAGTCAAACCACAGCTTTACTGACGGAATAAGCAAGCTAAATGATGACGACCTTAAGTTTCTAGATGGCATAAATTCTATTGATGACATCCTAGAAAATTAATATGAATTATAAACCAATAGAACATTGGGAAAACATCTGCCTTGATACAGGAATGATTATAGGCAGACTAGCAGCAGAAAGAACGACTACAAAGGATCCTGAACTACTTTGGTCGAAGAAGCTATTAGATTTTTTAGTCACTTCTAAAACAAAAGCAGGGAGAGATAGAACATTTTGGATATCATCTATAACCTTAAGCGAACTGTTAAATAGGGAGCCTTCCCATACAGTAAAGGCTTCCAAAATATACAATGCGCTAAGTGCCAAAAACTTGAATTTTCATCCTTTTGACAATGATGTTGCTTTCCATATGGTTAACAATTATTACTCTGTCCTTAATAAGAATACTCAACATAGCATTATTAAACAATTAAGATGGAATATTCCTTATGATATTGGGCGAGAGCACATTACCCGAGATTTAATGATAATGGCGACAGGTGATTTTAAAAATTGCGATGTGCTACTTTCATACGATAAAAAAACTCTCTACAAATTGTCAAAGGAGATAAATGTCTTTTGTGCTTTAGCATACAAGGCATTCTTCCATACCAATGGAAGTGGCGACATAGTGTTTTCATATGATAGGACCATTCCAGATAAAGAACTTGGCTACATCTAAAAGTAGTTTATTCTAAACCCTAAGATTACAAGTTCACCGCCATAATTCTTGTCGTTATTAGAGTGATTTTGCATTCCACATTTTTTTATATTTCGTTTGATTTTAAGTAGGACCTGCCAATCTTTACTACCCTAAATCCTCGAAAACGGCCTCAGAAATATTTTCTCCGACCAATTCAAAAGCCAGCAGATAAGTAGCCCGAAGGTCAGTAAACACTTCCTTCTTGAGCTTGATAGCTGGTAAGAACTGTATAAAATCGCTGGTACTAACAAAATATGGATCGTCCAGCTGCTCAAGCATTAATTCCAATATGGTAAGCCGTCTAGCCCCCGTATTGTCTCGGTACTCTATAAAGCTACTGATATGCCAATAGGCTTCAGTATTGCTGGGTTTTTTTGTGTCTAAGGGGTCATTTTACTGTCAACAAATTGTTCTGTATTGTTCAGTAAGTATTTACCGATAGAAACAGCAACAATATCTGATACAAACAAAAGCGCCATCATTCCCAGCAATGAAAATAACCAGGTATGGCTCCCCCATAATCTAGAAGGCCAATTAATATTCAGAAAAACCCTTTACTTGAATTCAGGCTTCAATTCTGTTGATATTGGGATATCGTTAATATTCCTACGCAATATTTAGTAACCTTGATACAGAGTAAGGCGTCTCCAGGATTCTGGACCGAGAAAATTCTTATTTGTTAGCGTATTAATTCATGGCCCTACCCTAACTTTTCCAATTCTCAGGAACAGCACCGCCCCAATATGGCGTTGTAGTCTTATTTACTACTATAACCTCAGCCACTTATGCCTAAAAAGATGAAAAAAGAGGGCAAACCCTCTGTCCACGACGAATTATCAGGATTCGACATCAAAATCAACACCTTCGGAGAGATGACCACCAATTTTGACATAGACAAACTCAATGGCTTTCTGGACGTGAATGTAGAAGACAAAAAACTGGTGGATAGGGTAACAGATCAAGAGGAATAAAGACAATAGACTTATTTAATGGTACAATTTTAGTACGTATCTTAAGGATTTCTCGTTATCTATTCGATGCAGCAAATAGCTACATACATATATCTGATTATGATGGGCTTAATGCCCATGAGCAGCTATTGCACTGTCACCAGTATGGGATCACCCGAAAACTGCTCCATTATTAGTTTCTTAGAGCTAGGCTCAGACACGATACCTCCCGTCTTTACACAAGTTCCTAGAGATACTTCCGTCAATTGTTCCTCAGATCTGGCAGAGCTGTTATCCAATTGGTATATCAGACAAGCTGGAGCTGAGGCAGATAATGGCTCTGCAACTATATTCAGTACTGTTTCATTGGCGCAAGCCCAGGATTCACTTACAGAACTACTAGCAACTCTCTGCATGCCTGATGATGCTTTGACGTTGAGCTTTTTTGCATTGGATAGCTGTGGAAATAGGAGTTTAGAAACCTTGGAGGCTAAATTCATAATATTTGATCTTATACCTCCCAATATTTCCATACCAGCACAAGACAAAGAAGTTTTCTGTAACGAATTTACTGTTGACTCGCTTCAGCAGTGGATAGATACTCAAGGTGGTGCCTTAGCAACGGAAAGCTGCGGTACATTCACCTGGACGAATTACGTGTGGTCTGATAACGTTAATAATTCTGGTTTTCAATCTTTTCAAGATTCCACTGATATCCGTATACGACGAGCCAATTGCAGCTGGTCAGTAGAAGTCACATTCTTTCTCGAAGACGGTTGTGGAAATGATAATTTTACTGCAGCGTCTTTCAACGTGATAGCAGATACTATAGGTCCTCATATCGTGAAGGCCCTAGCTGATACTATACTCTTATGCGATCAGGCTATACCCAACGACCAACCTGTCATATGGGACGGTTGCGATGGGCGGCTGAGTCTATCTCAATCAGATTCTCTAGTTAGATCAAATTCATCAGAATGTGATCAATTCGAATATCAATTGATAAGAACATGGACTACTCAAGATGCTTGTGGTAATGTTCTGGTGGATTCAAGAAATTTTTTCATTGTCGATACCCTACCCCCGACTTTGACCTTGGATCAGACCATTGCTATTGATTGTAATTTACCACCAGAAGAATACGATCGTTTCATAGAGACGGATGATAACTGTGGGTCCGTAGATGTAAATTTTCGTGACTCCATTACTTTCAATTCTCTTTGCCAGAACCAATTCATCAGGACTTGGATCGTAACTGATCCTTGTGGGAATAAAGACTCTCTGAACCAAACCATCCAGGTACAGGACTTTTCTGGACCCGAATTTATAAATCCGCCTATTGATGTCAGAATCGAATGTAATCAGACTATAATAGAAGAAGAATTTATGGACTGGATAACAGAGCATCTTGGACGTGGGGCCATTGACAATTGCAACGCTGTTATTCTTAAGGCATTGCCTGCCGACAATTATACTGACACAGTTATTATCAATGCCACCCCCGAAGTAAGATTTGAAGACTTGAGCTGTGGCCAATCAGATAGCATAGGCCTCTTGAATAAAATAGCAGTGACCTTTATCGCTTATGACATTTGTGGAAATATCACTCGAGAAGATGCCAGTTTCTCCATCGTAGATAATGAGGCTCCTGTAATTCAGAATTGCCCCACTGATTTCGACTTGCAAGTGGGCTCTGGCCTATGTGCTGCCGAATATTTATTACTGCTACCAGCGTTTTCAGACAATTGTCTAGCTACAGATGAAGCTAACTGGACCATCGATGTGGACGGTAATATTTTTTCAAATATAGATCCACAAGGACTTCAGATTTCTCTGGGAATAGGTAATCATATAATCAGTTATCAATTAACTGACTGTGGCAATAATACGGCTGCATGCGTACAAGAAATAAATGTCTTCGATAATACAGCTCCAGAACTTTCCTGTGTCGACTCCCTAACTTTATATGTTACAGAATCAGAATGCGAAATAGAAATTGATCTACCACAGTTAACTGGATTTACGGACAACTGCTTCGGTGCCTCGGCTTACAATCGCACCATGCCGGATCCAGAAGGCTTTTTATCCTTCTCATTCAGCACCTCAGACAACGCATATAAAGCGATGGATTTTTTCATCAATTTTGAAGACATCACTAATCAAGGAATTTTGTTCCGACCCTATATCAGGATAGAATATTCGATGAACTTGAATGTCGGGAGTACCATTAATATTAGAGATGAGCAAGGTAGATCTTTCTTTACGATCACAGATGGAAATTGTCAGCCGCAGTCAGTACTGAAAGAAATAAATGAAACAGATTTCTTTAATTGGTCCCAAGATGACATTATCACTTTTCTTATAACCAACGAAGATGGCAGCGGCACAGGAACACAACCTTGTGCCCCATCTGACATTTCAGGCACTCAGGGAAAAGACAATGAATCCTATCTCCGAGTCACTTTGGATTATGCAGATATAAAACCAGATAAGAACCTGGAGGACCTAGCTACCGGGATTAGCCAAGCAGTAACTGAATCAGCATCATTGATGCCTGGCAATTATGCGTTGGAGTATGCCGCAAGTGATGCTGTGGATAATATTGCCACTTGTGTAACAGCCATTACTATTCTCGACACCATCAGTCCAGCTTTACGCTGTGACACTATAAGATATGAGATTGATCCTCTGCTACAAGGCTTCTTTCCCATTACAGAAGCTCAATTAAATTATAGAGCTTTGGATAATTGTGGTATTGACGATTTGGAATTTTCTCCACGACAAGTGGCTTGCGATGATTCTGAATTATCTTATATGATCTCAGTCATGGATCCATATGGTAATGAAAGTATTTGCTCAGGCATTGTGATCGTGAGTAAAGAAGCCCTGAATCCTAGTTTCCTCAGTGGTCTTTGCCTGGCCGACTCCTTAAAGTTTAAATCCAATCTTCCAGAATTTTCTGGGTTCCAATTTGCATGGAGTGGACCTGACAACTTCTCTTCCAATGAATCCAATCCCATAATCACAGGTATCAATGATGAGGCCAGTGGCATATATACGTTGATCGCCACTACACCAGATGGCTGTGAATTTCTAGGTGAATTATTGATTGACGTCCAGCAGTTTGATAGCCCAGAAATTTTCAGTAACGAACTGATTATCTGCCAAGGTGAAGAACTATTACTGAACACTGACAGCTTTAACGAAATAGTAGAATACTTCTGGTACGAAGGAATCTCACCTAACGGAACCTTGATTTCACAAACAGACGGCCCAAGTCTATCAGTAATGCCCACCACAGGAGACCATTTTTATTATGTGGAAGTAAAAGGCAACAACTGCAATTCCAATCCTTCCAATACCTTGGAAATTTTAGTGACTGCTCCCCCGTTTGCAGATATAACCGATCCGTTCATTACCCAATGCGTAGGTGAAAACATAGTATTAATGACAGATGTTTTCGGACAAAATTTTGAATACGAATGGTCAGGACCAAACAACTATAATTCTGTAGGACAATTTCCAGAAGTCATCAGTAACATAACTGAATCTGCAGAAGGCACCTACACTTTGATAATAAAAGATGGTAGCTGCGTCAGTGATACGGCAAGTGCTCAGGTGATTGTCTTCCCTAAGCCTCCTTTGCCCATTATTACCGGAGACAATATTTTCTGCGAAGGCCAGAGTGCTGTTCTAACTGTGCCTAATGTACCCAATGGCACAAGCTTTCAGTGGTTCAACAATGATCTTTTCTACAGGACTGTTTCTACAAACAGTCTATTAATCCCTTCCATATCCACTGACGAATCCGGCGAATGGAAAGTCATAGCTGAGGAAGGCATCTGTACTTCTGACACTTCTAATCTATTTCTAATCAATGTAGAATCCTCATTGAACATAGGTGCTACTAATAATGGCCCCCTGTGTGAAGGCGACAGTGTCTCACTTACAACATCCTTTATACCGAATGCAACCTACCAGTGGCAAGATCCCAGCGGTGAGACTTACAATGGTAGAATAGTAACTGCTCTTTCACAAGCTGGCGTATACACAGTAACCGTTACAACAGAAAGCAATTGTGTTTCCACTACGACCACTACTGTACAAGTAGGCATCAGACCTCAAATCACAGCCCTCAGTAACACCTCACTACCCTGTATGAGCGGAAACACTCCAGTGACTTTCAAATCCACTGTATTTCCACCTGACAACTATACATATAGCTGGACCGGCCCCAATGGATTTACTTCCAATCTTGAAGAACCGATCATCCAAAATTTTGATGAAAGTAACAATGGTGAATATGTTCTTGTCATCATCAAAGATAATTGTGCCTCAGAACCACTGAGCAATACAATTAATATTACACTTTTACCTGAGCAACCAGAAATAGAGGCCTTTACCAGTCCTTGTTTTGGAGATGATGTAGATATCATAGTAAGCAACCCTTCAGGCATCCCAGGAACAAGTTGGATATGGCAAACACCTATGGGACAAGTCATAACCGATGATCCCATCCTCACTATTTCAGATTTCAATTCTACACTTTCAGGCAGCTACTCTGCAATCCAAGCCATCAACGGTTGTCGGTCAGAAACCTCGGCTAATCTTTCTATTACGTTACAGACAGAACCGCTAACACCTTCAGTGATAGGTAACAGCAGCGTTTGCCAAGGAGAAAACTACTTACTATCAGTCGATATCTCCAATGCCGATAGCTACATCTGGTTTACACCAAATGGTACAGTGACGACAGTTGAAAATAATCTGTCCATAGAAAATGTCGACAGCAACAATCAAGGTTTCTATAGTGTATTTATAAAAAATGGCAATTGTATATCTGATACATCACAGATCTTTTCCTTGACGGTATTGCCCCTACCTGAGACATTTGATTTTATGGATGAGGTGATAAATATATGTAAAGACAATACCAATCAAATAGAAATTTGTACTGAGCAATTTTCTAGCCCAGTGGATATAATCAAGCTTATTGAAATTGAAACAAATACGACTATCCAGGAATCCGAAAACAATTGTTTTGAGCTAACTTTCTTACTTGATGGGCCCTCGGGCAGCTATGAGCTAGGCGTCATAAGTTCTTTAGCTGGTTGCGATTCAGAAATTGGAGATTCCGTAATCATCAACTTATCTGAAATACCTTCAGGGAAAGCAGAAATAAATTTAGATACGATTTTCATTTGCGGTGTGGATTTCGCTAGCATAACCGTAGATCAATCACCTGATGACATACAAATTCGGTGGAGCTCCAATGATCCTGATATCAATATTTTTGACGCTACCAGCAAAACTGTTTCGCTTAGCAATTTAAGAAATGGTCCTAATAGTGTTTTTCTTACCTCAAGTTCTGGCAGCTGTGAAAATTATGATTTTGATACGGTAATACTATTTGTACTGGACGAGATAAGGGCTGAAGATGATATTCTGACTTTGGACTTCGGTCTACAGATTCCTATATCCGTACTAGACAACGACAACTACTTGCAAGACATCAATATTAATTTGATTTCTAATCCAAAAGTAGGGACTGTTGAAATTCAAGATAACACCATCGCATACAATCCTCAACCAGGAGTAGTCGGAGATGATAGCTTTGAGTACGAAATATGTTACGAAGACTGTCCAGAGTTATGTGATCAGGCAGTAGTGACCTTATCCATAGGCCAGAATGTAGATTGCTTTGTCGGAAATATGATAACACCTAATGCTGACGGTTATAACGATGTATTGAAAATTCCCTGTTTAGACACCGGAAACTTCGAATTGAATTCACTGATCATATTCAATGAATGGGGTGACGAAGTCTATAGTGCTGCACCGTACAAGAACGACTGGGCAGGTGAATACAATGGAAAGCTATTACCTGTAGGAACCTATTATTACATTTTAGAGCTAGGAGATGGGTCTCCTGCTTTGCAAGGATTTTTAATATTAGAACTATGATTAGGATATTCATAATCTTAATTTTCCTTGGCGTATGTTTCAGCGCTGGTGCCCAGCAGGTCAATCAATATACTCAATATGGTTATACTAAATTATATTACAATCCAGCCTTAGCATCTGTAGAAGATAATTTTTCTTTGACACTCAGACATAGAAATCAATGGGCGGGCATAAAAGGAGCGCCGTCCGGGCAATCCTTACTGCTTAGTTTTCCCAATATTTCTGACGCGATAGGTATCGGAGCTAGCTTAACAACAAATTCTGTCGGCATCTCTAGGAAAAATGATTTGTCAGCCATGTATGCTTACAAATTAAAAACTTCCAATCTCAGAGTGCATCTAGGACTTATGATGAACTGGCGTCAATTTACAAATGATTTTACAAATGAGAATCTGACGGCGATAGATGGAATAGGACCTGACCCTGTCGTGGAAGAAGCGCTACTGAGCAAGAATATTTTCAATATCGGTGCAGGACTTTATATAGAAGGAGAAAAATACTACTTAGGGGCTTCCGTTCCAAGAACTGTAAAATCGAATTTAGACTTTGGTGAACAACAACAGAATAGCCAAGAAGTAAGATTACTCTATGGGATGGGGGGCCTAACTTTCAAACTAAGTAATGTCTGGACTTCTGAATTACACGGGCTTATCAAGTACTCAGAAAATGCACCGAAAGACTTAGACCTTCAAGCCAATTTCGTATATCAGAAACAAGCCTACCTTGGTGCCAATGTACGTACAGGTGGATCAAGTGATTCAGCAGTAGAATCCATAGGTCTGTTACTAGGTTTCAGGCTGTCGCCCGCACTATTTGCCTCTATGTCATATGACTTTAGTACCACAGAACTTAGGAATTATGAGAACGGCAGCTTTGAAGTACTATTACGATACGACTTGAAAAAAAATAATAAACCTAAACTCATTCAGAATCCAAGATATTTCTAATGAGACCACTTCTCCATGCATTACTTCTATTATCCTCAATTTCTTGCTTTGCTCAAGAAGTGCAAGATTGGTCTGATGAGATCGAAGTAATAAATGAAAAACTTTTGAATTCTGAATTCAGTGAATTTTCTCCAAACTATTTTAATGATAAACTAATCTATGTTAAAAACAGGACTAGACAAAAGTTATTGGACAAGAAGAACAACGAACCCTACTTTGATTTATTCTACGCCAGCAAAGGTAAAGCAGGGTTTCTCTCAGCTGGAGAATCACTCGGCACAACAGTAAACACCACCTACCACGAGGGACCTGCCAGCATCGCAATCAGCACTGGTACCATGTACTTCACAAGAGTGGATTACGATGGTTCAGAATTCAAGTTAAATAAGGATAAGGTGGCGCAACTGAAAATATTCGAAACAAAATTCGAATATGGAAACTGGACTAAACCACAAAAATCTGTATTCAATAAAGCAAATGAAGCCAGTTGCCATCCAGCAATTTCACAGGATGGAGAGACTCTAATATTTGCTAGCGACAGAGAAGGTGGCTATGGAAAAATGGATCTTTACGTCTCTCAGCTCATCGCTGGGAAATGGTCAGAACCAAAAAACCTTGGCCCCGAAATAAACACTAAAGAAAACGACTGGTTTCCTTATATTAATGAAAGAGACTGGTTAGTCTTTGCTACAGAGGGAAGGAAGAAAAACAGAGGGCTGGACTTGGTCATCAGTAGAAAGTCGAATATTGAATGGGAAGAACCAGTACTACTACCTTACCCCATAAATACTAATTATGATGATTTCGGCTTCGTCATGTCCAACTCGGCAAAAGAAGGCTACTTTAGTTCAAATAGACCCGGCGGTGCAGGAAAGGATGACATTTATTCATTCAACTCGTTGAAACAACTTTATCTACTAGCGGATAGCAGCTATAACCTACTAAGTCTGAAAATCCAAGATAAAAAGACTAACGACCCTATTAAAGATGCAATAGTCAAATACGGGCGATTAAAGAATAGTGAACTGCTTAACTTTGATAGCAAAATATTCGATGAGAAATCCCATCACTTCTTAGATAGCCTTCACAGCGATGAAACTGGACTAGCAGAGATGAGATTGCCAGAAGGCTATTCCGTCATCTCCATAAATAGTCCAGGAAAAAATACTTGGCACAAAGTAATCTATAATCAAGGTGGTCAACAGAACTTTACAGTCAACTTAGAAAACAAGTTAATTGCCAATGCCATTGAACCAAAAATTATCTACGTTGAAAAAATAATTGAAAGGCCTCAAAAAATAAATAACGTTAAGGTAGATGTGGGCGCTGTAATTGTTCTAGAAAATATTTATTACGATTATAATAGTTATGAACTTACGCAAGGAGCTAAAACAGAACTTAACCAGCTGGTGCAATTAATGCAAAACAATCCCAATTTAAAAATTCAGCTCAGCGCTCACACTGACTCTAGAGGAAAAAAACAATACAACCTCGAACTTTCTCAGAAAAGAGCTCAAAGTGCAAAAGCCTATTTATTATCCAAAGGCCTGATAGCTGAAAACATCATCGCAAAAGGCTATGGTGAATCTCAACTTCGAAATCATTGTGCTGATAACATTAATTGCTCAGAAGCTGAGCACATCTATAACAGAAGAACCGAAGTTAAAATTCTAGACAAATAGTTCTATCAGACTTTTATCGTAATTGTTGCAAACTATGGATGATGATCTGACCTCATACAATTACAGCAAATTATTTCGTTAATTTTGAACTAAATTTGCATCTATGCTTGGTCGTCTCATCCTGTTACTCTTCTTCATTCCTGCGATAACAACTTTGAATGCACAGACTGTAGGAATCATAACTGACAAAAAAGATAATCCATTACCTTATGTCAACATATATTATGCAGGCTCTACCATAGGGACAACTAGCAACCTCGATGGAAAATTCACTCTTCCAGCAGCAGAAACTGAAAATACGATTGTGTTCCAGTATATCGGCTTCCAATCCCAAACTTTCCTACTCACTGAGCTGAGTAGTAAAGAAAATCTGAAGATAATAATGGAACCGGAGAACTATTCTCTTGACCAAATCAACATTACTGCTAATGCAGAAGACCCTGCCTACGCGATAATTAGAAAAGCACAAGCCAAGAGAAAATTCTATCTGGCAAAGCAGCAGAATTTCATCTGTAATGCCTATGTCAAAGGTTTCAATGAAATCATCTCAGCACCTGAAAAAATTCTGGGACAAGAAATAGGTGACATGGAAGGAATATTAAATGAGGATGGCAAAGGCGTTATGTACTTATCTGAATCCATATCCAAGGTCTATAAGAAAGGCAAGAAGATTAAAGAGATTATGATATCGTCCAAGGTCAGTGGAAATGATGGAGGCTACAGCTTCAACAGTGCCAAAGAAATGGACTTTAATTTTTACACCAATACGCTGGAAATAAATCGTGATATCGTATCCCCTATTGCAAGAAATGCACTTACTCATTACAACTACGAGTTAGTGGGGGCCCATTATGAAGGAAAGCAACTGGTCAACAAAATTAAAATCCTCCCAAAGAATGAATATGGAAATACCTTCTATGGGCATATATACATTAACGAGGATCTGTGGAACATTCACAGTCTAGAACTCGGAGTGACTCAATATGCTACACAGTTGCCCTTCATCGATAGCCTGACATGTACGCAAAACTTTGTTCCAGTGGAAAAGGACAACTGGATGTTATTATCTAATGTAATGCAGTTCAAACTATCTGCTCTAGGCATCAAGCTGGCAGGAAACTTCGGTGCAGTATTTACAGATTATGAGATAGGTGTCGTAACCGATGAAGATTTCAATAATGAGATATTCAAAGTCATAAAGGAAGCAAATCAAAGGAGCGAAAAATACTGGGACACCATACGGCCCGTACCACTAACAGCAGCTGAAAAAATAGACTATCATAGAAAAGATAGCCTAAGAATAGTGAGAGAATCCCCCGCCTACTTGGACTCCATGGATGAGGAGTCCAACAAATTTGATCCTATTAACATTTTGACTGGATACAGTCATAAAAACTCTAGAAATTCAACCAGCTACAATATTAAATCTCTCATCTCCAGTGTCTCCGTAAATACCATACAAGGCTGGAATTCAAGATTATCATTTGATCACACTAAAAATTACAATAAATCCAAAACTCAAAGGCTGATACAGAGTTACAATTTAAATTATGGCCTCTCAGAAAAAACTGTCAGAGGGGATTTCGAAATAAACTACAGAGCTAACAGAACCAATAATGCCAGGTATATACTGAAGGGAGGCAAAGCGATGAACCAGTACTCCAGGCTAGACCCTATCAGCAGTACCCTCAACAGTGTTTTTACTATTTTCTTTCGTAAAAATTACTTAAAGGCCTACGACAAGGAGTTTGTTTCATTTCGGCACTCAAGACAACTCTTTAATGGTGTAACTGGCAACGTGTCTTTGGAATATGAAAATCGAGTGGCATTACAGAATAATTTCTTCGGAGGGCTTAAGCAGGACTCTAGAGATTACACCTCGAATAATCCACAATCCCCTGAGGATGATGCGCTCGCTTTTGCTCCGCACCAAGCCCTTCTATTTCGGGCTCACATAATTATAAATGTAGGTCAAAAAATATGGGATTATCCTGATAGAATTTTCAGGGAAAATTCAAGCTGGCCCACCCTTGGCCTATATTTCAAGAAAGGAATGGACATAGGAAACAACAGCTCAGATTTTGATCTAGTCTATGCTTCATTATCCAAGATCATAAAGACAGGTATCTATGGTAATACCGATCTTTTTCTTGTAGGCGGTTCGTTCCTAGGCGACGGTCCATCAGAGTTCATAGATCGAATGCATTTCATAGGAACACAAACCCACATTGCCAACGAATCTGAATATAGCAGAAGATTTCTGATGCTCCCTTATTATGAAATGAGTAGTGCAGAAAACTTCATGCAAGCGCATGTACAGCACAATTTCAGAGGATACATAATGAGTAAAATTCCTCTGCTCAAAAAAACAGAATGGCAATTAGTCGGAGGCTACAAGTATCTGACCACTTCTGACCAAGGCACTTATGATGAGATTACTGTAGGCCTGGATAATTTTGGATTTAAATTATTTCGCTTACTGAGAATAGATGCTGTGTTCCACAAGAAATATACAAAGGAAGCTTCCAGTCCGGAAAGTAAAAGAAAAATCGGAATTATCGTCGGCAGTGAAATAAACTTCTAAGGTCGCAGAGTATCAACTCGTGTATTCTGAAATGCAATCACACCCAGAGCCTCATTCACATTTGAATGAATTTGAACGGCACTACTGAAAGGGTTGTCTTCTGCACTCTGCTGAAGCCTTACAGTTTTACTTAGTAGATAATAACCTTCATTAACCGCTGACCATGATAATGTAATCTCTTCGCTCGTATTGGGATTCCAAAAAAATCTGTCAAATCCCACATCTATTCTTTTCCGCTGCCCATCAAAGGTGACGTCGGAAAAGAGTAAAATCCTAGAATCACTACCTTCAGATCCTGCAAGCTCCAAAGTGCTGGGCCTCACTGTACGACCATCTATTTCTATGGATAGGCTATAATAATTCTCCACCCCTGCCTCGTCTATTACATCAAAGGATACCCGCGACAAAGCACTACCATCCAGATCAGTTCCACTCTCGTAGTCAAACTTAAAATTTTCAATTAGAGACGGTTCAGGAAACTCCAGTAAAGTTTCAGAAACTGTATAATCAGGGTGCTCTACCCTAAATCGATAATCGCCTGGCTCATAAAAAGAGTCCGGTAAGAGAGATGCATAATTATAAGTATTTCCCTCTTGTTGTCTTTCAATAAAGTCCACAAGGAATTCGTCCGTTGATAGTTTCTCTATGGATAAGGAGGCACCTGACAGATTATATGCACTAAAATCATCACTATCCAGAGCTGGTCGATTTTTACCGACATAGAATTCAGTAGTTCCATTTATGTCTCTATTGCTAATTATGGAACCGACCACCATCTGGTCTCTATATTCAACATCCTCTACAACCAGAGTCGTAGAAAAAGAATCACAAGAGCATAACATCGTTATTAGGATAAAAGCGGTAAATAAATTTCGCATACTCGCTACTTATTAAAACGTGAATGAATAACTGAAATAAGGAATAATAGGAAACAGACTTTGCGCCTTCAGGCTCTTCTGAACAATTCGGTTTCCATTATCATCAATAGTGGTATTATCATCTATGAATAAGAAATAAGGATTTCTTCTATTATAGGCATTGTAGGCACCAAATGACCAGACTCTCTTGTGTATATTCTTTTGCTTAGTAAAATTGATACCTATATCGAATCTGTGAAACGCAGGCATTCTAAAATTATTTTGCGCAATATAATCCTCTACCTCTCTTTCACTCGTGCCTCCGACTCTAGGTGCCAATATTTTATAGGTGCTATTTGCTAGGGTAACTGCATTCCCGGTACCATATACCCAAGTGCCTGCTATATCAATTCTATCCGAGATTTCATATTGTGCCACTATTGAGATATCATGCCTTCTGTCATATCTGAATGGATATTCCTCTCCAAAATTTATTTCCTCAAATTGTCTATTTGACCAAGACAAAGTATATCCTACCCAGCCCGTCAATCCCCCTGTCTGCTTCTGAAGAAACAACTCCATACCATAAGCCGTGCCTGATCCCTGGGTCACTCTGTCTCCCCAATCTGTAGTGGATTCTTCAAATAAGCCTTCACCCTCTTTATACGAGACCAGATTATCCATCGCCTTATAGTAAGCCTCGACAGTCATATTCAAATCCTCACTGACTTTGAAAGCATAACCGGCAGCAACTTGCCAACTCTGCTGTGGCTTAATCTTGGCTGTAGTAGGTACCCAAAGATCCGTAGGCAAACCAATACCTTCCGAGGTCAAAAGATTAATGAACTGCGTCATCCGTGCATAAGAAAACTTAAGTGACTGATCTTCTTTGATCAGGTATCTCATACTCAATCTAGGCTGCGCAGAGGTATAAAAAGTGTTCTGAACATTGAACCCAGATAGATGAATTCCAACATTAGCTTTTAGCTTCTCGCTAATCTTCATGTCATCTTCGACATATGCATCGAACTCTTGCGAATTAATATTCTCTTGCCCGAAGATAGTATCCAGCGTAAAGCCTTCATCACGAATAATAAAATCGAATCCGCCTGGCTCAAACTTATGATGCGTCGCACTGACACCAAACCGAATGAAATGATTCGGATTAGGATAATAATCATAGTCCAACTTTGCTGCAATATCTCTTATACCAGCGTTGTACTGAAGTCCCACTTCATTTACTTGATTATCTAACAGATCTTCGCTCTTGCTATTCACATCCAAATTCAAATTATAGCGACTATAAGTCAGTGTGGCATTACTGAAAAGCTTAGGTGTCCACAGGTGATTCCACCTCAGAGCAGAAGTAATATTGCCCCAACCAAAACCAAATAGACCAGAATCCACATAATTATCAGATTCATCCTTGAACTTGGCAAAGAACGAATCCTTGCCAGTATAGGCACTGAGATAGAGTCGATCCCTATCAGAGAAGACGTGATTAATCTTGGCATTGATATCGTGAAAAAATACACCCGCATCTCCAGACGAGCCCTCCCCTTCGCTCGCAAAACCTTGCCTTATCAATGGCTTGAATATCAGGTCGGCATAGGTTCTTCTTGCTGAAATCAGAAAAGAAGTCTTATCTGTCTTTATCGGCCCTTCCAGCATAAGCTTGGAAGAAATGAGACCGATAGATCCAGCTCCATGTATCTCTTTCATATTGCCTTCCTTCAAGGTAATGTCCAGAACTGACGAAAGTCGTCCACCATATCTGGCAGGATAACCACCCTTCACCAATTTCACATCCTTTATAGCGTCTGAATTGAATACAGAGAAAAAACCGAATAAGTGAGAAGCGTTGTATACCGGCACTCCATCCAGCAAGATGAGATTCTGATCAGGACTACCTCCCCTGACGTATAATCCGCTGGTGCCTTCTCCACCCGATTGAACACCTGGTAATAATTGCAGAGCTTTAAGAACATCCACCTCTCCTAGTAAAGCTGGAATTTTCTTGATTTGCAGTATCGGAATCTCAATCGTGCTCATCGAACTTTCCTCAGCAATGTTTCTTTGCTTATCGGCTACAATTTCCACCTCTTGCAGAACATTCTGTACCTCTAGATCAATGGTCATAGACTGATCTCCTGACAAGTCTATGCTGATACTTTGATCTTCATACCCGATATACGAAAAAGTAATATTCTTAATCCCTGCTGGCAAGCTAATACTGAAGAATCCATATGTATTGGTTATGGAACCTTCATAAGTATCTGCGTCATAGACATTAGCGCCTATCAGTTTCTCACCAGACTCTCCATCTTGCACATAACCGCTTATTGTAAATATCTCAGCTTGAGAATACGAATTCACTATGAACCAGAATATAAAGAACACTACGCTTGCAACTCTCAAATTGTCGTATTTGATTAGTGAATCAGGAATATTGGAAGTCTTCTATTGAAACCAAAAATATGAGCATTTATTTGCATATCCAATGTATACAACCTTAATACTCCAATATTAAGTACTTATGTTGCCTTAGGTCAATAAAATAAGACCCATCTATACTACCTGTATAATACTTCAGTCCAAAAGCAAGGACAAAGCCAATAGCACGAAAAACCCTAACTTTAACCGATTATACCAAAATCACACAATTCAACACTAGACAAGTATGGAAGTAAAATTCGGAGGAGCAGCAAGAATGGTTACGGGTAGTGCACATCTACTCACCTTGGATGATGGTTATAAGATACTAATGGATTGTGGGTTGGCACAAGGTAAAGGAGAGCATATCTGGGACCTCAATAACACTTGGAAATTTGATGTCAAGGAGATTGATTGTATGATATTGTCTCATGCTCACATAGATCACAGTGGGCGGATACCGCAGTTGGTCAAGGATGGATTCAAGGGTCAGATACATTGCACCCATGCGACCAGAAGCTTGTGCTCCATAATGCTGATGGATAGTGCCAAAATCCAAGAAAGAGATGTAGAATGGTACAATCAAAAATTAAGAAAGAAAAGAAAAAAAAATCACCAAGATTTCAGAAGAGCTTTATACAATGTGGATGATGTGAAGCCAGCTATGGATAGGTTTATCGGTTATGGATATAATAATTGGTTCACCATAAAACCAGGAGTAGAAGTCATCTTTAAAGATCAAGGCCATATCCTGGGAAGCGCAAGTGTTACTCTCCGCATTAAAAAAGGAAAAAAGACCACCACTTTTGGGTTTACTGGAGACATCGGTAGACCGCAGCGGCCTATACTCCGAGACCCACAATCCATGCCGCCAGTGGATTACCTTATCTGTGAATCCACCTATGGCGATAGAGACCATGAAACTCTTCCTGCTCAATCCCATACTTTCCTACAGATTTTAAAAGAAGCCTGTCTTGTCAATAAGGGGAAGCTCATTATCCCAGCCTTCAGTATAGGCAGGACTCAGGAAATAGTATATATGATGGACAAGATGGAAACTGCTGGACTACTGCCCAAAATTCCTGTCTATGTAGATAGCCCTTTAGCAGTCAATGCCACTCACATCTATGGCACACATCCTGAATGCTATGATGAAGATTTACAAAATTACTTACTGGATGATCCTGATCCATTTGGGTTCAATAGCCTCAAGTATGTCAGAAGTGTCGCTGAGTCAAAGCAACTGAATACGATGAAAAAACCTGCCATCATCATCAGCTCCAGTGGCATGATGAATGCAGGTAGAATCAGACACCATCTATATAATAATATTGAAAATCCTAAAAATACTTTTCTAATAGTAGGTTACTGCTCTCCAGACACAGCGGGCGGAATGCTCAAGAATGGTATTGAGGAATTGAAAATTTTCGGGGAAATTAAAAAAGTCAATGCAACCATCAAGACCATGGATTCTTTCTCTGCACATGCTGATAGAGGAGAAATGCTGGATTTCCTAAAAAATCAAAAGAAAACAGTCAAAAAAATATATCTGGTCCACGGAGAATACGAACCACAATTGGCATTCAAGAAGTATCTGGAAAAAGCTGGCTTCAGTGACATCATCATTCCTGAGTTAGGTGATGCTTTTGATACTAAAGGTGGAAAAGTAAAACCAAAAACATTAAAGAAGAAAAAGAAAAAAATCACTTCCAAAAAAGGCAAAGACTACCCTGCAAAAACTAAAAACAGAAAGGCGAATATTGCCAAGGAAAAAGCTGAAAATAAAAAAAGAAAAACTGTTGCCAATAAAAAAGCTACTTCAAAATCCTCGATTAAAAACAAGCCAAAGAAGAAAAGAGTGGCACCTGAAAAAACCTATTCCAGAAAAAAGAAACGTAAAGGAATGGACACAAGCAATCACTGGAAAAAATAGGCTAGGTGAATATTCTGAATAGGCGTATGAAACACATATAATCCATTGATAGAAAAAAGCACTGACTCATCATCAGTGCTTTTTTATGATTTGGATCGTTTTTATTTCCTCAATATTTTCATACCGATATCCAGTAGGTCATCCATCATATTTCCATCACCATCCATATCCAGCAACTTACCTAGCATACCACCTCCGCCACCGCGTGACATGGTTCCCCTTTGCTGGTTACCACCTCCTGCTCCACCGAGAAGAACACTTGCCAAGCCACCTAAGTCTAGCCCTGCAGACTTTTGCTTCTGTCCGACAACTCCCATGACTATAGGTGCAACTAATTGCATAAGTACGCCTGACTTAAATAAATCCAATCCGCTAACCTGCCCTATGACTTGTGCTGCTTGTAACTGATTCTTACCGAGCAAGTGATTGACTATGCCAGTTCCATTCATGGTTTTCTGATTACTGACTTTTTTCTTACCTCCTAGAACGCCTAATAGGTCACTTAGAATTCCACCATCATGATCCTTCTTGATAGCTCCATACAGACCATCTCCACTACCTGGTTGTGCCGCATTTCTGGATATTGCTTCCAGTAAAAGTTCAGACACTCCAGAAGCAGCTTTCTTGACTTGATTAGGATCTTGAGCACCTATCTGTCTCGTTAATTGCATAATGACATCATCACTGAGATATCTCTGCACTTCGTTGATAAAATTTGACATTAGTTATATTTGTATTGTAATTGAATTAAAACCAAACGAATGAGTTGTTATGGGTCAAATAAAAGCTGAACTGATCAAGCACAAATGCATATGCAAATTTGAGCTATTTTAATCACAAATGATAGTACTATTCAAGGATTACTATTCTAACCTTAATAGCCCAGCTAATTCTTTAGACTTTGTGAATTTTCCTTTTAAAAAGTTAAGAGCCCTCTGAAATTATAAAATTATAACATCACTCCCCTACTCTTCAATTCTCTTCTCAACTGAATAGGATTCTCGAATCTTATGGCTTCCATACCCAAGGCTATGCTGCTCTCAACATTAGCTGCATTATCATCTACGAACAAACTTTCTTCGGGCAATAAATCATACTTCTCAAATAGCATATTATAAATTTCCGGAGCTGGTTTAATGCAGCCCTCCTCTCCAGAAACTAAAATTCCCTCAAACCATCCCAAGAAATCATAACGAGCCTTCGCGACAGGAAAAGTCTCTGCAGACCAGTTTGTCAAAGCAACCACTTTATAGTTCTCATCATCCACCAGCCCTTTCAGCAGCTTCACAGTCCCATCAATGGGCCCCACTAGCATCTCTTCCCAGCGGCCATAGTACGCAGCTATTTCTGTAGCCCACTCTGGATGTTCTTCTGTCAACGCTTCTGTCGCAGCAACCAAGGATCGACCAGCATCCTGCTGCACATTCCATTCCATCGTACAGATAGTAGTCAGAAAATCCTCCACCTCTTGCTCTGTCTCAAAGATGCTTCTATAGACAACCTTAGGATCCCATTCAATAAGAACACCACCAAGATCAAAAACTATATTCTTAATTTTCTTAGACATCATAGGTTTGTATAACCATTAAGCAGACATTATTTCACAATTCATAGACCCTGAAATTCCTCAACCCTTCACCTCTATTGCAATAATGTCATCCCCCATTCTGATATCATCGACTACCGATTGATCAGATTCTGAGTGTACCCTGCCGAACACTGAATGATTGCCGTCAAGCCATGGCGTGGCTACATGTGTTATGAAAAACTGACTGCCATTAGTACCTGGACCTGCATTGGCCATCGAAAGCACACCAGGGCTGTCATGCTTCAAATCAGGATGAAATTCATCTCCAAACTTGTAACCTGGCCCACCTGTTCCTCTACCATCTGGACAACCTCCTTGTACCATGAAATCTGGAATAACCCTATGAAAAACCAGCCCATCATAATAACCAGCCTTGGTCAATTCCAGAAAATTCATTACGGTCTTAGGAGTCTTGGTTGCGAATAAAGTGATATTGATATCACCTTTGTTCGTCTTCATTACTATGTCAATATCCTTATCGAAACTTGCAGATTCCATAGCCATGTTTATCAAGGCTGGATCTATTTTTTCTACTGCTGACATTAAATTCTATTTTTTAATATGATATAATCTATTATGTAGTCCTGACCGTCTCAACTGGCAACATCACAGGCATCATTGGGGCCATGCATACAATTCCAAAATATGCTTATGGTGATGGAGTGTAAGCAATTCTGCACCTTTCCCCTTGGCTGTCTTTATAAGAGATGACTGATTTTTCTTGAGAAGTATACAATACTGGATTAGTGTAGACTTGTGCCAGGCTGTACTCTGTTATGAGGTGCTTGGCGAAATGCTTGTCCTCCATTGGCATATTAACCATAACAACCCATTTGTTCGTGATTTTGACAGTATTACCCTCAATATTCTGCATCATTTTATCTACCATAGTCAGTTTTCCTGCCTCTTTGCTTATTACTTATACAACACAATAGCGTACAAAGTAACAAAAGTCGATAGAATTGAAATAAATAACGATGTCTGAACATTAATGTTCAGACATCGTTATGTTTGATGTATGAGACTTGAAGAAGCCATAAAACAAACTAAACCCTTTGCATCAATGTATCAGCGCGCCAATGTCAATCTACTGTACACCAGTAATTGGCTCAACCGCGAAATGACGAAATTTTTTGACAATTATGGTGTAACGACTAAGCAATACAATATCCTGAGAATACTCAATGGAGCTGGAAAACCTGTCAGCGTGGCCTATATACGAGAACGCCTACTGGATCAATTATCTGATGTTTCCAGAATTATCAATAGAATGGAAAAAAAAGGGCTGGTGGAAAAAAGCACTTCCATGGAAGACAAGAGATTAGTGGATATACAACTCAAAGCTGCTGGTAAACAAATTATCAAAGAAGCCAATAATGAAATGCAGAAACTGGATATGCTTCTCAGAGAACTTGACAATGAAGAAATAGCTGTACTAAATAACCTACTAGACAAAATAAGAGGTCCGGAGACATGACAAATAACTTAAAAATCAAATAATGCTGAGTACTCTAATTATCCTTACTGTATTGATTTTCGCTTTTATGGAATCGCTCTTCCTATGCGAGACCCAGTATATAAGGGCGAAATAGATATACAAGCCAATAGCAGGAATGCATACTGGCTTGGCAATAGTGGTGATCTTTTCCAAGATTATAAATTCCGCTCTGCCTATCTTACAATTATCAGAGTCACGCCAAGTAGTGAAGCAGGATATTATATCTTAGACGCAAATTTGAAAATTAAAGATATAGCACAACCAGTTACTTTTTCGACTATGAAAAATGATTGGAATATCATTTCGACAACCAAGGTAGATAGAACAAAATATGGTAACTAACATGGATCGGACAATTTTTTTTAATGACCCTGGGGACAAAGCAATCGATAATAATTTCAAACTGGCGTAAAATTATTTTTAAAATAAATTAAACCATTCTTTAAATACACTAATACAACATCAACAATTTATGAAAAATCTAATCCTCACAATTCTAGCCTTGACAACCCTGGCTTTGGTCTCTTGTCAGAATGCACCTAAGGGAGAAAAAGCGGTTACTGGTGCTGCTCAAAAAGTTGCAAAAGCTAAAACCTCAGCTACCAAAACTTACAAGGTCGATGGTGCTGCCTCTAAAGTAAGCTGGACAGGTTCTAAAATTTCTGGTAAGCACACAGGAACCTTGGATGTAAAATCAGGTACTGTGCAAGTTACAGACGGTAATGTAACTGGAGGTAGTTTCAACATTGATATGAACAGTTTGACTTGTACTGATCTCAAAGCAGGAGAAGGTAAAGATAAACTGGAAGGTCACTTGAAATCACCGGACTTTTTTGACACTGCCACCTTCCCCAATAGCACATTTACCATCACCAAAGTCGAGGGTGGAACGGTAACAGGTAATCTGAAAATAAAGGACGTGACTAAGTCTGTCAGCTTTCCTGCAACGATAGGAGTCAGTCAGACTGGAGTCAATGTAACTTCGAATGATTTTACTATTAATAGAACTGATTTTGGTGTCAAGTATGGCTCTGCTGCTTTCTTTGACAACCTCAAAGATAAGGCGATCAATGATCAGGTAGGAATCAAAGTGACTTTAAAAGCTATGTAGGATACTCTACAGCAAGCAATAGAAAAACCCCAAGGAAAAATATTTCTTTGGGGTTTTCTTTTTCACACAGTATCATCAAGTTACCTCTTATAATTAATAGAAGAAGAATGAATCGTGAATTTTTTGAATGATTCATATAATTGTGGACATGCTTCACATACAAGAATACAATAGCTATAATCATGGGGATATAGCTCCAGATGAGGGCATATGAAGTTCAGATAATCATATCTTAATGAAACGCTGACTGAGGCGAGTACCATTTGTCAGAGATACCTGTAGCATATAAGTGCCAGCTTCAAGACTAGCAAGGTCTAAATCGGTGTCATCGTCTTGCATCACTAAACGTCCATGAATATCCATCACTTGTGTAAGCTGTATATCTGAATCTGTAAGTATATTAAGCTTAGTTCCTGCTGGATTAGGATAGATGGTTAACTTATTCTTTTCCAGAGATTCTGTAGAAACTGATTTCCCAAAATTCATATTATCAAAAAACAGTCCATCCATTTCGTCTGAAGCTCCGCCATTAATTGCAACAAAACTAAATTTCAATTGCCCTCTGAAATTTTCAGGTAGAGGCAGATCATGGGTTACCAGCAAATCCTCCTGCTGGCCACTTATTATTTGCTCTCCTTCCTCACCAGTATTCAGATCCATCCATTCCACAAGTAAGGAACTGGATGCGTCTGACGGATATAAGTTATTGGCATTCCGATATTGCACCAGGTCAAACTGTACGTTCGGTGTTATCTCTCCAGCGAGATCAGCACAGTAACGCATGACAGCCTTTATGTTATCGAATGGACTCAGGCCTGCGCCCGTAAAATTATCTTTTGCCTCTGGACATAGCAACTCATCATTGTTCCCGTCTATACCTGTCACATAGAAGGCAGAATCACCCATGAAATCACTTAATAATTCTGAAGGCCGTGAGGTACTGGTGAGTAACAGATCGTTCTCTAGATCATTTTCCATAGAAAAACTGTTTTCATAATTCACATCGACTTTCCTGAAAGCATTTACTGGGTAACTAGTCGTATTATCAGAAAGATCTGGATCAGTTATTCCTTTCACTGCCACACTGACTACAAAGTTATCAGATATCTTTCTGGGTATTAATATAGTACGGTCAAGATCCACCGCAGCTGATCGACTCAGGTTTCTTTCCAGCACATAATCTTCTTCCAATACTATATCTCCTGCATCATTTACAATCAGGACCTCCATTTCTGTCCCTTTAAATACAGTCTCACAACTTTCATTCCTGATGAGTATTGAAACCTCTTGCTCTTCAGAAAAACAGACATGCTCAGCAAATATCATACTTACTGATAAATTATCAGCAGCAAATTCACGAGTTAGCACAAAGGTCCGATCATCATTATTATCTAATATTATATCGTCATCTAATTCCAACTCCACCGTCATTCTGGCAAAATTTCCAGTTATCTCCAATATGGAATCCAACTCTACTCTCACAACCTCATCCACCTTGAGATCATCTGACAATGTCAATTCTCGCAATACTTCGGAATCACCATCTCTTATAACTAATCTTCCATTCATCCCTGACTCATAATCGAGACTACCCACATTCTCCACATCCACGTAGGCAGACAGATAACTTCCATAACCACACAACTGATAGAGACTTTGTGTTTCCACCGCTAGATCCAAATAATCTCCTAGTACATCTGGTCTATTGGGTAGACCTACTGCTGCCCATGCTGCCATTACATTATCGACAAAATCTTGATCGCCAGGATATAATTCTTCTGCCGCAAGCAGGGATGCTTCATAATAATCATTATATCCAGAACTCTCTCCCAGATAATGGCGGTTTATATGGAAAATAAATTGAGCAGCAGACAAATGCCCCTCAGCACTGACCATGTAGTCTTCCCCATTTTCCATAGTGCCCGACCCACCTTGTGATAACAAGACATACCAGAGGTTGCCTATGGAACTATTGATATGAACGTCGTTATCGTCTATCCATGCCACTCCTTTATAGTAAGCTGGATGCCCTTTGGTCAGCGGCTCATCCATAAGCCTGAAAGGATCCAACTCTTCTGGACCAAACACAGCACCCACTCCCCAGGTAAAATCATCAGGGTTCACTTGATACTCCAACATCTTGCCCATCACATCCGCTATGCTCTCGTTTATCGCACCTGACTCAGAACTATAGATCAAGTCTGAAGTATTATCTATGATACCATGAGCAAATTCATGCCCTATGACGGTCAAGGTTGTAAGAGGTCCGTGATTACAATCTCCGTTTCCGATCCATACTTTATTACCATTCCAAAAAGCATTGATGTAATCTTCCTGTCCAAAGGCATTTACCCCTATCTCAAAAGAACCATCCTCGTTATCCAATCCTTTCCAATCAAAATGTTCTTCTAGCACATCATAATAGGCGGCTGTACAATACAATGCATCCATAGCGCCTTTCTCAAATCCTTCATCACCAGCATCAAAAACATTATCAGAACTTTCAAAAATATTATCATCGGCATCTGTAACGGTGATGCCATCCATTCCCCTGGTCGGATCATTCAGGACAAAAGTATTAGCAGCAACAGAATCCACAGTCATTGTCTGCTGACCAAAATACAAGGTTTCACATTTTGCAGGTACTCCTTGCCTTTCCTGGAGAGGAACCCACTTTAAAATATTACCCCCGTGAGCATCTACAAAATATCTTCTTGAATCCAAGTTCGTCTTACTATGCGCATCTAGTTTATACACTAAGGCATACCGGCCAGAAAAAGACGGCATCTTCTTATCTATGATTACTAATTCTGGCGCTTCCGATTTCTGAGGTAGTAAAGGCGAAGTCTTAGCATTTCCAGTCAGGTCATATATGGGAGAGCCCATATCAGCTTTGACCAAGTTCCAGACCTCCTCTAAGGATAGCGTAGGGTTAACATCTAATTTTATTCTGGGAAGAAAAGTACCGTTAGCTGAAACCACCTTTCCTCCTCGCATGTGCAAGGCATAACGACTGCCGTGGACAGGCAGCCCACTGTATAGCTGCTGGTAGTGGTGATGTGTATGATTATTCCTTCCTTCAGCACTGGAATCCAAGACCCATTCATCCCTATCGCTCAGACCCATCTCAAACTTGAAATATGCCAAATAAGCTTCTGCATCAAATTCTGGATTCTCTATACTGATCGCTCTATAGTGTTCTACGATCACTTTTTTGGACGTATTGCTCTGAGCAGCCAGTGTCAGGGTAACTAATACAAAAAGTATGGAAGTCAAGGTTCTAAACAGCATAATAGGTGATTTATAATGTATCAAGTACAACCACCTACAATATCAGCATATTAAGTCAAATCAACTATACAGCGAGTATGAAATTTCTGTAGAATATCGTCCTAGCCCAGTCTTAAGACCATCGGGCTGTGGTCAGATAAGCCATTTTCACGCCACTTGTGGAGGTAAAAGCAATCTGTAACGATGGGCAATAAGCTTTCATGCACATAAGTGTGATCATAACGATATCCATTGCCTTGGTGAGAATACCAAGAGTACTCCTTTACGCTTCCATGTACATGCCTGAAAGCATCCTTATAACCTTGTTTAGTGAGCGCTTTCAATTTGTCATCATACCAAAAGGATTTTCCAGCCTGATCTATCCCATTGATCCCAGAATTAAAATCTCCAGCAAGTATGGCTGGCTGGGATTTCAAGGTATACTCCAGTAGGAAATCAAAGAGTATGTGCTTCTTCTTGTGAGGTAAATACATACCCATTACCGTGAAGGCTTCATATTTTGATGCTACGACATTATGGCTATACACCGGATCTGCATCCGAAAATAATAATTGGTCACAAGGCAACTTGGAGAAGATGGCGGCACTATTGTCCCTGGACTGAGCATTGGAGACATTCTGAAAACGATATCCTGCTCTCAACAATCCTGTCCGGATGTTAACACCTGACTCGTTGTTTTTGAACTCTGATAAGATGACGATTTCAGCTCTATAGTCCGCAAGAACATTGAGCAATTTGGATATTCGAGTACCGCCTCCTTGTCTGATATTCCATGAGAGTACGCTTAACATTTCGTTCGCATTGCGTTATAAAGGTGACTTGATTGTAGAAGATATCTTTGCATCAGACGATTATACCCTACGGTTAATCTGAAGCATATAACTCGAGAAGCGCTTATTCGTTTAAAGCATACATTCATTTTCCTAACCTAAAAATTTTAATTACGATGAACTTAAAAAGATCATTTCTCGCTCTTTACTCCATGCTGATAATTTTCTTAGCGATGGCCCCAGCTACTTATGGTAATTCCAAGCATGCACCATCCGATGGAGATCCTATTTCCATTTCTTTACAACTACTAGAATTTCTAGAACAAATTGATATATCACACATAAACGAAGAAAGAAAGGTGCTCGTCGATATCATGATAAATGCGAGAGGAGAACTCTTAGTATTATCTACTAATGACAATGACTTTGATTCAATTATCAAGGCCAAGTTTAATTATAAAAAATTAATTAATCATTCATTGCAAATAAACCAGACTTATACGATTCCTATTCTTTTCAGAAATAAAGAATCATAGATTTAGTTGGTTGTCTGACCTTAATTGCACAGGTCAGATGGTTTCCATCAGAACTAGCCTTATGGCAAATACTGATCTCGCATATTGAAGGATGGGCGGGCAATTGCTTGTCCATCCTTTTACTATCCAGTCTTGACTTTAGCTGCTTCTATACTCTTTTTCAATGCAGCCATGATATCCACCACTGGTGTATCAGATTCTTCTTCCCCTATGGAGACGACTTGTTTACCATCCACTTTGGACTGAACTAATTCTTTCAGAGCATTCTTGTATTTATCTTCGAATACGATGTCTTCAAATTTCTTCGTCAAAGAAGTCACTAGCGTCTCTGCCAGATTGAGTTGTGCATCATCTATTTCAGTTTCTACGATATCAGGCACGTTAGACATTTTTCTGAGCTCCTCTGGATATCGCAACTTATACATGAGCAGACCGCCTTTATGTTCCGTCAGTAAGATGACATCTTCCTTATCTCTTAGACTTATCTTACCCACGCCAGCCTTACCAGAATTTTTCAAAGTCGTCGTAAATAGATTAAAGGTCTTGGCAGCCACCTCTCCACTAGGCCCGACGAAATATACCGACTCAAATCTTGTCGGATGCACCTCTTCTATATCTACAAAGGCTTCTATGTCTATCGCCTTGGAGCTCTTGATTTTGATCTTATTGAAATCCTCTTTCTCCATGATTACAAACTGGTCCGGTTCGTACTCATAACCTTTGACGATGTCGCCGTAAGGTACTTCCTTGTCACAAGTCTTGCACACCTTGGAATAACCTATGGGGCCATTGTCTTCTTTATGGAGTTGCTTGAACTTGATGGTTTCCTTGGCATTGACAGCACTGAATATCTGTATCGGTATCGTCACCAATGAAAATCTGATATGACCTTTCCATATTGATCTCATAATATTTCTATTTATAAATAGCGCATTTTAGAAAGCACTAAGATTTAATATTTTTTGTTTTGAAACTGTTTTCCGACCTTATGCATTATAGGTGGAAAGGAGTTACAATCCTTTAAAAAAAAAATGGCAAGTTTGCAGTTCTAATGCGAAGCATGGAACAATTTTGCGCTCGTTTAATAATTTCAGTTCTTGGAGCCGTTAAGAAATGCATATAATCCTGATTTTTCGTTTCGTTTTTGTAATGAGAATAAAATGAAAGCCCGCTGGTGAGGCAAATAATTAATTGAAAATAGAAAATTATGTCTCCAAAAAATATTAAATTAAAAAAACTGAATTGCACCTATGGTGCAATTCGGTATAGTTCTACAATTCTCCTTCGACTAGTCTCTGGAATACGGGTTCACGATAGACACCTGAGGAGGCTAATGAAGCATACTGTACCTCGCAAATCAACTCCGGTTTCATCCATACTGAAGTCCTATCGTCATCAGTTTTTTCCATGAATGGTTTCTTCTCGACAATCAGACCTTGGAACTTATCCAACAATAATCGCATCTTTTCTGCATCAAATCCAGTGCCGACTTTTCCCATATAGGTTAAATCGCCGTTTTCAGCAGACTTTAACAGATGTAAAGCCCCAAAAAGGGCTGATCTGTCCCCATCGCCTTTGGTATAGCCCGCTATGAAGCACTGCTCAGTCGTACGATGTTTGACTTTCAACCATACGTCACTCCGCTGACCCACGTGATAGGAAGCATTTTTATCCTTGGCCATGATGCCTTCCATTTCCATTTGCTTGGTCGCTGCGAATAGCCCTTTTCCATTCTTGATAGCCTCGCTCAACTTATAAGGCTTACCCTTCTTGATGCCAGCTTTGAGCCAAGCTTGTCTTCTATGCAAAGGTTCTTCTGTAATGACTTTACCATCTATGGATAAGCAATCATACAGATAGCAGACCACTGGATGTCGCTTCATGACAAGATCTATAGAGGCACTTCCCTGCGTATGCATCCTGGAAATCACATTGCTGAACATGGGCCGGCCTTGATCATCCAAAGCAACGATCTCTCCATCAAAAATTCCATTCTCAACTTCAAAGTGTTTTCTATCCTGCAACTCTGGAAATTGCTTGGTGATATCTCGACCACTTCTGGAATAAATAGTTACTTGCTCCGCACTGAGATGAATAATGGTTCTTATACCATCCCACTTGATTTCATAAATGTATTTGGCACCAGTCGGAATTGTTTTACTGACAACAGCCAACATGGGTTTAAGTGGTAAGCTTATCTTTTTGTCATTGTGTTCTTTATATAATTCTATCAGCCATTGTGAATCTTTGGTTCTGAACATATGATACGTCCGATTGAAACCTGGACCCTTTAAGGTGAACGTATATTTCTTTTCGCTTTGGTCTATCCACTGGAAAGTGCCTGAGGTCCAGACCCACATGTTACCGGCTCCGTACTGTCCCTTGGGGATGACACCTTCAAAGGTCAAGTACTTCATCGGGTGTGCCTCTGTCTGGATGGCCATTCGCTTGACGCCAGTCTTATGTGGAAGGCCTTTGGGTATGGCCCAGCTGAGTAATACACCATCTTTCTCCAGTCGCAAATCATAATGCAGATTCTGAGCATCATGCAACTGAATACAAAACTGATTGCCAGCGCTCTTCATAGGCACTAGACCCGGCTCCGGGGTGGCATCCATATCCCTCTTGGAAATGTAAGTCTTAAGTTTGGCTTCTATCTCTGGGGTTACTGTAGGTGCCGCTCCTTCCACGCCATGCAAGGCTGTTGCCTTCTCGTAGAAATCTTCCCAGACATCCCCTTGCTGATCCAGTAAGGCTTGAAAATTTCTGATGTGGATGTCCTTGGAGCTTTTGAGCACTTTGACATGATCCCAGGTGATGGGGAAGGAAATAGGGGCACCTGTTTTTCCACGTAAACTATAAGGCGCCACAGTCGTATGGGCCATATGGTTTCTGAAGATGTCGATCAGTGTTTTACTGCCCCGTTTCTGTTTGTTCATAGCCAAAGTACAGGTGGCACTGTGTTGTTTGACAAAGAGTTTGGCCAAGGTCTTTACGGCATCCACCATCTCCTCGTGTCCATAATTTTTAAGGATGGGCACATAGATGTGCAAGCCTTTACTCCCTGAAGTTTTGACATAGGTATTATAACCTTGATACTCCAAGAAGTCTTTGAGATTCAAGGCAATTTCTTTGACGGTATCAAAGTCGCCATTCTCCGGTGGATCGAGGTCAAATATGAAGTGGTCTGGATGTGCAGGATTATCAGCGGTCCATTGCATGGGATGGAGTTCCAGGGCAGCCAGATTGGCCAGCCAGGCTACGGTCGGAATATCTTGAGCGACGAGATATTCTATTGTCTCCTCTGTATGTGCCAGGCCATGACTATCTATCCAGTCAGGTGTCCAGCTGGGCTTGGACTTGGCATAGAATTGTGTCTTGCCTACCCCATCAGGGTATCTTATGAGAGTAAGTGGGCGGCCTTGGATGTACTTGAGTAAGTGGGGGGCGATGCCGAGGTAATATTGAATAACCTCAGCCTTGGGCACACCCACCTCCGGGTAGATGAGCTTGTCCAGATTACTCAGTTTGAGTTTTCTGCCTGCTACTTCGGTATGTACGTATTTGCTGGGCACGGGTTGCGGGTACTTGCTATATAGGTATGCAAAAATTGTGCTGAAGATTTGAGGAATCGAGAATCAACCAGTTCTATCGCTTTACACTACTCTTTGGTATTTGAGGGCGAATTGCTATCTTAGGTATGGCTTTCATATCATCTGACTAAGTAAATGAGAGTCGTCATAATATTGGATAGTACTAAATATTTCCAAAGAAGTTGGATAGAACATTTGTAAGAATATGAGAGTGAGTTTATTTCTAATTCTACTTGCCCAATTTTCAAAACTCAACAGTCAAAACCTGGTACCTAATTCTGGCTTTGAATTATATAATGGAACTGCAGATGCTTTCCAGGAAGAAGCGGAGACTTTTGACAGCAACGTGGAGTATTGGTTCAGCCCCACGACAGGTACACCTGACATAGTCGGGCCAGCCTTCAAGGTGGAGGCCTTTGAGACGCCAGCGCCTCACCAGGGTATAGCAACTCTGGGTCTGGTTAATTTATCGTCGACAACCGAGTATCAAGGATTTGGAGATGTTATATTTAAGGAAACCACTTACTACGCAGAATACGCAGGTGTCCGCTTACTAGAGAAGCTTCAGAAGGGCACGACTTATTATGTGGAGTTCTGGATACGCAGGACAAACCATGTCGCAGCTTCTATGAATAAGGATCGAGTGCTCAATCCTAAATTTGGGATACACTTCGCCAGAGAGCGCATATTTTATAAGGATGACCAAGAACCCATGGAACTCACACCCCAAGTAATTTCAGAGGACAGCCTGGTAATCACTGCCACTCAATGGTCCAAAGTTTCTGCCTTCTTCAAAGCGGAACAAGACTATAGCTATCTATATCTTGGCCAGTTTGGTAAAGTAAATTCGGAATTAGAATTTATGAGAGGTTATTACCTCATCGATGATGTCTTAGTCAAAAATATCTCTGTCAATGATCTGATCTCAAATTCTACCACACCCATAGCAGGACTGACCATCCCCTTCTCCAATCTCAACTTCCAATCGGGCAACACCACCCTTACTTCCAGAACTTCTCTTCAGGAATTGAAATCACTGGTCACCTATCTCAATGAGAATAAAAACCTCCGCATCAGAATAGCTGGCCACACTGATTCCATCGGAAACCCACAAGCCAATCTAGACCTCTCCCACAGCCGAGCCAGAGTTATCTACGACCTGCTTATTAAAGAAGGCTTGGACGAGACAAGAATGGAATGGAAAGGCTATGGAGAGACCAATCCCGTTTCATCCAATGATACCAAGGAAGGTAGAGATAGGAACAGGCGGGTGGAGTTTGTCGTACTTGAGGATTAGGGAATGATGTAGTGGTGATTGTTATTTCGTTTGAAGTACATTCTTAGACAACGCCTTCCTTATTATAATTACCTACTGTATAGGCAACTAGCGAGGAATTGGGGATTTATCATTTCTATTTACCTTTCATAATAAAGGTGATATCTTTAATGGATGACAATATCAAAGATATCATTAAACCAGAACGTTAAATTCTTATGAAGAATTATAAGATTGTAATTATTGCTTCTCTACTTTTCGTCTTCCTGGAAGGCAAGACTCAGATTTCATCATCTGTGGTTCCTAACGATTTTGATGTGGCCAGTGATACTATTCTTGTACCAAATGGGAAGCAATTGTATGATGATATCGTAGAGTACAATCAGACATACGACGACCTTCAGTTAAGATTCAGAGGAAAATACCAACTGGATAGTTCTTTTACAATTTGGCCACATCCAGATGATAGGACACAGCTTTACAACTCAACTAAAAGCCACTATTATTACAATGAAGACTTCACAGAATTGACTCAAATTGGATTCAGGTATAACCTTGATGATGGCAGATATTATGCTGATGATCATTATTCAAAAATAACAGTAAATGATTCGAAGAAAATCACATCAAGGTCGAGTCACCCTTGGAATGGTGTGGATATTCCTGTTCCAGAAACAGAATTTTTTTCCATACGAATATTAGATTACGATTCTAATGGTAACTTAACAAGAGATTCAAGATACCCTAGCAAGAATGAATTTGTAGATAGTGACCCAAAATCATACATTGAATATTCTTATAATGAAGAAAAGCTACTTATGACTTTTCAATTATTTCTAAGAGATGATCCTGGAAGTGCTCACTATATTACTACTCAATGCACCTATCATCACAGTTCTGATGGATTACTTTCTTATATTCTTAGTTACGCAGACTTTTCCACTGAGGTAGTGTATGATAGTACTGCTTTGATCTACAATACTGACGATCAGTTAGTAAGAGAAGAAAACCATGTATACAATAATCCAACGAGATATAGCATTAAGGAATATACTTACAATGACGAAGGTTTATTATCAGAATCGAGCGCTTATCGATCGGATAGGCCTGAATTAATTGATTTCGAGGCTTTTTTCTATAATTCTGCCGGGTCTATAGAGAAAGCTGAAATAGGTGTTATTCAAAATGCTATAGAATTCCCACTCAGGTTAGTAGAGCAGATTGCCTCCTATGACTATGCAGAGGGTAGAATTGAAGAGCTTTCATTGACACCAGATCTCATCAATACAGCGAGGAATGATTTTGACAATCACAATCATCTACTGACAGAAGAAAGGAACAGGAAGTATCGTACAAACTTTTTTGGTGAGTTAGAATTTCAAGAACATGATGCAGGTGGTGCATGGTTCTACTCTCCAGTGTCTCCTACTAGCGTTAATTCATTGTCTTCTTTGGATGCAACACTATACCCTAATCCAGCAAGTAGCCATCTTACATTAAGTCTGGAAAATTCAGAAATGGCATCATTAAACATCTATGATTCTAGAGGAGATAATGTAATGACAACAGTAAGCACTAGCGGTGAGCTAATTGATATTACTAATCTGAGTTCTGGTCTGTATTTCTATGAAATCACACAAGCAAACAAAAGTATGGTAGGAAAATTCATTAAGTACTAATTTGCTTCTCGGATACTTTACCCAGTTTTTACTATCTCCTTACGCCATTTGCGAGTAGATTATTACTGATGAATATTAACTTCTAAGTGCAACCAAATTCACAACCAATTGCTATGCATATAGGAATTATAAGATAGGCCTTAACGTAGGATTTTCTGAGACCATTTTCTTAAATCACCTAATCACTGTTAAAGATCCAGTAAAGGTCTCAGTTCTATTATTCAGCAATAAAACTTCAACTTTGTAAACATACACTCCTTGGCTTGAGGAATTACTAGAAGCTGATCTTCCTTGCCTTGGTGCTCTGACACTATCCCATCCTCTGTCCAGTTCTCCAGGTATGAAATCATAGGATTCAAAAAACAGATTTCCCCATCTATCATACAACTGCATCGATAAGACTTTCTGTACCTGCTTTTCTCCGTAAACCATGAAGATAGAATTTTGATCCTCTACACGGCTAAACACGATATTCGGAATATAAAAATTTGTTAGTTGATCAGCTACATTCAAATCTAATTGATCCATAATTGCACAACCATTGACATCAACAAGCTCAAATTCAAAAATTCCAGATTCAACCAAGACAACTTCCGTAATTAGATCATCCCCTAATTGGTCATCACCATACGACCAAGAGGCACTTAAGATGTCATCTTCTAGAATATTAGTTTGAGCGATGAGCTGGATGGTGTCTCCTAATTGATATGTCATTTCATCATCTGGGCTTAAGGTCCAAGTGATTTCTATCGGCGATTCTATAATTACTGTGTCAGAAAATTCGCAGTTCTGCTCGTTGATCACATTTATGATATAGGTATTTGGCTCTAAGTCATTGAAGGAAAAACTATCAATCAATGCACCTTCATTTAACGAAGCCATATATCCAGAACCACTGCCAACAAAATTTGTAATTTCTATTGTTCCATTATCGTCATCATAACAACTCAATTGATCTACATTCAATTCTATGTCTTCAATGAGAAAGGGGTTTACACCAATAGCTATTGTGTCAAAGGCCACGCAATCATTGTCAGTATCAGTTACCTGCAAATAATATTCTCCTGCCTCTGAAGCAGTCAAAGCATTCATTTCCGTGCTTGTGGAAGAGTTCTCAGAATTACTCCATTCATAAAGTAGATTATCGAAGGACTCAGAAAAGTCTGGCTGAATCATGATCTCTGCAGAATCACAAGGGACAAAAGTATCTTGTCCTAAGTCAAATGTTGGAAAGATGGCATCCTCGCCAACTATAATCTCCACATCAGTCTGACAATCGTTTTGCGGATTATATACCTCAACGAAGTACGACCCACCGCTCTCCACTGTCAACGTAGTTCCTGATTCATCTGGGTAAGCCACTTGATTAGCATCTAGCCAGGTTATTTCCATGAAATTCTCTATCTGAGATGCGTCGATGATAATTTCAGAAGTAGGATTTCCACAAGTTATAACCTGAGGATCATCAAATTCAACAATAGGGGAATCGTCTGCTCTTGTGATTTCAATTTCCAATTCTTCTCGACATCCATTCGAAGGATTTGTTACGACTAAAGTATATGAACCAAGATCTGTCGCCTTTAGCTCAGCGTCTTGTCCGCCAGTACCTTGCACCTCATCACCATCAAACATCCAGGTATACACATAGTCCATGGAAATGCTATCTGGTGTTAAGCTAATTGCATCGAAGTGACAATTCATTTCTGTCGATGGGTCTGCCGTTATATCTGCCACTGGAGGTCGTTCTATATTTAAATCTATAACAACTGTATCAGGTACTGATTCGCAGTAAGTAAGGTCACTGATTGTTATGAGTGCATATGTCCCGCCGTCATCGGTTTGGAAAAATTGATCTGTAGATACAAGACTGTTTGTTTCATCATACCAGTTATAGTTCACATTTCCAGATTGTGTACTTGATCCGCCCATAGTAACCATCGGATTCTCGCAGGTAATAGTTTTATCTGGACCAGCATCGGAAATTGGATCCACAGCATCGAAGACAACTTCCAAGGTATCCATAGATGTGCAGCCTGTTGGATGAAGCACTTCAACAATGTAAGTTCCTGGCGTATCAAATTCAGGTCGCTCCAATCTGGAAATTGTATCCTGCGTATCCGGTCTGTACCACTTAAACTCCCCTCCTTCTATGATCGTGAGATCAACTGGTTCTGGATCATAGTTGCAATTTAGATGGATGGTATCTTCAATAGTAATCGCTTGATAACAAGCAGAGCATGGAGCTGCAATTAATTGAGGTGCTTGTGCTGTACAATTAGGATCCAAAGCATCTCTAAATAATAAATCAATCAACATGTTTTCTGCAGGAACGCTATCTATAACTACCGCTTGGTTGTATCTGAATGGTCCACGAACTTTATCTGCATACTCTATAAAAAACTCTACCCTACCCCTATGTTGATTTTGTATCCATACCTGAAGGGTATAAATATCATCATCATTATTATATGGCGTACTGAATGAATCACAAGCTATCAGATTATAAGCAATAGGAGGCATGATAATATCACATCCTTCAGAACAGGTCCTTAATTCGTAAGTGGTCAATGGATACCTGCAATCCGCTTTTTCTTGATCCACTAAATACATCGTATCCAGTGCTCCAATAGTTATAGGTCCATAGGTTGCAATTTCTCCATAGGGTGCAATAAATGTTGGATCATCTTGCACATACCAGAAGTCACCCACATTGGATCCACTGGCCTCTATACCAAAGGTGACGATGTCATCAGTGTGATCAAATTCGGTTCCTCCATCATCGCAATCTGCAAGATCAAAATGTATCATAGCCTCATTGATACCACATAAATCCGAACAGGTGGTATAGGCACTGAAAATTTTACGATCTGAACAAGTACTATCATCTACATCCCTGAAAACCCAAGTGTAAGAAAAATCATGGAGAGGTAATTCCAGTTCATATAATTCACCATAATTGTAGATCCCAATAGTGTCCCATCTATCTTCAAATAAAAAATTGAATCCATCACTGTCGTCGTAGCGATATAAGTTGAACTCTACGCCATTCCCTGGTGGGTTTACCAAAAAATTAAAAAACAAGAAATCATCATTAGCATTATCCAAGGTTCCATTGTCATCACAACCCGTTTCTAAGACAATATATTCAAACGCTGTTTCGATAGTAATGGAGGTATCTATACTACAACCAAATTGATTGATAATTTCAATCTCATTTGTCCCTGCACTGAGGCCATTGATAAAAGTGCCTGTAGCTCCACCATTCAGGTAAACTTCTAATTGTTGAGAGGGGTCATTACTTATTATATTAATCTTTCCTTCTTCTGATCCACAAGTAATCTGAGTAATATCATATACTACATTTGGATAAGGATTAGGAACTAGCGTTACATCTATGATTACAAAGCAACCTGCAATATTTTCTACTCGCCCAAACAATATTTCACCAGTTGTTTCTGAAGACACATAGATATCATCCATTTCATTTATTCCAGCATTAGCATCTACCAAATTGTCATAGTATGAAATTCCTAGATCTGGCGTAATTAAGATGTCACCGGATGACAAATCATAATCCACAAGATTTCCATCACTACAACCAAAGATGGTAATGGGATTGGCTTGGGGGTTTTCATCGATAGTCAACTTCACCAAGGTTCGTCCTTCAGAAACACAATCAGGATCATCTAAGCTATAGGCTTCCGCCCAATAGAAATAAACACCAACTTCAGTTTCCAGAGATAAATATTCGAGACTATTTGCTAACAATAATTCTCCGTCTGAAAATTCATCAAACCAATTTACGCCTTGCCAAACTGGAACTGTCACTGATAAGGGTGTAACAGTATCTGGCAAACAAATCTTTACATCCTGTGGATTGGTTGGCCAGGCTATATAAGGACAATCACAAACTGGAGGATCTATGTTTTGTATACTCATGCAACCATCCGAGGTCGTAAGGGTAAGCTGAGCAGTATGATTGATGGGAATTTCTGCAGTTACAAACTCATCCAGTCCATTTACAGCTCCGCCAGATGTTTGTTGACTGGTTATTCCAAAATTAGAATCTGAAAGGACCTGCCATGCATCCGTTAAGTAAATAATAGTATAGCTGTTGAGATCCTGACTACAGCGGTATTCAATATCAAAAATTTCTGGTTCTGGAATAATTTCTATCAACAATAAAGAAGTATCCGCGCCACAGGGTGGAATTCCATTCACTATGTATTCATAAGTGTATTCTCCTGGTTCGTAGCCAGATAAAAGTTGACTAAATGGAGAATTCAGATCAATTGTGTCTCCGTCTATCTGCTGGAAAACTCCATTCTGCGATCTGTCATCATTTATTTCTTCGAATAGATTGACAAGGCCTGAATTAGAAACACAATGTGTCAATTGTGTATTGTCACCAGCAGAAGCTGCATTTGTCAAAACAATATTATACAATGCATTATCTCCTTCGCAGGTCCCTTCCGGTGGAATAGAATACAAGAACTGATAAGTTGCTGCACTCACACTATCTGTATTGAAGGTATTTGATATTGGGTCAAAACTCGCATTCGGAGCCATGGTTGTCCAAGTTCCAGGATCTACATCATCATTTAGTAAATCATTCAATTCTATAATGCCCTCATTACTGCAAAAATTAAATGTAGTGTCTGAACCTGCATAGAAAGCTTGTGCAACAGTTATTTCTATCTCTAGTACACTGACACAACTTCCGAATATGGCAACAGCATAAATAACTTCATCCTGTGTGGGGTTTAAAATAGTATTGGTAATCTCGTTGCTAGAGATGAATGGTTCATTCCAATAAAATTTATGTGGTTGACCGCCTATATTGTTTATATCAGTAATGACCAATTGTTCCAAATCGAGCGGAAGTCCGGAACAAACCAGCGGTTGTGTCGTAATCACCAGTAGTGGAGCTGGTTCTACTTGTATCGTGATGCCTAGTATAAATTCACAATCTTCATATTTACTATATGCGAAAATACTTGTGTAGCCTACCTCAGGTGTAATCGTATTTTGATCTATAAGATTTTCGATAGATGGCTCAGCCTCTGTATGAAAGCTTACCTCTGATCCCAGTCCTGAAAGATTAACTAAGTTGATTTCAGATAAGGTTATAGTTTCTCCTTGACAAAGTACTATGTCATCTTGATCAAACAGCAATACCGGAGCGGGTAATACAACAATTGGAATTTCTATTATATCTTCACAGTCTAAGTGATAGCCTTTGGCCCAGATGGAAATGTCATCTGTGAACACATTGTTATTTGAACTTGATATTTGATCTAGACAAGCCTGGTCTAAATAAAAATTCAAGCTGTCGAGCTGTATATCATTTAATTCTCTGATCGGAATACCCTCCAAGTCTAAACTGATGCCTTCACAAACTGACACTTCACCTCCTATTAATTCTAGTTCAATTGTACCTAAGACAATAAATGCACTTGCAAAATCAGTGGAATTGGCAAACGAAAAGTGGCTGTTACTGAATAGCATTAGTGTGCTAAAAAGCCATATCAGATTTGTAGTCCTAGAAGTGTTCATTATTGTCACTATAAATGTAGGATATTATAGTATTTAACGTTGTAGAACCCGTTATTGTTAGAAAAAAGGTCCACAATTATCATAGTCGATACAATTTAACCAAGTCCGTTGCAAAAAGAATGCCGTCAATTAAAATTGAGAGAAGACTACGCTGGTCTTTCAACCCGGATTGCTATGGTAAGAGCAGATTAGCCAAACGCTGTTACAATCATACTGGAAAGCTGGGAATAGAGAACCACCTAGTACTTAAACGAGTAAATCGTAAGCAGGATCATTTGACCTTTTATAAAATTGCTCTGTCCACAGCAAAATACTAGCATAGACATATTGTATTCAGAAAACCTCCTGAGAAATAATGAAAAAGTAAGAATGGAATATGAAAAGATAAAAATTACCAATAAAGTGAATCAGAACATAATATATGCAGAACTCAAAGAAATGCTAGTTATGGATTTCGTCGGGTAAATTTTGAAAAAAACTAGAACATAAATAAGTTTTAGTCTATGCCATCTTTGGTTTCTTGGCATCCACTTGACTCTTGATCCATTCATAGGTCATAGCCATCCCTGCACTGAGTGGCTGAGTCGGTTCCCAGCCCAATTGCTCCTTATAGAGCTTGTTATCAGATCTTCTACCTCTCACGCCTACTGGACATCTGAATCCATACTTAGTCTTAAACTCTGCTCCTTCCAGATTTCCAATTGTGATCTGCTTGTCAGAAAAACCAATTGCCATTTCAGCCAGCTGATTGATAGTCACCATTTCCTCTGAGCCGATATTGACTGGGCCTCTGAATTCATCCTGAGCCATCAACCGAGCGACAGCCTCAAGGCAGTCATCGATGTATAAAAAAGATCTTGTCTGTAAGCCATCTCCCCATACTTCTACACTGCCGCCATCCTTGGTCTCTGCAGCTTTTCTGCACATTGCTGCAGGTGCTTTTTCCTTACCACCTTCCCAGGTTCCCATAGGACCGAAGATATTATGAAATCTTGCCACCCTGACATCCAGGCCATAGTTACGTTGAAAAGCAAGGAAGAGCCTTTCGCTGAAAAGTTTTTCCCAGCCATATTCTGAGTCAGGGTCAGCGGGATAAGCAGAGGATTCTTCACAATTGGGATTATCGGGGTCGAGCTGATTATGCTCGGGGTAGATGCAAGCGGAAGATGAGTAGAAAAGTCTTTTGACACCTTTGAGGGACGCTTCTTGGGCGACGTTAAGATTAATCAAGGCAGAATTATGCATGACATTAGCATCATTATCACCTGTGAAGATGTAACCTGCGCCACCCATATCCGCGGCCAATTGATATACCTCATCAAAGGAATTAGAAAAATCATCCCCTTCTTTCTGATCCGGGCCTCGCATGATCATAGCTACCAACTCAGGATCACGTAGATCACCGCTTATGTATTCATTACAGATCTCGTAGTGATCCCAAAATTCATGCGCTTCCTTAATATCAACGATTCTGACCCAGCAGCCTTCATTCTTGAGCTTATGCCCCAGATGACCACCTATGAAACCACCACCGCCTAGTATAAGTACCTTTTTCATTGCTTAAATTGCTTATATTGACAAAGATACACATTATTTAAAATCTAATATGACTTACAGGAAAGATGATTCTACAGATATCATCTTGATATGGATCTCAACTCCAAAGCGACCTTATGTTGCTTACTTAGATATTAACTGAATATGATCGCCCACTTTTAACGTGAAAATGCCTGAGGGAAGATCATAAGTATCCAGCCTTATGGATGAGTGACCTTGGCTGAGCAGACGTTCTTGTATTCTCTGGCCTTGTAGATTGTATAGGCCTATAGTAAGATTTTGCATTGCAGGTTGGGCTAGTTCGACATGTATGACATCGCTGATAGGATTGGGATAGACTTTAACTTTAGATGAAATTATATCTGAGACCGTCGATGGCCCAGCACAAATCTTAGATACACCAGTACTCGTCGCTACCCAGACACAATCATTGGAATCGATAGCCAGCTTATTCACTCCAGGTCCTACTAGTCCATCATCAGTAGTGATAGAATTCCATACGCCGTCTTCGTAATAAGAGATGCCACCTATATTGACTAAGTAGTCTATGAAGATACCCACCCATATTATTTCTTTAGAATCCACTTGAACATCCACAGCTTGATTTAGCTCGTGTGGTGGTGGCAAAGTGAACACTGATGGATGAGGAATAAATTCTGCGGTGGTTGAACTAGCTGGTATATTTATTTGATCTACACCGCCGCCACTGGAAATCCATATCTTTTCAGGTGAAAAGGCAATGCCTGTTACACTACCATTGAGTAACAGCTGTTCTGCTAGCAAGGTTAACATACCTGTCTGATAATTATAAATTGCAACACCTTCCAAACCCAATCCAGCCCAGACTGTACCTTGTTCGTCTATCTCAATATCTCTGACTCCCCCAAAAGGCAAGCCCTCTGCAATCCCAAAATTTGACCAAGTCCCATCTGCCTCTAGTCGCGCCCAACCGCCTTTGGTCCCGAAAAACATATCTCCATTCAGGCCTTCAGTGATAGCTTGTACCCTGAGATTACCTAGATCGGACTGTGATGTATAATTCGTAAAGCTCACACCATCCCATACGCCTGCTCCAAAATCAGTCCCTATCCATAACTCTCCATTATCTCTCGCATAGATTGCTGTGACAATTTCATCTAGTAGATTAATATTATCATCCACTGTAAATGAAGTCCAATTCGTGCCATCATAATGAGAGATCCCTCTATTGGTTCCGAACCAAACATTATCATCAGCATCCACCGTGACACAATTCACGACATTATTGACTAATCCGTCTGAAGCCTTATAATTGATTATCTCATATTGTCCATAACTTACTACTAAACTGAGTAGACAAATATTCAGAGTGCTTAATAATTTCATCATCATTGTTTTATTATTCTAAAAGTTGATTGCTTAGTTGATTCCAATACAGTTACAAAATAAATGCCCGACACGTAGCCAGAAAAATTGAGCCTACAGAATTTGCTATACTCTTGCTGGGCCAATCGCTGACCTAAATTATTATATAATATTATCGTGGCCTGACCATCCATCCCGCTTTCCACTGTCAAGATTTCTGAAACTGGATTTGGGTACAAAAAGAAATCAGATGACTCCTGCTCTTCGACTCTTGATGTCTCATTACTACTCTGAAAAGTAGGCACTAATTTCCCAAACGGCCCCACCCCATTAGGCAGTCTTGCATAAGTGAAATCTTTCTCTTGCTCACTAAAACTTATGGAATCAATCACTGTCCCGTCAGCATAACCAAGATACACGTGTTCCCCACCAGCAGACAATTTGAAATTGGCATGCAAGGGACCTTGGCTCCCATCCTCGTCTGCCCAGACGATCATATAGTCATCAGCAGGCAGTATCGTATCCGGAAAAGCCCACTTATCGAATTGACCTGGCTTATCAGAAAGATAAAGACCCGCTAAATTCAAATTTTGGGCAGTCGTATTATATAATTCTATCCAATCATCATATTCACCTTCCTCATCTGCCTGAGTAAAATCTTGAGTAGCCATCAGCTCATTGATCACGACGTCATTGAAAGGCAATTGATTACTAATGGAGGGAAGCACTTTATGGAATTCATAAGCAGCTCTGGCGGGAGAAAAAATACCAATCTCGTCATTCTCTCCATACACATAATACTCGACACCAGAGGCAGGCAATTGCAAAGTACCTGTCCACTTATCAGTCTCCGTAGCTGTCATTGGAAGTTCTTGCCAGCGCTGAGTTTCGTTTTCTCGGAAATAAATAGTAGCCGTGGTGACTGAATTAGATTCTACTTCGATGACCAAGTCAGAGCCCGGTTCCGCGAAGCTGGCTTGATTGACCACAGCAAGACTCATGTCCTTATTCCCCAGGTAATTGTCCAAGTAGGCATATCGTTCATCCATAAGATCAGTGATGCCTGGATATTGTATCAGGTCTGTATAAGTAGTATTGACATTGGAGTCGAAACCACTCGTTTCGTAGAATTTATTGGGATCAGCTTCCACCGCACTTCTTATCACTGATTGAATTTCCGCTATTCGCCCGACATATTGACGTTGGGCAAATTGCTCGTTCAAAATCGTACGAATATGTGCCAGATACATTTTTCTGTATCGGTCATTCTCGAACAGATTTCTCATTAACGGTCTGGGCTGAACAGAAACAGAATTAAAATGTGCCAGTGGGTCTAGCCTCTTTGCAGCAGCCAGAGAAACACCATCAAAATTATCGGAGGCATCTGTGATACTGAAACTCCCGAAAGACATATTGAGATCCCATGGGATAGTATTGAATTGGCCTAGGTCATCCTGGTATAGATAATAATTCTGAGCATAGCCTATGTAGCTGTCAAGATTGACTACCACATAATTAAAGGCATGCATCCATAGTGCTCTATCCACATTCAGTGAGTTACTGATCAAGTCCGGTTCTTCATTTAATTCTTGAATAAATTCGACTAATGCAGTCCATCCATTATCTGATTCTTTATCATAAAAGGGGAAATAAGCCGTGGTGTCCACACCTGGGTTGTTACCCAAATTGGCGTTCTCGCCTGTGAAGCTCAGGTTTTCCGGAGCACCTTTAAAAAAAGCATTGGAGCTGGAATTAAAGTAGTCTGCAATAAAATCTTTATTGACCGCCTCGACATTGCTGTAGAGACCGAGAAATTCACCATTGACTGATACTCGAGCAAAGTTAGCTTGAGATGCCGGCATATAATTCCTTGCAATCTCGTAAGATAAAGCCTCTCTTATAAATGTCGGGTCATGAATGACATTGCCAAGCTTTATTTTATTTATACCTTGATAGGATTGATTAGAAACGTAATCAAGTTTTATATTGAATGGATTCTTTTTTCTATCAACACTTACTGAGCTGAAGCCTTTGTAACGTATGCCGACACTATCCAGCCGTTCTCCGTTAATTGTAACAGTACCTAGCAGTCGTTCTTTATCTCCCGCAATATAAAATCCATCTAAAATCTCTGCCCAATCATCTTCTTCGAAAATAATTTCTATTTCCTGTATACTTTCGAGACTGTAAAAATCATTCTGCGCAAAAATATGATCAGTCGAACTCAGGAGACATAGGGTGATGAGTAGTTTAATTTTCATTGGTCTTACTTGTGCAATAGTAATCTCTTTGTAACAATATTTCCGTTCTCAAAAATCACCTTCAGAAAATAAACACCACTGGAATGATTTTCCATATCGAGCTGTGACAAGGCACCTTCATAGTGATTTAAAACCCTGGCATTTCCATCCATAAGTTTCATAGCTTTGACTTCCTCCACAAAGTCATTGAAATAAAATATTCCAGAAGAAGGATTAGGTGTGGCTTCAAATGGATTTTCATTGACTACAGGCGTACTGGATGGCGTGCAAACACCATCATCTAAAAATCCGCCTGCAATCAATTGTTGTACACCTGGATGATCGCAAGTGTAGCGAAACCCTTTAGAAGCTGCATCGCTATATCTCCACACCAGATTTTCATCAGAATCCACTTCATATTGAAATCTTCTGGATAAATTGACGTATAAATTACCATTGGGTAATCTTGCTGAAGCTGATTGTCCATCTGCATCATCCAAAGCAAAATGCGTATAAGTTATCAACTCTGGACCATAGGGCAGACCAGCTACTTTGGTGAAGGTAAATCCCTCTCTTGGCAACTCTATGACATCTACTTGTGTATTACCATTCTGTCCTTCATTATTGAAAAATTGAATAAGTCCTCCATAGAGCCTACCGTCATCTTCCACGAAATGGGGATCATGAACTGGACCTCTTATATATTGTGTACCAGGCGTATCATAGTTTTCTGATTTTCCCCATCTCCATAAAAAATCTCCACCTTTTCCAGAATTACCACCGGTATGTCCTCCCGCTTCTTCTGTAGTTGTACTATGATCAATTATAAAAAGCTCATTGAGAAATCTCGAAGTGAAAATGATTTGATCATTTACTTCATCATATTCCACACCATTGACATGAAACCAGTCGCCACTTCCACCACCAGGACCTCCTCCGCCACCATCGGTCATAACATTGATATCCATCAGTTCAGGATGCTCAGAAATCACTCCAAAGTTAGGTAATGAAGAATCTACATCTTGTACAAAATGATCCATCAAATGCCATTCCCAGACAATCTTTCCACCAGTGCCATTTTGTTCTACTTCTATGAGATGCGTAGGATACTTTGAAGAATTACCACGGTAACCAAGATTCTGCAATGCCTGCAATCCTGGTATTTCCCAAGCTATCATCAATACATTACCCCCAGGCATCTCGCAGATGTCATGATGAGCGATTCTGTCAGATGTTGAGTACTTGAATTCCCATACAACATTTGCTTCTGGATCCAATTCCTGAACTATTCCGCCAACTGCAGGGCCATTGATGGAAGCATCATCATCTCTGGCCCCTCTTACAATATTTCCATTATCCTTTAAGAAAAGAGAATAATTAGCGCGGAGGTCACAATTCCATCTGTGTGCAATATTGCCATCTTTATCTATCATATCGACTGTGTTACCATCAGTGAAGATTGCGTAACCATCAAATTCCTGAGCTGAAAGACCCGACCCTAAGCCTACTAATAAGACAACAACTAGAAATAATCTTCTGATAATCATATCGAATTATAATTTAATTATACACAAAGGTAATTTTCTTAAACTTAGTTGTTATTATAATACTTTAAATGGTGAAGACAATATGCCATGATATCACCTACATGCAAGTCCGTACATTTTTTTACACTATATTCCATTCCTTCATTGATACACTTTTCGAATTTCAAATTATCCTAAGATTGAGCCTACTAGATAAGAAACATCGACCACTGATAATAGCGGGGCCTTGCAGTGCAGAAACAGAACTACAAGTGCTAGGTACTGCACAGAAATTGGCCAAGCTTGAAAAGGTCGACCTCTTCAGAGCTGGGATATGGAAACCTAGAACCAGGCCAGGTAGTTTTGAAGGAGTCGGTCCAAAAGGTCTCCCGTGGTTACAAGAAGTCAAGAAACAAACTGGCCTTCCTCTCACGGTGGAGGTGGCTAAGGCAGCCCACGTGGAATTATGCTTGAAAGCTGGAATAGACGTGCTGTGGGTGGGTGCTAGAACCACTGTGAATCCATTTGCAGTACAAGAAATCGCTGATGCGTTGAGAGGCGTGGATATTCCCGTCTTGGTGAAAAATCCCATAAATCCTGACCTGGCGCTTTGGCTCGGAGGGATGGAACGCTTTGTCGCAGTAGGCATCAAAAGGCTCGGAGCCATCCATAGGGGATTCTCTAATCTCAATGAGAAATATTATCGCAACAGACCTCAATGGCAATTAGCCTTGGATTTTAAAAGAGAACTCCCTGATATTCCTCTGATCAATGACCCCAGCCACATCTGTGGAAGAAGGGACATACTCCAGGAGGTGGCACAGAAAGCAATGGACCTTAATTTTGATGGACTGATGATCGAAACACATCTCGATCCTGACAATGCCTGGTCAGATGCCGCTCAGCAGATCACTCCTGAGACGCTGGATAAAATGCTCTCGGACATGGTCTTCAGAAATGGACACGAAGATGCAGTGGCTTTACAAAGTGAACTGGTCATTCTGAGACAATCCATAGATAACATAGATGAAGAAATCCTCAACCTACTCTCCAATCGGATGCAAGTAGCACGAAAAATCGGCAGTTACAAAAAATCAAACGGCATCACCATTCTGCAACAGAAACGCTGGAACGAAATCATAGAGAGAAGTAAACTACAAGGATCAAAATCAGGACTTAGCGATGACTTCATTATCCGTCTGATCAATGCCATTCACCACGAGAGCATAGAGCATCAGGAAGAGGTTTTTAAGAGGGAGTGAATTTAAATGTCGAGTAAGCCATTTACTTATCTTTGGGAGATTGTGGTTATGAATAATTTATGAGAAATCAGTTTGTTTCAACCTGTAGATAAGTAATTCCTAAACAGATGCATATCACTGTAGCAAGATAAATGAGGATACAAATACAAGAAGAAAAACAGTCTTAAGAAAAAAATATACAGATGCTCATTATTAAATTAAAGCTGAATCCGATATATTATCAATCATTGTCAGTTCAGTTTAATTTATCTACTTATTGAAATTGAATTAGATTGCAACACCTCTTTTATTAAGGTGTGATCCACTCCAAATACCCACCCATAAAAAAAGGTGACCCATTTCTGAATCACCTTATTAATATCTTAATTCCACCCTTACTTCTCGAGTGGCCACATGTATTTGCTTTTCAATGAAGGCGACATGTCTGTGCTCTTCCTTCTTTTACCTTTGTAAGGTTTTTTTCCTTTGGAGTTATTATCTTCTCTTCTGCCGTTAGATTTTTTAGAAGCGCTATTATCGCCTACTTTTGTGTCTTTGGAATTACGAGCGCCTTTCTCAGATCCTTCTTTTCTCTGTTGTTTAGGTTTGTCAGCTCTGGATTCTTCGTTTCTCTTATTCTGACCGCCTTTAGATTTATCACTCTTTGATCTATCGCTTTTTTCAGACTTGGGGCCTCTGCTATTTCTGCCACCACCACGGCCGCTTCTTTCACCTCTGCCCTCTTTATTTTTTTTCCTATTGGCAAAGAATTCTTGCTTTCTTTTCTGTTTTTCTTTTTCCCATTCTTTCTTCTCTGCTTCAGTCATCGGCTTGTCTGTCTGCGGAAAAGGGTGATCTGAGATAACCTCAATTTTCTTCCCAGTCAGTTTCTCGATGCCTTTAATAAAAGCATTCTCTTCTGGCTCACATAGACCTATTGCATTCCCTTCCTCCCCGGCTCTGCCCGATCGGCCTATTCTGTGCACATAAGTCTCAGCGATATTTGGTATCTCATAATTGATGACATACTTAAGCTTGTCTATATCGATTCCTCTCGCAGCTATATCCGTAGCGACGAGTACTCGGAGTTTACCATCCTTGAATTGGGTAAGCGCTTTCTGACGTTGGTTCTGTGCCTTGTCACCGTGTATGGAGGAGGACTTGATTTTATTCTTGGTCAAGAATCTCGCGACTCTATCAGCACCGTGCTTAGTTCTGGTGAACACGAGTGCTTGGTCAATTTCACCCAACTCCAGGATATGTATCAACAAATCCCTCTTCAAGTTTCTATTGGTATAGTAAACTGATTGCTGTACTGTTTCTGCTGTACTACTCGGTGGGGTTACTTCCACCTTGATGGGATTCTTGAGTATCTTGTTACTGAGCTTGACAATATTGTCTGGCATCGTAGCCGAGAAGAACAGAGACTGTCTCTGCTCAGGCAGCATTTCCAGTAATTTTCTGATATCATGTATGAATCCCATATCCAACATCCTATCTGCCTCATCTAGTACAAATAGCTTGACAGTCTCTATGGATAATAAGCCTTGGCCTATCAGATCAAGTAGTCTACCAGGAGTGGCGACAAGTATATGTACCCCTCTTTTGAGTTCCGCTACTTGGCTGCCTTGCTTGACACCACCGAATATTACGGCGGACTTTATCTTAGTATGCTTGCTGTAAGCCTTGATGTTCTCATCTATCTGAATCGCCAATTCTCTGGTAGGCGTTACGATGAGGGACCTGATCACAGGCTTATCACCTTTCTTTCCTTCTATGGCATCTATCAGTTGTATAATGGGAATAGAGAACGCAGCCGTCTTTCCTGTTCCAGTCTGAGCACAGCCCAGAACATCTTTTCTTTCGAGAACTAGTGGAATTGCTTTGGCTTGTATGGGGGTGGGTTCTGTATATCCTTTCTCCGCGAGCGCCTTCATGATAGGCTCGCTTATCTTCAAATCTTCAAATCTCATTACGCTATATCTATATTTTGCTCCCTCTTATGTTTAATGATTATAATATCCTGGATAGGACAGAGGGCATTATTCGTTAATAATACGACAAAGGTAAGCATAATTGAGGAAATTTGTTTTTTGGTGTATTCCTGACAAGCGAACTATCAGACTCCTATACAAGCTTACACAAGGCCGAATTACAGCTCGTTTGGCCTTATCTGCACGATAACAAAGAAGTTGAAGTCCAGCCAAAAAGGCGGACAAATGACACTTTAGGCTGCATATCAAATACTAAATCAAGAATTTGAAATGACATATTCAGGCGTCCAGAAAAAAGAATTACTCTAATCCAGTCCTACCCGCAACATCTTCATCAGATAATTAGAATTACTCAATTGCAGATAAGGATACTCTACCCTACTCAGAAATAAACCATTAGGTAAGGAAGGACGCTTCTGCTCAATGCTCTTTGTCTGATCCAGTACTTGCTCAAACTCCTCCAGGCGGATCTTACCATTTCCTACTTTCAGTAAAAAGAATATACACAACCTGATCATCCCCCTCAGAAAACGATTACTCGTGATAGTGAATCGTAACCGCCCTTGAGTCTCATTGACAATCAGCTCACAAGCCGTAATCCTGCAAAGCGTATTCTTGTACAAGTCTGGCTGCTTACAGAGTGGCCTAAAATCTTTGGTATTTAATATCAGCGTCGCTGCCTTTTCCATCAGACCGAAATCCAGTTCCAAATTATCATACAAGGAACTATAGCGAATCAAAAAAGGATCTTTCTTCCAGTGTATAAAATAATCATAAGTCCTAGCTGTTGCATCATAACGACTATGCTGTTCCTTTGTCACTTCTATGACTTCATAAACCGATATGTCATCAGGCAAATTCTTGTTCAGCCTGAACTTCAGATCAAAAACAGGACTCTCCTCCAGGTTAATATGAGCAACATACTGACTCGCATGCACACCTGCATCAGTCCTTCCGCAACCATAAACTGCAATTGACTTTTTAAATAATAGAAATAGAGTCTGCTCTAAAATTTCCTGAACAGTAATAGCAGTATTCTTCTGCTTTTGCCAACCACTATAGTTGCTGCCATCAAATCCAAGATGTATAAAGTATCTAACCCTCAACTATGTATTTTATAAAGTCTCAGCAATATGCTCTAGCAGAAAAATCTCTCGTTCGATAGACATGCCTTTTTTATCGCTCATAGCCAGCGTTCTTTTATTATGTTCGATACCTTTATGAATATCAACCCACACTGCTTTCATGCCATTTTTTATTTCATATGATTCCAAACTTGAGGCGCCCAGTTCCTTATTAACCTCGCAGGTATAGCAATAAGAAATCATATGCATGATATCATAATCCGGCTTATGCCAAGGTCTGTACTCTTCGTAGGCACCGAACGGTTTTACATTTCTAATGTCTTGTGCCCCAGTTTCCTCTTTGAGCTCCCTCATCATCGCCTTTATTTTGTCTTCACCCATATCCAAGCCAACACCAGGCAAACTGTAGTCCTCATACCGCTCAGTGTAGAGCAATAATATTTGATTACCCCTTACAGCAATTCCTCTGGCAGCCAATCTAGTAAAAACCGTTTTGTTCTCTAAGTCTTGAGCCTCAGGATGATAATATCTCTTTAATATTTGCATATAACTTTTAGCGAGTCTCAATATAAACCTGCTTGAAAGAATGAAGAGAGACAGGAATAAAGGAGCCGAAGAGAGTATTCTCAAGTCGGCCATATTCTATTTCCTCTATTGAATTGATCAGAAATATTAATCATTTCATTCACTATTCTAACACGACTCTCATAGATGACAAATCAGCCAGAGCCACACTAAAATAGACTTTAAAGAATCACCCGATACTTACTAACTACAGAACCAATAGCTATGCACTATGGAACTATTCACTTAAAACTTTACCTATCCTCCCGCACCGGCACTTTAGGATGTATCTCACCCCACTTGCTCAGCTGCTCCAGCACATTCTTAACTGCTGCTTCCAGTTGCGTATCCATTCCTCTTGCCAATGCTGAATGATCTTCCACCACCTCTATGTCGGGCTCTACTCCGTGTCCTTCGGCAAACCACTTCCCTGCCGGATCATACATTCTGAAAGTCGGCACAGTCACACTACCGCCATCTATCAGACTCGGCGCTCCTGAGATACCGATCACACCTCCCCAGGTACGTGTACCGATGAGCGGACCCAGCTCTGACTTACGGAAATAATCTGGAAAAGCGTCACCACCAGAACCACTCCAGCCATTGATGAGCATCGCCTTGGGACCAAAGTGGGCTACTGGTGGCCACTGCCAGTTCTTACCATCCCGCACATCAAAATAGGCCAAAGGTTTTCTATTCAGTAACTCCACAAATCTATCGGGTATCTGCCCGCCATTATTCCAGCGCTCATCTATGATCAGCCCTTCCTTGTGCCACTGCCCATAGAACATTCTTATCAGCTCATGCTGCCCGCCCCAGCCAGTACTCGGGACATAGATGTACCCGATTTTTCCGCCAGACATTTCATCTACTTTTCTTCTATTGTTTTCTATCCACTCCAGATTTCTCAGTCTGGTCTCTGATCGCAGTGGCTCTACCAGCACTGATCTGGCACCAGTCATATTTGGCGACTTATTGACTGTAAGCTCCACTGTTTTTCCTGCTGTTCCAGTCATGGCCATGTAAGGGTCTTGATAATTGGACATCGGGACGCCATTTATTGCAAGAACATAATCGCCTGCGCTCACATCCACACCTGGCTTATCCAGTGGTGAACGGGTCTCATTATCCCAGTCGGCACCTCTGATGATGCGCTTGATCTTGAAGGCATCTTTTACTTGTTCCCAGTCCACGCCGAGGTATCCGACATTTTTTCTACTCGCATAATCTGAATCTCCACCACCACGATAAGTATGAGAAGCATTGAGCTCTCCTATGAGTTCCCCGATGATGTAATTCACATCATATCGTGACATCGCTTGATCTATGAGTGGCATATATCTTGCTTTCATAGCGGGCCAGTCCACCCCATGCATCTCAGCATCGTAAAAGAAATCTCTTTCGAATCTCCAGACATCATTGAAAATCTGTTTCCACTCCTCTCGAGGATTTATGGCGGCAACCATCTCAGAAGTCGCCAGAGACTCTTCGACTTCTGCACCTTTGGAAATTGGAATTACACCGTATGATCCTTTCTGATTCACAAGTAGATTTTCTCGGTCTGCACTGAGTTCATAACCCCACAATCCTGAGATGATCGTCTCGTGTTCTTGCTCCTCCAGATCGTAATATTTCAAATCGACTTTCTCATCATCTGATCCACTTCTGGGTGATTGCATATACAAAAGTTTTCCAGAAGTAGCTCTTATGGAGCCACCATTACCTAGAGTTGTGATAATTTCCATCCGCCTTTCCATCCCTTCAAAATCAATTTTCACAGCTTCCACCTTGTCCTTATCTTCAGCTTCTTCTCCCTCCTCATCTTTTTTGTCTTTCTTTTTTTTCTTTCCGAAAAGACCTTTCTTTTTCTTTTTAGAATCTTCTTCGGCCTCAGATTTTTCTTCTTTTTCTTCTTCTATTTCCACCGTATCATTTTCTGAAGCCGTTATGGAAGGCACGTCCTTTCTAAGTGTGATTGCAGCTAGCTGAGTGGCATTGGGATAGACCCAAGTGTTATCAAAATCACTGTAGATAGGATCTAATTCTCTATCGGTCGTCAAGTATAGATACTTTCCATCTGGATCAAATACCACTTGATTATCAGAATAGAAACCGGAAGTGACCTGATGTATTTTCTTCGCCGCAGTGTCATAGATATAGATGGATTTATTACCATTAGGACCACCCTTGACATAGGCGATCCATTTACTGTCAGCTGACCAACTCACCTCAAAGCCTCGCAAGCCTCCTTCAAAAAGGTCGATATCTTGATCTATTTTCGTCGTGAGGCCAGTATTGACATTAGTCATATGGAAGGTCATTGAGTGATCCACATAAACCACCCTTTTGCTATCTGGTGACCAAAAGATATGATAACGATACCCTGGACCCAACTTAGTTACTGTTTTTTCCTTATTTGTTTTCAAATCCCTGATCGTCAATTCATATTCACCTGTCCTATCACTGAAATAAGCTAGGCTTTTTCCATCTGGAGACCAGGCTGGAAACCTTTCTGCATACTCAGAGCTACGCGTGATGTTCCTTACAAAACCCTTTTCCTTGGGCAAGGTGAATATTTCTCCTCGGGCCGCCATCACTGCTCTATTCCCATCAGGAGAAATATTATAGCTCATGATATCGTTCCCTACCATCTTTTCCACAACTTTGATTCTCGTGAAGTCCCCCACTGCATTGATGGAAATAGCTTTTGATTTATGATTCTTGAGGTCCATGACGTACAGCTCGCCTGCCGCCTCATAGACCAGATCCGCTGGTCCTATAGAAGGATAATGCACATCATAATCCTTAAAAAAGGTCAACTGCTCATGTTTCTTGGTGCCCGTATCATAGACCCAGATATTATGGCGCATCGCGGCGTCCTTGTCAGATAGGTAATAGAGCTTGTCTCCTGACCACATCGGGAGTTCATCATTGGCATCATTAGACGTGATATTTTCTGATTCCAAGGTATTGAGATCCATTATGGTGATATCTGGTGCAGTACCGCCCCGGTATCTTTTCCAGTTTCTGAATACTCTTGATTTATCTGTAAATGCGAGTTTGTTACCATCAGCAGAGAGGGCAGCATTTGCACCTAGTTCGACAGGCAACTTAGCTGGTAATCCACCCGTAACAGGGATTTTATAGAACTGTGCCCAGCGTTGCTTACCACTTTCTGCGGAGCTGGAATACAACAAAGCTTTTCCATCTGACGTCCAGTCCTGCAAGTTTTCATTCATACCATGACCACTGACACGATGAGGAACACCACCTTTTATGGATAGGGTATAAATGTCCATATTCCCGTCATAATTGGCCTGGTAAGCCACAGTTGTGCCATCTGGAGAGAACTTGGGTCTTATTTCTCTACCTACAGGGGATATGAGCCTATAGGCGTCTCCACCAGCTTTGGGGACCATCCAGAGGTCATCACCATATGTAAAGCATATATTGTCGTCAGACACATCTGGATATTGTATGAGCTTAGCATTGACCTGGGCTTGCAAGCCTAAAATGTAGGTAAGCCCTATGATCACTAGGGCCAGTTTTTTGAACTCTTCTTGCATATTAATTTGTGTATTTGAGTCTGAAAATAATTGAAGTATGTCTTGTCTCCTTTACTTTCGGATGAATCTTATGATTCTCAAGATGACCCTTTGTAGAATTTAGATGATTCCGTAATATGTTATTTTTGCGGTTAATGACAGTTAGATGTCGTGTAATGGCAGAGCCTGACTTGCATCTAGCACTATTTTTGATTTCAAATCTATAGAAAAAGAACTCTTATCCCTTGTTCATAGAAGGAATAACTGAGAATGGAAGCTAGATTAAGATACATTGAAAAAGAATTATTGGAGTTTGATGAGCTCTTGGATGCTAAGATACACAAGGCCCAAGGTGAGTTAGACATATTTCTATCGGGGATAAATGACCTGGAAGAAAATGAAGACACTAAGCTCAAAGGCTTAAATGATGTCATAGGATCTCAAGAGAGCGAACGACTACAATCAATGGCTACCAGACAAAATAAACTGATCAAGCATCTGGAAAACGACAAATTGAGGTCCAAGAACAAGGTTTTTGGAGTATGTATGGAAGCAGGTAATTTATTTTCAAAAGAAAGACTAAAAGCAGTGCCTCATGCCACCTTGAGCATAAGTGCCAAGCAAGCTAAATTCAAATAATAAATAGAATTGAAGAAATCAGGTTGGATAGCGGGGGTAATAATCACAGTTCTGGTGATAGACCAAGTTCTAAAGTTCTACATCAAACTGAACTACCCTATCGGTGGTGGTTTCAAGATGCTGGGGCTAGACTGGGCGCGGATACACTTTGTAGAAAACGAGGGGATGGCATTTGGCCTGAGCTTCGGTGGGATGACGGGTAAGTACATTCTCAGTATTTTCAGAATCTTCATGGTGGGTTTTCTTTTCTACATTCTCAAGGGCATCATAAATCAAAACGCTTCCAAAGGCCTGCAATTCAGTTTTGCACTCATCATAGCTGGAGCGATAGGTAATATCATAGACAGTATATTTTACGGTTTGATCTTTTCTAATTCCAGCTACCATGCCGGCAACGTCGCTGAGCTGTTACCTGAAGCGGGTGGTTATGCCAAATTCCTACAAGGCAAGGTTGTGGATATGTTCTATTTTCCTATGATAAATTCCACTTATCCAGAGTGGTTGCCGATGGTGGGTGGAGAAAAATTCTCTTTTTTCAGACCTGTCTTCAATGTGGCCGACTCAGCTATTTCAGTAGGAGTGGTATTGATCTTGCTTTTCCACAGATCTTTTTTCATTAATGAGGAAAGTGAGAAAAAAGAAACCATCGACCAGGCTCAGAGCTCGGCTTATGATGCGCAGGTACCGAGTTAAGGATTCTCTATAGCTTATCTCTCAGATCGGCCTTATCTTACTTTTTTAATCTTGACCTTAGCGTAGCACAGTGGAAAGATCTTCGTTCTCGTAATCTAACAATGAAGTTGTTCGCATTTAGCTTAGGTCATTACTAGAAATACTATCTTGGCTTATCAGTACAACTATTTCCACAACCCTGAAGGGTGTCAATCTTAATAACGAATAATTAGATCTTGTTGAACCCTGAAAGGACAACATTATAAAGAAAGCATATGGCATCGAGGTTGAAACCTCGACGATCGATAAAGACCTGGAAGTAAGAAGTCTTGATACAAATGAAAAAGTTGAAACAGAGTACATTATTTTTGATTTACAAGGAAGACTTGTACAAAAATCAAAAGTGCTTGACTTGTCCAGATTAGAGAACAACAGTATTACAACTGGAATTTACATTAATGTTACTCTAGATGAAAATTCGAAAATAGTTAATACCGAAAAAATATTTGTCCAATAATCCATGAAAATAGTCTATACCATATTAATATTTTGTTTTTGCACTTTTCATAGCCAATGTCAATTGCATTTGGATTTAGGCCTAGGCTTGAGACATATGTCTTTAACTGACAATAATGGAAGAAGCTTTATACCAAATAGAGAATCAACTGCTGTAGCCCCTTCTTTCAATCTTGATATGCGACTTCGATCACAAAAGTTAATATATGGAATCTCCGTTGACTTTATTCAATATGAACATCCATTTAGTGATAATAGTATTGTAGGTACAAATGACAGGTTTAACCTAAAACATATTTCTATGTCAGCTTACCCAAGTTATTACATACTGAATAATATTGAATTAGGTTTTGCTATTTCTATTGATCGATTTTTTGATTTCATAGCCTTTGAATCAGATGCAAAAATGTCCAGAGGAAGGGAGTTCACAAATACGCATAGATATGTAAGTATTAGACCTTTCTTATCCTTTCATTTAAATAAATGGAGTCTGGTTCTATATTACAATGCACCAGTTGCAGAAATAAAAGCAACGACATTTGAAAAGCCAAATTATGCAGGATTAAAGGTTCAATATACAGTGTTCTCTTGTCGGCATAATAAGTATATTACATAATATAATGGACGAACTGCAACTCAGGTTGCAGTTCGTCCGTTTTTCCTTGTGTCGATTACGACCTTGAATCCTGTTGCAATTTAAACTTGAATTTTGATTGTGTCGATGCTTAACCCTGTAAGGATTACATTATCTTAAAACCGATTAATGTGTCTCTATGACTGAACTCTGTTCGGGTGATATTATAAAAGGGAACACATTGCATCGAGTTTGAAAACCTAAACGATCGGGTAATCAGATGTTGTAGTTCTCTCACTTCCAAGGTCGATTTACGACCTTGAATCCTGCTGACTTGTAAGATAGATTGAAACTGATTCTTGTTATTGATCTACTGTATACGCTGAGGCTGTTGCATCAGTTCTCTCAGTTCTAAGGTCGGTTTGCGACCTTCGATCCGCTTAGGCGGATTGTTCGTTCATTTACCAAGAAAATTATTCACGGCTTTTTCGGCTTTGTGCAGTATGGGGTAATTGATGTCATAGTGCACATATTTACCCTCCTTACTAGCATTTACGACACCGGCCAACCGTAATAATCTCAGATGCTGAGAGGTAACGGATTGCTCTAACTTAAGGGTATTGTAAATGTGGTTAACGTTGATAACTCCTTGAGAATCAATATATTCAAGGATTCGTAGTCGTAAAGGATGGGCTAATGCTTTTATAAGAACGGCTGAATACTGAAGCTTCTCATTATTGAACCTAACCTGCGTCTTATTCATTAGAACCTGTAATTTTCTTAGTAGTAGTTTGTAGACCTTGGGCAAATATGGATATAAACCATGGATAAAAAAAGAAATATTAAGAATATATTTAATCTGTTATCACCTAGCTACTACAGTAATACACATAAAAAAAGATGTTAATCTGTATGAATTAACATCTTTTAACCATGAGAAATAATTTGCCCTGTAAGAAATTATATTTTCATTTTCCAGTAGATCACCCAGCGAGGTCCTCCACCAGTTTGCTTATCTGGTTCAATCGGTCTTTGTCCAAGGAGTAGTATATGAACTTTCCTTGTCTTTCAGTTAATACGACACCTGCTCTCCTGAGGATAGCTAAATGCTGGGATGCGACTGACTGCTCTAATCTAAGCTTGATGTAGATGTCTGTCACTGTCATAGTCTGATTGTTATCCAATAGATCTATAACTCTTTGTCTCAACTTGTGATTAACGGCTCTTAAGACTAAAACCGCCTTTCGCAAATCTGCATAATCTAGTTGAATTTCACTGTGGCTCTTTTTCAGCGTCACAGTTTCGTTCTTCTTATTTCTCATAGGTAAGTTTTATTAAGTTGATTTCAATTACAGATCGAGTATTACCAAAACTGTACCAAAACGTTGACAGTTATTTAACACGTAGCTGTACTTCATTGATTATCAAGCAAATAACATACCGTAACCCGCGAAAAGGTCGGAAAGTTTGCTAAAAGAGGGGCTTTGTGCTTTTGGTAATATTTGGGGCTTTGAGGTAGAAAGGAACATAATACGCTAGATCCTCAAAGCGGCCAGCCTCATAGCGCTGCTGAGCCAAAGGCGCCATATGCTCTGCTAAGGCCTTGCTAGGCCGTATCACCCATTGCGAGGCTGGATCATACTTAGACACCTTGAAAGCGCCATCACCACAAAATAAGACCTGCTCTGGCCGCAGATGGGCCAAGCTATCCTCATCCAGTATGAGATTATCCGTCTCTTGAGTAGTCTGAAGGGTATTGTCATAGATGTTGTAATACACTTCCATGCGCCTCGCATCTATCATAGGGATGATGGAATCATAAGTCTCAGCTCGGAATTCTTGTGCTATGATCTCCAGGGTGGGCACTGAAATCAGCTTGATATCCAGCCCATAACACAAGCCCTTGGCACAGGAAGTGCCCACTCTGAGGCCCGTGTAAGAGCCCGGGCCTTGTGTGACTGCCACTGCAGCGAGCTCTGCCAGTTTATAGGGCGATTGAGCCAAGCACTGCTCTATCTGGGTGGTCAAGAGCTTACTATGCTTCCACTCCCCTTCTGAAATAACCTTGGAGATGCAAGTACCATTGTGAGACAGCGCCACAGAACAGGCCTTGGCAGAGGTTTCCAGACATAATATGAGGCTCAAGTTAAAATCATTTAGAGGTGTAAAATAAGAAAGGCCTCCCACAAGGAAAGCCTTTCAATTAAACATCTATCTCAAGAGGCTATTTGCCCAGTATCTTATTGTATCTAGGCAAGTCATTCAGCAAGGCTACCGCTTCATCTATCTCAGTATCATTATCCAGTCTCTGGAAGTACTTTCCTTTCTGATAATGATTTCTGGAAGCCAATTGCTGCTCGATCGTGGATAATATTTCCTCCTTATGGGTCTCCATGGCATAAGTCTGCTCCTCATCTATCTTCATCTCCAAGCTTTCAACCTCACTGACCAAGGTCAATTGTTTATCCTTCTTCAGGTTTTTCTTCAGCTCATCTATCAACTTATTATTCTTAGACTCAAATTCAAAGCCTGAACTCTTTACAAAAGTAGTGAATGCACTGAAGTCATTGAAACTTAGTGAAGTAGGCTCTTCTTCTTCCGTAGCATATTGATCGGCAATCGTATTGACAAATTTAAAAAGGACGTGTTGCTTATCGAGTTGCTCAATGATATCCGGTGTCCCATAGTTTTCCAGTTTGACATCAGGCGTCACACCTCCGCCATCCAGCACCATACGTCCTGTAGCCGTCTTGAACTGTGATCTCTCTTCATCGGGTATGTCTACAGGCTCGCCATTATCATACTTGACAGCTTGTATGCATCTACCAGATGGGATGTAGTATTTGGAAGTTGTCACTTTGACCCGAGAATTATATCCGACTTCCATCGTATTCTGTACCAGTCCCTTCCCAAAACTACGCTGCCCCATTACGACCGCTCTATCTAAATCTTGTAAGACACCAGATACGATTTCAGAGGCTGAAGCTGATTTTTTATTGATTAATATGACAACTGGTAATTCCAGCTCCATAGGCGTACCCATTGTTTTATAAGACACGTCCCGCTCTTGCACTTTGCTTCTGACACTGACGACTTCCATGTTCTGAGGCACAAAAATATTAGAGATATTGATGGCTTCCTTTAGCAGTCCTCCCCCATTGTTTCTGAGGTCCAGTATCAGACCTTTCATGTCCGGGTTCTCCTTTTTCATCTCTTGGATGGCTTTCCTGATATTCTTGGTGGCATTGGCCGTGAAGGTGGTGAGTATCACATAGCCTATACCATCGCTCACGTATCCAGAGTAAGGCACATTGGGTATGTTGACTTGAGATCGCTCCAGATCCACAGGGAATTTCTTACCTGCTCTATCGATGGTCAGATTGACCTTGGTGCCAGGTACACCTCGCAATATCCTGTTCATCTCCTCAGTCGATTTACCCTTGGTACTACGGCCTTGTATCTCGACGATCTTGTCACCGGCTTTTAGTTCGGCTTTGACGACTGGGCTCCCTTGGTAGGGTTCTATGATGGTCACATAGTCGTCTACTTTCTGGACGATGGCGCCTATACCCTGATACTTCCCGTCTGTGCTGATCCTGTAACTGGCCACTTGGGACTCTGATATGTAATTAGTGTAGGGGTCCAGAGAACCGACCATCGCATCTATTCCAGTCCTCATCAGTTCTGAAGGATCCAGATCATCCACGTAATTCTTGTTCAATTCTTTATAGACATTCACAAAGATTTCTATGTTTTTGGCGATTTCATAGAGCCTGTCGTTATTGACTGTGGTCGCGGCCATACTGACTATGAGCACTGCCAGGACACTGATTTTCTTAATATTTAGACGCATACGTGTTAGAGGTTTACGAGGTAATAACGTGTAGTGGGTGGTAATAAGTTGTACCTGTTTTCAGAATTGTATGACAAAAGTATTGGAAATATAAATGAAAAGAGGTCGAAGCTTTATCGTTCCGACCTCTCTAGTCACACTAAAAAATCAATTAATAAAAACACTATGTCTTATATGTTTGTCTTTGCTATTTGGATGGCTATGGCCAATAGTATGATTCCAAAGACCTTTCTCAAGGTCGTGGACAACTGAGGACTCATCTTGTTTGACATCCAATCGATGGATCTTAACAGTACGAATATGATGACACCATTGATCAAGATGCCTGCAAGGATGCTCATCGTCTCGAATTCTGCCTTCAAGGATATTATTGTAGTCAAAGTTCCGGCTCCAGCCAATAGTGGGAAGGCTATAGGAACGATACTTCCAGATGACGCTTCACCCGGCTCTTCCTTGAATAATCTGATACCCAGTATCATCTCCAAGCCTATGAAGAACATAACTAAAGAACCAGCCAAGGCAAAAGAAGAAATCTCTATCCCAAATAAGCCCAAGATGGAAACCCCAAAGAATAGGAAGGCCACCATGATTGCCAAGGCAAATCCAGTTACAACCGACGGCTGAAACTGAACCCCTTCTTTCTTCATAGTGATCAATACGGGTATGTTGCCGAGCATGTCAATCACAGAAAATAGAATAACCGAAACTGAAAGTATTGCCGTCAAATTCATGACACTGCTTTTTTCATTATCAAATAATAACAATCAGAATTCTGTAAAATCGGCTTTCCAGGCTTCGATTCTCCCCACATTCATTTGAAAACAGGGTTAGAAAACAAAATTGTATGACTTCAATTTATAATCCAAAATAAAGCCAAATAGTTCTTATTTACTTTGAAAGGATGGTTACTAAGTCAGTATATCTTTAATATGATTAATTTTGAGTCAATTAATACATAAAAACAATTACTGGAGATGGATGTAATGAAACTTGACGCCTTTGACAAAAGAATCGTAGACGAATTGACAAATGATGCCAGGGTACCCTTGGTACAACTAGCCAAAAAGCTCAAGGTATCCAATACCCTCGTGCACCAGCGGATCAAAAAACTTAAAGAGGGCGGCTTACTATTATCGGCCAGTTACAGATTGGATGCCTGGAAGCTGGGCTACAAGACGGCAGCCTACACTCAGATCATGCTCACCAATTCCAAGGAGCTCAAAGCTGTAGAAAAAATCCTTGCAACGATTCCTGAAATCGTGGAATGTGTAAACATCTCAGGCCGTTACGCGATCATGGTTAAGATCTTTGCCTACAACAACAGACACTTGAGGGATATCATCTATGAGAAAATACAGCCGATAGCAGCCGTAGAGGGAACTAATACAACTATCAGTTTCGAGACAGCTTTCAGTCGAAATGTACCTATCGAATTAGATAAAGAAGAAAAGGACTGATGACTGATCTGGAATTAATCATACAAGAACTGAAAGTAAAAAAAGACCACTTCCAAAAACAGATGGAACGGGAGGGAGGAGATTCAGAGGCCCATAGACACTTAAGTGCAATAGAAGGTGAATTATTCAAAATGAGGCAGTTACATCCTGATGAGCCATCCCTGATAGAGGAGGAAAACCGAGCCAGGAGAACTCAGAACAATAAGGAGATGCTGAAGCGCCATCTGATGAGGGACATCTCGATATTATCCAAGCAAGATTTAGAAGGAAAAGAATTCGCCAGCGCTATAAAGCATATTGTTGAAAAACATCTGCAAAGAAGAAAGGCGCCCTTCTACAATATCCGTGAGCCTGAAACAATCCCACAAAAGAATAATTCAAAATTTGAGGAAGACAGAATCTACGATCTTCTGGAAAAGGTCCATGACAACAAGATGACTTCTTTTCAAGTAAAAAGCTATAAAAAGAACATCAAGAATGACATAGGTTTGGAAGTTAATTCTCAGAACGATGAAATCACTTTGAAATTCTTAATGGATGATAGCTACAGAACCAAAAGCTATATGTCTGCGGGCATCATCTTACTCAAAAAAATCGGCTATCGTTTCGATGATCCATATTGGATAATGACATTAGACAGAGATGCAAATGGATTTCAACTGCTAGTAGAAGCAGTATCCAGAACACTTTTTGATATCATGGGAGCCTACAAGGAAGTGACACTGGTTTATGAAGAAGAGGAATGATCATTCTATTATATTGAAACTGTAACTTGAGATTATGACAAACTTTACAACTTCCACTTCCGTTTTCATCTTCTCTTTCTGCTTCCTCGTTTAGCACAAATCCTCAGTAGACAAGACGACAACTACAGACCCTAGATAGAAGTTGAATCAAACTTTTCTTGTAGTTAGCGCAACGTTTTTCCATCATTATGGATAATAGGAGGTAAGGAATAAATTCCTGCTTTCCAAAATCATAAATCATAAATCATGGATAAAATAATTTCTGCCATACTTATCATACTTCTATTGGCTCCCCTTAGTTCCTCTTCTCAAAACTGCAATGTACTTTTCGATGACTTCAGTTCTTACACCTGCCACGACTGCTCCATCATCGATGAAAGTAATGGCGGATGGATTAAATACCATCCAGGCGCCGCAGAAGCAAGAATTTACAACGCTGGAATAGCATCAGATCCGATTCTCGATATAGCTAGTGAATTCTCACAACCGGACAACCAAGTCGCTTCCCAAGTCATTCAGGTTTTGAACATCGATGCTCCTGGCATACTTGACTACAGCTTTACTTGGTACAATGAGTGCGGCATATTGTCGATTGACTTTCTTGAATCTTTTGTTGACGCTAGTAACGTATCCAGTCTGGGATATTTAATGTTTGAATATGATCAGATAACAATCGGTGGTAACACCTACGATTACTGTGTGCCTTGGACCAACGAATACAATGAAGTTAAGCTCAGGCTTGATTTTTCTCTGGGAGAATTATCTTTGAATTGTAACGGTACTCTGCGCAAGCTCGCAGATTTCACAGCTTCTTCAGATCAGTTATATGGGGTCGCTTGGGGATCAAATCAATGCAATTACGTTCAAGAAATCTGTGTAAACAATCTCACACAACTGGTAGATCTGGACGAAGACAGCTTCACCAATGATATCGACTGTGATGACAACAACCGCAGCATTAATCCAGCTGCCACTGAAATTCCCAACAACGGTATCGACGAGGATTGTGATGGTGCTGACCTTATTACCTCAAGTACTAATGACGACCAACTCACAAGTGTGATCCTATCACCTAATCCAACGTCAGAGTTCATAACAACATCCGATGGAAGAATCACGGCAGTCATAGGAGTGAATGGCTCAAGAACAAGAGGCTCATTATCCAGTCAAATGGATGTATCCAATCTCTCCAATGGCCTATATGTCGTAGAAGTCAATCAAGACGGGAAACTGAGTTATCACAAATTGATAAAAAGATAAGACAAAGTTGGATTGATGTCAGAGAGTAACACTGGCATCATTTCTAATTCCAATTATCTTTGAGGTTATGAAAGTAGTGAACCTCGAAAACAAACTCTCGCTTTTCTCCGACCACTGGCACCCCCGCATCATCGGCACGCTCAATGGGCAGGCAGTCAAGCTCGCCAAAGTAAAAGGAGAATTCGTCTGGCACTCCCACAAAGACGAGGACGAGCTTTTTTACATCGTAAAGGGTACACTTAAAATAGAGTTCCGAGATGGTGTCAAGACATTGCGGGAGGGAGAGATGCTCATCATACCGCGTGGCGTCGAGCACAGGCCCATTGCAGAAAAGGAAGTGCACGTCATGTTGTTTGAGCCGATGGAGACGAAGCATACTGGCGAGGTGGATAGTGAGCTGACGCGGGAGGACCTGGAATGGATTTAGAAAATCGAATGCAAAATAGAGCATAATTAATGAAAAAAATAAAATCAAAGTAAGATCAACTTCTTCAAATCCATAGTGGGGAATCTATGGATTCTGTGAAAAAAACGGCTGGGAAGACCTCGACTTGCAATATGACAACGACGAACATATTGGAATATCAAAATGATAAAAGCTGACCTTTTTTTTATATCCTAATGCCCATTAACTTCCATTATCAATTTCTTTCAATCAGGAAACGACTTACCTTATCCAGCAACGCCTCCGGCTGCTCAGCATGCACCCAGTGCCCCGCTCCCTTGATCACCTGATAAATATGCTTTGGAAAAGATTTTTTGATGACTTCCAGATCATCTGCAGTGATATAGCCAGAATTGCCACCCGCAATAAAAAGAACTTCTTTTTCTGAAGGCACTTCCGGCACAGTGCTTGCCAAAATATTATCATAGCACTCCCACAACACAGGAATATTAGCTTTCCACAGGAAGCCACCCTCTTCTACATTTCTTTTGAGATTCTTCATAAGAAACAGAACGACATTTTTTTCGATACCAGCATTTTCCAATTGAGCTTGAACCGCTTTACGTTCCTCTACCGCTGCTAAGTCTACAGCTAATAAACTCTCAAATATCAAACTATGCTTCCCGATGCTACCAGTAGGAGAAATATCCACAACAACGACTTTGTCCACCATATCTGGATACTTATCCATAAAATTCATAACTGTCTTGCCACCCATGGAGTGCCCAACAACATGTGCCCTAGGTATATGTAATTCTTCCATCAAAGTCTTCAAGTCTCCTGCAAGCAATCCATAATCAAACGCATCAGAATGAAAAGACTTTCCATGGTTCCGCTGATCCACAAGAATCACCCAGTACTCCTCAGCCAACTTCCTCGCGAAAGTCTTCCAGTTGTCCAGCATACCAAGAAGCCCGTGCAATATGATGACGGGCTCCCCTGCTCCTAGCTCTTTGTAATTCAAGTATGGCATACTTGCAAAGAGACTCTATTTCTTGTCCATTTACAAATTTTATATTGAGCTTATCAGCCCTTCACATGCATCACTTTCATATTGTAGATTTTATTCCCTAGGATTACACGTAATAGATAGATGCCCGAAGGCAAGTCAGCCATGCCATCAAAACTATACTTGAAGTCCGAATTCGTTTCTAAGCTATCATAGCTTCTTTTGTTTAATAACTGACCCTGCATATCCGTAAATTCAAGAAGCAGAGCTTGACCCGACAATCTTATAGGTAGGCTGAGATTTATCTCATTGATGAAGGGGTTAGGGTAAGCGACTATTCCTGCTTCAGCGGCATCCAGATCACTAGTGGAAACAAATATCTCTTCGTCTAGATCATTGGCACTACTAATGGCCGTAGTATCTGCTTCCAGACAAAGAAAAACTGTTCTATGCGACAGTAGTCTTTGCTCAATGCTCGTCTCTATAACCTCAGCCTTTATCTCAGAATTATTGTCAAACTCATTATCTAGTAAAAACTCTGCATGCCAAGCAGAAACAGCCATATTGTTTAGCATTAGATTGGGTTCAGTTATGACAGTACTTTGATTAATGAATTCCATGTCGTGAATGGCCTTGAAATCTAAAGTAAAAGGATATTCTCCAACAAACTTTCCAGTAGCAACAACCGGACGGTCCAATCTTAATTCTGTATCACCATTCTTGAAATAATTAGCGTAGGTAAGACCATCATCAGGGTCAAGATCCAAATCTATCTCATCAAATACTACAAAGTCCGGATCCAGCATTCTAGTAAGACTTTCATCTAAGTTCTCTCCTAATACGTACCCACGGTATTCTCCGCCCACTTCATCGACCAAGGATCTGAGAAAGTACTCTGAGCCTGAGTAAAACACATTATCTATCCATCTATTGAATCGATTATATTCAGCATAATCAGCAATTCTGAATTCAAACTCTACAGACATATCATTGACAAAATCAATCAGCGGTTCTAAAAATGCTTTAGCTCTTTGTTCATTGTAGTAATAGGTATTGGCCGTTACAACATGAATAATTCCGTTCTCCTGATTCTCTTCCATATACTGCAAAGCTCGTGGCAGCAGTCCATCCAAGTTAGTTCTACCATCTATGTTGGCAGCTTGAATGATATCCATGACCTGATCGATGTTTTCTTCGGTTGCTGCCTGCCAACCGTCACTCGAAACATTCAAGAACAAATCTGAATAAACGACTGCAAAATTATCTGTGTCATGAAGCTGTTTCAAATTTTCTCTGACTTCATCAATAAAATTTACTTTATCAATTGAAGAATTTTCCGCATCATAATCCATTACTAATAAATTATTAGTCACTGGTCTCTCCACTTCTAAGTCAGGATAGTAAATCATCTGATAGAATTCCTCTCCATTATCTTCATAGGTCCCGAAGTATACATCCACTTGCGGGTCGTCAGCCTGAAACTCCAATTTCCAGTTGCTCAAAATCCCTGTGTCCTCAATTTTATAACTCACTGAGTTAATGCCCATTTCAGAAACAATATCCTCAATGGGCTTATGGAACCAATCAAGGCCATCATAGACTGTGACTGTTACATTCTCAGGGACATTAGCAGCATCCTGCATTAGTCCAGAAAAACCTAACTCCACCTCTGGATTACGCTCAGAAAAATCCATAGGAATCAGATATGACAGTTTGACTCTTCTGGTGCTGTCAGGAAACAAAGGGTAAACTCTGAAGTTATATTGTCCATTGTAAGTTTTAGATAAAATAGAAGGGTCTTGACGTCTGTCAACTATCGCTTCAAAAATGGCAGTGCCTTCATTGGCTTCGTAGATCTCTCCATAAGAAATGTAATCGTCTATATATAACCAAGAATCATTGAATACCACATTGTAATCCATTTCAAAATCCCATACAAACTCTAATTGCAACCCCGGTTCTGTAGGAAAAGCCTCGGGCTCTGCAAAAAGGTCAAAGGAGACAGAGACCTCAGAATATATCCCTGCCGGCCGTACTTCGTAATCCACGTTTTCAATGTGGGCTGCAGACTCCCACCACCACGATTGTGGATCTTGAACATACATTTGAGCGGAAGCGAGATTGAATAAGAAAAGTAAAAGAAAGACAAAGTTGATCTGTTTCATTTTAATAATTTTAATTGTGTGAATAATCTGACAATATTTTTTTCTAATATAAACATAAATCCGAAAAAGGTTGGGTACTGAAGTGATGCTGTCACGACATTTTCATGGCTGAACTGTTGTCCTTGACGACATACTATGATTTCCATTAAGGTTTCCCAATACTTCATATAACTCTATATTCGCATTCCGATGGCTTACAAACTCGTTTCTAAGTATAGACCCACTGGCGATCAACCCGCTGCCATAAAGCAACTAGTAGAAGGTGTCAATGACCAGCAGGGTGCTCAAGTCCTACTGGGTGTGACAGGTTCAGGGAAGACCTTCACCGTCGCCAATGTGATACAGCAGGTCGAAAAGCCAACATTAGTGCTTACACATAACAAGACCTTGGCTGCTCAACTTTATGCAGAATTCTTGGACTTCTTTCCTGACAATGCGGTGGACTATTTTGTCTCTTACTATGACTACTACCAGCCAGAGGCTTATATCTCTGGTAGTGACACCTACATAGAGAAAGATCTGGCAATCAATGAAGAAATAGATAAGCTTAGACTAAGAGCCACTTCCAATCTGCTCTCTGGAAGAAGAGACATCATTATCGTTGCTTCTGTATCCTGCATATTCGGTATGGGAAATCCCGAAGATTATGCATCAGGAATCATCAGATTGCAAGAAAAGCAAAAACTTTCCCGCAACCAGTTCCTTTACAAACTAGTAGAAATACTATACTCAAGAACTGAGCGAGATTTCGGTAGAGCATCTTTCCGGGTCAAAGGAGATACTGTGGACATCAACTTACCTTATGTAGATTATGGCTATCGCGTGACCTTCTTTGGAGATGAGATAGAGAGCATAGAATCGCTGGAGATAGAAACGGGTAAGCGTATAGGCCGACTGGAACATGCTGCCATCTTCCCGGCCAATCTTTATGTTGCACCCAAGGATAGATTCAATGAGATCATAAAGGACATAGAGAATGAGCTCTTTGATCACGAGCGGTTTTTCGAAACAGAGCAGAGACACATAGAAGCCAAGCGTATCAAGGAGAGGACAACTTTTGACCTGGAGATGATGAGAGAGCTGGGCTACTGCAATGGTATTGAGAATTATTCGAGATTCTTTGATGGTAGGAAGCCTGGCACTAGACCATTCTGCCTATTGGATTACTTTCCAGATGACTTCTTGATGGTGGTGGATGAGAGCCATGTCACTCTGCCTCAAGTCAGAGGTATGTGGGGCGGTGATAGAGCCAGAAAGTTGAATCTCGTCAATCATGGATTCCGCTTACCCTCAGCGCTGGATAATCGGCCTTTGAACTTTGGAGAATTCCAAAGCCTGCTGAATCAAGTGATTTTTGTCAGTGCTACACCAGGCGAATATGAATTAGAAAGTACTGAAGGTCTGGTCGTAGAGCAAATCGTCAGACCTACCGGGCTGCTGGATCCTCCCATAGAAGTCAGACCCAGCATCAATCAGATAGATGACTTGCTGGAAGAGATAGACAAGAGAATAAAATTAGACGAAAGGATACTGGTCACGACCCTTACCAAAAGGATGTCCGAAGAACTGACCAAGTATCTTGTAAAGTTAAGCATCAAAGTCCGTTACATTCACTCGGAAGTGGATACTCTGGACAGAGTAGAGATCATACGGGACTTAAGATTAGGCGAATTCGATGTACTGGTAGGGGTCAATTTGTTAAGAGAGGGCTTGGATCTGCCTGAAGTCTCCTTGGTCGCGATTATAGATGCTGATAAGGAAGGCTTTCTTAGAAACACCAGATCCTTAACTCAGACAGCGGGTAGAGCAGCCAGAAACTCTAATGGTCTGGTCATATTCTACGCTGACAAGGTCACAGGGAGTATGCAGACAACCATAGATGAGACTAATAGACGGCGTGCCATTCAGATTGCTTATAACGAGGAACACGGTATCACACCTATGACCGTGAGTAAGACCAGAGAGGAGATCATGAGTCAATCCTCAATACTCGACATCAGAGGTAAGACAACCACTGCCTACGTGGAAGCGAATGAAGCCAATATAGCCGCTGACCCAATAATCGGATATATGAGTAAGGATCAGCTGGAAAAAATGATGGTGGAAACTGAGCGGAAAATGAAAAAAGCAGCCAAAGACCTCGACTTTATTACAGCTGCTCAGTATAGAGATGAGCTATTTGCGCTGAAAAAGAAGCTGAAATCAGCAATATAACTTGGGAAAGTGCCGTGTGAGGCGTTAATAAAATGATAATCCACTCTGAGAGGAAACAAAAAATAGGTCAAGTTCATTAATTAAACCATAGAGCTTATTACTTTTACTAAGGTCAGATCGACGTATGAATCAAAATTTATCCATCATTTCCTTATCAAGAACAATTCTACCCGTATTATTCCTGATGTCAATCAGTTATATTACTGATGCTCAGGATGTTATATTGCGTAATCCATCCTTTGAGGATAAGCCCAGACGAGGCACCTATGATCAAATAACGGGTAAGAGGTCTACTCCAATAAAAGGCTGGTACGATTGCGGACAAATTTATTTCCCTAGGGCAACTCCGCCAGATATCCACGATGGACAAACCGACTATTGGAATACCGAAGTTGTGGCTGCACAAGGCAAAACCTATATGACCATGGTCGTCCGTGAGGATGACTCCTTCGAATCAGTGTCTCAAAAACTTATTGGGACTCTGAAAGCTGGTCAATGCTATAAATTTTCCATCCAACTTATCAGGTCCAAAACTTATCTCAGTCCTACTCAGAATAGCAGAGAAGAAAAGAATTTTACCCAACCAGCAGTTTTCAGGCTCTACGGTGGGAATTCTTCCTGCGACAATGCAGAACTTCTAGCTGAGTCGCCTCCTATCGATAATGAAAAATGGCAGAAATACGAATTCAAGGTCAACCCCAATGGCAATTATACTCACATATCTCTAGTGGCTTATTTTGTAGTGCCGACAGCTTTTGGTTACAATGGACACATTTGTCTGGATGATGCGAGCAAGTTAATTGAGATAGATTGTGATGAGGATGTAACCCTAGTGGCGGAAGCAGAGCAACAGAAGCCTGTCAAGAAAGCCGTACCTTCCTTCAAAAGGAAAAAACCAGAAGAGACAGTCGTTGTACAAACTAAGAACAAGAAAGAAAATAAAGTCGATACAATAGTATATACGAAACCTAAGAAAAAGATCTTGGAGGATCTGGACAGGAAGAAACTAGTCATGGGCCAGCTTATCAAGTTGGAACATCTCCACTTCAAAGCAGATTCTTCCAATATCACAGACGTATCCTATGGAGTCCTTAATGAGGTCTATGATTTTCTAAATACCTACCAAGAAGTAAAAATTGAGGTAGGTGGTCATACTAATAATGTTCCACAACATGATTACTGTGACAAATTATCCACTGAAAGAGCTCAAGCTGTGGCAAAATATTTGATAAGTAAAGGTATAGACGAGGATCGTATCACGTATAAGGGATATGGCAAAAGAAAACCTCTAGTCAAAAACAGGACGGAAGAAGCCAGAAGAAAGAATCAGAGGGTACAAATAAAGATAACTAGCCTTGGATGACAACAGAGAACTGGATTGCAATATTCTCTGCTTCATACAAGTTTAATAAAAGCCCTATCATAGGATAGAGCACAACACAAAAAGATAATAAGATGAAATGGAAAGCGCTATTTATCGCTGCAATGTTCAGCAGTATAGTCCTTTGGGCGATTTCTCCTCCGGAAAATGAGGGTGAGAAAGAACAGATGATACTTAATGCTGTTCTCCAATATTTGGAAGCTTTGCATTTCTTTCCTCAAGACCTCAATGATGACTTCTCTCAGAAGGTTTTTGATGATTACATTAACTCCATAGATCCAAGTAAAAGATTCTTAACCCAGAAAGAAGTAGACCAATTAACCATCTACAAAGATCAGATAGACAATCAAATCAAGCTACGAAACTTTGATTTTTTCGAAGCTTCCATTGATATCATAGAGCTATCCAGAGTACGAGCCAAAGACATATTTGACTCTGTAATCCAAGAAAATTTAGACAACACTCCTGCCAAGATGATTGAGACGGATAGGGATAAGCGTAGATTCAGCGCAGACGAAGCAGATCTTAAGGATTTCTGGAGAAAATTGGTCAAGTATGATTATAACAACAGAGTGAAGGATGCATGGGATGAGCAAGTTAAAAGATTGAAAAAGCAATCGGAGAAAAAAGAAAAGCAAGAGCAGGAAGAAATTGAGACAAAGAAAGAAGAAGAAGAAGAAGAAGAAGAAGAAGAAGAAGAAGAAGAGATCAAGACCCTTAATGAAATGAAAATAGATGCCAAGGAGAAAATAAAAGAATCCTATGGTGATTGGTTCAAGAGACTGGAAAAGGACAAGCGGTCTGATAGATTTGAGACTTATATCAATTCTGTCACTCACGTATTTGATCCGCATACTGATTTTTACAATCCCAAAGAGAAAACAGATTTTGATATCAGAATGGGTGGAAAATTGGAAGGCATAGGTGCAAGGCTTCAGACTTCTGGAGATTTCACCAGGGTAACTGCCATAATTCCTGGTGGACCAGCTTACAAAAACAAGCAGCTCGAAGTGGATGATCTCATCACCACTGTGACACAGAAAGATGCAGAGCCACTGGACATAAGAGGTATGCGACTAGATGATGTGGTCTCTCATATCAGAGGAAAAAAAGGAACTGTGGTGATACTTACTGTCAAGAAAGTAGATGGTACAGTAGAGGATGTGGAGATAGAAAGAGACGAGGTCATCATAGATGAAGGCTTTGCAAAATCTTTGATCCTGGATATTCCTGACGTCATGGAGAATGTAGGCTACATCAAATTGCCAAAGTTCTATTCTTCCTTTGAGAAAAAAGACGGTAACTCCTGCGCAAAAGATGTGGCCAAGGAAATCACCAAACTAAAAGACCTCAATGTCAATGCGATCATCCTGGATCTGAGAAATAATGGTGGAGGATCTCTACAAGATGTCGTGGACATGTCTGGCTTATTCATAGAAGAGGGACCTATCGTTCAGGTAAAGCCTAGGGACAAAGCAGCTTATGTATACAGTGATGAAGACAAATCAGTATTATACAATGGCCCATTAATCGTGATGGTCAATCAGTTCAGTGCTTCTGCATCTGAGATTCTTGCTGCTGCGATGCAGGATTACAACAGAGCTGTCATAGTGGGAAGTACTTCTACCTTCGGCAAAGGTACGGTACAACGATTTGTGGATCTGGATAGAGCCTACAGAGACAATCTGGACCTTAAGCCTCTCGGCCAACTGAAGATCACCATGCAAAAATTCTTCAGAGTCAATGGTGGTTCCACTCAGCTCAAAGGTGTAAACCCTGACATCATATTCCCTGACAACTATTTCTACATAGAAACTGGAGAGAAAGATTATGACCATGCGCTGGAATGGACTGAGATCGAGCCTGTGATTTATCATCAATCTGCTTATCAATTATCTAATGTGTCAGATCTCAAAGCCAAAAGCGAAGCTAGGATGGGAAGCAGAGATGAATTCAAAATGGTTATGGATAATGCCAAGAGGCTGAAGGTCAACAGAGACATTACTTCCTACCCTCTTGACTATCAGACTTACGCTACTCTGATAGATGCAAGAGAAAAAGAAGCTGAGGCATTTAGAGACATCTTCAAAAAAGAAGTTGAAGTATTAAATATGTCCAACTTGGCTATAGACACCAGCTACATCAATAGCGATGAGTCCAGACTCGCTAGAAATGAAGATTGGATGAAAAGCATAAGCAAGGATTTCTACTTGGAAGAGACGATGTACATATTGAAGGATATGATCTCTGCCCACAGCGAGGCATTAGCCAAAAAATAAAATCACTCCCAATAGAAAAAAAAGTGGATGTTGAAATATTTCAACATCCACTTTTTTTTCACCATCCATTCAATGGTCTTGTAGAATAAACCCAATACAAGTTGATCCTTCTCTTATTGCTTGATTACACTTTTACTCAAAATTTCATTCCCACCTTTCATTGCTACGAATCTGTATAACCCACTCTCCAATGGTGCTATATCAAATGAGAAATCTAGTTGTCCTATCGTCTTGGGTGGAGAATTAAAAAAGCGATGCACTAATCTACCTTGACTATCATAGAGACACAGATCCAAATATTCTTTATCAGTTACCTCTAAGGATACTGTTATTCTTTCAGATACAGGATTAGGAAATACAGCCAGGTTGATTTCTTTATTCTCGGCTTCCTTAACACTTGCTTGCAAGGGAGAATTAAGCACCGATATTCTTGTCTCATAACCACCGAATGAAGTAGCAAAGGAACTCCCTGTCCAGACTATGCCTGGAGAATCATACTTTCGCTGACAGCCAGTATAGTCACCCCAGCGTTCCACATCATCATTGAGTATATCAATGTAATCTTTTCCCTCTCTCAGAACAGTCCACTCAGAATAATCATCATCTGCTGTATACAGGGCTGTAATACCTGCAAAATCCGTTTCACTGGAATACTGCGCCACTATGATCGACTCATCATCTCCTTCAAATATTCCGGTCCAGGCAATTCCAGGATAACCCAGATCCCATACAGGATGCGTTATTATATTTCCTGTCACCTCTCTGGTATCGCTACTTATATTATTGAATTTACCATGATAAATAGCTGCTTTTCCTGTAGCAGGATCCACTGTGTTACCTACAAACTCTATAACCTCGCCTTGTCGATGGGCATCTAGAATTCTAGCATCGTTAGTCTGCAGGACACCTTCGCTTTGCAACGCATTGGGTGGTGCACCATAATTTGTATTTGTCGTTCTGAATTCAGCTTCTAACGCAACAGCAGAATCACTTTGGTCAGAATTTATTTTTAGAATGAAAATAGTATCATTTTCCACTGCAAAATTTCTATTGGACAGGAAATAGGTTTCTGCTTCCAGAAAGCCATCAGCCGATTTTACAGGGTGTAAGTTTCTTATGAATTGACTATCGTACTTGATGTCACTCCACATCTTAGTATTGGGATCTATACCAGCATAAGCTTGAATTTTATCGATCTGATAGATCAGAGTTCCTCTGAATCCTTCCATCCAGCCTTCCCCTTCTTCTATCAGATTTATGGTAAGAAATAATTCCTTATCTGACAAAGAGATCATAGGGTAATCTGTCCATTTCCCTACTTCAGGACTCCCCTCTATGGAGGTTACAAACCAAGGTTCTGATATATCAGAGGAAGAAGAAAAAGCCATTAATATCGTAGATAATTCTGGTGTCGTACCTGCCAGCCATACCATTACAAATCTATCTTGCTCTGGATCATAGATGACTCGTGGATCAAATTTTCCTGCAGCGCTGGCGATACCGTTGGAAAAGGCATTTAGAGATCGCTTGAATATTCTGTTACCATCACCGTCCCTGAAGTCCAGTTCAGAATTAACAGCAGATATATTCGTTCCATCCGCACTGACACCAAAGGAATTATCTGGTGGTGTGGAAGCCGCTATCGAGTTAGCTTTAAAATCAAAAATAATCTCCGGCTCTGGTAAGACCGATCTGTTATCCAGGGTAGCGGAGGGTTTTCGAGGGTACCTCTCAGCCACCTTGGCTTTTAATGATGCATACTTACCACCGTCGGGACTAGGTGCTTCATGATATAGAAATCTTGGGGCAAAATCTTGATCTTCTTGCAACGGATCATAAGTCGTCAGTTTTAAGGGTGCCAGATCTGTGGTCTCATAACTGAACTGAGCCGATAGTCCTCCGGCTAGCAAAATGACCATAGTTAAGAGAAAAGCATTTTTCATAAGTGTCTGAATTAGCCATCTATTAGAGACAGCAGCATTAACGAAAATTTATTGGAATTCAATCTAATGTACCAATTATATCACAATCCTGGAAGACTTAGGACAGCTTATCGCTCAGATTTCGTAGAATTCAGATAACCTGATAGCCCAAGAATATGCCAAAGGCCATGAGTACCGTACCCGAAAAGTTACCAATGTAATTGATATGCTTCTGCTTTAGCCCCTGTTTCAATAAGTCAGCAAGAAATACTTTACCTACATCTGACAATATTATCACTGTCAATATCGTGGAGAATAAGACCATATGAGCTTCTGAGGACAAGCCCCTGCCTATCACATAAGTGGATATGACTCCACTCCAGAATACAAAGGTGAAAGGATTGACAGTATTAATCAGGAAACCCTTAAGCCAATACCCTAAGTAAGATTTAAAAGAGAATTTTTCAGTTTTGAATTCAATGCTAGGCTTCTTAAATATCATCACCAGACCAAATACAATCATCACCACAGCTCCTGAAATTCCCAACCAAAATTGGGCCCTACCCCCAGCTATCTCAGAACTAAGTTGATTGATGAATTTGTAAAATATCGCGATGAAAAGAAAATCACTGATCCATATACCCAGACCTACAGTCAGTCCAGGAATAACACCTTTCTGAATGGATGTTTGTGTAAGTGCAAAAAAAATAGGACCCAGAGATAAAGCTAGACCTAACCCAAAGAGCAATCCTTCTAATACTACACCTAACATATGGTAAAAATAGCTAATACCTAGCTATCGAGAGTCATAGGCCTCATAAGTGGTCAATACCAATCCCGTGTGATCTTGGGGCATGGAATTTCTCCGAAATATCTGAGCACGCCTATATTCAGAAATATGACTTTGTCGTTGCCCTCGCTGTTCCCTCTTTGTGTACCAGATTCACCGTGTTCTTCTAAAGGTGAGGGATTAGACAAAGCCGCCCCGATAGGCGTGAGCTCATTATATGAAGGATATACCGTACTGACATCGTCCAGATAATCCGTGGTTGCACTCCTCCCACTCAACTCCACATTAAAACTCCAATCTCGATTGTAATCCCACTTGAATCCTATGCCATAAAGCCACGAACTGGTCAATAAACCATAACTATTATTACTTCCCTCTGTATTGAGATCACGAAGCTCATAGGTTTCTGAACCTAAAGTAGCTTTAGGATTGAACTTCATCACAGAGAAGCCAGTGAATATATATGGCGTATAATAAAAGTCTTCACTTCCATGGACATACGGGAAAAAATTAAACTCTATACCCGCGTTAAAATCAAATATCTGCGACTTGAAAGAAAGATTCCTGTCTATTTCAAAACCATTGTTGGAATCAGTGTCAGAACCAGATATCCTCCCATAATCGACTCCCCCCTTAAGACAGATCCTGTCATTGAAATTTCTTCTAATGACCAATCCTAAGGCAAAACCTGGATCACTTAACTTGGGGTTGGGATTGAGATCTCCAAAATAATGAGCAATACCTATATGGCCTCCTATCTCCATACCCTTCTGCCCTATAAGTTCAGCAGTGATAAAGATTAGGAATAGACAGACTGATAATGACTTTATAACTCTCATTTATTTCTTCCTACCATGAACGTATTACCTGAAAGTAATGGTATGTAATGTGTATGAAATACAGACTAATACTGGAACTTACGCCAGCAAAAGACAATCAACCACAATAATAGCAATGATATCACTATAAATGGAGTGAGATTAGGTCCGGAAGCTAATTCTATAGGGCTTTCTGCCTCATAACCAGAGACATTGATCAAGATGGGTTCTGAAGTGACTTGACTGCCATAGATATCATCCTTGTACTTGGCAACCAGAGTAAATTTGCCGTTATGCTTTGCCTCGAAAGTAAATAGGTTTTCCTGTTTCCATTCTGATGAATTTTTTCCATTGTGATTAACGTGGTAGGAATACTTGATATTATCTGTCCAGTAATTATCTGAACAAAACTGAAACTGCACTGGCAAATCAGCTGCATGAATTTGATATTGCCCTTTAGAAGATCGTAGAATGTCTCCATCCTCGGATTCCACTTTAGCTAGTCTCATGGATGGCTCTGTATAAGACATGATTTCATCTAAATCCAGCATGGTGATGCCCTCCTTGGTGATGATCAGCAATTCGGATTTACCTTCCATTTCCAGTTGACCTTCATCCACGTTCTTATAATGTGGATTTACATGAGTGATATCCATTCGGCCTTCTAGTAGCGCTGGGAGTCTTAAAGATATCAACGATTTCTTAGTGAGAACCCACAGTTGATTCTCGACCTGCTTAATGTCAAGAATTTCAAGAGGTGTCACATTTATATCAATAGGAGCCAGAGTATGCTCATCTATGATCTTAATAGACTGCTTATCAAAGGTGACTAATTTAGCTTTAGTTGCAAATTGATTATATGAAAATGGAAAATCAGAATTCTTGTATGAGGCTAATAAGGGTGTAGCCGTTGTATCATCTATTGCATAGATTCCTTTGGCACCAAAAGCAAAACGGTTGCCATTTTCAGTTTCTATCACTTTGTAGAACTGATCATTTTCCTCACTGATCAGTTTAAAATGCTGGTTGTTACCTTCATAAAGATTGGACCCTGTGCAGTAATATTTATTTTTTCCTATCGCATTGACATTGATCAGGTCCTCTCCATCAGGAATTGTGAATTTACTGAGCCTGGTCGCTGTTCTGTCAGACAACTTAAGACATTTATTATTATCGAAAACCAAAGTCGTATGCCCTTTTTCATCCTTTATTATTCTCTGAGGAGCACGCTTTCTGGGATGGGGCTCCCAAGTATTGTTGCCACGATTAAGACAATAGACCAAGTTGCCATTGCTATAATATTTCTTATTTCTGATACAGTAATAATTGACTCGACCTGCTTTGTTTTCAATAAACCGGGGTAACTCATTTCTCTGATTGTCTGGGATGATATGGATGGAAGAATTAGTCATCACAAATAGGCAATTATCTGGTCTAACAACAATTCGCCTGATTTCTTCATTGAATTGCAGATCTATGTCTACTGGCTCATAACCTTGGTCATAGATCAGGAAAAGTCGCTCTGCAGTAGCAGCCCATATTTTATCATCATAGTCTTGTGTCAAGTGTATTATGGGGCTAGTGACATGAGTCGACAGACTTTGGTAACGAGCCTTACCATACTGTATGATGGATATACCTTCAGGATGGCCTACCCCATAATGATCCTTCCCGAAAATGCTGAGGGTTGTGCAATGGTTTGACAATAGTCCTGAAGACTCATCATACATCTTAATCTTGTATTCCGAAGTGGCTTTGGGCCTGGTGATTTTTACGACGCCAAGCTCTACTGTGCTCAGTAGAATGGAATTCTCATGCGTTGCTCCATCCGTATAATATTGACTCTCAGGATTGAAGGCTTTAAATTTTTCGAATTCTTGGAAACTAGACTCCCCTTCATCCATCATTATGGAATCAGTGACTATCCAGGTGTCTCCTTGTGAGGTCTTGAGATAAATGCCTTGAGTGGATTGTAGCTCTGTCGTAAGTGTAGAATTACTCAATGCAATGAGAGAGCTATCAGAAACTGGATAATACATCTTCCTCTGATGCGGGTTCTGAGTCTGAAGTGGCGGGAGGATTTCTCGATCACCCAAGGACTGAATCAGCTGAGTTTGCTGCAGATTCAGATCATAAATCCCATAAGAGCTTACTAATACCAGCTTTGAACCGCAGGGAACTATATCAATCAATTCACCCTTTACATCAGGTGTTAATTTGACATTAGCTTGTGCTACCAGTCCAGTACACAAACAGAACTGCAGTAACAGTCCGAAGCAGAATATTTTAAGTCTCAAAATCCAGTTTTCTCAACTAGATTAATTCAAAAAATATACCACTCTGTCCCAGACATCAACATTTGAGATTTTATTTTAATATCAAGCTAGAATCTCAAATCTTCTACTGTCACATCCGGGTATTGTGAGGGGTCAAAATTAAAAGTGTCCTCTGTGATTCCATAGGCCAAATCAACAGCTTTCAGGTGCATAGTAAATCTTGAACCATCCTTGGCAAAAATCTTTAGACGCTTAACCTGAGTGCCCTTGTCTATCAAGGTCAATCGGAGCTTGGAATATTCAGAATTAGGATCTGTAGGTTTACCTTCTATCTGAGTGATTGGACTACCCTCTTCCTGCCCATAATTATTGACTGCAAACACAAAATCCTTAGACTCATCCAGATTAAAGACATCCGACGGAGACATGAAATCTTCTGAATCATCAAAGTCTGCATCATTAATCTGAACTTCATTCATATCTCTCAGGTAGAGCCATACGGTCTCATTATCTGAGATTATTTCTCTGTCAGCAATTTCCAATCTGAAATTATCCCCCGATTGTATCAGCTGCCCATTTTGGGTTTCTGTGGCTTGACCTGGCAATTCGATATCGTATTTGAAATCAATCTTATAGGCAGGTGTCGAAGTATATTTCTGCTTTATCTGCTTGAGAAGTTTCAATGCAGCCGGGTCTGATTCGACTGCAGAATCATACTGGGCCCAGCTCAGCGAATGGACAAGAAGAATGATGGACAAGCTAGTAAGGAGTCTCATGGATTACTTTTTATAATGACTGCATCACTAAGGACTAAGTGAGTTTGCAAAATGTTAAAAATGACCTATTTTTCTTTTAGGTAATAATCAGCAAAAGTGGGAAAGGCCGCAGAGCCATAATGGCTGAAGCACTGGCTATCCAAAGCTTCCATCTGGTAACCTGTGACAAACTGATCTAAAAAAATCGTCAATAAGTCAAAATCCATATTTCTGGAATTGGGTTTGGGAAAATACACCAGGTGTTTAATGGTACCATTGGGATTCCAGAAAACATTAAGCCATATCTTGACACCTTTGATGTCGAATTCTGATTTTTCAGCATATATCTCCATTTCACTCAACATCAGCATCCAGCGACGATAGGCCAGATCCATTGAGTCTTTACAGACTGTCAATAGTGGATTACTGCAATCAGAGACGAGCGACTCATAAGCAGACTCATTCTGCCCTATCATGAAAACTTGAGGAAGAGAATCTATTATAGCAGTCTTACCACGTAAATAAGTGCTACTAATAGTCTGAAAATCAGGTCTTTCCATCTTTGAATACCCTAATCCTGCTTTGTTGGCAGTCGATAGAATCGGCAACAACAGCAAGATTGTAATGATAGCAGTGAGAGGATAATTCAAATGGTTCTCTTCTAGGGTTAAATATATGAAATTAACGTCCAAAGAGCGGTATAGGTTACTGCACCCCTGCCTGACGAAAAAACCTTAACGAGGGTTTAACGCAAATGGCTCTTAATTGAAATAGGTACATCTCAGTGCTCAGTGGGTTATATTTGGTGTTAATCAACGAATTCTCATGTTTCTGGATATTATTACTTGTCTAATAGTTGCCTTTGGGGTCTATCAAGGATTTTCAAGAGGTCTCATCAAAACCGTATTTGCTTCTTTTTCTTTACTGATAGGTATAGTTGCTGCACTCAAACTATCTGATGTCGTCATTACCATTCTTCAGAATGCATTCACGACTAATCCTGCAATTATGTTTGTCATTGGTTTTGTTTTGACTTTCATCATTGTTATGGCCCTCATAAGATTTGTAGGGACACGGATAGAGAAGCTCATGGAAAGCATGCACATAGGTGGTGTCAATAAACTCTTGGGTGGTGCTTTACTAGGTCTGTTCTATGCTGTTCTGATAAGCTATGGCGTTTTCTTGATGGACAAGGTGGAGCTGATCACAGACGAGGTAAAAACAGCATCATTCACTTATCCTTACCTGGAACCGCTACCCAGAGCAACACAGGGAATCGGAGAAGCACTGAAACCCTTATTCACAGATTTCTGGGATAAACTAATGGTAACTATGGATGCCATCAAGGAAAAAGGAGACAGTTTACAAGAAGGGTGATGGATAAATACTGATAAGACTATTGTCAATATATCCTAGTTGAATAACTGTAGTAGAAATACCGTTATCAGAACAATTTTGGTTACCTGCAGACTAATTCTCCATCAGCTTTCACTATGAAGCTATGGACCTGTCCATTGCCTAACATTTTAAACTCATACAAGAACTGGTCGATGTCTTGACTTGAATATTCTCTTACATTTTCGTATAAATTCATACCATCTGCCAATATCGTTGCTTCTAGTCTGACCAAATCACTTATTTCAGATAGTGGGAAATCTCTAGCTTTTAAGAGAAACTTGCAGTCAGGGCCGAATATGAAAGATCTACTCTCATCTTCTACCGCATCCAAAGTGGATAGATCCACTCTCAAGACTGAAAAATCATACATACAAAGGCTAATCTCTGATGCATTGACAACTGTCCCAGCTTCTGTAATGTCCAACTCGTCCTTGATCATCTGAATTTTTTCTGGATCAAACGACTGAGAGGCTCCATTGATGCTAAGAACTCTAAGAACCGGTTCCAATACCCACTGCCCATCATCTAATCTATGGACAGACTGGCAAGCATCGAAATCCAACAATAAATCCAATTCATCCAATTCTTCAAGATTCCTATCAAGATCTAAAGTCAAGTAATTTGCACTATCATCTGGAAGAATCAGAGAGAATTCTTCGCCGGCCAAAGTAACAATGGAATTCATATCCCCTAAATTAAAAATCAACTGATCTATGTGGTCAACCATCACCCCCTGATTCGTGATCAAAGTGTCTATGCCATTCTGAAAATCCAATAGATTATAAATTCCAGATTTCGTATCCAATGCAATCAATTCATCTCCATCTACAACCACTAGATCCTGCAAATCTATATTTACAGCTCTCAGTTCGATAGGATTATCTGTCAATCTTATTTTGAACACAACCACGTGGTCACTATCGTCTTGATTATTCTCATCCTCCATTTCCATTCCCGTATCCTCTGCTTCCACGTCCTCAGATTCACAACTGGAAAACCCCAAAGAAATTCCTAAAAGCAATACGATAAGCTGTAAATATTTCATCCTGTAAGTACCTGATTAATAATTAATTATGAGTCTAAGAGATAAAATTAAGCATTTTGATCTTGCTCACCTATTGCTCTAACGCAAGAGCTAAACTTTTTAATGTCCACAGAATACAAATCAACCTTATGCAACTCCGTCTTACTAGATAGGACGGTTAACAGGCAAAGGAAGCATAAACCCTGGTCTCCAAATCCTAAGATTACCTATATTGCGCCAAATCAATAAAACGAACAAACGTCATTCTACAACCTGATTGAGACTTTTATACGACATCGCAATTATAGAATGTAGACATTTGACCTTCAAACAAGCTTATTTCTTATTTGTGAGACCACAATTTTCCATATATATAATTATCAGTTTTCTGCTTTTTCCAATAGGCTTAAAAGCACAAGGATTCAAAAAAATAATTGAATTCATGACGATTCATCCCAACAAGAAAGCAGTTGACAGAGACAGTACAACATATCCGGCAAAGGCCATTTTCACACCTGTGATTTCCTATGCTCCTGAGACTAGTTTAAGTTTTGGTGTTGGGATGAAAGGGCTCTTCAAAATGAATGAATCGGGTCCTGAAACCAGAACATCCAATATTCCTCTCAGTTTTCAATACACTATTGAAAACAAATATCTTTTCTTTTCAGGTTTTGAAATCTTCTGGCCGCAAGAACGTTATGTTCTCGCAGGGAATCTAAGCATACAATCTTTCCCTAGTCTCTACTTTGGGGTAGGTCAAAGTACACCGGATTCTGACGAGGAAGAGTTTGAATATAGTCAGATATTATTTGAACCCATTTTTCTGAAAAATGTATTCATGCCCTACCTCTTTATGGGTAGTGGGATTAGGTATAATAGAATCGATAATGTAAAAGCAAGTCCTAATGGATTAATTGATCTCACAGAACGATCTGGAGCTAAAGGATCTACCTCGTCAGGTATTCAGCTAGCTCTATTATATGACAGCAGAGATAATTTACTGAATGCCAAGAGTGGAATGTACATAGAGTTTACACATGGTTTTTACGGAAAAATCATAGGTGGTACACAAAAATATGAGCTGACAAGATTTGACATGAGATACTTCATTCAACCTCGGAAAAAATCTAATTCTGTATTGGCATTTCAATTCATGATGCATTTTAGCCATGGTGATACACCACTGCAAGAACTAGGTCGATTAGGCGGTGATGAGACGATGCGAGGCTATTTTGAGGGACGGTATATTGATCGTCATCTATTATCCACTCAGGTGGAATGGCGTCAGAGACTAAACCACCTCTGGGGGATCACTGGATTCATGGGTCTCGGAGGAGTGGCACCATCCCTCGATAAATTCAGTATGGACACTATGCGTCCAGCTATAGGTATTGGTTTACGTTTTACCATCGACCCCAAGGAAGATCTTAATCTCCGTCTAGACTTTGCAGCTGGTCAGCGGACGAGTAATTATTACTTTAAGATTGCTGAGGCTTTTTGATAATAGCTTGTTACGATTATCGAGTTATCACAAATTGCAAGAAATCAGGAATCCCTTGAGTACTCAGTAGATAAACCCCACTCTCAAGATTAGATACATCTATTTTTTTCTCTTTACCTATTGTAAAGTCCATCACTTTATTTCCTAAAACATCAAATACCACGAACTTATCATTAGAGTTCAGATCGTTGATGTTTTCAATTATCAGATAATCGCTTGCCGGATTAGGGTAAATAGAAAAATTGGTTTTTGCATTTATTGTTTCTGTTGAAGAAACGCCGCTCAGTTCGTATTTATAAGCTTCTGAAATACTGGCAACCGGGCCGAAGCCATAGACGACACCATTAAAAATATAAATCTCAGTATCGATCACAAAAGAAGCTGGCGCCCATCTGGAATAACTGGGATGAGAAGGCAATTGTTCCCAAGTATCAGTTAGAGGATCATAGGACCAAAATTCACCCTCTCGCATTGCAAGGTGATCTTCGCCCTCTCCACTTAAGATATAACCCTTACCATTCCATGAGAATTGCTGCCCCGCAACTCTACCTTCTGCAGGTAATGACGCTACTTGGATCCAGAGATCATTAGCAATATCATATCGGTACCAGGTATTATAAATATTAGGCCCGCCATGACCAAAACCAACGTATACATATTCTCCTATGGCAAATTGATAAGGATGATGTCTGCGGCCAGCTGGGAATCTAGCAGCTTCTGACCAACTATCTGTCGCCATGTCATATATCCACCAATCATTAAGATCTCCAGTAGAATCCCCTCCTAATCCTACAAAAACTTTGTCATTATGAGCAATTAATGCTGGATGAATTCTTGGACTGCAGGGACAACTAGCGAGTTCAGTCCACGATTCCGTACTAGGATCAAATTCCCAAAGATCATCATATCGAAAATCATCATTAGCTCCAAAACCAAAATAAGCTTTCTCATTCCACGTATCTCCTATAGCAAACCCACGTGCTCCTCCTGGGAAATCCTCTAGCTGAGTAAATTCATCAGCACTGGGATCATACTGGAACATATCATTCAATACACTCCCGTTTTCATCTGTTCCTGCTACAAGGTATCCTTTACCATCTATGGCAAAGCCAAAGGTATGATCGGTTATAAAATCACTTGGTGGAGACGCCACTTGTACCCATTGTGCTGAAGTATTTATACCACTTAGAAGCATTATGACTAAAACAAATACTGAATTTTTTATTGCTATTCCATTCATTGGATCCATACTTATTTATTACTGATTATTAAGACTATTGTCAAGATCACTACTCAGGAGAAATTAGAAAACAAACGCATTGGAATATTTTACTTAAATACTACCCTGGGAATTTTGTTTTAAAACATCTTAAAAAGTAATGATTTTCAACTTTGCTAAAGTATCATATAAAAGGGGACTGATACAAGAAAGGACAACTCTTTACTAAGTAATTGTCTCGGGCTAGACTTCATCACATATAGGTCACCTCAAACTAGGATGATTGCAACTATTGTGTAAAGCCACTTTTTTAAGACTTGAATCCTCATTGCACTCAGACACAAAAACTCTCATATAATAAAAAGGCGCTACCCTAAGGTGACGCCTCTCCAACTTTATCTCTGAGTTACCGCTAATCAACCATTACTTTTCAAATGCTCGAAATAATGTAAAAGCTCCATCTCGGATGTGAACAATACTTGTCGCGGCTTACTTCCATTCGCCTCACCCACTATACCCAAGCTCTCCAGCTGATCCATTATTCTCCCAGCCCTGTTGTAACCGAGTGATAATTTTCTCTGTATGCTGGATGTAGAACCATGCTGCGATCCCACTATCATTTTAGCAGCCTCCTCAAACATCGGATCTAGCTCTGACCACTTGAGATTGGATCCGCCCATTTCTGAATCATCTGCAATCTCTGGAAGGTGGAAAGGCTCTGCAAATCCTTTCTGCTCACTGATATGATCTATCACTCTTTCTACTTCTGGTGTATCCACAAATGCACATTGTAATCTTACTAAATCACTACCCACACTGAGTAGCATGTCGCCTTTTCCTATCAGTTGCTCAGCACCTTTGGAATCCAATATTGTTCTGGAATCTTGTAAGGAAGTCACCTTGAATGAAATACGAGCAGGAAAATTTGCTTTGATCATTCCTGTGATGATCTTCACTGATGGTCTCTGTGTTGCAATGATCAAGTGAATCCCGATCGCTCTTGCTAGTTGTGCCAGTCGAGCAATAGGCATTTCTATTTCCTTGCCTGCTGTCATGATCAGATCAGCAAACTCATCTATGACTAGCACGATATAGGGTAAGAACTTGTGCCCATCATTGGGGTTCAGTTTTCTGGCAATGAACTTCTTGTTATAGTCCTTGATGTTTCGTGCCTTACCTTTCTTGAGCAAGTCATATCTGTCATCCATTTCCTTGGTCATGGAGTTCAGGGTGTGCACCACTTTTTTAGTATCTGTGATGATCGGTTCATCTTCATTGGGTAGTGATGCCAAGTAATGCTTATCTAGCGCAGAATAAGGGAAGAGCTCCACTTTTTTAGGATCCACCATAACTAGCTTTACCTGTGAAGGGTGCTTCTTGTAGAGCATCGACATCAAGATGGTATTGATACCGACTGACTTACCTTGTCCAGTAGCACCGGCTACGAGTAAGTGTGGCATCTTAGCGAGATCTGCAACAAAAACTTCATTAGAAATAGTCTTACCTAATACGATAGGCAAGTCCATTTTAGCATTCTTGAACTTATCAGAATTGACGACCTCCCTGAAAGAGACCATTTGCTTTTTCTTGTTAGGAACTTCGATACCTACTGTACCTTTTCCTGGCATCGGCGCTATGATCCTAATGCCCAGAGCAGCAAGACTCAATGCGATGTCGTTTTCTAAGCTTTTGATCTTACTTATCTTGACCCCAGGTGCCGGTACGATCTCATAAAGTGTAACTGTGGGTCCTATCGTTGCCTTGATCTTAGTTATCTCAATTTTATAGTTGAGCAAGGTTTTGATGATCTGGTTTTTGTTTCTTTCAAGTTCTTCTCGATCTATCTGCACCTTGTCAGCAGAATAATCCTCTAATAGCTCAAGTGTAGGAAACTTGTACTTGGACAATTCCTTGGTCGGATCATATGGTTCAAAATCCGTTGAGTTCTCTTCTTCCACATACAGCTTGGTGCTGTCCATATCCGGTCCTTTCTTGGCAACAGAATCAGCGGAGCCTTCAGCCAGATTAGTATCCGTTGTCGATGCCGCAACTTCCAGTTCCAAATCGGGACCAGTAACTGGCTTTTCTTTTTCTGCAAGCTGAGCAGACAAAGTAGATGCAGCCATAATCTGAGCAGCTTTTTCAGATATGCCTGAATTCGGTTCTTCTGAGGCGACTTCCCCTTCAGAGTTACTGTCAGATAATTCTAACTCCAAGCCTGCACCAGCCTTTCCTCCATTACCCTCATCAGAATGAGAATCATCTGGGGACAGTGCCACATAACCTGCACTCTCTTCTTTACTCACTTTGGTAGCTTTCTTGCCACGTGTGGATCTCCCTTTAGTTGCAGGTGCAAACCACCCCTCCATTGTCACCGTAAAATAATTCAATAGTGGAACAGAAAATCTTTCTGTCAGTACTCCCATATTAACACCTTGTAATTGGAACATAGGATTCACCACCCATATGAAGGTCGCAAACATCATTAATGTCAATAACAACACCAAGCCTATCTGACCCACAAAATTGATAAGGTAATTGCAAATGGAATATCCCATAAGACCACCCCAACTGAATCCGGAATCCCTGGTAATAAATTCCATGAAAACAGATATGAAACAAATCAATAGGAAAGTGTGCAGGAAAAAATTGAAATAGTCAGCTAAAGCGGTTTTTCTTATCAATGTCAACCCTAGCTTGGCCAGTAAAAAGACAAATAAGAATGAGCTTATCCCAAAACCCCAGTAAAAAAAGAAATTAGAGACATAAGCACCTAATCGGCCGAGCCAATTCTGCACGCTGACGTCACCATCGAACAAGATGTTGCTGGAAAGCGCCAGAACTTTGTCTTGATCAAATTTCCAGGTGAAAAAATAGGATATGAAAGCTATGCTCAGATAAACAGCCAAGAAAAAGCAGATTGCGCCGCCTATCTTTGTAATTCTTTCATCCTTAAAATCAAACTTACGGCCACTAGCCTTCTTAGTGGACTTTCTCCTCTTCGCCATCTGGGTTAAAATCGGTTTGGAAATCGGTAATTCTGCGTCAAAAGTAGGTTAATTTAACATATGATGAAATAGTTTAACATATAAAACGTTGATTCATAGTGCTTTTGATGATATGTCCGCCCTAACTCGTTGATTCTCAAAATGTTCTGTTCAAAGTCTTTTTAACTAGGCAGCCATATTTCCATTTCATACATTTGTCCCTCAATCAAGGATAAGATGAAACATAAGATATTAATAGCTGGAGCTGGAGGAATAGGACAAGCAGTAGGACTGATACTACAAGATTCTACACAATTGGATTGTGAGATCATTCTGGCAGATCGGTATCAGGAAAGTGCAGATGAGGCAGCAGCCTATGTCAACACGGGCACCTCAGGATCCAGTACCTCCGCAATACAAATGCCAGAAAGCGGGATGTCAGACAACTTGGAAGCTGCATTGAAGAAAGCAGATATCATACTGGATTGCCTACCAGGGTCACAAGCACCGAGACTTGCAGGCTACGCCAAGGAATATGGCTGCCATTACGCCAATCTTACAGAATATGTAAAGGAAACTGACGAAGTCACGGCCATAGCACAGACTTCTGACAAAGGCTATATCTTGCAGACTGGTCTTGCACCCGGCTATATCAATGTATTGGCACACCACCTCTATAAGAGATTCTGCAAGAAGCATAGAGTAGAGCAGGTCGGAGACATAGACATGCGGGTAGGTGCCTTATCCAAAAACGCCAGATCCCCATTCTTCTATGCTTATACTTGGAGCCCTATCGGTGTTGCCACAGAATATGTGAAGGATGCCATAGTTGTAGAAGATTACGAGACTAAACACATTCCATCTTTATCAAAGACAGAATCCATACTTCTGGATGGTAAGCAGTATGAAGATGATTTCACTTCTGGCGGTGCAGCAGACCTACCGAAAGCGCTTGCAGGAAAGGTGAAAAACCTGAGCTATAAGACCCTCAGGTTTCCAGGCCATTATGCTTGGGCAAAAAAAATCATCGCTTCCACTCCAGCTGGCAAAGATAAAGTGGAACATCTCAATGCGACAATGCTAAGCGAAATCCCTGCTGTAGAAGATGATGTCGTGATCGTGCATGCTAGTGTCAAGGGGATGGATCACAACCAAGTCTTACGGGCGGAAGAGGAGACCATTCATATCTACCCTACAAAGGTGGGCAAGCATACCTTAAGGGCTATTCAGACGACTACGGCTGGACCCTTGTGTGAAGCGGCTAGGCTTTTGCTTACTGGCAATTATTCCGGACCCGTATTCCAAAGTCAAATAGATACAGATTCATTCTTGAATGGACCTTTTGTAAAGCATATTTACAAGCCGATCTCAGAATAATCAATCTTCAGTTTTCTAATTCCTGAAGCAACTTTGGCAATGATCATTTAGTCCTTATCACTTTACTTCTTAGAGACTAAGTGTCATCAGAGGACCAAATTACCCTGTATTGCGTGCCAATCTGTAGACCGATCATTTCATATTATTGAATATAGCCAACATAAGAGGTTATAAATAAACCAGAATGCTTCTGATAACTAGGCTAGAGACTGGAATGGCATCTTAGATACCATGCCCCTGTTATACAGCTACTCCATTCTCATCCAATAACAGACATCCCAGATCTTCAGTCATCATTTTCCCTGCATTAGTTGAGTTCTCTATGATGGTTCTGAAATTGTCCTTATTACAGGCTCCCAAAAACATTGCTATGGCAAACAAGAATATCATATACTTGTTCATTTGTCTCTAATTTAAATGATCTATTTTCCATTAACTTAGGCACCTGTAGAATAATACCCCTATGGATTCGTAAACGTCACAAGCAGTTGCAAAAAAATCCAAATAATCAAAAAACCATCATTTCCACTACCCAAACCTGGCTAGAGAACATCGTGATAGGCTTGAACCTCTGCCCCTTTGCACATAGGGTGCATACGACTTTACGCATAGGCTATGCTGTGTTACCTTATTCTACAGAGGGACTCCTTGCTGAAATGAATTTGGGCATAATAGAAGTACTCGACACAAAGGTGCACATTACGACCAAGCTCATCATCTTATCTGAAGGTCTAGAATCTTTAGATGACTACCTGGATGTTTATTATGGATTAGAAGCAGAACTAGAAAAGAAGGGACTTTCAGAAAAAATACAATTGGCCAGTTTCCATCCAGCTTTTCAGTTTAGCGGTGTGGAGCCTGATGACGTTCAGAATTATACTAACCGCAGTCCTTATCCTATGATTCATATTCTACTGGTGAAAGAAGTGGCGGCTGCAATAGCCTCCCATCCTGACATCGACTCAGTGCCTGGAACGAATATTTCCACTATGAATAAATTAGGCCTTGAGAAGGTATTGAAGTTGTATACGATAGAATAATTTGTGAATTTTCTGTGGTAGAAAAATAGGGGCACAAATACTCACCTAAGATTAGCAAACCATATCAAAGTCAATTCGAAGCCATATGTCAAGGCCGGCATGAAAATCAACCCCGCGGCAATCCCCGCATAAAAATCAGGACCACTCTGCAGCACATTAAACAACATCAGTACTACTCCAAAAACAACTGCCCCCAGCAGAAACCATGTCATTTTAGTATCCATGGATTCGCTCGCTCTATTGTGGGCCTTTCTGAAATGAATACAAGATGCCAACGCAAATAGGCAGCTCGACAAGCCTAATCCGCCTAATAGGCCGTAATTGAAAAAATAAAACAAAATTGCACCAGCTACAGCCAATACTAAAAACACCACCTTGGATGCAGTGATAGTCTGAGATTTTCTATCAGGAGGATTTAGGTCTTTCATCTTAGTATTTCAAAACTTGTGAGAGCCATAGGTTCCTTGATTATATAATCCAATTGTGTCACCTTGGAGGCTGATGGCCCTTTGTGACACCACTCAAGAAATACAAGCACAGATTTCTCTGTCCCTTCGACATGTATCCTGACTGAGCCGTCCGATTTATTTTCTACCGTGCCACATAGTCCCAAGCTTCTTGCTTCTTGCATCGTATGATAGCGGAAACCCACTCCCTGCACCACACCACTCACTTTAATTCCAAAAGCTTTCACAACTCGCTTTTTTGCTCTACAAATGCCATGACAGCTAACTCTATCATATCATAGACTCCCTGAAAACCACCTTCATAATAAGGATCAGGCACTTGTCTGTTTTCTCCAGGGTGACTAAGATTCAATAAGAGCTCTACTTTGGACTTGTCCTCTTCAGTTTTGGCCAGGCGTAAGACATTATTATAGTTACTACTGTCCATCACGAGAATGTGATCGAAATTCTGAAAATCTTCTGCTAAGAATTTACGACTTCTCTGCCTGGATATGTCCAGACCATTCTCTCTAGCTACCGCTACTGACCTGGAATCAGGCGCTTCACCTTGGTGGTGTCCAGCTGTCCCTGCACTATCCACTACCCAGTCAAGACCCCTGTCAAGGATGGCCTTACGCATCAATCCTTCTGCCAATGGAGAGCGACATATGTTGCCTAGACAAACAAGTAATATTTTCAACTTGCACCTTTATGATTACAAAATGGCAAAATAGGGATAATGCTTGAAGGGTGCAATGGTAAGGATGTATGCATCCACTAGTTATCCCCAGGATTCAAGTCCTACATACTACAATTTAAAAGATTTGCAGTTAGTATACAATTTCTCTAAATTTGACATTCACTCTTATACTCTCTATTACCCTAGTAGGCAAAGTCAATATTTTGCTATCAGATAATAAATTATCATCTGATATTCTTGCAAAGATGACAATTATTAAGCATTCTTAGTATAAGTATTAAAGAAGACTCTAGAATTAATGTTGAAATTAAAGTTTACTCTCATAGTTTTCTTATCATTCCATGTGGTGGGCAAATGTTATAATGTCGGCATACCTGAGATCGAAGAGCAGCTTAAGCATGAAACCTCTGAAACTAAGGTTATTGATCTTCTGAATACACTCAGCAGGAAGTACTTCTCTCTGGATATCCACAAATCATACTCCTGCGCTCAAGATGCATATTCGAAATCTGAAAAAATTAATTATCCAAATGGCAAAGCTCTTAGTCTTGCTAACATGGCGTTGTATTATGCCTATACTGGCGAGCGGATGAAGACCATTGAATACAATAAAAGAGCATTAGAAATTTCAGAGTCCTTGAATGAAGATAGCCTGACTTGCAGAATACTCAACAACTTAGGATATGCATATTATAATATTGGTCTGAATGATAAGGCTTTAGAATTCTATTTTCAAGGATTACCTTATGCCGAAAAAAATAAACAGTACACGTTGAATGTAGTATTACTAGAAAATATATCCAATATTTTTGAGCTTCTTGGTGATAAAGAAAAAGAGAAATTTTACTACAGAAGAGCGGGCGAAGTCGCCAGACAAAGCAGTGATTCGCTCCTGCATTACATTCCAGATATGCATCTGGCAAAAGCGGCTAATAAAGACGGAGATTATTTATTGGCTAATAAACATTTCACTTTGTCTCTTAGCAAGACTTACATTAATAGCCATAAGGCTTATGTTTTAACCCAGTTTGCAGATTCCAAAAAGCTACAAAAGGATTATACTGATGCGGAAATAAAAATAAAGAAGGCGATTGCACTGTACGACGAAAGCTCTAATATCGAGAAGTTGATAGACACCAAAATAGAACTTATTCATTTATATAATCATATGTCGAGATATGAGGAATCACTTAAAATAGTTTCCGAGTTATTGACTGATTACGAGCTGAAGAATACTAAGAAAAACATAACACTTCAACTACATATCTCTGCAGCAGAAGCCTACCAACAATTAGGCAAGCATAAAAAGGCCAATGAAAGTTATAAAGAAGCCCTAGAAATAAAAGATTATATTTTTGATCAGCAAACAATAAAAACAGTTGCTAGCCTGGATATAAAATACAACCTAAAAGAAAAGGAACAAGAAAATTATTTTCTTAGATCACAACAAGAAAAGAGTGCACTCATATCAAGTCAGCAAAAGAAAATCGTTGCTTCTACATCACTACTACTATTTCTAGTTTCTTTGATTAGTGTATTACTATTCAAAGCTAATAAACAGAAAAATAAGTTTAATGAAAAACTAAGTGAAGAGGTCGATAATAAGACTACAGAGTTACAGAAAACGAATCTTCAACTAAAAGAATCAAATATTGAATTAGAGCGATTTGCTCACATCGCTTCTCATGATTTAAAAGAGCCCCTTCGAAATATTCTTAGTTTTTCTCAACTATTAGAGCGGAGTATAAAAATACCAGGTTCCAAGGACGACCTGATTGAATATGCTACTTTCATCCAAAGAAATGCAAAACAAATGAACAGCCTCATAGAAGATGTACTAGAGTTCTCCCGAGAGGGATCTCATAGTCTAGTGATTGACAAAATTGATACTCAAAAACTGTTGTCTACAGTCCAAGAATTATTAGATTATGAAGTTAAGAAGAGAAATGCTATCATTAACATATCAGCAGAAATTCCAGAAATACATGGCTTCAAAACACAATTATTGCTAGTATTTAAGAATCTCATCATGAACGGAATAAAATACAATCAACATGAACAACCTCAAGTAGACCTCACTTACCAGGAGATTGATGGTTTTCATCACTTCTATATTAAGGACAATGGGATAGGAATAGAGTCTGAGTATCATGTATCAATTTTTGAAATGTTCAAGAGACTACATAATCGAAGTGATTATGAAGGTAGCGGACTTGGTCTTGCCTTTTGTCGTAAAGTCGTGAATAAAATGGGCGGTAAAATATGGCTGGAAGAATCTAATTCAGGCAGCTGTTTTATTTTTACCATTCCAGTTGGATTAAGAACTACAACTCAATCGTCTAGATTCACCACCTCGAAAGATAGCGTGGGCATCCAGTAGATAACTCAACTTATAGTATTCAGATATATACGAGGTTATTGCGTTTGTTATACCATAAGTTTTCACTGAATTCATAGCATCACAATAGGCTCATCTATATCACAATAGGTCCATCTATTCTATGCTTACAATAAGCTATCGCATTCTGACTATCTCATCAGCATTGATAACCATACAATTTTCTATTAGGCGCTCATAAGTTTGGCTCCTTTTCAGTATGTCCCTATTACCTATTATAATAAGATGCTCCTTTGCCCTTGTAAGTGCAACATTCAATTTCCTGTCTATGCCCTCTTCAGAGATATTAGTGATGCTATCCAGAAGATTAGCTTCGTTGATAGCCAGGGATATGATTATCTGGTTACGAGCGCCTCCTTGATAGCGTTCTACTGTATCTATGGTAATAGCTTCTTCATTCCTGAAAAATTCTTGCGACTTGATGATTGCAATCTGAGAACGAAAAGGTGTAATGACACCGATGGCCGATTCTGTCACTGGAATTTCATTTGCTTGGTAAATCAGCAGCCAAGCAGCAGCTAACTCAGCAACAAGCTCAGCCTCTATCGCATTTGTCTTTCTGGTCAGCGTGGGATCTATCGGCGTATCTATGAATATCATTCTATGTTCTGACAAGAACTTTTGGAGCAACGTCTCCCCCACCCACGACGGCTCAGCAACTAATCGCTTCAAGCCTGGCAACACCTGCAACCTGTTCTCGTAGAATTCCGGACTGATAAATTCCATAATCTGCTGATGCATTCTACCCTGATACGTCAAGGCCCCATATGCCCAGGTCCACTCTTGCTCTCGTGCCCTTCTGTACATTCTTTCGAAAAGCGAAACTCTTCTATCCTTGAGACCTAGTGCTGTTAACGCCTTTTGTTCCACTTTACTTTGTCGCTCTGATTGTGCCACTACCGCCGGCAATTGCTTGTGATCACCTATAAGCACAAATTTACCAAACCGGCTCATAAGCCCTGCCAGCATCGGTTCCAGCAATTGTGAGGCTTCATCTACAATGGCAACTTCGAAATTTTTCAATTTTCGCAACTCCCGTTTCCCTTGAAAAGATGAAATTGTAGACACAAATATTCTCGTTTCGGAAAATAACTTAGCCAGTTCTGCTCGTGTTTTTATATTATCTGTTCTGTAGGAAAGCAATTGATTTTTATAGCGTGGAGCAGTGGAATATCTGGACCCTATCCTCAGATAATTGCCATCGAGTAAGTCATGAATCGCAGCACAAATCTCGTCCACAGCCCTATTGGTATAAGCCATGAGTAGAATGTCGTGCTCGGTCTCGTTGTAGTAATAATCCACCAGATTTTTCAACATGATACTTGTCTTCCCTGTGCCGGGAGGCCCCCACAGCAAGAAGTAATCCTCTGCATTGATGATGTCGCCCATGACCGCTTGTTGCTCTTCTGTCAGGGCTGAATTCTTATATACAATATGCCGTGTGGGTAGCGCAGGTGGACTTATGGTCAATATTCTGGCTCTGAATTTTCGGTCTGCTTCCATGAAGTCAAACAAGCCGTGCAACTGATGATTGAATCCACTATCCAGAGAGTCTGATTCCAGGTGCCAGTAATCATATTGCCTGAAGAGGTCAAAGTTTTTTTGCCGTGCCCTCAGTCTGATACTCACCCGCTCAGCATCCAATTCTAATATGGTACACTTGAATATCTGAGAAGAAAGTGCAGCGTCTTCCTCCTCTACTGCGGGATAGAGTATGACAATATCTCCTTTTCTGAATTTCGACAGCTTATTGGATTTCATAGAGAACCCCAGCACTATGACTGGGACATCCTCATCTGCTCGGTTCTCGATTATTTTGAGATAAGCCAGAATACTGAAGCGGTCCAGCTTTTCCATCATAGGGTCCAGCCAAAGTGCTGCCAATCCATTGGATCTGTAGATACCGTGTCTTCCTATCTTCGACAATTGGAATTCTCTACTTATAAAGGCTAGAAAAGACTTATAGTACAAGCGCTCCACTGTCTCCAGCTTTTCATAGACTTCCCAGAAGGCCTTGGCATCTCTCCGCAGGAATCGATGTTGCTCAGATATTTTTTCAGGATTGAGACTTGCAAGAAAATCTATTTCTGAGGGTTGATCTATCTTGGTCATAAGCTCTTCCAACAAGATGAGATTGTTACGCAACTTCATTGCTTCCATTTGCTTGGACCTGACCTTGGCAGCAAATCTTAACCGCTTCTTATCATCACCTGAATATAAAATATAGCTCGTAGATCTTATTTTATTGTTGTAGACAGATTCTATAAGTAGATCATAGAGCAGCGTCTGGACATAGTGGTTTTGATTGAGCCCATAAGTATGTGCCTGATAGACTTTACCACTTTTGAGCTCTACGATATCAGATTTTTCTTGCTCTTCATCCAGGTGATACAAATCCAGCCGCCCTTGCAGTCCAAACTCATTAGAGTAGAAACTGGGTTCGAGGTAGGTCTGATCTTTGGTGATGCCTGCTTCTGCCAGTTCAGAATTGACGACACGTTTTAGATTATTGAAGTGATTCTTGACCTTGGAGATTGTGGTGATCACCTGCTCGTCTGTCATCAAGGTGAACATTTCTGGCCCTATCTTGAAAGTTGCTTGCTTGACTTCATCGAACTCCAATTCTGGATTATGAATCAATTCATCCAAATAGTGATTGACAATATTTCCGATGAGCATATGTACTGACCCTTCCGTGGGGATGAGTTTCCTCCCCAGATATTTTATGGAAGTAGTTCCATGGGAAGAAAAGCATTCAGAGATGGAAGTGACTCCCAGCAACAGATCTGGCCTCAGCACGAGACCCTTGGCTTCACACTTTTCATCCTGAAAGAAAGAGACATCTACCAGGTTGATGTTGACAGGGAGTTCCAGATGTTTCCTGATGGACATGACTTGTTTTTCAAATACCGTTTTATCCAGAGAACAGCTGAATACCACATCCGCCTTGTTTTCATCTATAAGTTTCAGAACGCCTTCTTCAGTTATCTCAATAAGTAAGGCCTTGAAAATTCTTGAAAAAGATCTCCTTCCAGTGGTTTTACGACCAGGTAGTTGAATATCCGGTCTAGTAAACGCTTGTTGCCATTCATAATCAGAAACTTGCAGCGCAGTTGCATATATAAGGTAAAGTCCCCATTTGCATGATTTCTCAATATCAGCACCACTCAGCTCCCGCTTTTCCATCTTTTTTCTGAAGATGTGATTTTCAAAGAGCAATTTTCCGGGCAAATCATATTTGACCCCTATAAAAGCAAGCCTTGAAAAAAGGGTTGTAAAAGCAATGGCTTCATTATCTGTAATCCTTTCAAAGAAAAGTGAGAACAATCTAAAAACTTGCTCTAAATCCTTGATAATGAAAGTCTTACCTCGATCTACCCGCAGCATTTGCTTCTCTACTAATGGTATGAAGTCCAGCAGATCTGACATGTGGAATATAACTAATGAATTAATAATTTAACTAATGGGAACTTATAAGTTTGAGAAGCCCTTTAGATAGTTGTAATAAATCAGTCAAAAATTTACCTTTGCTGACCCACACTCCTATCCCAAAATATAGAATTTACCCGAATTACTTTTCTGCTCAATGCAGAATCCAAGAATAATCTAATTTCTAACTAAATAACTTAAAATGAATTTATTGGATTTGGTTAAAGACCAGGTTACTGGATCTTTAGGAACTCAAGCTGCGAAATTTCTCGGAGAATCCGAGAACGGCGTAGGCAAAGCATTGGACGGGATCTTTCCTGTGTTACTTGGAAAAATGGCAGATACTGCTGAAGATTCCAGTGGGCTGGCAAAGTTGTTTGATATGGCAAAATCACAAGACACTGGCATCTTGGACAATATCGGAGACCTTTTTGGAGGTGGCGCTGGTAATGTTGCAAAGCTTATGAATGGAGGTTCAGGAATCTTGAACCTCATATTAGGTAACTCTACTGGAGGCATGATCGATAAGATCGCAGGTTACAGTGGATTAAAAGGAAGTGCTGCTTCTTCATTGATCAAGATGGCTGCTCCTTTCCTCATGTCCATGGTCGGTAGACACATCAAGAACAAAGCCTTGGATGCTGTGGGCCTAGGAAAGTTTCTAGGTAACCAGAGAAGCCATGTCAAATCTGCAATGCCATCAGGTCTATTGTCAGCTTTGGGATCTAGCTTTCTAGGCAAAAGTGCAAGTGCCGTTTCTGGAGTTGCTGGAGGTGGCATGGATGCTGGCAAGAAGCTAGTAGGCAACACTGCTGACGCTGGTAAAAGAGTCGTAGGCGGAGCTGCTGATGCTGGTAAAAAAGTTGTAGGTGGAGCTACTAATCTAGCAGGAAATGCCGCCAGCACGGTAGGAAATGTGGGTGGCGCTGCTGTCAAGACAGGAGGATCCATGTTGAGATGGTTATTACCACTTCTGATTCTTATCGGAGTCGGTGGATGGTTCGGAGTAGGCCCAGGATGCGGGGGTGTTGCTGATGCAGGCAAGAATATGGTGGACAAAACAGCACAAGTTGCAGGTGATGCTGCTAAAGGTGCAGGTGACATGGCCAAGGGTGCTGCTGGTGCTGTAGGTGATGCTGCCAACAGTGCTGGAGACATGGCTAAAGGAGCTGTGGATGCAGTAGGTGGTGTATTCAGTGATATAGATGAAGCGGCTAAGAAGGCATTGGATGGTATCAAATTCGGTGCAGGTTCTGCTGGTTCTCAGATGATGGACTATATCAATGGGGGATTCAAAGGTGATGGAAGATTCACTTTCAAGAACTTGACGTTCACTACTGGATCAGCTACCATTGATGGTGCTACTGCTGCAGAAGTTGATAACATGGCTGCAATCCTCAAGACTTATCCTGGTGTAAAGGTAATGGTAGAGGGATATACGGATAACACTGGTGATGCTGCTGCAAATGTTCAACTATCCAAAGCTAGAGCAAATGCTGTAAAAGCTAGATTGATGGGCAAAGGTATCAGTGGAGACAGAGTCATGACTAAAGGATTCGGTGCTGCTAATCCTGTAGCCGATAACGGTACTGCTGAAGGAAGAGCAAAGAATAGAAGAATAGAAATGACTATTTCCAAATAAGGAAGAATCTTTTCTTGAAGAATAGAAGTCCCGGTTGCCTATGCAACTGGGATTTTTTTTGTCTGAGACGTATGGTTATAACTTCTAGAGCCACTGGCTTCAGATTTTCTGGCTGAATAGTTACGGCTATCAAGTACCTGATTGCCTACTAAAATTGTTAACTTGGTTCTGTGCTTAATGAAATTACTTTACTCATAGTCAGCCTATTAACAGGCTTACTATCTCTCCCACTAATTGGGCAAGATTTTTTCGAGTACAATTTAGTGAGTAGCGCTGATGAGGAAATCGAAATACCCTTCACCTATCAAGGGGGATTCATCATAGTAGAAGCCAAGCTCAACATCAGCCAAACTGTCAATTTGATTCTGGACACGGGAGCAGAAAATCTGATACTCTTCGATAAAAGCATCATCGAGGAGCTGAATCTGGTCGTAGATAAAGAAATAGAAATCTTGGGTAGTGATCTGGAGACCAAAGTAGATGCGCTCATCTGCAGAAACATCTTACTGAGCCTCAATAATACCGCTAATGTCATCCGAGACATCATAGTTCTGGAAGATGACTTTCTGGCTCTGGAGCAATCTGTCGGCATACCCATTGATGGGTTGCTGGGTGGAAGATCCTTCTGGGGTCTGGTCTTGACCATCGACTATGAGAAACAAATAGTCAAACTGACACATAAGAATAGTTTTAAACCTGACGCGGTTCATCAAGTTCTGGATTTGGAAATAGAAAACCAGAAACCCTATCTTGAAGCGGCCTGCACCAATCATAGAGGGGAACATATAGACTTGAAATTATTACTGGATACAGGTTCTTCTCTAGGCCTGATGCTCTTTACGCAAACTGACTCCCTGCTGCATCTTAATGAGAATTACTTGAAAGGCATCTTAGGTAAAGGCTTAGGTGGTGACATCTATGGATACGTAGGACGACTGCCCAGCCTTCAGATAGGAGAATTGGATACCTTCCATCAGGTCATCAATTACTATCAATCCCTAGAACAGGGCATCAATATGCTAACCACTAATGGAAGGAATGGCTTACTGGGCAATCCCATTCTTTCGAGGTATGAAATGACGATTGACTATTATGATTCCAAGCTATACTTGAAGCCCAATAAACACTTCAAGGAAACTTTCAAATTCGACTTGAGTGGTATGCAACTGCTGGCGACTGGTGCAAAACTCGATAAATTCAAAGTGCGATCCGTGTATGCCAATAGCCCAGCTGACCAAGCAGATATACGTCACAATGATGAAATTATCAGAATAGGGCATTGGCCCAGATTTATGATTTCCCTACCCTGGCTTACTGACAAACTGATGAAAAGAGAGGGAAAGACGGTACGGGTGGTGCTCTCAAGAGATGGGAAGAAACTGGTCAAAAAACTGACGTTGCGAGACTATTTATAGCTGAAATGAGATAATGAATTGATAATCAACTGATTGCGCAAGAATTTGTCAGTGTAACTTGTAGCCGCTTGGTTATTGGAAATAGCAGGTAAATAATCTATCTTTGCAATCCTTTTTGAGAAATCTAAATAAGAAACATGTTCGCGATAGTAGAAATAGCCGGTCAGCAGTTCAAAGTTGAGTCTGGGCAAGAGATTTTCGTTCACAGATTGGATGCCGACGAAGGTGCTTCTGTCAGTTTTGACAAAGTGCTCCTTACAGGCGGTGGCGGTTCTGCTGCCATCGGTACGCCGACTCTAGCTGGATCCGTCAAGGCGACAGTAGTTTCTCACATGAAAGGTGACAAGGTAATTGTATTCAAAAAGAAGAGAAGAAAGGGCTACAGAGTGAAAAATGGTCACAGACAGTATTTCTCTAAAATCAAAATCGACAGCATTTCGTAATTGCTGTTCATTCCTCAACTAAGAAAGTAAAATACAATGGCACATAAAAAAGGTGTAGGTAGTACGGACAATGGTCGTGATTCGAATCCGAAATATCTGGGTGTGAAACTCTTTGGTAGTCAATATGCCAAGGCTGGTAATATCATCATCAGACAAAGAGGGACCAAGTACCACCCAGGAGACAATGTCTATATGGGTAGAGACCATACACTACATGCTAAAATAGAAGGCCACGTAAGCTTTAAAAAAAAGGCGAAAGGTAGAACCTATGTCAGTATCATCCCTCTAGATGGGGCAGGTGGTGCAGCAGTAAGTTCTGCAAAGGCTAGACAAGCAGAAGCTAAACCTAAAAAAGCAGCACCAGCAAAATCAACAGCACCAGCTGCAAGTAATGGAGGAGCTGGAGCAAGTGCATCTAATGCAGGAGCAGGAAATGATTCTGGAGCAGCTGACCCGAAGGTCACAATCCACAGAATGACCATGGAAGAATACGAAGCTAAAAAAGCCAAGGAAGCAGCAGCAGCAGCCACTGCAACAGGTACTGGCGCAGCGGCAGCAGGTGGGTCTGACAAGAAAGACACAAATGCCAAGGATGCAAATGCCAAGCCAGACAAGCTCAACAAAATAGAAGGTATAGGTCCTAAGATCGCTGAGCATCTAAATGCAGGAGGTATCATGACTTTTACTCAGCTGGCATCAGCGCCTATCAGTAAGCTGAAAGACATATTGGAAAAAGCCGGTCCGAGATTCAAAATGCACTCGCCAGACACTTGGCCGCAACAAGCCAAGTTAGCTGCTGATGGCAAATGGGACGAGCTAGAGAAACTACAAGACGAGCTGGACGGCGGTAGAGTTGTAGGCAATAGCGAAGAAGAATAAAAATAAGACGAAAACCTCTTAAGTATATAAAGGCTGCTCTATTAGAGTGGCCTTTTTTTTGTGGCACCCTCATTTATCATATATCATTCCTGAAGTAAAAAAGAAATATTGACACTGGAAGTAACGACTAACTGTCCAGGCTCAAAATCAAATCTACTTGCCACCTTATCTGCTGCAGGCAAGGAAGTCCCGCTGGAATAGGTATCCCTGTTAGGGGCCTTTACAGAGAATTCAGATATGAGCTGTGCTGGACCTATGCTTTGACCAAGAGCCAAAGCCATCTCTTCGGCATTGGCTTTAGCTGAAATTATGGCTGCTAATCTGGCTTGGTCCATGGCATCAGCAGCTTTGGTGCTTTTGAATTGTGGGCCACTAAGCGTTGCCAAGATCCATCATTAATAATAGATCTGAAATCTCGTCATACAACGAAGGATTTGTAAGGCATACATATATTTTTTGATATGACTTGAAACCATCCCACTCTTGCTGGCGAGTATTATTGATATAATTGCGGCCTACATTGAGACGTTGGGTCTGAATGTACTTTGACGGAACACCTTTACTTTTCAGCAAGGCCACAATCTGACGGGAAACAATCAAGTTCTGCTCGCGGGCATCAGAAATCTTCTCAGCCTTTGCCGCGATCTCAACACTGAAATGCACTTCATCTACAGGTACGTATACAGTAGCTGTGTCAGTAGTCTGGAGCAGGGGGATATTCTCAAAGGTTTGTGCAGTCAATAAACTGGTAAAAAAGCTGAGCAGTAGGATCATCCATTTCATAAGGCTTGAACATTTGATTTGATTCTCGAACTCGACTACGGGTCAGTATAGTATATTGTCACTCAACCTTAACTGAATTCATGGCAATGTAGTACTGAAATTTCAGAGACACTCAGACTTAGACCAGACCGACACCTTCGACCCTAACCCAACCTTGTTCTTTGTTGATCAGACTTACCTTGTACCATACATCGACTTTATCCAGAATGATGACTTTGACACCAGGTGTGAGTTCCTCCAGCACCTCTCCCCCTTCGTTGGGTTCTTGTAACAGTGTGGTGGCTGTCGTAAGGATACCTATTTTAGAATCCTGCTCATACTGACTCTGGGAAGCCCCTGCCAGGTAACATAACAAGATCAAGAAAAGACAGAGCGCGGCAAGTTTGAAGCCAGTAAAGCGTCTGTTATGATATCTGGGCATACTCCATAAGTAAATGCCTACAAGAAATAAAATACCCAGTACCACTTGTAACACGACCCAGATAGTGGAGGAAAAAACGCCATGGAAGCCTCTCCAAAATCTAACTAAGAAAAAAGGAGGCACCTCAAGAACTTCAAAATCCACATCCGACTGTGCAAGATTCAGATTTTGCTGCACTTGCTCATCTCCTGGACTGATCCTTGCCGCTTTCTCATAATGAAGAATAGCTTGGCCCAGATCATCATTCTTATAATAAGCATTGCCCAGATTGTAATGTAATTCCTTGGACGTGAGACCCTGATTTAGAATCGCTTGATAAAGTGAAATAGCCTGAAGATAGTCGCCTTGCTCGTAGGCTACATTGGCCGCAGCAAAACTGTCAGACTCCTGTGCATATCCACTGAAGCTGAGAAAGAATGCCAGTATGATCGTAAATATGAATTTCATAACCGCTCTAAGATAAAACTTGGAATTATAGTAAGGAAGACGGACTAGCTTTTTGAGAAAAAAATAAGACTTATTACTACTGCCCTTTGGTAGTGGATTCTTCCTCCAGAATTTTCAGTATCTCTTCTTCAAAATCATCCACAGGTTCTGCGTCTTGCGGCAAGGCAGAAATTACCATAGTTCTCATCCCCTCCAAAACCCTTGGCCTACGCTGTATTTCCCACTGGAGACCTTCTAGAGAGATCAGACTACCCTTGGCCAGTTCCATAGGTGTCATTGTAGATGCAGGCTCTGTGTAAAACATGATATTGTCCAGCTCCTCATTCTCAAAGTAAAAGGTCATGTGACTACAGATCGTCTTATTGGCGCCTACGTAGGCATCATCATCATCTCTGAGAAAATAAAGCGCTTCAGCATTTCCTTTGATGAGCATTTTTTTCAACTCATTGGAATCCAAATAAGAGTGAAGATATCTACCCTTGATCTGATCGAAGTAACCTGTAAGATGTCGCGTGGCAATGAAGGCTTTTTTCCTGGCCACTATTTCTCTCACTTCATCATTTCTCAGAATGATATCTATGGTATCCCCTTTGAATTGTGTCGTATCAGACCAGCATATGGGATTGCGGAATAACGTGAAGGTAGAATCAAGATCGCCGTAATACATGGAGTCACAGACAGCCTGAAGATCTTTCTTATATATCATTACATCCGTGATGGCCTTGAGGTACTTAAGACTATCAGAAGGCTCTGCACTTATGAGAGTATCTGCCGCCACGTACAAGGTGTCATCTTCGACACGTTGCATGAACAAAGGTCTTACTTTGACGGCATTGGCCTGTACATAAGAAGAGCTGTCTCTGTAGATGAAGTAATCTGAGAGTATTGTTCTACCATCCACAGTATCCCTATAGCTGGCATTACCTTTCGCGACACCTAAATCCTCCGCCTTGACATAACTGATACTATCTGCAGCGAGAATGCCTTTCTCTCCTGATATGGTACTATTACCTATCGAGAAAAAGTCCTCTGTCACTGTATTGTACTCAATGACTTCTGCCTCTATGATCTGATCTTCCCTCTGATAATAACCATTGCCTTGGATAAAAACTTCTCCTTTCACATCATCAAAAAATATAGACTTGCCTCGGGCTGTGCTGACAGAGTCCCTGACCTCTGCATTTCCAGTCAAAGTTACTGAACTATCTTGTTCTGAGACTAAGATGTCGTCAGCGAAGGCCACCTTGGAGCCTTCCACAATGACAGCCTGATCACTGAAAAAAGCTTGTCTTGAAATCATATCATAATAACCGGCTTTGCAGAAAACCTGCTTTCCATTCTGCAGTATGTAAGTAGGCCCTAGAAAATAAGCTCTATCGATATCCGTATCATAATCCAATGAATCAGCTGTCAATTCAAAGTCAACATCCTTGATTACAACCTGGTCATAAAAATGTGCTTTCTTATCCTGTAGATTATAGTAGCCTTTGAGACTGGACAGTGTCATATCCGCTCGACGCAGAATAGCTGTATCCCTGAAGGTCCCTATCTTGGACTTTAGGTCATAATCCAATCTTTCTGTAAAGAGTTGTTTGTCTCCTGTCTGAACCACGACCTCCTTGAATAGTTTTGCCAATTTCAGATCGGCGTCATAGATCAGCGAATCAGAGAAGACATTAATCGTGTCATCCTGGATGATGATGACCTCGCCGCGAGCCATCATTTGGTCACCCTGAATCACAGCAGAATCAGCATACATGAAGATACTGTCGTGAAACATTTTCACATTGCCAGAAAAATACTGGAAGTCCACATCGTCAATTTTCTCGTAGATGAAATTATCAGAGTTCTTGACCTTGACTTGTGAAGTGCTACCTGGTGGTTGAGTCTGTTTTAATGTGCTATTATCCAGTGATTTCTCATCTTGTGCTGACAGCAAATTACTTTGCAGAATAAGTAGCAAAAAAAATAAAGTAAATCTTATAATAGTAGCTTGAGCAGAGGACATCAGAATTATTCTCCTTCTGTGTAATGGGTTCTAATTCTCTTAGTCTTAGGAGGCATTCGTGTACCGAAGTGGTGCACCCAGTACATGCCTACTCTGGCCACACCCATCTCTTTCATATCAGGATTCATGATCATAGTGCAATGACTCTTACTGGCCATCCAATCATCCAATGCCTCGTCGAAACTTGTCTGTCCCTCAGCTAAATTCTCGCCGACATATTGCCATTTGTAACCCAACGCATCGAGGCGTTCCCCTATATCTTTGTCATCGCGAGAATGATGAGAAAAATAGTTAAAGTCATTCATCTCTTGGGCATGCTCGTAAGCACTGTAAGACAATTGCTTATTCCAGACTAACTTATTGACTTTGGGCATTTTTTTTCTGCCACATCGACAACCTGACGTCCTTATTTCATTGATCTTATAGAGTAGATATTTGATGCGATCATCCTCGTCACTGACCACCTCTTCAGCTATCGATTCCTGAGCAGAAATATCATTGATTCCTCCCAGCACCAATAAGCTGAAAAGTGAATAAACCAGGTATCTGCAGAATTTGATCATAAGGTTCTTCGCATTATTACTTAGTAAACGTGAAATAGTATAGAAGGGTCATGACAAACAGAAATATTAAGAGATATATAAGACTTGTAGGTTTAGCATTATTGATCTCTTGTTCTCGCTTATGCATGGCACTTTCAAAAGCAATATCTTCCTCATCTGCTTCATAGAAATCAATATCAGGATTAGGTTCGAGAGCTGATTTCTCCATTTCCTGAACCAGGCTTTGTGCCAACTCAAACTGATTCTCGTTTACCTCAATCTGCATACCTATCGTCGCTAATGGATAAATGGAAGATGCGTTGCTGTTCCTTATCCTTACGTCGATGCCCTCTGCCCTCAACCTGGACACGACCAATTGGCTAAAAGAAGTATTGGGGATATTTTTGAGCAAGGTATATATTGGTGTACTTTCGGACAAATCATGATTGTTTGTTCGCCTAAAGATACTCCCATAGTGATATATATACACGAATTCGGACATCTTTGCAACTTATTCAATACAAGTTTCCATGAGATAGAAGAAATTTCTCATCGTGAAGGGATCTTATCAATTCCATAATGAGAACTGACTTAGTGTTATAGATAAGTTCATTTATCAATCTCAGTACCAATGGAGAGCCATATCCTCTGCACAGACAGCAAGTTAACGTTTCATTCAGAAAATGAATCAAGACGCGGCAGACCTTCTGGTGGTGATGAAGGGTGGCGGGGAATTCTGATCCCCGCATATACTGAAGAGCCTACTAACTTGAGTAAACTGGTCCTAGCTCTTAGGCACAAATCTGTACATCAGAGAAATTGCAGTCGTATTACTGTTGAGTTGGGCTTGGAGCTGATAGGTCGATACTTCTCCATTTCTGTAGTTGACATTACCCCCTATGGAAGGAATGATCTCCAGACTCAGACTGAACCGATCTGACAAGGCCAACTGAAATCCCATGACATATCCCAAGGCTGGGACTAATCTCAGACTCTTATTTTTCTGGGAACTGGTATTAGTTGAATTACTGTAAGCCACAAATATTCGTCCTTCCATTCCATGGAAGAAGAAGAAATCATCAGCAATCTCCTTATATCTCTCCTGACCGTAAGCGTATCCAAGACCTAAATCCCAGTCTTTATTATTTGAATTATAATCAATATTGGACTGTAGAAAACGATGTCGTGCTACTCTGCCATTCTGCAAATGTTTCTTATAGAATATATTAAAATCGTCTAAACCCGAAAATCTCAGACCCAACTCGCGAGGGCTTTCTTCAGAGGTCACAGCTTCACTGCTTTGGGACATAAGTGATGACGACGATAAAATCATCAAAATGATAGCAGTTAATTGAATTTTAGAGAACATACGATTGATTTTATAGGTTAATGTCATAACAGCAGAAAGTTACGATGACTTTTTACACTAGAGTGCAATATCTTTAACCTTAGACGAACAGCTCAGCTAGCTCGTTGGTATAATAACGACTTAAATATGCATACACTTTCAAGAATTACGACAATATCCAAACTGAGTCTGTCTATTCCAATACTCATTCTGGCTTTAATTGGTCTAACAATGATATCAAGCTGCGGCAAAGAAGACATCGTCGAGACCGATGCTGAACTTCAGCCCTATTTTCAGATTTTCGCCAACGAAGCTGCCAAAAGAGGATTTAATGTGGATTATGAGGCAGAACGAATAGAGGGCTTACTTCAGAATATACGTATCGCAGATGTCCTAGGCCAATGTTTCAGAAATGATGAGAAACCAAGAAAGGTCATTATAGATATTGATATTTGGAATGATTCAGATGAAGCGAAAAAGCAATTTCTTATATTTCATGAGTTAGGACATTGTTTTCTGGATAGAGGACATAGAGATGATAAAATCGGTGACGAATGCGTCAGCATAATGCATAGCAATACGCAGCTTTGTCCAGATTTCAGATTAAACGATGACAATAGAGAAGGGTACTTAGACGAACTATTTGATATCTAAAGTAGAAATGATGAACGTTATAAGAACAATTACTTTCTGTTGCATAATCACTTTAGCAGCCTGTGGTTCGGATGAATGTAACAATGAGATCAGCTATCCGGACATAACAGGATCTCAAGTGTATAAGCAAGATTCCCTAGCACTTAGGGCTTACCTGGAAGCCAATAATCAGGAAATTAATATTACGCCTTCAGGATTATATTATATCGTCACACAAGAAGGTAACGGTCGTACACCAAATGTCTGCGACGAAATAGAAGTAGATTATCAAGGATTTTTTCTTGACGGTACTTTATTTGAAGAAACTGAAAGAGCATCCTTTCCTCTATCAGGAGTTATCAAGGGCTGGCAAGAAGGTATGCAACTCTTTTCTGAGCAGGGCGGTCAAGGCCAGCTACTTATTCCCTCCTATCTAGCTTATGGCGTGAATGGCAGAGGACCAGTCCCCGCTAATACACCTTTGATTTTCAATATCACACTCAACGCTATTAATTAAGACTTTGGACTATGCTCCCAGTCTGCTTTTCAGAAGTGGACACCTTAATACACTGTATCCATCTCTATTCAGGAAACAGATTATTCCTGATTACAAAAGACTACAACTGGAAACACTGGACAAGGACTTCCTTCATGTGGATATGCTGAAAGACAATCGCAACAGAATCGCCGTGCTTTGCCATGGCCTCGAAGGCAGTAGCACATCCAACTATATCATTGGCACTGGAAAATTGCTTGCAGAACAGGGATGGGACATCGCAGCTATTAATTACAGAGGTTGCTCTGGAGTTATGAACAGACAACTTAGAATGTACCACAGCGGCGCGACAGATGACCTGGATCAGGTTATACAATATCTTATCGGTTACTATGATGAAATTGCACTTGTGGGATTTAGCCTTGGTGGTAATCTGGTCATTAAATATTGCGGAGAAAGAGGCAGTGATCTTGATTCCAAAATAGTGGCTTGTATCGCCGCTTCAGTCCCTTTGGATCTGGAAGCAGGTAGTATGCACCTCGGAAAATCCGCCAATTGGCTCTATACCATGAACTTCCTGAAAACCCTATCCCAAAAAGTAAGAGCCAAGCATCAGCAGTTTCCAGGTAAGATAGATCTGAGACCAATGAAACACATTAAGACCGTCTATGATTTTGATGATGCGTTCACAGGCCCTCTACACGGCTTTGCAAGTGCCCATGATTATTACAGCCAATGCAGCAGTAAGAATTTCTTGAATGGACTGACCATTCCGACCATTATCATCAATGCTCTGGACGATCCTTTTCTACCAGAAGAATGTTACCCGGAGTCATATGATCTTCCAAGTCAGGTCACTGCGATGACGACTAAGAATGGTGGCCATGTAGGCTGGGTGCAGAGCGGGAAGAATTACTGGATGGAAGAGATTGTAGGGCGGTTTTTGGGAGAGGTGGTGTGATTTTTCTGACTGTGAAACTATTTGTCCATCCACTGTGTTACTAACCCACTTAATGTCACGGTAACTGTCAACTTTACCGACATTGTAATGCATTCAGGTCTTATTTCATTATTTGAGAATCTTATGGTACAATGTCATTTCAGGGTATTTATCTTAAGATAAGTCTCGAGTAACATAATAAAAAAAAGATGGCTTTAAATACTATAGAAAAATTAGAAATCCTCAGTGATGCGGCTAAGTATGATGTATCCTGTGCCTCTAGTGGTAGTAATCGGAAGAATACCAAACACGGACTAGGCAATAGCAAGAACATGGGTATTTGTCACACCTATACACCAGACGGAAGATGCGTCTCCTTACTAAAAATCCTGTATACAAATTTCTGCATTTTTGATTGTGCCTATTGTGTAACTCGTAAGTCTAATGACATCAAGAGGACAGCATTCACTGTCCAAGAAGTTGTAGATCTAACGATGAATTTTTACAAAAGAAACTACATAGAAGGACTCTTTCTAAGTAGCGGTATATTCAAAAGTGCAGACTACACAATGGAAAGACTAGTCCGTATAGCTAAAAAACTCAGAACAGAATGCGACTTCAATGGATACATACATCTGAAGGCTATTCCCGGGGCCAGCGACGATCTTCTATATCAAGCTGGACTCTATGCAGATCGGCTAAGTGTAAACATAGAAATGCCATCAGAAGTCAGTCTAAAGAAGGTGGCTCCAGAAAAATCTTTCAAAGACGCCTTGGAGCCAATGAGTTTTCTCAAAACTGCCATAAGCGATTCGAAAGCAGAAAGAAAAAAATCTAGAAAAGCGCCTAAAGTATCCCCAGGTGGTCAAAGCACTCAGATCGTCATAGGAGCCAGTCCAGAAAATGACAAACAGATACTTGAGCTTTCAGACGATTTATATAAAGGTAAGAATCTGAAGCGAGTTTACTATTCCGGTTACGTGCCCATATCAAGTGATTCTCGTCTTCCCACTGTAGATAAGACACCGGTTATCAGAGAGAACAGGTTATACCAAGCTGACTGGCTTATGAGATTTTATGGATTCAAAGTGGATGAAATTGTGGATGATGCTCATCCGGAACTGGATCTAGAAATGGATCCTAAGTCTTCTTTTGCGCTGCGCAATATGCACTTATTTCCAGTTGACATAAATACTGCAGATTTTCATCAGATTCTTCGTGTACCGGGTATAGGTGTAAAGTCTGCCAAGAAAATCCTATCCGCAAGAAAATTCAGAAAATTGAGAGAAGAGCATCTGAAGAAAATCGGCATCGTGTGGAAGAGAGCTCAATATTTCATAGAATGCGCCGGAATGAAAAATCACCTCATATCCAAACCCATCGACCTCATATCTAACGAGATGAAACCATTACGATTACAATCTCAGAATCCAAATCAATTGAGTCTTTTTGGAGTCGGATAAACCCATACTGACCTATGATCGATCTTTCGAGGGATTTTTGAGTTTAGTTTTCTACATATACGAAAAAAAACTTACGCCTCTGAAAATCACCACAGAAGATAAAGGCATAGAACTTTTTTCCACATCCTTGACTCATATTACGGATGTCAGAAAAGCCGAAAGAGTTCTCGCGAGTCTGACAAAAAAATCATCCAACCAAATTGTTCGATTTATATATAGCATTTATTTAAGTGAACTCGATGGTATAGAGATGAAATTATTGCACCTGATAAGATTCATCTTGGATGGTAAAGGCAATAAATTCAGTGACTTTTCTGACCCTATCATCGTGGATCTGCATAAGGTCAAAAAAATGATAAATAGAGAAGTCCATCGAATGCATGCTTTCGTTAGGTTCCAAGAAACTAAAGATGAAATGTGGGTCTGTGAGATCAATCCTGACTTTAACGTCTTGCCACTGATAGGCAAGCATTTTAAAGATCGCTATCCTGCATTAGAATGGCTCATCTATGATACTAAGAGAGCTTACGCCATACACCATAAGAATCATAAGATAGAATTCGTAACTATAGACACAATCAATAAAGCTCAGTTAATTCCTAAAGATATATTGACAGAGGAAGAATTAAAGTATCAAGATCTCTGGAAACAATATTATAAAAGTGTCAACATAGAAGAGCGCAACAATGAAAAGCTACATTTACGTCATGTCCCTAAAAGATATTGGCCATTTCTGATAGAGAAAAGATCGTAACTAAAGTGTACTTCTACACTAGCCTTTAGCCTTAAGACATTTTATAAGGTATTTCTCTGATGATGACAATCGATGTGTCATTTCTTCTTCTACAGGACTCCACAAGATGGATTGATCAGATATTTTACCTAATATCTTGGGATGAATATAATAGGATTTGCATACGGTAGGTGTATTACCTAGTTCGTCAGCAACCATTCTTAAAAGAATATTAGTAAACTTTCTACGAGGGTAATCCTTCTTTACAGCCAAGGCATCTGGGTATAATTCAATAGCTAAACGCGAGGCCACCCAAGTCCTGAAATCCTTACTTGAAAATTGCTCTCCCATATATTCTCGTATCCATAGATTGACATCATCGCTATCTACAGTCTGCCACATATCGCTCTCATCTTTGTATCTGAATAATTCATAACCTGGCAATTCACTCGACTTCTTAATTAACTCAGCGAGAAAAGGGTCATCGATTTCTACCTGTCTTGACTGATTACTCTTGCCTTTGTAATCAAAGGCTACAGTACCTTGATCGACCTCTATATGCTTTCTCCTCAACGTAGTCAGCCCATAAGTACCATTACGATCCGCATATTGCCGATTGCCTATACGTAATCCAGTCTCATCTAGTACCATGACTACCAAGGATAGAACTTTATCCTTAGACCACTTTTTCTTTTTGACGTATTTCAGGTTTGCTTTGCGAATTGAGGACAATTTTTTTCCAAAATCATACATCTTGTCAAATTTCTCCTGCTGCCGAGCTTCTTCGTATTTTGAGTGGTAGATATATTGTTTCTTGCCTTTAGCATCCCTGCCTGTCGCTTGGATGTGACCATCGTCCCATTTGCAGATCATGACATCATTCCACATGGGTGGTATGATAAGTTTTCGCAAGCGCTTGAGTAGAGTCTTATCTTCTACGACTTCCCCGTGCTCGTCATAATATCGATAACCTCTTCCATAACGGCGTCTACTTATACAGAGATTCTCATCTGATACTTTCTTTATTGATGTCTTCATGGTTTAGGGATTGGTATGGGATTGTATGCGTCGAAATTCTTTCTTTATAAATATAATAATAAAATGAGGTGCTCATACTGGTCACTCGGAGAATGCTCTTGTAAAAAGAACTCTTAAACAATTGCTAAAATTTATCAAATTATTCCTAAGAAGCATTGTTACTCATCCTCATATCACAGCAAACATAGGTTATACTACAAAAAGTAGTGATTTCCAGTGTAGATAGGAAATGATTTATTAGGCCTTCTTGCCCATCTAAATACAATCGCAATAGACAAGTACAACTTTAAAATTAAGTAGTCTAACACTATTGGACTTGCCATAACGGAGACTTCTTCAAGGCATAAGAAAAAATTAAGTTAATCCGAATGCTCTCTTTTCGATGCAGCAGCAAGAGGTTATTGAATAGACTGACATTCCCATCTGATCAACAATATTTTGCGATCATTTTTCTACCAGAGAATTTTTCCCAGAATATAATGTCTCACCTAGTAAAATCACTTGCAATGACTGCTAGGTAGTATGGGCACGTCAGTTTGGTGCCGATAAGGAAAAACTACTGAATAGAGGAGGTTAAGAGGCGGTTCTTAGAGAAGGTGAAAAACCTAAATGAAAAAAATGAACTATTACCCTCTTCTATTGCCAATAAAATTTCACAATCTATAATTTCAATTCTTATACCTAATAATAAACTTGTAGCCTATGTTCCTAAAACTTTATTAAATCTACTAGACCTAGTTGATTAAAGCTCTATAATGGAGAAATACTGCCGTTGCCTTAGATTAACTTCTTATAACATAAAAAAACTAAGATTATATATACTGAAATACTAGATGTAGTTTTAGTAGATGGATATGTAATAGGTGTAGACGAGGAAGGAAAAATTAAGTTATTACACGTCAAATCATTAGATCCAGATTATCTTTCTGAACAGGAATTATTTGATCATATTATTGATATTGTAAGTTGTGGACTATTGTACTTTTGTGAAACAGGTACTTATGAACAAATTGATTGGAGAGATTACTTAGAAGATATGGGACAAAATCTCTATGTAATAGGGCCAGATGAAGGAGCAAATTACGATGAGTGCCAAGTTGGAATGATTTTAGATTTTAGTTGGGGTGGATATGTGACTTCAGTAGAAGGTTCTTATGATGGCCAGTCTGATGATGGACCTCGTACAATGAGTCACTATATATTTAACAGCCCACTAGGATCAAATAGATTTACAGAATAGGGCATTTAAGTTACATTGAAAATTTTGGAATAAGTGACTGCTGGAAAATTGACCATTCTTTTCAGGATCAGATTAAAAATGTTGCCTCCAGATTTATGTCTATTAAATCTATACATG
>Ga0209187_1000102_pt1 | contig 190270 bp, 182 predicted proteins | sample BantaG_FD_187430 | JGI IMG/M metagenome (GOLD analysis project Ga0209187, IMG submission 187430) | Marine algal microbial communities from Bantry Bay, Ireland - BantryBay_4 metaG (SPAdes) (version 2) | ecosystem: Host-associated > Algae > Red algae > Unclassified | place: Bantry Bay, Ireland...
CACGCCCACCGCAACTGCAACACCCATACCCACCGCCACGCCCACCGCAACTGCAACACCAACACCCATACCCACCGCCACGCCCACCGCAACTGCAACACCAACACCCATCCCCACCGCAACCCTGATACCCACCGCAACCCCAACCAGCACCCCCACCGCAACCCCGATCCCCACCGCAACCCTGCCACCCACCGCAACTGCGACAGCGATCCCAACGAGTACTCCCACCGCAACCCCGGTCCCAACAAGCACCCCCACCGCAACGGCAACGGTCACTCCCACCACCGCCATCCCAACATCAACCCCGACCGTGGTCCCCTCCGCGACACCAACCAGCACCGTTACCCCGACGCCAACACCAACGGTCACGTTGGTGCCAACGGCCTCTCCTCCCCCAACGGCCGCGCCACCGCCAACACCTCCTCCGACGGCGACACCTGCCCCCACGGCGAGCGCAACCCCAACGTCGATTCCGATCGTGATACCGACGCCATTTCCCACGGCGACTCCCGACCCATCTCCCACTCCGGTCCCGGTCGCAACGGTGGTGCCGGAACCGACTGCGGCACCCACGCCCACCCGCAAGCCCACCTCAACGCCAACCCCAGCACCGCCGCAGGAGATGGCGTTTGCAGACCGCGGCGCCCCACCGATACTCGTGGTCCGAACCTCGGGTCGCCACGAGATTGACGTGGTTGGAATTCCACTCGAGGTTCTTGGTGTCACACCGGCAACCAACGGTTCGGCGTCCATCGTCGATGGCCAACTCATCGTGGACATTCCCGACGGCGGCACCGAGACCTTTACCTTGACCGTCGGCGTGGATCAATTCGGTGCCCGCGTCACCGAGACGGTCATCGTCAGTCCCATCCACCTGGTCGCCAGCCCCGAGCTGGCCGAGTCCGCCGCTTCCATCGCTCCCGAAGGATCTTCGCTCGCCGACGGTGATGTCTCGGACTCTTCGACCGAGGACGCGGGCCGGAGGGCCATGACCCGGGTGGACACGCTCACACCAAACCTCGCAACACCGCCGGCCTTACTGGCGCTCCAGGACCTCAAGCTCCCCGTCTTTGAACTCTCGGCCGGCGCACTTCTGAGTCTCCTGGCGGCCCTTGTTGCGCGTCGGCACCTTTCCCGGAGCACCTACCTGGCCGTCGACAGGACCGACCGCGCGTCAATGGCAGCTGCAAGACTCGACGGCGGACAGTTCAACCTGCGGCACAACGCCCGCGGGATCTGGACCAGCGGTCGCACTCGGAACACGACCATCGAAGTGGAAACGCCCAATGGCAAAGCCTGGGTTGAGCGAGAGAATCTGGTCCGAGAGTTGGACTGAGCTGAGTGCTCACCATTGGGTGAGACGCTGGGGCCATTCGGCCCAGACACATCGCTCGGACTCACGACACAGCACTTTTGAGCCGATGGACCCCGGGTGGGGACGCCATCGTTTTCAATCCAAAGCCCGGCTCCGCTGGCTGTACGCGCACCGGTCATTGTCGCCTTCGGAGCGGCACGACTGGTGCTGGTCGCCATCTGTTTCGTCGCCCTGTTCAGTCGAACCGAAAGCGGCAGCTGGTCCACCCTCGCTGCAACGGCGCTCTGCGTTCTGGGATTGCTTCTCGGAGTCGGAGCTCTCGCCTCCTATCGCAAACGCGAAGACACACCCGACATCGGGTCATCGAAGAGCGCATCCGCCGCCGCCGCCGTTCCAAATTGGATGTACATCCTGATCGACGCAGGACTGGCGCTGGCCATCATCTTCCTGGTCGAAGCTTCAGCGGCGCCCCTGGCGTGGGTCGCCCTCGTCATCCCGGTCGCCGAAGCAGCGCTGGCTTGGGGGGTCGTAGCAGCTGGAACCGTCTGGTTCGGGCTGAGCCTCGTGCACATGGCCTATGTGGTACTGGCCACCGAAGGTTCCACCTCGGTCACTCTTGCGATCCAGCAACTCCTCGCAGTGCTGCTGGTCGCTCTTCCCTCTGCGCTCCTGATGACCTCGGTCCGATCGCTGCTGCAGCAGGTCACCGAGGACCACGCCCGCAGCCTGGTTGACGCCAGCCGGCTTCAAACAGTCGCCATCTCAGCGGAGAAAATGATGGCCAGTGACTCGGCCAACGAAGTTCTCAGATGCGGAGTCCAGACCGCAATTGACGTGGGATTCGACACGGCGGACATTGTCATAACAGAAGGCGACCGACACCGCGTTCTCGTCCACCATGGCATGGCTCGAAACCGGACAATGCCGCCCGAACTTCTCTTCGACGCAGCCACGTCCACGTCGGGCACCGTGGTTCTGACCCCCGACTCCGATGCCAATCGCCAGGCCCTCCACCTCGCGGAATTCCAATGGGGGGCTGGCGTTCACCTCAAGTCCTTCGGACTACCGGGTCAGGCTGTGCTCCGAGCGTGGTCAGATTCACCGATCGATCCGGGATCGGAAGGCGAGCTGCGTCGCGTGCTCGCACTCCTTGCAGCCCAGGTCGGCACCATTCACTCCAGTGCCGTCGCCAACCAGTGGGCGAAGGACGAAACCGAGCGCCTCGCCGTGGCCGCCGCCACTGACCCCCTGACCCAGTTGGCCAACCACGGTCAGGTTCTGCGCGAGGTGACCTCGATGCTGGCCCATGGTCACGAAACAACCATCTTCTTCCTCGACCTCGACCGCTTCAAGCCCATCAATGACACCTACGGACACGAAGCCGGCGACCAGGCGTTGGTGATCATCGCCCGTCGGCTGGTGGAACGACTTCAGCTGGCGGTCGGCGACGCAGGCCTCGTTGGCCGCATGGGCGGCGACGAGTTTGTAGCCGTCGTGGCCGCCCAGGCGCTGACTGAGGCAACGACGGCGTCGCTCAGTGAGGAAATCGCGGAAGTGGTTCAGGAGCCAATTGCCATTGGACCGACCACGACAGTGAGCGTTGGAGTAAGCGTGGGAGTCAGCAGCGGCGGTCCCGAACTCAGCTCAACGGAGTTGTTGCGCCGAGCCGACAGCGCGATGTATTCAGCCAAACGCTCCGACGATCACTGGCGACTCTGGAGTCCCGAAGTTGACATCACTGCGGCCCACGCACAGGCGGGCGGCCGATGACGGTCCACGCAGCCCGCCCCAAGGTCTCGCGGTCGCGAAGCCCGCTGATTCTCAGCGCCGTCGTTGGTCTGGCGTTTCTGCTGTTGATTTCGGCCATATTCACGGTGTCCTTCAAGGCCCGGGAACTGGCTCGCAACGCCGAGAACTCCCACCAGATCACCGAAGTCCTCCGGCTTGCGGCAGCCGTGCGGAGCGATCTGAGTCTTGGATCGAACCTTGAAACAATCGCGGCCGCAGGCCTTGATGTATCGAACCTTCAAGAAGACATTCGCGCCGGGACGATCCTCAACCTGGCCACATTGCAGGAGGCGGTTGACGATCTGAACCTGGAATCGAGTTCGGGCGCAGTGCGCTCGGCCAACCAGTTCACCGAATCCGCAGCGCTTGAAATGGAAGGATCAGAGGCCCAGTACCCGGAGCGCTACCAGGAGCTTGTCAGTGCTTTGAAGACTGAACGAACTCGGGTACAGGCGGAAATGGCGAGTCAGAACACCACCATGAACCGGGTCGGTTCCACGACCGCCTATGGCATCGCATTCCTGCTGCCCGCACTGGCGCTGTACCTGTTCGAGGCCCTCCGCCGCTTCAGCCTGCGCGCCGATCTCAATGAGCGCCTGGCGCTTGAATCTGCCGATCGTCAGCAGGCACTCGCATCCCAGAGTGCCCACGTCAGCGACCTGGTCTCGCGCAGCCTTGTTGATCTGCAGAGAGTTACCACGTCAGCCGATGGCTCTGCTGCACTCGCTCGAGCCTCGCTGGAGGTGCGGCGTCTCCGAAACTCCGCGCTGGCATCTGGCGCCACCGTGGCCACGGTACTCCGGTCGATTCACGCCCGCGAGCTGATTGATCGAGCGATCGCCGAGAGCAGCGTGACCGATATAGGCGTGCAATTGGCATTGACTGAAGAGGCGGTGATAGCCGACGAGGAGAACCTGAGATTCGTCCTGGTGGAGCTCCTCCACAACGCCGCCCACGACGCCGGTTCAGAAGTGCAGGTCACCGGATACCAGCTCGACGGTCAGGTCGTATTGTCAATCCTCGACAACGGCCCGGGACTGCGCCCCGAGGTTGAACGAGCGATCTTCACCGATGACCGGTTCGTCATCCGTCGGGAGACCGCTCGAGGTACCCATGGCAGCGGGCTGCGAGCCGCCCGCTCTCTGCTTGAAGCCATGGGCGCGTCGCTGGACTACGAACGGGAGTCAGGCATGACCCAATTCACCGTGTCACTCCCCCTTGCCATGGCCACCGTGCCGGCCGTCGAAAACATTCCGCTCCCGATCGCCACCTGAAGCCGCATGGCTTTGCGTACCGCCAATCGCCATCCGGCTACGGCTCCATCGACCGGCTGGTGATCCCGTCGCCCCACTCCTCAAGAATGCGAACTCCCATGGGGGTCGAAGGTGCCCGCTCCACAAAGGGCCACAACTCTTCGGCGATCGCCCGCCAGTTGGCCGTGGCGTTCAGCTCCCCAAAGACCGCCAGCAGTCCCAGGTTGATTCGCTGCACGACGACATAACGCGGTGGGACATTTGTGTGCTTTGAAATGAGATCGTTCTCGCCGCCGTTCGCAAAAATCTGGCGGACGGTCTTCGACGCATACTCCGGGGTCGTCGTGTAGGGACCATCGCGGGAGACGAACTCGTAGAAGTGGGCAAAGTACTCGCCAACCTGTTGGTCGGTAACCGGCGCGCCCGGCATCAACAGGTCCTGTGATTCGGCCAGTCTTCGAAACTGGGCGATGTCTTTGTCGATGACCATGGCCTGGATCAGTTCCATGAAGCCAACGATGTCAGCTGCGCAGTAATGCTTGACCAGGCCGAAGTCCAGAAACGTCACCTGACCACCGGGTCGAAAGATGTAGTTGCCAGGGTGAGGGTCGCCGTTGAACGCCCGGAGCTTGTACATCGACCCAAAGGTGAACCGGTACAAGGTCTCCGCGGCCAGGTCTCGCTCAGCCTGGGTCCATGTGAGTAACTCCTCGAAGCGATGACCTTCAGCGAGCTCGGTGGTGAGCACCCGGCCGGTGCTGAACTCAGGCAGGACAGCGGGCACATGAATGAACGGATGCCCGTCGTAGTAGTCCGAGAACAGTGTCTGATTCCTGGCCTCAAGCTTGTAGTCAACTTCTTCCACCAACCGGGTCTTGAGCTCTTCAACCAACGGCTTGGGGTCAAGCGAGGGAAACGTCACCTTCATCAAACGAAAGAGAACGTCGGCGTTCTCCATGTCGTTGCGGATGGCTTCAGCGACCCCCGGATACTGCACCTTGACCGCAACCGCCCGGCCGTCCTGAGTCAAAGCTCGGTGGACCTGACCGATGGACGCCGCGGCAATCGGCTCCAGATCAAACTCGGCGAAGACCGAGTGCGGCGGGGCCCCCAACTCTTCGGCAACGGTGGCCATCAGCAGTTCGTTGCTCATCGGCGGCGCGTCCTGTTGCAGGGACGAGAGCGCTTTGCGTACCGGCTCGGGCAATCCCTGATCCAGGTAGCTGGCCATCTGGCCCAGCTTCATGAATGCGCCCTTCATGTTGCCAAGCGACGTCACCACCTGTTCCGCGGACTGCAGCTCGAACTCGCGGTCCAACTCCTCTTTGCGTTCCGCGCTGGCAAAGATGCGCTTCGCCTTGTTGACTCCCCACCCGGCCCCAACCTGGCCGCTCAGCCGGGCCAGTTGCGCATTCCGGCTGGCCCGTGAGACCCGGTCAACAGGGGCATCGCTGAACTTGTCTGAACCGGTCATCGCAAACACCGCACTTTCGTGGTCACAGCATTTCCCGAAGCTCACGCTTCAGGTCTTTGATCTCATCTCGCAGGCGGGCCGCGTACTCAAACTTGAGTTCCGCCGAGGCATCGTTCATCTCATCTTCCAATGTGCGGATCAGGCGCTCCAGCTGGTCGGCGGGCATCTCGCTGAAGTCCACCGCCGTCTGGGCATCCCGCTTACGGCTGCGCTTACCATCGCCGGGCGTGGGGGCGGTGGGCCTTTCGGCCGGCCGAAGGAACGCAAGAATGTCGGTGACGGCTTTGCGAATCGTCTGCGGGTTGATGTCGTGCTTCTTGTTGTAGGCCTGCTGCAGTTCTCGGCGCCGTTTGGTTTCGCCGATGGCCTTCTGCATGGACTTGGTCACCTGATCGGCATACATCACGACCTGACCATCGACGTTACGAGCCGCACGGCCAATGGTCTGAATCAACGACGTTTCGCTGCGAAGGAAACCCTCCTTGTCCGCATCCAGAATCGCCACCAGTGAGACCTCGGGAAGGTCCAAGCCCTCTCGCAGCAGGTTGATGCCAACCAGAACGTCAAACTCGCCCAGGCGCAGGTCCCGCAGGATCTCAATGCGTTGAATCGTGTCGACCTCGCTGTGCAGGTACCGAACCCGAACGCCCATCTCCAGCAGATAGTCGGTGAGGTCTTCGCTCATCTTTTTGGTCAGGGTGGTGACCAGCACCCGCTGATCCTTCTCCACCCGACCGTTGATCTCGGCCACCAGATCGTCGATCTGGCCTTTGGTAGGTCGGACGATCACTTCGGGATCAATCAGGCCGGTGGGTCGCACAATCTGCTCCACCACCTGGTCTGATACCGCCAATTCAAAATCTCCAGGGGTGGCGGACAGAAAGATCGTCTGGCCGATACGGCCCATAATCTCGTCAAAGTTGAGCGGCCGATTGTCGGCCGCTGACGGCAGTCGAAAACCGTGCTCAATCAGGACTTCCTTGCGCTTGCGATCACCCTCATACTGACCATGGAGCTGGGGCACCGCCACATGCGACTCGTCCATGATGGTTATGAAATCATCCGGGAAGTAGTCCAGCAGCGTGGACGGAGCCTCCCCCGCGCTGCGACCGTCGATGGGCGCGCTGTAGTTTTCGATGCCATTGCAGAAACCCAGCTCCTGCATCATTTCCAGGTCGTACTCGGTGCGCATCCGGAGGCGTTGGGCTTCCAGTAACTTGCCGTCCTTCTCAAAGCTCGCCAGTTGTTTCTGCAGCTCTTCTTCGATGCGCCGAATCGCTCCCAGCATCCGCTCCTCACCGGTCACGTAGTGCGTGGCAGCAAAGACATCCAGCTGATCCAACTCGGCCAGGCGCTCCCCGGTCAAGGAGTCGACCCGGAGAATCCTCTCAATCTCGTCGCCAAACATCTCGATGCGTACCGCAAACTCCTCGTAGGCAGGATGAAGCTCAATCACGTCTCCTTTGACCCGGAAGTTGCCTCGCACCAGATTCATGTCGTTGCGGTCGTACTGCATGTCGATGAGGCGCCGAAGGATCACCCGCTGGTCGATCTCTTCGCCTTTGCGCAGCACCAACAGATTCTTCTTGTATTCGTCGGGCGCCCCCAGGCCATAGATGCACGAGACCGAGGCAACAATGATCACATCGCGACGCGTCAGCAGCGCCGACGTGCTGGCGTGGCGGAGCCGATCGATCTCATCGTTGACCGACGAATCCTTCTCGATGTAGGTGTCCGAGGACGGCATATATGCCTCGGGTTGGTAGTAGTCGTAGTAGGAGACGAAATACTCAACCCGGTTGTTGGGAAAGAACTCTCGCAGCTCGTTGGCCAACTGGGCCGCCAACGATTTGTTGGGGGCCAGAACCAGTGCTGGCCGCTGCGCATTGGCGATGGTCCACGCCATGGTTGCACTCTTGCCGGAGCCGGTGATTCCCAGAAGCGTCTGAAAGTCATCGCCGCGGGCCAGACCTTCGGTGAGCGCTGCGATTGCGGTGGGTTGATCGCCGGCGGGTTCAAACTCGGTGATCATCTCAAAGGGGATGTCGCGGGGTTCGCCCACGACCCACGGTTCAACGGCTGCCATGGTCCCAGACTACGAGTAGCTCCCACGCTACGCGCGGCCGAATCAGTTGGCCAGGGCCACCGAGTCCGAGCTCACCAGGAGTTGCGTTACCTGGCCGTGCGCGACGTCGCCGTAGCACTCCAGACCCGTGAAGATCGAGAACTGTGGGGTCATCAGCGTGGGTTCAGCCGCCGGACTGAACGTGTGGGTAAAGGTGAACTCGCCCACCACTCCGGGCGGTGGGCCACCATCGGGTGAGCTTTGGAGGCAGCCGTCAAACACACACGCGTCAGCATCGCGGGTGCCGTCGCCCCACACCATCGCCGTGCCGCAGGCGCCGGCGGTCCAACCATCCCGGTCCGTCACAAGAAGCGTGATTTCGACAGTCAATCCCACAACGGAGCCTCGAACAAACTCGACCTGTACCGGATGGTTCTCAACGACAACTGGCGCCTCATCAACCGGCGCCTCGGACCCTGATGCAACCACAACGTCGGCATCGGTGGGTGCATCGGCCGCGCCGGCGGTGGTCTCCGAGTCCGCGGAGCCGCCGTCACTGGCGTCTTCAATCGGAGCCTGACCGTTGTCCGCGGAACTTTCTGACTCCGCGGAACTTTCTGACTCCACGGAACTCTCTGGCTCCACGGAACTCTCTGATTGAGCGGGGTTCTCTGATCCCACGGAACTCTCTGATTCTGCGGGATTCTCTGATGGCGTCCCGAGGTCTGACTCGGCACCGTCTTCAGCAGCACCGTCTTCAGCAGCACCATCCTCAGCAGGACCGTCTTCAGCAGGAGCAATTTCAGCAGGACCATCTTCGTCGTCCTCGACCGGTGCGGTCTCGGCGGCGTTGTTGTCTGGTTCGGTCCTGGTGTCGTTGGCGTTGGTGTCTCCAATTACGCCGACGGCGCCAGTTGCGTCCTCCAACGCCGTATCAGCAGCCGAGGTTGCATCGGCGGCGGACGTCGGGGGCACGGGTGCATCCGCATGACCCGGAGCGGCACCTTCAGGTCCGCCATCGCTCTCGGTTGACGCAAACGAAGCGGCGCCTTGATCGGCATTCGCCTCGTTGGTAGCCGTCGATGACGCTGTCTGGTCGACAGGAGCCGCGGGGGCCGGTGACCCGACGTCGTTGGTCGGGTCAGCCGGGGTGTTGTCGTTGGCGGTTGATGCCACCCCCGCATTGCTGTCTTCCGACGTGGTGACCGGCACGGTGGTTACCGGCACTGCAGGAGACAATTGGGCGGTCGGCTCTTCGGCGTCGCCATCGCGCAGTGCGGCTTCGGCGGCCTCGCTGGTCTGGTCCGGTGCTGACAGGACTGGCTCGTCATCAACCCGTGGGGTGGCAGAACCATCGCCCGGTTCGGGATCGGCGGCCGCTGGCCGGCGGCGGTCGACGGTGGCTTCAGAGGACTCGGACGCTTCGGGGGCCGCTGTTGCTGGTGGCTCGATGGTCACGTCACTCTCGGGTTCCTGCTCGGTGACCTCAGGAATGTCTTCGGCTGCGATACTCAGACCGGGGTCAAGCGCAATCTCCACCGATATGAAGTTGGGACTGGCATCGGACTCATCCGCATTGTCCGATGGTCCAAGGAGTGAAACGTCGCCTTCGCGCACTTCGGGGGCGGTGGCCACTTCAATCGTGGTGGGGTCCTCCCCGGGACCGGAGGCATTCACCAGCGGGTTGACCAACAAGAAGCTGGCACCGGCAATCAGCAGCACGGGTCCACCAACCGCTGAGCGCCGACGCCAGACTTTGGCCTTGACCGACCGGCGCACAGTTGACAGGTGCGCAGCATCAAAGTCCCCATGCGCGTCAGAGGCGCTTCGGTCGACGTTGGGGTCGCTCATGACAGCGACGTCCGCAGGTTGGTCAACGCCCGGGAGGCATGGGTCTTAACCGACCCCACCGAACAGTCGAGGATTTCCGCCACGTCGGCTTCGGGGTAACCGGCCAGGTATCGCAGAACAACAACCTCGCGTTGACGGCGCGACAGCCGAGACAAGGCATCGGCCAGCGCCAGACGCTCGAGGACCGGTTCGCCCCGGCCCGCCCGGTCGAGCACTTCGGCGTCGAGGTCCTGGTGGCGGCGACGACGCCAAACATCAATGGCTCGATTGGCGCTGACTCGTGAGACCCACCGTTCGGCATCGCCCTTCAGACGCCACCACCGGGCGTAGGCCTTGGAAAGGGTTTCCTGGGCAACGTCCTCGGATTCGGATCGGTCACCCAGAATGCGATAGGCGACTCGATACGCGATGCGGTACAGGTCGTCGAAGCTGTCGTCGAAGCTGTTGGTATCGAAGGTGATGCTGGCCACAGGTGTTGTTCGATCTCGGTCTTTGCAATTTCATTCGTAGAGAAGCGTCTTTGGTAGAGAAGCGTCTTTGGGAGAAGCGTCTCCAGGAGAGAAGCACGGCCTCTCGGAGAGAAATCGAGGTCTCGATCAGTGTAAACCGATCGGAGGGATGAAGAAGGGCGGCGCCGTGCGTGTGCGCAGAGGTTACGGAGGGGAGGTAACACCTGTTGTCGAGCGGCGCCGCCCGTTATGTGTTCCACGGCGCAGCAGCCCAATTCGTTGACACGCAGGTCAGAAAAATCTCGGATTTCTTCGGATCTGCCAAGAACCCGGGCGACCGGCCGACCGATCAGTCCAGTGTTTCGGCCGACTTGGCGGCGTCAGCTTCCTCGGCCCGGCTCCGGATGGTCACCAGATCGGTGCCGGGGGCGGGTCGGTCCAACGTGAGAATCCAGTCCCAGCATCGGTCCACTTCGGTGGCGAGCGCCGCAAGGTCGGCACTGTTGTCCAGCAAAAAGTCAGCTTTCGCGGCTCGGTCTTCGCGTGATGCCTGCTTGCTCACCCGGTTGCGAGCATCTTCTTCGGTGAAGCCGCGAAATGTCATCAACCGCTCGACGGCCGTCTCCACCGGGGTGTCGACAACGATCACCGGCAATCCCTTGTAGTTCGACTCAATCAGCAACGGAATGTCCAGTAGGACCGTCTGGTCCGTCGGAATGAACGTGCGGCGTTGTCGAGTCATCTCCTCGTTCACCGCCGGATGAACAATGTCGTTCAAGGCCTTGAGCTCATCCTCGTCGGCGAAAACTATCGTCGCCACTGCGGCCCGATCGAGACTCCCATCCGGGTTGATGATGTGGTCGCCAAAGCGCTTGGCCATGGCAGCCAGAACCGGCGAGCCCGGCGCTTGCACCTGCCGAACAACAAGGTCGGCATCGACAAGTTCGGCACCGCGAGCGACCAACATCTCCGCAACCGTTGACTTGCCCGAACCAATGCCGCCAGTAAGACCGATTTCCAACATCTCGCCAGCGTAAACCGTGCGACTAGTCCAAAGTAACGATGCCGAGGCGGACGGAGCGGAGTACGGCCTGGGTCCGGTCGCGGGCGTCGAGCTTCTGGTAGATCGATGCCAGGTGGTTCTTCACCGTCTTCTGGGAGATGTACAGCTTGCCCGCTACTTCAGGGGTTGAGCATCCGTCGGCAATCAACTGCAGCACTTCGGACTCGCGCTTGGTCACCCGGTGAGCGTTGGTTTGGGTCGGCCGTCCCATCGCATCGGTTTGGGCAACCGAAGACCCGCCGGAGTCAATCCCGGCCGCAGAACGACGCACCTGAGCCAACAGATGCGGCTTGAGTTGTGGGGCAATGACTGTTTCGCCAGCGGCGGCCAATCGACTGGCGGTGATCAACTCTTCAATCGAGCAATCCTTGACCAGAAAGCCCGACGCGCCTGCGCGAATCGCCCGGGACAGCAGGTCGTCATCGTGGTGCATGGTCAACATGACCACTCGGGTCTTGGGGCTCTGCACCAGAATCTCTTCGCATGCGGCGATGCCGTCAAGGTTTGGCATGGTGACATCCATCAGCACCAGGTGCGGCCGGTACTGCGCAGCGAGGGTCACGGCCTCTCGACCATCGCCCGCCTCGCCCACCACAGTAAAACCATGCTCGGTGAACGTCTTTCGCAGGCTCTCGCGAACCATGCGATGGTCATCGGCCAAAAGAAGGGTGACAGGCATGCATCATGTATCGGCCCGACCCGCCAATACTTGAGCTTCGGGCCCCCAAAACGGGCAATGCCCGCCGCGTGTGCGACGGGCATTGACAGCAAAAACCAGCGGGAAATTACTCGGCTGGATCGGCCTCTTCCGGAGCTTCATCTGGAGCAGCTTCCGGAGCCTCGGCTTCCGCGGCCTCGGCTTCCGGCGCCTCAGCTTCCGGCGCCGAATCTGGAGCAGCTACTTCCGCAATCGGGTGAAGGATGCCATCGCTGTCCTCGTCCGACGGGGCTTCTGATGTGTAGGCGGGTGGCTGTTCAGCCTGTGCGGCCTCGTACTGGGCAAACTCTTCGGCCCAGGCAGCCTGGGCTTCGGTCGAAACCTCTTCACCGGCGCCACCGATGTACTTGCCCTCAGCGTCGTAGGCGTGCTCGCCAAAGTGCTCCTGGTACTGCGCGGCCACGGTGCCACCTTCGGCAGCCTGCTTGATCGACAAGCTGATCCGGCGGCGCTGCAGGTCAAGATCGATGATCTTGACCCAGAGTTCTTCTCCGGGGCTGACCACTTGCTCGGGCAGTTCGACGTGGTGCGCCGACATCTCCGAAATGTGGACAAGACCCTCAATGCTCTCGCCGACCTGGATGAACGAACCGAAGGGAACAAGCTTGGTGACTCGGCCGTAGACGAGTTCGCCGACCTTGTGGGCAGATGCAAACTCCTGCCACGGGTCCTGCTGGGTTGCCTTGAGCGAGAGGCTGATGCGCTCCCGGTCCAGGTCGACCTCGAGTACCTGAACGTCGACTTCGTCACCCACCTGCACGACCGAACTTGGATGGTCGACGTGCTTCCAGGACAGCTCGGAAACGTGGATGAGTCCGTCCATGCCACCAAGATCCACGAAGGCACCGAAGTTGACCACCGAAGACACAACACCTTTGCGGCGCTCGCCGGGCTTGAGGTTGTCGAGGAATTCTTCGCGCTGTTCCTTCTGGGTCTCTTCGAGCCATGCCCGGCGGGAAAGCACCACGTTGTTGCGGTTCTTGTCCAGCTCGATGATTTTGGCTTCCAGGTGCTGGCCAACGTAGGGCTGAAGATCGCGAACTCGGCGCAGTTCCACCAGCGATGCGGGCAGGAAGCCCCGCAGGCCAATGTCGACGATGAGACCACCTTTGACGACTTCGATGACCTGACCGGCCACCATGCCGTCTTCTTCTTTGAGCTTTTCGATGTTGCCCCAGGCTTTTTCGTACTGCGCCCGCTTCTTGGAAAGGATCAGGCGACCCTCTTTGTCCTCTTTGGTGAGGACCAGAGCCTCAACCGCTTCGCCCATCGTGACCACTTCGCCGGGGTCAAGGTCATTGCGGATGGAAAGTTCGCGGGCGGGAATGACGCCTTCGGACTTGTAGCCGATGTCCAGCAGGACTTCGTCGGCATCGACCTTCACCACGGTTCCGGTGACCATTTGCCCGTCTTCGATCGACACGAGGCTGGCTGTGTAGAGGGCTTCGAGCTCCTCATCGCTGACTTCATCAGCAACAATCTGGCGCGGTGTGTACTCGCCGGTCGCCTCGTTGAACTCGCCAACGATGGTCTCGCCTGCTGCGGACTCGGTTGCTGGCGGTTCCGCAACCGCGGTTGCGGTTTGTGCGGGAGCCGGGGCCTCTGTGGGAGCCGCTGGTGCTGGGACCTCTGCAGGTGCAGCAGCCGCAGGTACTTCGGGGGTGGGTGTGGTCGTATCGGACACGGATGACTTCTAACTCAACTGGGGAACAGGACAGGTTTGGGAATGTGTTGCCGAATGGCAAAACGGCGAGAGATCTCTCGCACGCTCAAACACACCGCCAGCGTAACCAGATGACACCGAAAAAGGCCCGTAAGGGCATGAAACCGACCAGCGCCTACCCTTTGGCGTCTGCCCAGTTGGGTCCAAACGCAAGGTCGACTTCCAACGGCACTCGAAGGTCAAAGGCGTCGCCCATCAGGTCGACGACCATCTGAGCCACTTCGTCCTTCTCTTCGGCGGGTACCTCGAGCATGACCTCGTCGTGAACCTGCAAGGTCAACCGGGATGCCAGCTTCCGGGTTTGCAGGGCCTCATCGATACGCACCAGTGCCACTTTGAAGATGTCCGCAGCGAGCCCCTGAATGCCAGCGTTCATGGCCTGGCGCTCCCCGGCCTGTCGAATGCGAAAGTTCGGTGAGCTGAGCTCGGGAATCTTGCGCCGGCGACCGAAGAGCGTTTCGGTGTAGCCGCGCTCCCGCGCCTCGCTGACCGTGTCTTCCATGTACTGCTTCACAGCCGGGAAAGCTTCGAAATAGGCATCCAGAATTTCCTGCGCCTCCGACGTGGGGATCGACAGGCGTTGGCCAAGTCCGTAGGCCTCCATGCCGTAGGCCAGCCCGTACGAGACCATCTTGGCTTTGGACCGCTGCTCGATCCTGACGTTGTCCGGGTCGATAGCGAAAATTCGAGCCGCCGTGGCGGTATGGATGTCATCACCGGCTTCGAACGCGCCAATCAGACCAGGGTCTTGCGCCAGGTGAGCAATGCAGCGCAACTCAATCTGGTTGTAGTCGGCCACCAGGAGCTCAAACCCGTCGGCGGCCACGAAGGCCCGGCGGAACGTTCGGCCCATCTCAGTCCGCACGGGAATATTGTGCAGATTCGGTTTGTCCGAGCTCAGACGACCGGTTCGAGCCACCGTCTGGTTGAAGGTCGCCCGAATGCGGTCACCGTCGCCAATCTCGTTGACCAGTCCCTCGCCGTAGGTTGACCGCAGCTTCTCCACCTCGCGGTACGACAGCAAATGTTCGACAACGGGATGCTGGTCCCGAAGCTTCTCCAGCGTCGCCGCATCAGTTGAGTAGCCGGTCTTGGTCTTCTTGCCCGGCGTCAGCCCGAGCTTCTCAAACAGGATCTCGCGGAGTTGAGGCGTTGAGTTGACGTTGAACTCTTCGCCAGCTTCTTCCTGGACCAACTGCTTGAGCCGGTTGGCCTCTGACCCCAGATGGTCACGCAGACGCTCCAGTTCTGCCCGGTCCACACCAACGCCAACATGCTCCATGCGCGCCAGCGCAGCGATGAGCGGCACTTCGATCGTCGTGTTGAGGTTGTCGAGGCCCTGAGTTTCCAGCGCTTCGGTCAACGGCCCAACCAGAAACGCGACGGCAATCGCCTGGCGGCCCGTGATCTTGCCCACCGAGTCCGCTTCGTCGGCGTCGGGGTCGCCCAGCGCCAACTGACCGGCCGGTGGCGCGTCGGACTCCGGGAGCTCCATATTGGCGTAGCGCAGCAACAGGTCTTCGAGCGCATAGCCCGAGTCGGCCGGATCCAGCAGGTAGCCGGCAATTGATGTGTCGAGGGCCAACGAGCCGACCGTGAATCCCTCCCCCAACAGTCCTCGCATGGCCGCTTTGGAATCGTGCATGGCGACCGGTGCGGTGCCGTGAGCCATCAGTTCGGTCAGCGCAGCGTGCAACTTCTTGTCGCCAAAGAGCTCCTGCGGCAGGTAGATCACGCCACCGTTTTCGGCGTCGGTGACGACCGCAAGACCCGTGACCGCCGACGTGCCCGGTTCGTCGGCCCACGCAACCGCCATCGCCACGGTGGCTTCTCCGGATGCCAGCGCCGTGACCTGCACCGCGGCCAGTCCGGGATCATCAAGCTCGGTCACTTCGGCTTCGATGACTTCGGCTCCTCCAATCGATGGCCCCATGTCGATGCCAACGTCGATGGACGACAGCGCGTCGGCCAGCCGGTCATAGAGCGTGCGGAACTCCAGAAAGTCGAACAGCTCCCGAACTTCGTTGGGGTCGAACCCACCCATGCGAAGTTCGTCGACCGACACCTCCAACGGCACGTCTCGAATCAGGACCATGACCTCTTCGTTGAGCCGAACGTTCTCTTCGTTGGCCGCCAAGTTCTCGGTCAGCTTCGGCGTGTGGTCATCCATGTTCTCGTAGATGCCAGAGATGCCGCCGTACTTGTTGATGAGCTTTGCGGCAGTCTTCTCGCCGACTCCGGGGACCCCGGGCAGGTTGTCTGACTTGTCGCCGCGCAGGGCCGCGTAGGGCACGTACAGATTTGGGTGCACCCCGGTACGTTCTTCGATTCCGGCTTCGTCGTAGAACGCATAGTCCGAGACGCCACGTTTGTTGTAGAGCACCTTCACCCACGGGTCTTCGACGAGTTGGTAGGAGTCACGATCGCCGGTGACAACGATCACGTTGCACTCGCGATCTCGACCTTCGGTGGCCAGGGTGGCAATCACGTCATCTGCTTCGAATCCGGACCGTTCCACAATCGGAATGTTGAGAGCCTCCACGACCTGGCGGACCAGTCCCAGTTGCTGCAGGAGGATGTCGGGCGCCTTTTCCCGGCCGTCCTTGTACGTGCTGACCCGTTCATGGCGGAACGTCGGCTCCGGAAGGTCGAAGGCCACCGCAATATGGTCAGGGGTGTGATCACGAAACAGGTTGATCAACATCGCCGTGAACCCATAGACGGCATTGGTCACCTGACCACTGGCGGTTGCCATGTCGGCCGGCAACGCAAAGAACGCCCGATACGTCAGCGAGTGCCCATCAATGAGCATCAGCGTTGGGGCGGGCCTGGCCTTCTTCTTTGTCTTACTCATGAATTACTCAGACTTGTTGGATGGCTGCGTGCAACGCTTCGGCTGAGCGGAGCGAGGACGAACGATAGTCACGCTGCGTGCAACGTTTCGGCTGAGCGGAGCGAGGACGAACAATAGTCACGCTGCGTGCAACGTTTCGGCTGAGCGGAGCGAGGACGAACAATAGTCACGCTGCGTGCAACGTTTCGGCTGAGCGGAGCGAGGACGAACAATAGTCACGCTGCGTGCAACGTTTCGGCTGAGCGGAGCGAGGACGAACAATAGTCACGCTGCGTGCAACGTTTCGGCTGAGCGGAGCGAGGACGAACAATAGTCACGGGTGCAGCGTCTTGTTGATTACTCGTTGGGCGGCGTCCTTCATCGGGATCCGATGGGACATCGCGGATTTTTGGATGAAGGAGAATGCGTCGGCTTCTTTCATGGCGTAGCTGTCCATCAGAAGACCTTTGGCTCGGTCCACGACCTTGCGGACCGCCAGCTGTTCGCGCAGATCTTCCAGCTCGCGGGTCAGTTCCCGAGCCTCGGCAAAGCGGGTGTGGGCCAGTGCAATGGCCGGTGACAGGCTGGCCTGTTCGTACGGCTTGACCAGGTAACTCATCACGCCGTACTCGCTGGCCCGCTGCACCAGATCCTGCTTGCTGAATGCGGTCAGGATCAGAACCGCACAGATCAGTTCTTCGTGCACGGTCCGTGCGACTTCCAAGCCCGACAATCCCGGTGGCATGTTGATGTCGAGGATCGCCAGGTCCGGGGTCAGGGTGCGAACGGCGGTGATGGCATCCTCGCCATTGCCTACGTCGGCAACGACGATGTGACCCATGGCCTCAAGCGTCTCTTTGAGGTTGAGCCGGATGATCGATTCGTCTTCGGCGATGACGATCCTGAGCGGGGTTGGTGCGGCACGTGGCCCCGTCGCTTCGGCGTCGCTCATGGCAGTTGGTCCAACAGTTCGTCCTGGTTGCTTTCCAACTGCGCTATCTCGGTGCGAACCTCGGACATGTGCCGCTGCATCGCTTCGCTGTGACGCCGAGTGGTCCGAGAATCTTTGTCCGCCTGCGGCGTTTCCGAAACCATGGCCCGAATGCGAGCATCTTCGGCTTCACTCTCCAGCTGCGAGTACTGCTCCTCGCTGACGCGGAGCTCTTCACGCAGCGACTTCAGCCGGCCGGAAATCTCAATGAGACGACGTTCAACAAGAGGACGAGACATGTGCCGCCACGTTACAGCGGCCAACGTTGGAGAAAGCGACGCCAATCCCACTGCGTCACTGCGTCACTGCGGTGCCCGAGGTGGGACTTGAACCCACACGACCCAAAGGCCGACGGATTTTGAATCCGTTGCGTCTGCCAATTCCGCCACTCGGGCCAACGACCGGAAACTCTACCGGTCTTCGCTCGGGAGACGCACATGTTTGATCCACATGTTCAGCCGAACTGCATTCGCATCGTGGCGCGTTGCTCGCATTCGGCCGACGGTCGTGCGACGATGGCCCGAAGGAGAGATTGAGTGATTGCGTTTACGTTTCCCGGACAGGGAGCACAGAAGTCGGGCATGGGTGCACCGTGGCAGGATCACCCGGCATGGGAACTGGTGGCTCAGGCGTCAGAGATTGCGGGCCGAGATGTGGCGGCCCTGCTCCTCAGCGCCGACGATGAGGAACTTCGTCAGACGCGAAACGCTCAACTCGCAACGTTCACTCTGAGCGCACTCATGGGACGAGCGGTGACCGAAGCCGGTCTGCGCGCCAACGTCTTCGCCGGCCACAGCCTTGGCGAGTACACCGCCCTGACCGCTGCGGGCGCCCTGGAATTTGCCGATGCGGTACGACTGGTGACCGAACGAGGCGAGGCGATGCAGGTTGCGGCGCAGGAGAACGACGGGACGATGGCCGCGATTCTCGGTCTTGACGATGCCGAGGTCGAAGCCGTGGCCGAAGCGATCGACGAGTTGTGGGTCGCCAACTACAACGCGCCGGGCCAGGTGGTCATAGCCGGCGGCCCAGACGCCATTGCCGCCGGTTCTGAAGCAGCCAAAGCGGCGGGGGCCAAGCGAGCGATGGCGCTCAGCGTGGGCGGCGCCTTCCACTCTCCGCATATGAGTCCGGCCCAGGAGCGACTGGATCAGGCGCTCAGCAACACGACACTGCACAATCCCACCGCTGCGGTGTGGAGCAACGTGGACGCCCGTGGTCACACCGTCGGCGACGAACTGCGCGAACTCCTGGGCCAGCAGCTGACCAGTCCTGTGCGATGGAGCCACAGCGTGGCCGACATGGTGGCTGCCGGGGTGACCACGCTGGTGGAGATCGGCCCGGGAGGCGCGCTGACCGGAATGGCCCGGCGCATCACCAGCGACACGACTAATCTCAAGGTCAACACCCCCGATGACATTGCGAACGTCATCGAAACCATCGCTGCGGAAGGATCGTCAACATGACCAATCAGCCGGCCCGTGGTTCCCGTATCAGCGGCTGGGGCTCGGCGCTGCCGGACAAGGTCGTCACCAACGATGACCTGGCCAGGTCCCTGGACACTTCGGATGAATGGATTGCAGAACGGACCGGCATCCGTCAGCGCCACATCGGGACCAGCACCGCAGATCTGGGAACCGAAGCAGCGGCCAAGGCGATTGCCAGCGCCGGCATCGATCCCGCCAGCATTGATCTGCTGATCCTCGCCACCACCACCCCGGACAAACAGTGTCCGGGGACCGGGTCGGTCATTCAGGACCGGCTGGGACTCACCTGCGGGGCCTTTGACCTGCAAGCCGCCTGCTCAGGTTTTGTCTACGGAGTTTCGGTGGCCGCCGGGATGATCGCCACCGGCATGAACACCATTCTGCTGATCGGCGCCGAGACCATGAGCCGCATCACCGATTGGGAAGATCGCAATACCGCGATCCTGTTTGGCGATGGCGGCGGCGCGGTGGTCATCGAAGCCACCGACGGGCCGTCGTCGGTCCTTGGAACGTCACTGGGCTCATACGGCAATCATGAGCGTCTTCTGTATGCAGACCATGACGGTGGATGCCTGATCATGGAGGGCAAGGAGGTCTTCCGTCAGGCGGTGAAGGTCATGGCCGACTCCAGCCGCGAGGCCATGGAACAGGCCGGCGTCAGCATTGACGACATCGCGCTGATCGTGCCCCATCAGGCCAACGTTCGCATCATCGAAGCCTCGTGCCGGCGACTCGGTATTCCCATGGAGCGGGCCGCAATCGTCCTCGACCAAACCGGCAATACCTCGTCGGCCTCCATACCGCTGGCCCTGGTGGACGCGCTCGAACATGACCGGGTCTCACCCGGCGACCTTGTCCTCATGGTCGGCTTCGGCGCCGGCATGACCTCGGCGGCGGCGGTTGTCCGCTGGGAGCCGTAAGCATGGCTGAATCGAATGAGAACGTGACCCCACCACAACGGGTGGCGCTGGTCACCGGCGCCGCAAAAGGCATCGGCCTCGGAATCGCCCAGGCGCTGGCCCGGCAAGGCCACAAAGTCGCCATCACCTACCGGTCAACCACCCCGGACCCCGCGGCCACCGACGGTCTGATGGCCGTGCAATGCGACGTCACTGACGCCGACCAGATCGACGCCGCCTTCTCCGAGATTGAGGAAGCGTTGGGCCCCATCGACATCGTGGTCAGCAACGCCGGAATCACCCGGGACGGCCTGCTCCTTCGCATGAGCGAGGACGACTTCACCACGGTGATCGATGCAAATCTGACCAGCGGCTACCGGCTCGCCAAACGAGCCACCAAGCCGATGATGAAAGCTCGCTGGGGTCGCATCGTGCTGATTGGGTCGGTGGTGGGACTTGCGGGCCAGGCCGGACAGGCGAATTACGCCGCCTCGAAGGCCGGACTTGTTGGCCTCGCCCGGTCACTGGCACGGGAGTTTGGCTCCCGCAATATCACGGTCAACGTGGTGGCTCCCGGCCCCATAGAGACCGACATGCTCAACGAACTTTCCGACACCCAGCGAGCGGCCATCATCGACGTTGTTCCGGTCGGTCGCGTCGGTCAGGTCAACGAGGTGGCCGCCGCAGTTGCGTTCCTCGCATCTGAGGATGCGGGTTACATAACGGGCGCGGTTGTGCCCGTCGATGGAGGATTGGGAATGGGCAGCTAGCCTCGCTCGTTGACCAATTGGTAAGTTAGTGAAAGCCCGGGCACCAACCGCCCGGGAAACAAAGAGAAGGAAGTGTTGCTGTGAGCGACGAGAATTTCGCCCGGTTCACCAAGTGCGCAGTCGAAGTGCTCGCCGTTGACGAGGCCAAGGTGACCAAGGAGGCATCGTTCGCCGATGACCTTGACGCCGACAGCCTCGATCTGGTCGAGCTGGTTATGGCGCTTGAAGAAGAGTTTGATGTCACCGTCGACGAGAGCGAGTTGGAAGGCATCGGGACCGCCGGCGCCGCCTACGATCTCATCGTCTCCAAGCTGTGACCCAAACCCGGCGCCGAGTAGTCGTCACCGGTATCGGAGTTGTCGGTCCCTGCGGCATCGGCCGGGAAGCCTTCTTTGACGGGCTGCTGGAACCACCGGTCACCCCCGAGCGCGTGGTTCCCGAGTTTGATCTGAGCCCGTTCTTCGAGAGCCCAAAGGATTCTCGCCGTCTGGATCGGTTCACCCATTTCGCTATGGCGTGCGCGCACGAAGCCCTGGAGCAATCCGGTGACCTTGCCCTTGATCCCACGCGTGTCGGAACACTGATCGGCACCGGGGTCGGCGGGCTCGACTCCATCGAGACCCAGGTCCTGGTCCTGCAAGAAAAGGGACCGCGTCGGGTGAGCCCGTTTCTGGTCCCGATGATGATGGCCAACGCCGCCGCGGCCAATGTGTCCATGAAGTACGGCTTTCAGGGCCCCTGCGAGGCCACCGTCACCGCCTGCGCCGCCAGCAATCAGTCCATTGGCAACGCCGTCAACATGATCCGCTGGGGTCTGGCCGACGCCATGATCTCCGGCGGCTCCGAAGCGCCCCTGACGCCCACCGGGCAGCAGGGCTTCATCAACATGACCGCCACATCATCGGCCGGCATCTCCCGCCCCTTTGACGTCGACCGCGATGGTTTCATGCAGGCCGAAGGCGCCGGCGTGCTGGTGCTGGAGGAGATGGAGCACGCCAAAGCGCGGGGCGCCACGATCCTGGCCGAGGTTGCGGGTTACTCAACAAACGCGGACGCGCATCACATCACCGCGCCCGCCCCCGGCGGGGTTGGTGCCAAGCGCTGCATGCGCGACGCCATCGCCGACGCCGGACTTGAGCCGTCAGACATCGCCCACGTCAACGCGCACGGAACCTCAACGCCGCTCAACGACGCCGCCGAAGCCGAAGCTATTGCGGAGATCTTCGGTAGCCCTGGACCGGCAGTGACCTCCACCAAAGGTGTGACCGGCCATGCGCTCGGCGCAGCCGGCGCGCTCGAAGCGGTCGCCGTTGTCATGGCCATGCAAAGAGGCATCATTCCCCCGACTGCGGGCTACGTCAACAAGGACCCGGAACTGGCCGACGTGGACATCGTCCACGGCCAACCTCGAGCCTGGGAACCGGCACCGACCTTGTCAAACTCGCTGGGGTTTGGCGGCCACAACGCATCGTTGGTATTCACGCCACCTGAGTAGAGCGCAGCGCCCGCTCGCTGGCCTTCACGGCGCAGTCGTCAAACGGCGACGAACATGAGGTCGCAGGAGCAGGCGAGTTCGTCGTTGACCGTGGCGCGGCCGGTGGCTTTGCCGGCTCGGGCCGACATGCGGGTGACCGTGATCTCCAAGTCGAGGCGATCACCGGGCACCACCTGGCGGCGGAATTTGACCTTGTCGAGTCCCCCGAACATCGGAATGCGACCATCGAATGCGCCCGCGGCCAGGACCGCATAGGCGCCGAGCTGGGCGATCGACTCACACATCAACACTCCGGGCAGCGTGGGGCGACCGGGAAAGTGGCCGTCGAAGAAGGCCTCTTCGCCGGTGAGTTGCCAATAGCCGACGGCCGACACGCCCGGCTCAAATGCGGTGACTTCGGTGAGGAAGAGGAACGGATCCCGGTGGGGGATGACGTCCCGGGGCGCAGGCAGTGGTTCGGAGGTCATGACAACGCTCCTTTGCTGTGTTCACGCTTGCGCACACGGTCCAGCAGCCGGGTGGGCGACTCAACCGGTTTGATCCTGGGCCAGGTGCCCTCGATACGGCCCGTGGGACTCGCACCGGTCTTGTCAGCAAGGCGGCGCACCCGCTGGCCTGTGTGGGCGGTGAGCTGTTCTTTGTCTTCATGCTGATTCACCGAGGTGAACGCCGGAGCGCGATCTCCCACGTTCAGCATGGGTTTGGTCGGTTGGGTTTGTCACAAGCGGCTGCCATGGCCCGACCATAGGCCTGAAAACGAAACAGCGGCAGGACCCCGAAGGATCCTGCCGCTGATCAGTTCAAACCCAGCTGGTTCAGCTGCCCTTGGCTGCCTTCTTCAGCTTGGAGCCCGCAGTGACCTTGATGGCCTTGCTGGCAGGAATGTCAATCGGTTCGCCGGTGCGAGGGTTACGACCTTTGCGGGCGCTCCGGTTGGTGCGTTCGAAGGAGATCCATCCCGGAATGGTGATCTTCTCGTCACTGCTGCCTACGTGCTTGGATACGACCTCAAACATCCCGCCGAGTGTTGCGTCGACATCGCTCTTGCTAACACCACTTTGCTCGGCGATTGCATCAATGAGCTCTGCTTTGTTCATCGTCGTTCCTCCTGTGGAATGCGACTCGTTGTATTGGGCCGCGAACTGCGGCCCGTTCAGTGAACCCCAGATGAGTCCGCTAGGGAGGTCAAGTCAAGCATTTGCGGGCCCTTTGGCGCAGAAAACCCGGAATTTCTGCCGTTTTTGGGGCGAAACAGACCGAAGATCGCCTGCAGATCGGTGCTGAACAGCGCTCACCGACCTTGCGACTGTGGGTTCAGGGACCCCGGATTGGCCCCGACCTGACTTCGGATCGAGTCGATTTCGGCCCCGCACACCGGTCGACAAGGGGTGCGTGGTGGAGCCGAGACCACGGCCGTCGCCCGGGGCGGAGCGCTATCATCTTCGCAATGGTGGAATCACGGCCCGAAGCGCCCACTCGCAGCAGCGAGGACCCGTTTACCGACTTTGTGCTTCCGGAGCTCGAAGTGATGTACCGCGTGGCCCGCTCGCTTACCCGCAATCCCACCGATGCCGAAGATCTGGTGCAGGACACCCTGATTCGCGCCTACAAGGCCATCGACCGTTTCGACGGTCGCTATCCGCGGGCCTGGCTGCTCACGATCATGCGCAATGCCCAGCTGAACCGGGTTCGCCGCAAACGACCCGAGCTGATGCGGGACCCCGATCTCACCATGAAACGGGTCGCCGACACCTCCGAGGAGGGGCGCAACGTCGAAGATCAGGTCCTTGGAAGCGTCTTCGATGAACGAGTCGAAAGCGCACTCGTTGCGCTGCCGGAGAAGTTCCGCACCGTGATCGAGATGGTCGACATGAACGGATTGGCCTATCAGGAGGCCGCCGACGTCATCGGCGTGCCGGTGGGCACGGTGATGAGTAGATTGCATCGAGGGCGCAAGCGAATCCGTGACGATCTGGAGGCGGCGGGAATAACTCGGCGGTCCCCAGGGTCTCCTTCTGCACCGAGGCGCCAGAACCGCAAACCCGCCGGCGGCGACATCACCGATGATCGCTCCCCGGTGACCGTTGTTGTCAGCGAAGAAGCTGAAGCCAAAGAATGACTCCGAGAAGCCAAAGAATGACTCCGAGAAGCCAAAGAATGACTCCGAGCAGCAAGGAGCAATTGTGAAGAAAATTCACCGCAGTGTTCTCTCCCGGATTCAGGGCGGGCCAAGCTGCAAAGAGATCGCCGACGTTCTCCAGAGTTTCCTTGACGGTGAGCTTGACAAAGGCGATATTCCCACCGTCCACGCTCACCTTGATGCCTGCCGCGACTGTGGACTCGAAGCCGAAACCTATGAGGCGGTGAAGGCCAGCCTGGCTGCTCACCGGGTGTCGGTTGACGCTCACGTCCTTCATCGGCTGCGAGACTTCGGTGCCCAACTGACCCATCGGTCAGGTATTGCATCCACCGTCGATGGCTGACTCGGTCGCCTCTGCACCGGCGTCCTTATCCGACAAGCCAAGCTCGACCGATCCCGATTCCACCGGCATCGAGGCGGTCACTCCGGTTCCTCGCGTCAGTCTCCCCAAACCGTCACGCCGCAATCGATGGGGAATGAACCCCGAAGACCGGGCGCGGGTGATGGAAGCCTGTCTTCTGCTTGAGCGGACCGGCTGGAAGCTCAACTTTGCCTGGATGATGACGATGGCCGGGTTGGTCGCCATCATGGGACTGGCCGCCAACTCCGCCGCTGTCGTCATCGGCGCCATGCTCATTGCCCCGTTGATGACCCCGGTGCTTGGCATCGCCGCATCCATTGCGATGGTTCTTCGGGAGGCAATCATTCGCTCGATCATCACCGTTGTCCTTGCGACGGCCGGGGTGGTCGGCCTCGGCTACATCTTCAGCTTCCTGCTGCCCGGGGATCACATGCAGTCCAGCGAAATCCTGGCTCGCACCTCGCCGGACATCAAAGACCTGGGGGTAGCCATTGCTGCGGGTCTGGCCGGTTCCTACGCCACCGCACGACCCGATATGTCCAGCTCACTCCCCGGCGTCGCCGTGGCCGTGGCGTTGGTGCCACCGCTGGCGGTCATGGGTTTTACGCTGCAAGCGGGCGCATGGCGCTTTGCTCTGGGCGCCACGCTGCTGTACGTCACCAACCTGGCCTGCATCGTGACCATGAGCACCATCGTCTTCATCTCCACCGGCTTTGTCCCGATGGAGCGGCTGGCCGCCACCCGCGGCCGAGTCATTTTGGGCAGTGCCATCGCCATGGGACTGGTGGGTCTGGTCGCAATCCCGCTCACCGTCAGCAGTATCCGCTCCTCCGCCACCGCAAACAAAATCGACGCCGTTCGGACCGAGATCGTCCGATGGAACAACAACAGCAACACCATTGAGAACTGGGAATACTTCGGCAACTTCACAAAGATCGCCGTTGACCTCGAAGGCAGCAACGAACCTCAGGACACGCAAGCGCTGGAAACAGCGCTCGAGGCCGCGTTGGGCTCCGACGTGGAGCTTGATGTGCGGTGGACCCAGGTACAGCGCAAGAGCATCGGGAGCGACAGCATTGTCTATGACATCAACAAAATCGACGACGTCATCAGCGAGTGGCTGACCTCGACCACCGGCGCGGCTGACTGGGCCGCCGAACCCGTGCTTGACAACGACGATCTCCTGACCGTCACGGTGACATCCACCGAAGCGCCTCCTCCGGTCCTGACACTCACGGATCTGCTGGAGGAGAACTTTGGTGCCAGTCCGGCCACCGAGATCGTGTGGGTGCCTCGGGCTGTCGAACAGCTCCAACAGCTCGAATCCCAAGCCGCTGCCTGGGCATCCGAGCGAGGCGTCCGAGCAGAGGAAGTTCACCAGTTCCAGAGCGACACCGGCGCCACGATCATCGATGTGGATCTGGTCGGCGAATCCGTTCCCGAAATCGACTCATTGAAGGCCGAACTGCGCGCCATCGCCGGCGCCGACGCTGACGTCCGGGTGTGGTTTACCCAGCGAGTGCGGGTGCTGCCAGTCACGTCCACGCCGGTCCCGACCGTGGAACCGACCCCGGTGCCAACCGTCGCTCCCACCGAAGAGCCGACCCCGAGCATCCTGTTTGGCCAACCGCTTGAGCCCGGTGACGGTTGAGCGGTGAGAATGGTTGAGCGGTGAGAGACCTTCTCCTGGACCTTGTCCTGCCGAAGACCGACCGCTCGGTATTCATTCAGGTGGGTATCGCCGTCGTGTTCTGGGGCGTGGCGCTGATTGCGGTCCGCAACCACCGCAACGAACTGCGGCAGCTCATTCTGGGGCTGGCGATCATGACCCTGGCCTGGTTTGCCTTTCGTACCATCCATTAGTCATAACCGCTTAGGCCTCAAAGTCAGCGGCGGCGGCCCGAGCGTTGGCGACGAAGTCCCGGATAGCGAGCGCGTCCTTTTGACCCGGGCTGCGTTCCACCCCCGACGACACGTCAACGCCCCACGGTTTCACCTGACGAACCGCATCGGCCACATTGGACGGCCTCAAACCACCGGCGACCATGACGCTGAGGTCATCCGGAGTTTCGGACGCAAGCGCCCAGTCCCAGGTCTCACCCGAGCCGCCTTTCACCGCATCCACCAGGATGGGGTTGGTTCCCCAGTCGTTGGCCCGGCGGACCTCGTCGGAGCCGGCCACAAACGCTTTGATCACCCGTGGGATCCGTTCGGAAATCCACATGGTGTCTTCCGGTGACTCCCACCCGTGAAGTTGAGCGGCACTGAGTCCCTGACGGTTGACCGTCCGCACCACCTGATCCCGGCTCTCATTGCGGAACACGCCAACGGTCAGCACCGACGTTGGGATGCGCTTGGCAATGTCACCGGCTCGAACCGGGGCGATCTGGCGGCTTGACGGAGCAAGCAGGAACCCAATGGCGTCGGCCCCCATCGCCACCGCCACCAGCGCATCATCTTCGTTGGTGATGCCGCAGATCTTCACAAACATGGACAGGACAGTTTCAGGTCAGCGCAGACCGCGCAAATCCAATACGGCTTGGCGAGGATCGCCTGATGTCACCAGTGACTCGCCAACCAGAACGGCGTGGTAGCCGGCGTCGGCCAGTCGTCGAGCATCATCAGGACCCCGAACCCCGGACTCGGCCACCCGGACCACGCCGTCCGGCATCTGTGATGCCATACGGACAGCCCGATCGGTATCGACGGTGAAGGTCACCAAATCGCGTTGGTTGACTCCCACCAGTGTGGCGTTCACCGCCATAGCCCGTTCGAGTTCGGCTTCATCGTGGATCTCCACCAGCGCGTCAAAACCGATGTCTGTGGCCAGATCGTGAAAACTGCGCAGCTGCTCATCATTGAGGGCGGCAGCAATCAACAACACCGCGTCGGCACCCATCGCCCGCGCGTCGTAGACGTCGTTGCGGCTGATGGTGAAGTCTTTGCGGAGCACCGGCAGCGACACCGCTCTCCGGGCCGCCTGCAAATCGGCGACCGACCCGCCGAAGTAGTGCTCATCGGTGAGCACGGACATACATGATGCGGTCCCCGCCTCGTACAGGCGGGCAAGTTCGGCCGGATCCAAACTGGCAAACAGGTCCCCTCTGGACGGGGATCGCCGTTTCACCTCCGCAATGACGGCCAGACCGTCGGCTTCGGCCAGGCGGTCACGAAACCCGCGGGGTGCCGGAGCAGCGAGTGCCGCGCCGCGACACTCGTCTTCGGTTCGGGTGTCGGCGGCCGCCGCGTCTCGGTGGTCGGCCAGAATCTTGTCCAGGTACGTCGCAGACGGCATCGTGGGGATCGTAGATGGCGGTCAGCGTCAGGCGGTGCCGTTTCACCAAATACGCAGCTACACCGGAAACCCTGCCGGTTGAGCCCCGGAGGAACGTGTCAGAGCCGAGGGTCTCGCTCGGCCAGGGTCATGGCGGCCAATGGGACCAGGAAGAAGCTGGCAAGGGCAAAGACGCCGAGCATCAGCCCAATGGTGAACATGCCACCACTTTGGAGAAGCGTTCCGACACCCGCCACCACCACCGCGCTGATCAACGAACCCGCCGGCAACATGGTGAGCCACCGGGGCAGGCTCTTGCTGCCGCTTTGCGGCGTTGGGTCCAAATCAAAGTCTTCAGGTTCACTCGTGTCAAGTGGCTCCCACTCTCGCGAGGTGGCGCTGGTCCCGCCGGTGTGACTACCGCCGGAGCTGTCCGGAGCGGTCCCGAAGAGGAGCTTCTGGTCGTACGCTTTGCGCCGGTCCGGATCGCTGAGGGTGTTCCACGCTTCGTTGACGCGCCGCATGTTGTCCGCGGCCAATTCCTTGGTAGCGGCCTGATGGAAGTCCGGGTGGTACTTCCGAGCCAGCACCAGGTAGGCCTTGCGAACCGCAGGCGCGGGTGCGGCGGGATCCACCCCAAGAACGTCATAGAACGATTGCTTCATCGCCATCCTCTCGTGGTCCTGCTGGCCTCTTGCTGCTGACCGAGATGCCGGCGGCGGTCATCCGACCACCCCGCGCTGAGCGCCTCTACCTCAGGTTAGGGGCGCGTCACGCCCCACAGCACGATCTCACCGGGGCCATGAGCCAGCCGACCCAGCCGACCCTTTCGGGGAGGCCGGCAGTCAGGAGGCTTCGTTGACCGTGAAAGGAAGCGGCATCATGTGGCCAGACTGCACCCCGGTCGGGGTTCGGACCCGCAACACCGAGGCGTCTTCGACGGCGCGACCCACGTAGGCGAGGGCGACCGTGGCGTCACGTTCGGGCGACCATTGCGCCGAGGTGATGGCACCGACGGACTTGGTCATATCTTCGTCGGTGGCAGCAAAGAGGTCGGTGGCGGGAAGGTCCGATCGATTGATTGGTTCCCCTCCAATCTCCAAGCCAACCAGCCGGCGCGGCACGTTGCTGCCGCGGCTGTCCATACGCGCCACCAGTTCCTGGCCCGTGTAGCAACCTTTGGTGAAGCTCACCGAACGTTCGACCACGCCAGCCGCAGCCGGAATGGTCTGCTCGTTGAGCTCAGCTCCCATCAGGGGCTCCCCCGCCACAATCCGTAGCAGGTCGAAAGCTTCGCAGGACATGGTGGGCGGTCGGTCGGCTTCGGGCAACGCGGCCTCCATCGCCGCAGTGGTGCCCAGCACATCAACGCCGGTTACCGTGCCCCACGCCACCGACGCAACCACCAGTTCGGACGTCGAAGTCAAACCTTCAACCAGAGCTGCGCTGTTCGGGCCTCGAAGCGCCACCGACATCCAATCCAGAGCGGTCACCGTTGCTTTGGTGCGTAGCAGGAATCGCTGCAGTCGCATGACCATCTGGTCTTCGGATCCGGCGTCGGTATCCAATACGAAGGCGTCATCGGCGGTGCGTGTGGCCCGCACAAAGACGTCCACCTTGCCCTGGGGCGCCAGAATCAGTGACCAGGCGGACGAGCCCACCGCCATGGCGGCCAGGTCCTGGCTGAGCTGACCTTGCAGGTACGAGACCGCGTCCGGCCCCTCAACCAGCACGGCCCGTCGAGTCCCGGGCAGCAGCGCCACCCCCGTGCGGAGTTGTGACAGTTCGGTGATCAAATCAGACATTGGTGTCTCCTGCAGGATCGTGGTTGGTGCCGGCGGCTCGTCGGATGGCCGCCATTTCTTCGGCTGCGGGGATTGCGGCCAGCAGTGCGCTGGCCTTGTGGAAGCACTCGTCGTTTTCGAGTTCGGGAACACTGTCGGCGACCACGCCGGCACCCGCCTGAATCGACACCTTGTTGCCTTGCATCACCATGGTGCGAATGGCGAGCGCGGTGTCCATGTTGCCCCGGAAATCGATGTAGCCAACCACGCCGGCGTACGGGCCGCGCTTGGTTGGTTCGAACTCGTCAATGATCTCCATGGCGCGAACCTTTGGCGCGCCGGAAACCGTGCCCGCTGGCAGCGTGGCTCGCAACACGTCGATGGGGGTGCGACCGTCAGCCAGGTCACCCGAAACCTGCGACGTGAGGTGCATCACATGGCTGTAGAGCTCCAAGCTCATCAGTTCGTCGATCTCCATCGAACCGAACGAAATCACCCGTCCAATATCGTTGCGAGCCAGATCGACCAGCATGACGTGCTCGGCCTTCTCTTTGGCGTCTTCGCGTAGCTCAGCACCAAGACGTCGGTCTTCGATGTCCGATGTGCCGCGACGGCGGGTTCCGGCGATGGGACGCGAGATCACCCGGCCATCGAGCAGTTGCACCATGGGTTCGGGGGACGCGCCCACCAGTGTCACTTCGGGCCGCCGGTAGAAGTACATGTACGGACTCGGGTTGATCTGGCGCAGCACGCGGTAGATGTCCAAAGGTGCGGCAGTGGTTTCCAGCTCGAACCGCTGGGAGAGCACCACCTGGAAGATGTCGCCGGCAAGGATGTACTCCTTGGCGGCGGCCACCGCCTGCTGGTAGGAGGCGCCGTCCATCGAACTCCCGGGCTTGGATACCGGCCCGTCCATTTCCGGCGGCAGGAACATCGGTTCGTCCAGCGGGTTGGCCCCTGATGCGGCCAGCGCGTCGAGCCGAACCATCGCATCGTCGTATGCCGCGTCGATGTCCGCCTTGCTGCAGTTCGCGGGCAACAACACGTTGGCCACCAGCACCACCCGCTGCCTCCAGTGATCAAAGGCGGCAAGTTCGCCAATGACATCGAGAATTGCATCCGGCAGGCCCGTGTCGTCTTCTGGCGCATCTGGCAGGTGCTCGATCTCCCGCACCACGTCGTATCCCAGGTAGCCGACCAGGCCACCATGCAGCGGCGGCAGGTTCTCAACCTCCGGCGAGCTGAACGCTTCGAGCACCGCTTCCGCGGCGGCCAGAATGCCACGATCGAGGGGCACCTCGGCCGGGATTGAACCTTCAATGGTGACCGCCGTTCCGTGCGCCACCATGGTCGCCAGAGGCCGGCGGCCGGTGAAGGACCAGCGACTCCAGTGTTCGGAACGGTCAACCGACTCCAGCAGGAACCCGGCTTCGGAGCCCACCACCCGGGCGAATGCGGCCAGCGGCGTGGTCAGATCGGCCACGACCTCGCGCCACACGGGAAGGGCTCGGTGGTCGGCGGCCCACGTATGGAACTGTTCTCGGCTCGGGTAGGTCATGGCAATCAGTCCTCAGAGGAAGGCATGTGAGTCCTCAGATATAGAGACCCGTGCTGCCTTCCTCCAGCCGCTCGGATGCAACGGCGTGGACATCGCGTTCACGAAGGATGATGTAATCACGTCCCTGCACTTCCACTTCATAGCGGTCCTGGGGGTTGAACAGGACCTGGTCGCCCAACTCCACGCTGCGGACATTGGGACCAACGGCTTTGACTTTGGCCCAGGTCAGTCGCTTGCCAAGCTGGGCCGTGGCGGGGATCAGAATGCCGCCCGTTGAACGACGATCACCTTCGTCGCCATCAATGTCAACCAACAGCCGATCGTTGAGCATCTTGATGGGCATTCGGTCGTCCGGGCTGATGCTGTGATCGTCGCCCTCGCGGGATTTGCTGGCCGGGGAGGACGTGGTCGTCGCCTTGGATTTGGTCGCCCCCGTGGATCTGCTCGGGGCGGCCTTGTGGGAACCCGCCGGGCTCGTTGACTTCGCTTTGGTCACGAGAGAACGCTAGCGCCGATGATCTCTGTCGAGACCCGGATTGCCACAACGGCGACGAGAGCGAAGGTCACCGCAAGGTTCGTGCCACCCGGGACAATCGGCGCTCGGCGGTGCGCAGAGCGCGCTCCACTTCGAAGAGGTCACCTGCAATGTCCATGCGTTCAATCTTGTGCCACCGCTCGGCCACCTCGGTGACCCGATCCTTCAGCTCGGTGACGTTGCTGGAAATCGACGACAGCTCCGCCTGATCCGATGCCCGCGCCGCGGGAGTGTCCTGAGGTTCAGTAGCCATGGAGATGGTCTAGCGGCTCCCACCCCGCTTTGCAGCCACGCGGCGAATACGCTGGCATCGTGAGCGCACACCAGGCAAGCATCAGCAGTGAGTTGGCACCCGCCAGCGCAGAGTTCGGAACGCTGCTTGCCGCCGCGGACACCCGCTCAACCGACGCCGATGACCTGGGCACCGAACTTGGGTCGCATCTTGCTGCGAGCACTGGCCCATGGCAGCTCTGGATTCCCAATCCGTCCGAGGCCGAGGATGCCGTCGCTCAGGAGCAGGGATTTGTTCCCTATCGCGACCTGTGGCAGCTCCGCATCAACCTCCCGGTTGCCACCCCCGCACATGCTCGGACCGTCACCACCCGGTCGTTCACGCCGGCCGATGCTGATGGGTTCCTCAATGTCAACAATCGGGCATTTGCCTGGCATCCCGAACAGGGTGGCATGACCCACGAGCGGCTCGACGCCACCCGAGCCGAGCCCTGGCACGACGACGAACACTTCCGAATTCTGGAACAGGACGGCAAGGTCATTGGCTTCAATTGGCTCAAGATCCATCAGGACTTCTCCCCCGCCATGGGCGAGATCTATGCGATTGCCATCGACCCCGATGCCCATGGTGGCGGACTGGGACTTGCCCTCACCCGAAACGGGCTGGACCACCTTCACCATCACGGGCTGACCCGGGCGATGCTGTACGTGGAGTCCGACAACACTGCAGCAAACGCGGCCTATGAGCGGGCGGGTTTCGCCCACCACCAGACCAACCGGGCGTACCGGCGCTCATGAGCCACGCATCGACCCCTCGGACCCGTTTCGACCTTGACCGGGATGCCTTTGCCGCCCTCCTGGCCGACCAACCACGCTTCCGCTCTGACCAGGTATGGCAGGGGTTGTACGACCATTTCACTCCGCTGGAGCAGATCAGCAACCTCCCGGGCGCTCTGCGAACGCAACTGTCCACAGACCTCCCTGCCGCACTGCAGGAGGTGACCCGCAGCGTCACCGACGATGGCCCGGCCCCGGACTGCCCCACCACCAAGTGGCTGTGGCGATTGAGCGATGGATCCCAGGTTGAAACCGTCCTCATGCTCTATCCCAAGCGCGCCACCGTGTGCGTGAGCAGCCAGGCCGGGTGCGCCATGGCCTGCACCTTCTGCGCCACCGGCCAGGCCGGCTACGACCGCAATCTCACCGTTGGTGAGATTGTGGAGCAGGTTGTTCGCGCCGCTCGCGAAGCTGCGCCCCGCCGACTGTCCAACGTCGTGTTCATGGGCATGGGCGAACCACTGGCCAATGTGGACAACACCTGGGACTCGATCAAACGCATCAACCAGGACATCGGGCTCGGCGCCCGGTCCATCACGCTCTCGACCGTGGGTCTCGTTCCCGGCATTCGACGGATAACTGAATTTGATCTGCCCGTCACGTTGGCGGTATCGCTGCACGCAGCCAACGACGAACTTCGCTCCAGCATGATCCCGATCAACAAGCGGTACCCCTTGGACCAACTTGCTGACTCGTTGATCGCCTATCGCTCCGCCAAAGGACGCCGGGTCACCTTTGAGTGGGCCATGATCGCGGACACCAACGACCGTGACCAGGATGCCCACGAACTGGCCGAACTGGCCCGTCGAGTGCGAGCCCATGTCAACCTCATCCCGCTCAATCCGACGCCCGGTTATCCGGTGTTGGGCACCCAGCCACAGCGCATCGCCGAGTTTGTGGAATTGCTTTCCGGCGAGGGGGTCAACGCAACGGTACGAAACACCCGGGGCGCGGAAATTGACGCGGCCTGCGGACAGCTGGCTTTCCGCGAACAACAGAAACACGCGGGTTCATCGGTGGATGTGCCACTAACGGCGCTTTCGCTGCGAGACTGAGCCCATGGAGACCATGCGTTGGACCAATCAGGGTCACCCTCAAACGTTGCAGACCGGCGTGTTTCTGCTCTACTTCAATGCGGTCTTCGGGCTGCTGGGCGGGAGCTTCCTGTTTGCGATTCTGTATGCGGCCGCCGGGGTGGGTATCGCCAATGACAAGCGCCTGGCTTATTTCGGCGCCGTTGGTATCACCGGGATTGACGTGTTCTTCATTGCCCGGCGCCTGCTGGGCGATTTCGGCCTGCTGTTCGACTTCCGGTTCCTGCTGGGCGTGATCTTTCCGATCGCCCTCTTTGCGCTCCTGGTTCACCCAATGAGCCGCAACTATCAGCGCTCGTGGTTCAGCTGAGCCAGTCTTGCAACTGTCACACGCCGTAGCATTACGTCGTGGCTGAACGCGCTCTCATACCCAAGGCAACCGATCCGCTTCCGACCGGGGATCAGAAGGTGCAGTCGGTGCAGGCGATGTTCGACGCCATCGCTCCCCGATATGACCTGGTCAACCGGCTGATGACCTTCGGTCTTGACGTCGCTTGGCGCAAGATCGCAATGAAAGAGCTGGCGCTGCCATCACGGTCGGTGGTTGCGGATCTGGCATGCGGCACGGGTGACTTCTGCCGGGAGATACGGCAACGGGGCCATATCCCTCTGGGCTTTGATCTGGCGTACGGCATGTTGGCCTCGGCTCGAACCGATGCCCAACTGACCCACGCCGATGCCCTTCGGCTCCCGCTGACCGACGCCTCCGTCGATGCGGTCACGTGTGGTTTTGCGCTGCGGAACTTTGTTGAGCTCCCGCCATTCTTTGACGAGGTGGCCCGGGTCGTTCGTCCCGGTGGCCGAATTGCTCTACTGGACGTCAGCGCCCCTCGGTCCGCGCTCCTGCGGGGCGGGTTCGACTTCTACTTTGGCAAGGTCGTTCCGAAGATCGGCGGGCTGCTGTCCAATGCCGACGCCTACAACTATCTCCCGCGTTCGGTGGCGTACCTACCGGAGAGCGACGTGCTCACAGAACAGGTTGCGGCCGCCGGATTCCAGAACGTTGAGCACCGCCAACTCACCGGCGGACTCACGCAACTGATTGTTGCCACCCGAAAGTAGCCGCTTGGTCATCGGGTCGGTCAAACCGAAATCCACAAACCAATCGTGAGTAACAGCCCAAAGACCATCTGGAGCTTCCCCGTTCCGCCGAGAACCGGGATGAGGTCCAACCCCTTCGCTCCCGCAAACACTGCACGCAATGGGGGAAGGGCCGCCGGGACGGCCACGAGCACCACGAGAGCCCACACCCGCCACGGTGCCAAGGCAACGGCAAAGGCAAACGCACCGACAATGAGCGCCAGGTAGAGAACCCGGGTGGAGCCGTCCCCGAGACGCACTGCCAGTGTTTTCTTGCCGGCCTCGGTATCGCCGGGAATGTCCCGAAGATTGTTGGTGACCAGCAGCGCGCAGGCCAGACAACCAACCGCAATTCCAGCCAGCACCCCAGGCTGGCTGAGCGATTCGGTCTGCACATATTCGGACCCCATGGTGGCCACCAGGCCGAAGAACACGAACACAAAGATCTCGCCGAGGCCCAGGTAGCCGTACGGGTTCTTGCCGCCGGTATAGAACCAGCCCGCCAGCATGCACAATGCACCCACCACGATCAGTTGCCAGCCGACGGCGGCCGCAAGTGAAAGTCCAGCCAACCCGGCAACGCCGAATGCGGCAAACGCGGCCATCTTGACCTGCCGGGCCGGCACCAGGCCGGAGCCGACCAGCCGCAGCGGTCCCACGCGGTCTTCGTCGGTACCTCTGATTCCGTCGGAGTAGTCGTTGGCATAGTTGGTGGCCACCTGCAGCGCCAGCGCCACGATCAGCGCCATCAGCGCCCGCCACCACACAATGCCGTGTGACCACCCGGCGTCCGGTTGCGCCGCGACTGCGGTCCCGACCGCAACGGGCACCGCGGCGGCAGGAAGGGTCTTCAGACGGGCACCGGCCCACCACCGCGCAGCCCCGGACGGTGGTGTTGGTCCAGAGTTGGTCACGCGTCCTGCACCGTGGCATCGTCCCACGATCCCCAGCGCACAACATCATCCAGTGAGCGGCGCTTTCGACGGCTGGATTTGCTGGGGCGATCATCGCCATCAGGCCAGCCGAGCGCCACGGTGCCAATCGGCCGCACGCCCGCGGGTAGCCCGACCATTTCCGCAACGCCAGCCTCGTTGCTGAACAAGCCGAAGAACAACGCGCCCAGTTCGCGCTCGCCAGCTGCGTGAAGCAACGTCATGGTCGCCATGGCGGTATCAACATGCCAGTAGGGAATGCCCCAGGCGTCGCTCGATTCACCGAGCCCGGTTCCCGCCTTGTCCGGCTCTGCGTAGCGCTCAACGTATGCTCGCTCGTCGCCACACGGCAGCACAAGAACGGGCGCGTTCAGGAGCCGAGGCCAGGGAAAATCAGCCCGACGATCCGCAGGAAGGGTCGTGTCCCAGTACCGATTGACGTCGACGCCATCGAGGACAACAAAGGTCGTTCCCTGCGTATGGCCAGCCGACGGGGACCGGCGCGCCAGATCAATCAATTCCCGAATGATCGAGCGTTCGACCGGTTTGGCCGCAAACGAGCGAACCATTCGCCGACTGCGGACAACATCGCTGAACTCCATGGAGTTCCGGTGCTGAGTATGAGCGGGTCAGCCGAACTTCAGCAGCGTTTCGGCGGTAGCCCAGCCGTAGGTGATCAACGAGTCACCATTGGCAACGTCAAGCGGCTCGAAGAAGGCGCCAACGGCCGGATCAAGCTTTTCCGGCTTCTGGGACTCGTGGTCCAGGACCAAGGCCGGAGACCCATCACCTCGAGCGACGAAGGAGCGCTCGTCATAGGACGAATTGGCAATACCGAAGCGCTTGGCCAGCCGCTTGCCCCACGCCCGCTCCTCGCCATTGGCGCGGTGGTCGGGACGGGGAATCAAATCGTCCAGCATCTTGAACGCTTCCAGACCGGAAGGGTCGTTCAGCTGCACACCAACCAGCACATCTTCGTCAGGAAACGCCATCAGCGCTCGCTTGTAGTGCTCGGACATGATGGCGCGCAGAACGGTGTCACGCTTGGAGTTGCGGATGACCGATCCAAATCCAATGAGCACGCTCGGCGTGCCGCCAATGCGTTCCAGCGTTGAGAAGGTGTAGCCCTTCAGCTTGCCATTCTCGCGAGCTTCACCCACCAGAACCCACTCTTCGGTCTGCTTGGACAGCAGGCCAACCGAGAACGGATTGGGGCCTTCTGCGCCCAAACCAGCCATCTCATCCAGCTGGGCATCGGTAACCGCGGTGCAGTCCTGTGATTCCACTTCAATTGCCACGTCCGCGATCCTCCGAATGTTGATCTATTTTGTCTCGGCTGGGCCGTTACCCGGCCCAGCTCTTCGCCCCCGTTATGCGACCTATAGTCCACTCGCGAAACCGCGAAAACGCAAATCGACACGCGCTTTTGCCGTTCGTCGGGGTGGAACCGTGGCTCACGCACCGCCTGAAGGCCCCAATCCAGACAAGCCAAGCGATCCCATCAGGAAACCAGAACCGCTTCAGCTCCCAGCAGAACCCGAACCTCACCCACAACGCCGCTGTCGGTCCGCACCGAGTACGCGGGAGCAAGCTTCACGACCTTGTTCAGCTCCGCCACATGGAGCAGCACCGGCGACTCGCCCGGATGCTGAACCAGGAGTTGGCCGAGTCGGTCCAGTTGGTCGTTGCTGGTGTTGGGGCCGATCCTGAGCTGCAGCGGCGCCGCACTCTCGGTCAGTTCAAACACTTCAATGTCGTTGGCCGCAATTTTCATGGTGTCGTCACGACCGTTGATTCGGCCTCTCACGACCACCACCAGATCGTCCTTGAGGAGGTGACCGATGGTGGCCATCGCCCGCGGGAAGACCATCACTTCGCAGGACGCTTGAAGGTCTTCCAGTTCGAAGATGGCCATCAGCTCGCCCTTGCGGGTCCACTTCTTCTGCAGGTTGGTGATGACGCCGCCGACCGAGCGGAACTCGCCGTCCTCGGTGTCCTCCACGTCGACCACACCGATGTCGCACTTGCGCCGCAGCTGCGCATCGATGCCAAACAGTGGGTGGTCTGAGATGTAGAGGCCCAACATCTCCTTCTCAGCCGCCAGCTTTGGCGCCTTCTCAAACTCCAGGTCCGGGATGCTGGGCCGATCTTCGAAGCGGGTTTCGTCGGGAACCGAATCGAAGAGGCTGAAGACGCCCTGGTCCTCTTTGCGACGCCGGTCAACGGTCAAGTCGACAATTTGTTCAAAGCAGGTGAGCAGACCTTTTCGCGGGTGGCCCATTGCATCAAAGCCACCGGCTTTGATGAGCGACTCGATGGCCCGCTTGTTCAACACCCCCAGCTCAACCCGCTCAACAAAGTCGTAGAAGTCCTCGAACGGGCCGTTGGCTTTGCGTTCGGCCACGATTGGTTCCACGATGCTCTCGCCGACGTTGCGCACCGCAGAGAGGCCGAAGGGAATGATTCCGGGTCCAACCTGGGTGGGATCAGAACCGTCGTTGGGCATCGCGGTGAAGTCCACGTCCGACGCGTTGACGTTGGGCACCTGGACATCGATGCCGAGCAGGCGACACTCGTGCAGGTAGATGGCGGCCTTGTCCAGGTTGCTCTTCACGCTGGTGAGCAGCGCTGCCATGTACTCAACCGGAAAGTGCGCCTTGAGGTAGGCGATCTGGTAGGCAACGAATCCGTAGCCGTAGGAGTGGCTCTTGTTGAAGGCGTAGTCGGCGAAGGGTTCGATGATCTCCCACCACTGCTCGCCGAGTTCGCGCCCGTAGCCGGTGGTCTCGCAACCATCGACGAAGGCGACCTTCTCCCTGGCCATGACCTCTCGAATCTTCTTGCCGCAGGCTTTGCGCAGGTTGTCGGCTTCGGAGAGCGAGTATCCGGCAAACTTTTGCGCCACCCGCATCATGGATTCCTGATAGATCATCAGGCCGTAGGTGTCGCCCAGGATCTCGCCCGCGTCCTCGTGCAGGAGCTCAACTTCTTGCCGACCATTCTTGCGATCGGCGAAGTCGTTGTGCATGTTTGCTTCCATGGGACCCGGCCGATACAGCGCCACCAGCGCGGCCACGTCGTCGAAGCAGTCCGGTGCCAGCGACCGCATCAGGGCCCGCATGGGGGTGCTTTCCAGCTGGAACACACCAATGGTGTCGCCCCGCTGCAGCAGCTCATAGGTCAGCTGATCATCAAGGTCGACGTGGTCGATGTCCACCTCGAGGCCCTGGCTCTGTTTGATCAGCTCAAGCGCATCACTGATGACGTCCAGGTTGCGCAGACCCAGGAAGTCCATCTTCAGCAGGCCCAGGTCCTCCACGCCGTTCATCTCGTACTGGGTAACGACCGGGGCTTCTTCGACCGGCTGTCCAGATTCGGGCTTGCGTTGGATGGGCAGGTAGTCGGTCAGCGGGTCTTTGGTAATCACCACGGCGGCCGCGTGGATGCCGTCCTGGCGGCGCAGGCCTTCAAGGCCTTTGGCCACCTCGATGACCTCTTTGGCTTCGGGATTGGACGCGTACATGTCCCGAAGTTCCCCGGCCATGTTGTAGCCGTCTTCGTACTTTGGATGCTTCTCAAGACACGCGTACAGCGGCGTGTCACGACCCATCACCAGCGGCGGCATGGCTTTGGCAACCACGTCACCAACGGCATAGGGGTGGCCAAGCACCCGCGCCGCATCCCGAACCGCCGCCCGGGCTTTGATGGTGGAGAACGTGACGATCTGGGCCACATGCTCGCGACCGTATCGCTCGGCCGCATAGCGGATCATTTCGTCGCGATAGCGGGAGTCGAAGTCCATATCGATATCGGGCATCGACTTGCGCCCCGGGTTGAGGAATCGCTCAAAGAGAAGGTCGTATTTGATGGGGTCCAGGTCGGTGATTTCCAAGCAGTACGACACCGCACAACCGGCGGCCGAACCACGACCGGGCCCAACCCGGATGCCGGACCGTCGAGCATGGTGAATCAGGTCCCATGTGATGACGAAGTACCCCGAAAAGCCCATGTCGTCAATGACTTTGAGCTCAAAGGCCAACCGGTCAGAGACCTTCTCGGAAAGGTTGTCGCCCCATCGCATGCGAGCGCCTTCAAGGGTGAGGTGTTGCAGGTAGTCGGTGTCGGTCTCAAAGCCGTCGGGCAGCGGGAAGTTGGGCAGTTTCGGCTCCCCAAACTCAATCTCCACATCCGCGCGTTCAGCGATCCACAAGGTGTTGTCGCACGCCTGTGGGAGTTCGGAGAAAAGGTGCCGCATCTCCGCAGCGGTCTTCAGGTAGTGCTGGTCGCCGTGGAAGCGGAACCGGTCGGGGTCACTCATCAGCGAACCGGTTTGCACACACAGGAGCGCGTCATGGCTCACGCTGTCGTGCTGATGGGTGTAGTGGCTGTCGTTGGTGGCCAGAAGCGGCGCACCAATCTTCTTGGCGATCTCCACCAGTTGCGGGTTGGTCCGGTGCTGCTCCGGAATCCCGTGGTCCTGAATCTCGATGAAAAAGTTGTCCCGTCCGAAGATTTCCTGGAACCGGCCCGCCTTTTCCACCGCGTCATCAAAGTTGTCGTTGAGCAGCGCTTGCAACACGTGGCCGCCGAGGCATCCGCTCGTGGCGATCAGCCCTTCGTGATGGTCCTGAAGGACTTCCCAATCGACGCGTGGCTTGTAGTAGTACCCCTCCATGAACGCCCGGCTGGCCACCTGAATGAGGTTTTTGTATCCGGTGTTGCTCTCGGCCAGCAGACACAGATGGTAGTAGAGCTTCTGGCCACGCTCGGTTTCGCCGCCGGAGTCATCCAGACGGCCGCGGCGACTTGGCCGTTCGGACCGATGTTCGTAAGCCATATAGGCCTCGGTGCCGAGGATGGGTTTGACGCCCTGGTCTTTGCACGCCCGGTAGTGGTCGAGGATGCCGTACATGTTGCCGTGGTCGGTGATTCCGAGCGCCGGCTGTCCATCCTGGGCGGCGGCGGCGGCGGCTTCGCCTACTCGTGATGCCCCATCGAGCATCGAATACTCGGTATGGACGTGAAGGTGTGTGAATGAGTCACCCACTGAGGCTGCTCCCGTGCTCGCTGTCTGTGCTGTCTGTGATCTCGGGGCTGTCCGTGCTGTCGGGGCTGTCGGGGCTGTCGAGTTGGGTTCACGGGCGGCATCGCATCCCCGAGTTATCCCCACCCTGTGGATAAATTACACGCCTGTGATTTCCAAAGTAGCACCATGCTGTCGAGTCACGCCAACCGAAGTTTTGCGACCGCGAGAACGAACAAAGATCCCCGGGCTGCGAGCCGAACGCTTCGGCGGAGCGCCAGCGACGACGAACAACAACTACAGATACGTGCCGCCGGGGCGGTCCTCGGTACCGCCGGGCAGTTGCGGTCCGGCTTGGAGTTGACCGCGCATGGATGCAAGCTGTTGCTGAGCCGCCGCCTGCTGGGCAAACAGCATCGCCTGAATGCCCTGGATGAGACCTTCGAGCCAGCCGACAAGCTGGGCTTTGGCCACGATCAGTTCGGATTCGGAGGGCACGTTGGCGTCATCGAATGGTGATGACAGCCGGATGAGTTCCTGGTGCAGTTCGGGCGACAGCGCGGAACCCAGTTCCGTGATGGACGTCTCATAGATGTCCTTCAGACGCTCCCGGCTGAGCTCGTCCAGGTCAACACCTCGGAGTTCTTCAAGCAGCTGTCGCATCATGGAGCCAACGCGCATGACTTTGGCCGGCTGTTCCACCGATTCAGATGACCGCTCGTGAGACGGAGCGTCGTCACTGGCGGCGATCAGTTCGTCAGCTTCCAGCAGTTCCGGGTTGGGCCCGCGATCTTCATTCCCAAGTTGGTCACTCATAGGACGGTCAGAGTATCGGAGCCCAGCCACTACCTGCGAGTGTCAGCGACCAGAAACAATAGTCCTGCGTGGAACGCTTTCTGGGAGTGTCAGCGACCAGAAACAATAGTCCTGCGTGGAACGCTTTCTGGGAGTGTCAGCGACCAGAAACAATGGGCCCTGCGTGGAACGCTTTCTGGGAGTGTCAGCGACCAGAAACAGTAGTCAACAGCGGGACATCGATTTCGGCGGCGGTCAGGGAGCCATGGCGGCCGATGAGGCGGGCGGTGCGGTCCCCTTCTTCGACGAAGGCGGCAACCCCTTTGGCCGCGACGGCAACGTCGCCGAGCCGGCCGAGCGCGTCTGGAGTGACCATTGGTCCGAGCCAACCTTGGGCGACCACCTCGTCCCGGGTCAGCACCCAGGCGTCGTCATCGTGAGCCTCTTTGGCCAACGCGGCCAGCTCCTCGCTACGCCCGGCTTTCGCATGCAGCCAGAGGAAGCGGGCCTCGCCCGAAGTGGTTCGTGTCGCCCGGCGCACGTCGTCTCGAAGTTGGATCTGTTGGTCGCCGGTGTGAACCTGGCCATGATCGGCGGTGATGATCAGCGCTGCACCTGCGGGTAGCCGGTCCAGGATGGAAGCCACCAGGTGATCGACAAAGCGCATTTCGGTCTCGAAGTGGCCGCGCTGGCCAAACTCGTGGCCGATGCGATCCAACTTGTCGTAGTACCCATACACAAATCGGTCGCCTCGGTTGAGTGCGCCGCAGAACTCTTCCACCAGCGCCGACGGCGCCGGGTACCCGGTGTATTGCGTGCCGTCCAGATGCGCTTCGGTAAAGCCGGACCGGGCATGCTCGGTTGGTGACACCACGACGGGGTCCTGCCCCAGAAAGACGTCGGAGCGTTGAAACTCCCGCGGTTGTACCCGGCTGCGGGCGTCGCCGTTCTCGGTGGTCCAGCGGAGGGAGTTGAGCGTCTCGGTACCCAGGTGAATCCGGTACCCAACAATGCCGTGCTCCCCCGGTGGGACCCCGGTGCTGATTGAGGTCAACGCGGCGGCCGTCGTGCTGGGTGCGACCGTGTGAATTGAACGGCCCTCCATGCCCATCAACGTTGGCGCCAGCGCGGCGCAGCGCTGCAGCTGATGCCAGCCGAGACCATCGATGAGCAACAAGCCGACCTGGCGAGCCGCCAGAACATCTTCGGGGATCCATCCGGACCCAATGGCGGGATGACCCAACACCGCAGGAACGATGTTGGTGATGCAGGCCCCGCCGTAATCGGGAACTACGAGGTGGGCCGGGTCGGTCATTACCCCATCATCTCACGGCCCGCCTACGATGGCTCGCATGAAGGTGTCGACTCGAGGTGACTACGCCAGTCGGGCGCTGCTGTCGTTGGCGTTGCACTCCGAAGGCGGACCAACCTCGGTCCGCGATATTGCGCAACGCACCGGATTGCCCCAGCCGTACCTGGAACAGATCCTCCTCGCTCTCAAGGGTGCGGGTCTTGTCCGCTCCAAACGCGGCGTTGGCGGCGGCTACCTGCTGGCCCGGGATCCGGCGGACATCCTGCTGAGCGAAATTGTCTCTGCGGTCGAAGGACCAATTGTCGCGGGAGACTTCGGCGACCCCCACACCGACGGCGCATGCGATCACGAAGGTCAATGCGTCCTGCTGTCCATTTGGGGACACGTGGGCGATCACATGCGGGAACTGCTGGCGTCGTTCACGCTGGCCGACATCGCGCAGATGGCCAACGGGTCGCTGGATTGGCCAACAAACTGAGCTGTCGTTCAGGCGTTGGGAAGGACTGACTGAATGAGTTCTGCGAGGTCTTGAGCTCTCGGCGAGACGAACTCGATCCGGTCGCCGGTGGCGGGGTGGGCAAAGGCGAGGCGTTCTGCGTGGAGGGCCGGGCGGGGAAACGGAAGGGACAGGCGGGCGCCGCGATAGGACTCATCGCCAACAATGGCGTGGCCAATTGCCGCCATGTGGACGCGGATCTGGTGGGTTCGGCCAGTCTCGAGCTGACAGGCGACCAGCGTGACCACCGGGTCATCGGTCCGCCGAGCCATGACTTCGTAGTGCGTGCGAGCGTGGCGCCCCGAATCCGACACCGCCATGACTGTTCGGTTGCGAGCCGACCGCCCAATTGGCGCATCGACCACCCCGCGATCATCATTGATCGAACCCCAGCACAATGCCAGGTACTGGCGTTCCACGTCGTGAACCGCCAACCGCGACACCAGCGTCTCATAGGCCAACGGGGTCCGAGCCACGACCAGAAGTCCCGTGGTTCCTTTGTCCAGGCGGTGAACGATCCCTGGCCGATTGGGCTCGCCCACACCGGCCAATTCCGGATAGCGGGCCAACAGTCCATTGACCAGAGTCCCGGTGGGATTGCCCGCGCCGGGATGCACAACCATTCCCGCTTCCTTGTCCACGACGACCAGGTGTTCGTCTTCGAAAACCACCGCAATCGGGACATCCGCGTCAGCTTGGGGCAACGCTTCGGTCGCAGCCTCGGGTATGGGCAACCGCACCGTGTCTCCGCTACGCAATCGATGTTTGCCGCTGGTCTGCACTCGTCCGTTCACGGTGACCCTGCCGTCGGCAATGATCGTTGCCGCCGCCGATCGGGAGCAATCGCCGATCATGGCCACCAACCGGTCCAGACGTTCACCCGCCAGGGCTTCGGGTACGGACTCTTCGATCATGCGAACCCGCCTTCTTCGGCTGGCGCCACCTGAGCTTCGTGGCGATCAACCAGCAGCGTCCGAATCAGATAGAGCCCAACGCCGACGACGATCGCCATGTCAGCAACGTTGAAGATCGGCCAGAACTGGAAGTCGATGAAGTCCACCACGGCGCCACGCATAAATCCGTCGGACGTCCCGCGCCCGCGAAAGAGCCGGTCAACAACATTGCCCAGAGCGCCCCCGACAATTGCCCCCACAACGATTCCATGCAGGAACTGTCTGCGCTCACGCCGAAGCGCGAACAAAAGACCGAGCGAAACCAGAATGGCGAAGACGCCAATGAATGGCCCGAATGCCGAACCCAGGCTGAACGAGGCACCCGTGTTGAAGAACAGGTTCCACTGCAGCTTCCAAACGACGCTGACCGGTGAACCAATGGTGAGTTTGTTGAGCGCCAGTTCCTTGGTGGTTTGATCCAGCGCGATGATCACTGCGGCGGCCGTGACTGCCGGGATGAGGGTTCTCATTCCCTCTGTCGATGGCGGCTCCTGAACAGAGACCGGATCAACGTCGGCCAAAAGTGCCAACCTTGCACTCAACCCGTTCGGCGGCCCACGGAATTGCTTGGAGTCGCTCCTTTGGGATGGCCTTGCCCGAAATGACGCAAACGCCGTAGACACCGTCGGCGATGCGCTTCAGCGCTTCGTCAATGTGGTCAATGGTGTCACGGGCCCGGGCGCTCAGCACCAGATCTCGTTCCCGCTCAACCGCAAGCGAGTCGCCTTCACCAGACTCTTCATCAAACTGGACGTCGCCGGGTTCACGACTCTCCATCAACTCGTCAGCTTCGGCTTTCCACGTAATTGCCGACCGAAGGTACCGCTCTCGTTCAGATTCGAGGATGGCCTTTTGTTCACCAATGAACTTGGCGCCGAAGGGAGATTTCGCCATGGGTTTTACTGGAGCTTTCTTTGCTTGTGCCTTTTTGGCAGGAGCGGTCGTTGTGGTCTTTTTCCCGGCCGTCTTGGCCGGCGTTTTCTTCGCTGGCGCTTTCTTGGCGGCGGCCTTGGCGGACGTCTTGCCCGCGGGTGCCTTCTTCTTTGCCGCCGTCTTGTCTGCCGCCGTCTTCTTTGCCGCCGTCTTGGTGGGCGCGGCCTTGCCTGCCGATGACTTCCTGGTTGTTGCGCTCGATTTCTTTGCCGGCATGCTCTCCCCTTCGCGGTTGCGAAGTCCGCGCCCTTCGCTTTGACACCCGGATCGGCACTACGGCGAGGTGGCCACTGCCAGGCGCACACCCCAGCTTGGCCCGCCATCGAAAGAAACACCGATCACGGAGTGAGGCCGGAGTATACGACGCGCCAGCGGGGTTTCCGGACCGCGCCGGCAATTTCACATAGGAAACCCCACGGGTAAACCGCACGGTCCCGGGCGGCAGGACCGCTAGATTTGGCGATGCTATGAGCGATCCCCAGCCCTATCCCCCCGTCGACCCGCGTCCTGATTTCCCGGCAATGGAGCGAGAAATCATCGCGTCATGGCAGGAGCAGGGAACTTTCGAAGCTTCGGTGCAGAACCGGCCGCCCGGCCCCGACGAGTTCGTGTTCTATGACGGTCCTCCGTTTGCCAACGGGCTTCCGCACTACGGCCATCTGCTCACCGGTTACGTGAAAGATGTGATCCCCCGCTATCAGACCATGCGCGGCCAGCGAGTGGACCGTCGCTTTGGCTGGGACTGTCATGGCCTGCCCGCCGAGATGGGCGCCGAGCAGGAGCTGGGCGTCTCGGGACGACGCGGCATCACCGAGTACGGCGTCGACAAGTTCAACGAGTACTGCCGCACGTCGGTCATGCGTTACACCGATGAGTGGGAGCGTTACGTCGACCGCCAGGCCCGCTGGGTCGACTTCGAAAACGACTACAAGACGATGGACACCTCGTACATGGAGAGTGTCATCTGGGCGTTCAAAGAACTCTGGGAGAAAGGTCTCATCTATGAGGCCTATCGGGTGATGCCCTACTCATGGGGGGCCGAAACCGTGCTCTCCAACTTTGAGATCCGGCTCGACGACGCCACTCGACCGCGTCAGGATCCGGCGGTGACGGTCAGTTTCACGCTCACGCCCGACGACAACGATCCTGGCCCGTTGCACATGCTGGCTTGGACCACCACGCCGTGGACGCTTCCGTCCAATCAGGCGCTGGCGGTTGGACCCGAGATCGACTACGCCCTGGTGGCCCACGACGATGGCTATGTCGTCCTCGCGGACGCCATGCGAGCCAGGTACGAGCGCGAGTTTGGCGAGGCCACCGTCCATTCAACCATGGCTGGTTCTGAACTGGTGGGCCGTCGCTACGCCCCATTGCTGCCCTTCTTTGCTGACCACGAAGACTCGTTCGTGGTGCTGGGTGCGGACTTTGTCGAGCTTGGCGAAGGCACCGGCATCGTGCACATGGCCCCGGGCTTCGGCGAAGACGATCAACGGGTCTGTGAGGAGCACGGCATCACGCTGGTGGTCCCTGTTGATGAGGAAGGCAAGTTCACCGAACCCGTCACCAACTGGGTAGGGATGAATGTCTTTGACGCCAACCCCGAGATCATCACCCACCTCAAAGAGGCCGGCCGGATCATCCGGCACGAGACCTACGACCACAACTATCCGCACTGCTGGCGCACCGACACCCCGGTCATCTACCGCGCCACCAGCTCCTGGTACGTGAAGGTCACCGACTTCCGCGACCGCATGGTGGAGCTGAACCAGGAGATCAACTGGGTTCCCGACCACATTCGCGACGGCCGCTTTGGCAATTGGCTGGCTGGTGCCCGCGACTGGTCCATCAGCCGCAACCGCTTCTGGGGGTCTCCCATCCCGGTCTGGCAAAGCGACAACCCGGCCTACCCCCGAACCGATGTTTACGGCAGCCTCGACGAGCTTGAAGCGGACTTCGGCGTGCGACCCGAGGACCTGCATCGCCCCTGTATCGACGAGCTGGTTCGCCCCAATCCCGATGATCCGACGGGCGAATCGATGATGCGCCGCGTACCCGAAGTCTTCGACTGCTGGTTTGAGTCGGGCTCGATGCCCTACGCCCAGGTCCACTACCCGTTTGAGAACAAGGAGTGGTTTGAAAGCCACTTCCCGGCGGACTTCATCGTCGAGTACATCAACCAGACGCGCGGTTGGTTCTATACCCTTCACGTGCTTTCAACAGCGCTGTTTGATCGTCCACCGTTCCGCAATGCCATTGCCCACGGCATCGTGCTGGCCGAGAACGGTGACAAGCTCTCAAAGAGCAAGCGAAACTTCCCTGACCCCCAAGGAGTCATGGAGAAGTACGGGGCCGACGCACTGCGATGGTTTCTGATGGCATCACCCATCGTGCGCGGTGGCGACCTTCGCATCAACGAAAGCGAGATCAGCGACGTGGTGCGGCTGGTCCTCAACCCCATCTGGAACGCGTATTCGTTCTTCACGATGTACGCAAACGCGGACGGCGTGAAGGCCACGATGCGGTCCGACTCGCCAGAGTTGTTGGATCGCTACATCCTGTCCAAGACGCGGGAATTGGTTGAAGCCGTCACCGCAGATATGGACGCCTATGACCTGCCCGGCGCGCACACCCATGTGCTCCGGTTCATCGACGCACTCAACAACTGGTACATCCGCCGCAGCCGGGACCGCTTCTGGGCGCCGGCCGGCGGCAGTAGCGACCAGACCAAGCGCGATGCGTACGACACGTTGTACACGGTGCTGGTCACCATGTTGCGAACGCTGGCGCCCTTCCTTCCCATGACCGCCGAAATGATCCATCGGGCCTTGACCGGGGAGGACAGCGTGCATCTGGCCGACTGGCCCGACGTTGCCGGCTTCCCCAATGACCCCGACCTGGTGGCCGGAATGGACCAGGTGCGGGCCGTGTGTTCGACCGCGCAGTTCCTGCGCGAGGAACACAAAGTCAACACTCGCATTCCGCTTTCGTCGCTCACCATCGCGGGAGCCAATAGCAGCCAATTGGCCCCGTATGTGGAGTTGATTGAGGACGAGGTGAATGTCAAGACTGTGGACCTCAACGAGGACCTTGCAACGTTCGCCGCGTTCAACCTCAAGCCCAACGGTGCAGTTCTGGGTCCTCGTCTGGGCGGAGGGGTGAAGGGTGTCTTTTCGGCCGCCAAGTCCGGGGACTGGACATCCAACGACGATGGCACCGTCACGGTGGCGGGAGAGACGCTGACTGCCAACGAGTTTGACCTCACGCTCCAGCCGCTTGGCGAGTTGGCCAGCGCCGGACTCCCATCAAACGATGCCGTCGTGGTGCTCGATACCGAAGTCACTCCGCAGCTGCGGGCCGAGGGATGGGCCCGCCAGTTTGTGCGCCTGGTGCAGAATCAGCGACGAGAGTTGGATCTGGTCATCACCGACCGCATCACCCTCAAGCTCGATGCCCACGGGGAGCTGCTGGAGGCACTGACGCTGCACATGGACTGGATCAGTGCGCAGGTGCTGGCAACCTCCACCGAAACCGGTGTCGTCACGCCAAACGGTGACGGAACCGTGAATGAGTCGATCGACGGCGAGACCGTCGTCTTTCAGGTGGCGCGGGCCTGAGCCCTGGCCCAGCCGGGCTGAACGCTATTTGCGTCGCCCGAAGCGGCCTTTGCCTTCGGTGTCGACGGCGTCGGAAAAGAAGTTGGAGATCTTTCGATCCTGATCGTCACCGACCTGACCCAGACCGTCGTCGGCGGTGGCTGCCTCGCGAACTTTGCTGAGGAACTCGCCCCCACCGGCGTTCTCGCCAAGCTCACCCAGTGAGTCATCGTCGTCGCTGTCCAGGCTGTCAGCAAAGGCGCCGGTGATCAATCGACCGTCGCCGGTCGGGGCAGCCTGATTGGCCGCACCATCACCCGCGCCTTCCGCCTCGGCGGCGTCACCGGACCAGAGCACATCGGCATCGCGTCCCAAGTCATCGAGGGTCACGATCTTTGCCGAACCGGTATCGGGTTCGTCCTCTTCACCGATGGCTGCGGCGAAGGCCGAACGCTTCGGAGCGGGGGCGACGGGTTCAAGCTTTGTGCTCGTGTCTGACGCGCCGGCGGCGGGCGCCGTGCGGGCGCTTGATCGGCGATCGTTTGAACGTGACGCACGACCTTCGGGCTTGGGATCGGCAGCCGCCTTGACGGGGTCGGCAGCAGGTGAGGTTGGCGACGCTTTCGCCTCTGGGGCCTTTGGGGCGGGTGACGGTTGTGCCCGCTCCGGTTTGGCAGCCGGCGCAGCCGCCACCTCCGCCGGCGCTTCTCGAAGATCGATTTCTGGGCCGACGTCAATGACGAAGTCATCAGACAGGTCAACATCGACGGGGGTCTGCGGACCGGGATCCGCCACGCGGAAGACATCAGGGTCGTCGGCGAGCTGTCGCAGTTCCTCGGCGGCCTCGCGCACGCGCTCGCGATGAGCGGAAAGGAGACGACGCAGACCGTCTATCTCGGTGCGGAGTTCGTCACGCGTATCTCGCAGGGCCTTGACCTCGCGGGCCAGCGGACCGCGGGTTTCTTCCACCACCCGTCGAGCTTCGGTGACGGCTTCCTTGCGGATGCGCTCGCCCTGGCTCTCAGCTTCGTTGACATGGAGCTCCGCATTCGCTTCGGCGGTATTGACGCGTCGAAGAGCGTCTTCGTCGGCTTCGGCCAGGATCCGCTCGGACTCGGCTTCGGCTTCATAGACCACGCGGTCCGCAGTCTGCTGAGCGGCGGCGAGCATGCGCTCCACCGCCCGATCCGGATCATGCAGTCGCTCGACGGCGCCACTGTCGGCGACTCGCCCGCCCGACCGGCGACGAACCTCTTTGCTCAGGTCCGCTACCTCGGCGCGCATGGAGGAGACGAACTGATCGACTTCCTGTGCGTCGTATCCGCCGCCAGTGAGACGCGTGAAGTCCGCTTTTTTCTTCGATTTGGGCGTGTCCATACGCGCAACAGTAACACTGCAGTGCGCCTTGGTGTAGGAACCAAACGGCCTATTGCACCGTTGGGCTGCGAGACCCGCTGATGCAACCGCCGCGGTCGATCAGCAGATCTGGCCCTGAATCACCTGAAGGCCAATGATCACGATGATCGGCGACAGGTCAAGCGCCATTGTTCCCATCCGAACCGGCGGGATGACTTTGCGAAGCGGTTCCATGACCGGGTCGGTCACTTTGTAAAGAATGCCGACGACCGACGCCAGCGGTCCATCACGTCCAACGGGGAACCAACTCAGAACCACGCGGACGAAAATCAGGATGAGAAAGAGGTTCATCAGCTGGCAGACAATTTGCACGGAGAATCCTTGGGGCAGACGGCGGGCGACGAGGGAGGGTGGATGTCAACGAGCACCGGCAGGCGGCGTCGTGATGGTCATGGTGGTTCAGGCGTCAGTGAAACCGGCGTCGCGCAACTCCCGGCGCCGGTCCGGCGACAGTTCGACGCCCTCCGGGGTCAGGAGATACACACGATCGCCGACCTTTTCCATCTGGCCATTGAGGCCGTAGCAAAGACCGCTGGCAAAGTCGATGAGACGGCGGGACAGTTCCCGTTCAGCGGTCTGAAGGTTCACGATAACCGGGGCTCCGTTTCGGAACCGGTCCGCAACCTCCTGAGCGTCGTTGAATGACTGCGGCACAACCTGATGGGGCGCCTGGCCGGGAGCCGAGGACGCCACCGGCAACGGCCGCACGGTGTTCACGCTCGAAAGCGGCACCATGCCTTCCGGCGTGACCGACGCGGTTGACGGCGTGACATTGGTTGCGAGCGGCGCCGCGGTGAGTTCGGTACTGCCAACCGGCGACAGTCCGCCGGCGCCATCCATGGGTCCAAGAGGTCGCACCGCAGAGGTGTCAACCACCTCGGACACTCGGGTGGCAGGTGGCGTATCGAAGGTTGTGGTGGCACCAATACCCGTTACCGGGGCAGTCATGCCCACCGATCCACCTGCTGCGGCGCCGCCGGCGGGCGGCGCAACGCCGAGCTCTGGAGACTGCCCGAGCGGCGGCGGGGCGGCTTCGTAGTCCTCATCGGGGCCGAGCCCGAGGACGAACATGGTTTTCTTCCACAAAGACATGGTGGGCGCGCTCCTCACTTGCTCCCCCCAATGTACCGAATGCGTCAGGGGCACCGGTGGCACATGCACTTCTGTACTTCCTCGGCGAGCCGGTGGCCACTCAGTGCGTAGCCTTCGGCGGCCGAGGACCAAACAGTTTCGAACCAATACGAAGCATGGTTGAACCAGCGGCGACTGCAACGGCGTAGTCGGCGCTCATGCCCATGGAGCGGGTTGGCAGTTCCAGGTCGTCGGCCAGCGAAACCAGGTGGTCAAACGCCGACCGGGTTTCGGAGACATCACCCTGGCGACCAACCGTCATCAACCCTTGTACGTCCAGATCCAGCGATGTGAGATCGGCCACCAGCTGGCCAACTTCGTGGGGTTGGCAGCCGGCCTTCTGCGGTTCGTCGGTCACGTTGACCTGGACATACACGCGACTACCTGGCGAGTGCGCGGCAATCCGCGTGCCGAGCTTCAGCCGGTCAACGGTCTGCCAGACCGCAACATGGGGCGCCAGTGACGCAACCTTGTTGGACTGGAGGTGGCCGATGAAGTGCCATTCGGGCGCCGTTTCGCGCTCCTCTCCGGCCGCCAGAAGATGCTCGGCCTTGGCCACGAGTTCCTGCGCGTAGTTCTCCCCGAGGACCGTCAGTCCACAGGTGATTGCCGCCTGCGCCGCGTCAGGCCCAAACCCTTTGGTCACGGCCACGATCTCCACGTGGTCACCGCCAATGGCGTCGAGGTCGTTTCTCAACTGGTCGAGCCGTCGGGCCACGTCGGCCGGGTCGATAACACTCACCTCAGCACCACCACCATCGCCTGCCGTCCGGCTTCGGCGCGTGCCCGCCACGACCAGAATCGATCGGCGTCACATGCGGTGCATGGGTTGGACCAGATGACCTCGTCCAACTCCAAACGGTTGAGTTCAGCCCGCACGGCTTCGCTCATGTCCAGGGCCGCGGTTCCGGTTTGGGTCCGGCTCCGCACCGCATCGCCAAACTGGTCGGCCAGGGTGTCCAGGTCCCCCGCTCCAAACTCGTAACACTCCGGCCCAATGCACGGTCCCACAACGGCGGTGATCGAGCAACGATCAGCCGAACCGGCCCTCATCTCGCCAACGGCAGATTCCAGAACGCCGGCCTGCAAGCCCCGCCAGCCGGCATGGGCCACGCCGACGGTGCCGTTCCTGGCGACCAACCCCACGGGTACGCAGTCCGCGACGCGAACCGCAATCGGCGCGTTGCTTGCATGTGTGACACCAGCATCAGCTTCGGCCCCACGATGGTCTCCGGGGCGAAGGATGCGCCGCACCCGCGCGCCATGCACCTGCCGAAAGACAGAGATGCGGTTCTCGGCAACCGAGTTGATCCCGCCACCGATTTGGGCAGTGAGGTCGGCGGGCCAGATTGTGGATGCGACGTCGCCGTCGGACCGGTCGGTCATGAACACCGAGGCGGTACGCGGAGAACCCGGAGGGCCAACCGTTTGTTCCAGAAGCAGATCCACGCGCCCACGCTATGCGGGTGGCGCGCCGTCGCGCCATCGCCGCCGGTGGCGTCAGCCCAGTGACGTCAACGCAGTGACGTCAACGCAGGAATGACGGGACGTCGAAGTCGTCGCTTGGGTCGTCGTCTGCACCGGCGAACGGATCCGCCAGGTCGTCGAATGCGTCTGGGGCCTCGACAGCGGGAGCATCAGCACGGGGGATGTTCACTGCTGGGGTGCCAACCGAGGCTGGTGACGCCGCGGCTGGCGCAGCCGCGGCGGCGGGAGCCGAAGCGGTTCGGGCGGCGGGGCGAGCCGCCGGGGTGGACGCCGCGGTCTCGGCGCGGTCGCCGTCCCAGCGGTCAAAGCCGGCAGCGATCACGGTGACCCGAATCGCATCACCCATGGTCTCGTCGATCACGGTACCGAAGATGATGTTGGCGTCGGGGTGAGCCACACCCTGAATCACTTCGGCAGCTTCGTTGACCTCGAAGATGCCGAGGTCCGATCCACCGGTAATGGTGAGGAGGATGCCGCGTGCGCCTTCGATGGAGGCTTCAAGCAGCGGCGAGGAGATCGCCTTGCGGGCGGCGCCGACACCGCGCTCTTCGCCCGAGCTGGTGCCGATGCCCATGAGGGCCGAACCAGCATCGCTCATCACCATCTTGACGTCAGCGAAGTCCGTGTTGATGAGGCCGGGGGTCGTGATGAGATCGGTGATGCCCTGCACACCCTGCAGCAGGACCTCGTCGGCGAGGTGGAAGGCTTCGAGAACCGAAGTCTGCGCAGTGGAAACCGTGAGCAGGCGATCGTTCGGAATGACAATCTGGGTGTCCACCTTTTCACGGAGACGGGCAATGCCCTGCTCGGCCTGGATGGCCCGACGGCGACCTTCAAAGGCGAAGGGGCGGGTTACCACACCGATGGTCAATGCGCCGAGTGAACGGGCAACCTCGGCAATGACGGGAGCGGCACCGGTACCGGTACCGCCACCTTCACCGGCGGTGATGAAGACCATGTCGGCGCCTTCCAGCGCCGTACGAATTTCATCCTCGTGCGCTTCGGCCGCCTGCGCGCCGACCTCGGGGTCTGAGCCGGCACCCAATCCGCGGGTGAGCTCGCGTCCGATATCGATCTTCACTTCGGCGTCGCTCATCAGCAACGCCTGGGCGTCGGTGTTGACCGCAACGAACTCCACGCCACGCAAGCCGGCGTCGATCATGCGGTTGACGGCGTTGACGCCACCGCCACCGACACCAACAACTTTGATGACGGCGAGGTAATTCGTAGGTGCACTGGCCATGAGATATTCCAACTCTCTCAACAGAACGGGGTGCTCTGTCTTGTGATGAATCTTGTGATGAATCTTGTGATGAATCTTGTGATGAACTGACGTTCTCTTGCTCAACCTTCACGTGATAGTTGAGACATTCGATCTTGCCCTCTGGTTGAGGTTTATATAAGACTACGACAACTTTAGCAACACGGTCAACCGCCCCCGGCCGGTTGCGCACGGGTTGCCAGGACGGTCTCGGGTGCCACCACTAGCAGTCGGGTTGGCGGGTCATGACGGGAACACTGGGTGCTCGTAGATCCAGCAGCGTCAGGCATGTGAGGTCCACGGTCGCCACAAAGCTGCGGAGCGACCAGATCTTCTGCTCGATATCGCGACCGTCACCCAGGACGACCGCGCCGGCGCCACCAAGGTGAAGCTCAAGGCCGCGGTCGGTGACCACCACTTCGTCCGCGGCATCGGTGATGCTCGCGGGTAGCGCCGCAATGGCCTCCACGATGGACAACAGGCGCCCGTCGACCCAGTGGCCGGGATGGGCTTCAAGCACCACCCCTTCAACCGGGACAATGGACCGGGACCGTTCGCCCTGAACTTCCGGGAGCTGGCCACGCCAGGCGACCGAGAGCACTCGGCCGGAGGCATCAACGAGCACATCGGTGGCGGCTCGCTGATCAGTGTCGGGGGTCCGGATGAGCACGGCCGGAGTACGTTCCTGCACCTCGATGGTCACCTCCCCCGACATGGTCTTGCTGACCGAGGCTTCATCCACCCAGGCCAGGCTGGCAATACGCTCGGCCACCACAGTCGTGTCCAGCTCGACGAGTGGTTCGGACTCGCCGATGGCGGCCGCGGTGCGGATGACGTCGCTACTCAGATTCCGGGCGCCGAGGACTCGAACGTCGTCGACGTCGAGCACGCCGGTGCGGGTGAGCCCGGCGGCGACCAGAACAATGACCAGCACCGATGCGATGAACAGCGCTGCGCGCGAGCGCCGCTGCCGATGCTCGTCTTTGACCTCGGTGGCGCGCTGCTCAAAGCGGGGGTGGACCGGTGCGCCAAGGGCGCCCGGGGCGATGGTGGTTGTCACGACGTTGCTCCCGTATCTTCGTTCTGGCCGAAGCCGACAAGATGGGTCTCGGGATGCAGCCGGACTCCGGTCTCGGCGTGCACCTGGTGAATGATCTGGTTCATGAGTTGGTGGATGTCGGCGGCCCGCCCGTCAACATCGGCCTGGATGAAGTTGGCATGCTTGGTTGACACTTGCGCAGTGCCCACGCGCAGACCTTTGAGGCCGCACGAGTCGATCAACCGACCCGCAGAGTCGTCCGGCGGATTTGTAAACACCGAGCCCGCGTTCTGGCCACCGGGCTGATGCTCGCGACGCCAGCTGGCAATCTCGCTCAGCAGGTCACTGCCGCTCTCCGGCGGCTCGGCCGAGTCTCGGGACGCCAGCCGCAAGGTCACCGAGACCACGCAGTCGTCGTTGGTGAGGGCCGAAGTGCGGTAGCCAAAGTTGAGTCGAGCGGGAGTCATCTCCAGGAACTCCCCGGAGCGGAGGTTGATGGTGGCCACCGAAACCACCGAAGCCGCCATGTCTGAGCCGTGGCCCCCAGCATTCATTCGCACCGCGCCGCCCATCGAACCCGGAACGCCGACCGCCCATTCAAAGCCGGTCAAACCTTCGCTCACGGTCCGCCGGGCCACCACCGGAAGCAGCGCTGCTGATCCTGCCTGCACGTGGGTGCCCGCCTGGGTGGCGTCGAATCGGATGAAGTCGAAGTCACCCTGCGGGTGGATGACCACGCCGTTGAATCCGGTGTCGGCAACCAGCATGTTGGAGCCGCGACCCACCGTCAGTACGCGCACGTTGTACTCGGCAATGATCTGGGCGGCTCGGAGAAGCTCGTGAAAATCGTGCGGCGTCACCATCAGTGCTGCGGAACCCCCCACCCGATACGTGGTGATGGCGCCCAGCGGTGCGTTCCGCTGAACCCGTCCCTCCAGTTCTGCCGAAAGACGGTTGACCAGTTCGGCAAACGGATCGTCGTCGGTGATGGGCGTGGCGCTCGATGACTCAGCGGTCATTGGCATCCGCCAGCATCGTCAGGACCTGATCGGGGACTCGGGTCAGATCACCAGCGCCCAGGGTAAGACAGAGGTCGCCATCGGTCAGAGTCTCGGCCAGGGTGGTAACCACATCGTCCAAAGATTCGACATACGAAATGGACAAGCCAGGGTCAGCGGCGCGGATGGCGTCGAAGACAATCCGGCCGGTCACCCCGTCAATCGGCTTCTCGCCGGAGGGGTAGATGCCGGTGACAATCACGTGATCGGCTTGGGAGAAGGAGTGTCCAAAGGTGCGGCCGAGCTCACCAGTTCGGCTGTATCGGTGTGGCTGAAACACACAAACGACTCGTCCCCAGTTCCCGGCCCGAGCGGCGTCCAGTGTCAGTCCCACCTCTGATGGCAGGTGGGCGTAGTCGTCCACGAACGTGATACCGGAAATCGAACCGCGCTCTTCCCAACGACGACCAACACCGGCATAGGTGGCGAGGCCCGCAACCGCAGTGTTGAGGTCGACCCCGAGTTGCACAGCCATGACCAGCGCGGCGGTGGCATTCCGGGCGTTGTGCACCCCCGGCTTTGCCAGCGTTACTGAGGCCCATGTTTCGCCGTCTCGGCGAACATCGAATGTGCACCCGTTGCGGGTGCCTTCGTAGCGGACAATCTGATAGGCGGCAGACGGATCGGTGCCATAGGTGAGGATGGCGGAATCCGAAGCTTCGGAATCGGCATTGGCTTTGAGCGAGACGTGCAGCGCTCGTGCGGAGGAATCGTCCACGCTGAGAACGCGTGGTCCGGGTGTTTGCCGGAGGAAGCGTGCGAAAGCATCAACGAAGTTGTCGTGGCTTCCGTAGTAGTTGAGGTGGTCCGGTTCAACCGACGTCACGATGGCGGCCGCCGTCTCCAACCGAAGGAAGGTGCCGTCGCTTTCGTCCGCCTCAACAATGAGGTGGTCTCCGGCGCTCCAGTCGGCGCCGGTGTCCAGACCCGCAACCTGGCCGCCGATGATGAAGGCGGGGTCGAGGCCCGCATGCAACAGCACCAGGGTCAGCATGGAGGAGGTGGTCGTCTTGCCGTGGGTTCCGCCGACTGAGACGGTCGCCTTCTGTTTGCTGATTGCGCTCAGTAGTTCGTCCCGACGATGAACCAGGAGGCCGTTGCTCAGTGCAGCCTCAACCTCCGGGTTGTGATCGGGAATGGATGTTGAACGCGAGACGATCTCGGCAGCGCCAAGGTTGTGCGCCGCATGCCCAACGGTCGCAACCACCCCCAGTTCGCGAAGCGGCGCCAATGCGGGACCGTCGGCCAGATCTGATCCGGCCACCCGGTGACCCTGCTGGGTCAGTACGCGGGCGATGGCGCTCATACCAGCACCGCCGATACCAATCACATGCACGCGTCGTGGGCGCGACAGATCGATGGGACGCGGCGGCGGGTCGGTGAGATAACGAGGCGTGTCACTGGTCATGGATGGACCTCAGGCGCCGAGCATCGGCTCGACGATGGCAGGCCGCCCGCGGCCCGACACCGGATGACTGGAACGGGCCAGGCGCCTTTGAAAGGCCAGCGCTGGTTGTCGGGCGACATTGAGCACGATTCCCATGCCGATCATCGTGGCGACCAGCGACGAGCCGCCAATTGATACGAAGGGCAGGGTGACGCCGCTGATGGGCAGCGCTCCGAGCGATACGCCGATGTTGATGAAGGCTTGGACCGATATCCAGGTGGTGATTCCGGCCGAAAGAAGCATGCCAAAGCGGTCCGGCGCCGCGATGGCGGTCCGCCACCCGAACAACGCGACCCCAACAAAGGCCAGGATGACCACGGTCGCGCCGATCAGACCGAGCTCTTCAGAGATGACCGCAAAAATGAAGTCGGTGTGAGCAAACGGAAGGAAGCCCCACTTTGCCCGACCAGCACCCAGACCCGCGCCCGACACTCCCCCCGACGCCACGCCAACCAGCGACTGAATGGTCTGATAGCCGGAATCAAGCTCGTCTCCCCACGGGTCCATGAAGGCCATGAGACGGCGGAGTCGGTAGGGCTCGCGGACCGCCAGGTACCCGGCGGCCATCGACAGCAGGACACCCACGCCAAGAATGGGTCGAAGGGATGCGCCCGCCGCAAACAACATGATGAACGCGATGGTCATCACGATCATGGCGGTTCCCTGGCTGCGCTGAAGAAGAATGAGGACCGCGATGCCCAGCGAGAAAGTGAGCACGGGGCGAACCGCAGTGCGCGAGTCCCGAACATCGGTGACGCGTTCGGACAGCCACCACGCAGTGAAGACCGCAACGGCGATCTTGGCAAACTCGGCGGGCTGGATGGCGAAACCGCCCACGCCCAACCACCGGGTTGAACCGTTGGCGCCGACACCCACGCCAGGCATGAGCACGATGAGAAGGAGACACGCGGCCGCGATCATTCCCGGGATGGCCAGCGGCGCTAGCCGGCGATAATCGATTCGCATCACCAGGACCATGAGAGCCAGACCAAGAAGCGCCCACATCAGCTGACGCTGGAAGAAGAAGACCGTGGATCCGTTTGACTCGAGCCCAGTGATTGTGGAGGCAGAGAACACCATGACCAGGCCGATCAGGTTGAGGATGATGGTGAGGCCGAACAGCACCATGAAGTTCAACGAGCGTTCACCGATTGGCGCGGCCAGACGCGCCGGACGCCGGGCCGGCTGCGCAGTCGCCGACGGTTGGACCGGCCCAAGGCCAACGGCCGACCTGAGTCTGCGGATCATGCGATTCCTTCGGTTTGAGCCTGAGCGAGCTTGGCGAAGTGCTTGCCCCGCTCCTTGTAGTCGTTGTATTGGTCAAACGATGCGCACGCTGGTGAGAGCAGCACGACATCGCCGGGTTGGGCGATGTCGGCGGCGGTGGCGACTGCCACATCCATGGACTCGGCCCGGGAGGTGGGCGCAGCGCCGTCAAAGACCTCGATCACATCGGGCCCGGCTTCACCCAGTCCAATGACATGACGAAGCCGCGGGTGCAGGTCGCGCAGCGGGCGCAGATCGAGTCCCTTGTTCTCTCCCCCGGCGATCAGGACCACCGAGTCGAACGCTTCCACTGCGGCACGAACCGCGTTGGGCGTGGTCGCTTTGGAGTCGTCGTACCAGGAGACGCCCCCGGCCTGGGCGACCATGGCCACGCGGTGCGGCAGTCCGGCAAAGTCGGTCAACGCGGCGCGAATGCCGTCGATCGTCGCCCCACCGACCCGCGCCGTGGCGGCGGCGGCCAGCGCGTTGGTCAGATCGTGCGGCAGCTGACGCCACATGGCCGACGCATCAATCAGCGCGGTGTCTCCCAGCCAGAGCACGCCATCCTCAATCCGATGGTCCACGGGACCCGATGCGGCAAAGGTTTCCGACCGACGATCGGCGGGGAGGTTGCGCATGACCGCTGGACTGTCGGCATGCGCGATCGCCACCCCATTCTCCGGCAGGTTCCGCCATATCGACGCTTTGGCTGCTTCATAGGCCGCCAGATCCCGGTGCTTGTCCAGATGGTCAGGACCAAAGTTCAGCCACGTGCCGGCAAGAGGGGCAAAGTGCTGGCTGTATCCGAGCCGGAAGGATGACGCCTCGACAACGAATACATCCCACTGCGAATCGGCAATCGCCTCGACCAGTGGAACATCGGTATTGCCCACGCCGATGGTGGACCGACCCGAGGCGTTGATCATGTCGACGGCCATGGTGGTGACCGTGGTCTTGCCATCGGTCCCGGTGATCGCAACGATTGGCCGGTTGTCCCATTCGGCGGCGAGGTCAAACTCACTGATGATGTCCACGCCCTGCGCGACGGCGGCGGCAATCGAGTGGTGACTGTCCGGCACGCCCGGACTGGGAACGAAACGCGCCGCGTCAGCCAGGGCCGAAGTCCAGTCAAAGTCATCGCCCGCGGTCTCCAGCGTCACGCCCCGGTCTGCAGCAACGGCCTTGGCGTCCTCGCCTGGTCGGTCATCAAAGACCCGGATATCAACGTCATGGCTGATCAGGGCGTCGACCACGCTGCGGCCGGCACCGCCGTATCCAAGAACCACGGTTGGCTTTGAGGTCGGCATGGTCAGGCCCCTTCGCTCACGTTGATGAAGTCGGCGTAGAACAGGCCCAGGGCAACCGCAGTAAGCAACCCCGCCGCCATCCAGAATCGAATGATGACCCAGGTCTCAGGCCAACCTTTGAGTTCAAAGTGATGGTGAATTGGTGCCATCCGGAAAACCCGCTTCTTGGTGGCTTTGAATACCGCAACCTGAATGATCACCGAGAGCGTCTCGATGACAAACAAGCCGCCGATGATTGGTAACAGGAGCGCGGTGTTGGTGGACAACGCAAAGGCCGCCAGTGCGGTACCCAGAGCAAGTGACCCGGTATCGCCCATGAAGATTCGCGCAGGAGCGGCGTTGAACCACAGGAACCCTGCGGTGCCGGCCAGCAGGCTGGCCGAGACGATGGCAATGTCCAAGGCGTGTGGGACGTCGTAGACCTCGGAGTTGCGGAACATCCAGTAGGTCATGGCGGTGTAGGCCGCAAAGCCGAAAATGCTCGAGCCGGCAGCCAGCCCGTCGAGACCATCGGTCAAATTGACGGCGTTGCTGGTGGCGAGGATGGTGAGAACAGCGAAAGCGCCCCAGCCCCAGGGGCCCAGATCGAAGCCGCCGAACGAGTCCCACCGGGTGAAGGAAAGTTCGGTGTGAACATCGGTGAAGTTGATCATCATGACGGCGAACAGAACGGCGACGGTGGTGAGACCAATGAACTTGGCTCTGCTGGTCAGACCGAGGTTTCTTTCGCGGCTGATCTTGATCCAGTCGTCCAGGAAACCAACCGCGCCGGCGGCGATGATGGTGAACATCGTGATCAGACCGGTCCGGGTGTAGATGCCGCCCCAGAGATCGCTGATTGCGTAGCCCCCAGCCGCGCCGGCAACGATGGCTGCGCCGCCCATGGTGGGTGTGCCGGCTTTGGTCTGGTGTCCCTGAGGGCCGTCTTCCTGGATGGGCTGACCGATCTTGAGGCGCGTCAGCCAGCTGATCAGAAACTGGGTTGTCAGGAAACTGACCACCACGCCAATGGCCAGCGCAATGAGGAGGCGAGTCACTGGTCACTGCCCGGTTCGGTCATGGAGCGGTGAAGATCCCGGATGACGGTGAGATCGAGAAATGGCAGCACCTGATCACCGATCGTCTGGGTGCTCTCATGACCTTTGCCAGCCACCACGACGACATCACCGGGACGAGACCTCTTCAGCGCAACTGCGATGGCGTCTCGGCGATCGACTTCGACCAGGACATGAGGACCCTCTGCGCTCACCCCGGCAAGCACCTCATTGATGATGGCCATGGGTTCTTCAGAGCGAGGATTGTCCGAGGTCACGACGACCAGATCCGCGGCAGACGCCGCAGCACCCATCAACGGACGCTTCGACCGGTCACGCTCTCCCCCGGCGCCGAACACAATGGCGAGCCGGCCGCCGAGGCCCACCAGCCGGCGGCAGGTCGCCAGAACCTTCTCGATTCCGTCAGGGGTGTGCGAGTAGTCAACCAGCACCAACGGCGTGCGGTCCGAGGCAGCAATCGCAATTTCCATTCGTCCCGGCACCTGCGGCGCGTTGGACAAGCCGGCAACGATGACGTCCGGATCCACCCCAATTGCGGCGGCAGCCTCGGCGGCTGCCAGGGCATTGGCAATGTTGAAGTCGCCAGCCAGCGGTAGACGAACTTCACGGCCGTTCCACACAAAGGTGGAGTGGATGGCGGTCTCTTCGAGCACTGTGGTGGCAGCCAGTGAGAAGGAGCGGGCGTCAGGATGGTCGGCCAGAATCCGTTGGCCCCACGGATCGTCTGCATTGATGATTGCCGTGGCGGCCCGTCCGTCAAACAGGCGAGCTTTGGCAGAGAAATACTCCTCCATCGACGTGTGGTAATCCAGATGATCGGGCGTCAGATTGGTGAAGATAGCTGCCTTGAAGGTGACCGCGTCCGCGCGTCCCTGGTCCAATGCATGGGACGAGACCTCCATGGCGACGACGTCGGTTCCTTCAGCAACTTCCTGAGCGAGTCGGCGTTGCAGGTCGGTGCTTTCCGGCGTGGTACGCACCCCGGTCAGGGTGCCAATCTGGGTGGCGTGGAGTCCGGCACTGGCGGCGATCGAACAAAGCATCTGAACAATGGTGGTCTTGCCGTTGGTACCGGTGACCCCAACGACCTTCAGTCGTCTCGCCGGGTTGCCAAGCACCGCCGCGGAGAACCATGGCATGGCCTTGCGAACGCTTGGCATGACCAGTTGCGGCACCTGAAGCGGAAGCCGCCGTTCAACCAACAACGCTGACGCCCCGGACTGAACCGCACCGGCGGCGTAGTCATGCCCGTCGTGGTCCGATCCCGGAATGCAGCAGAACAATGAGCCGTCAAGGACGGCTCGGGAGTCGTGGTCGACGCGGGAAACGAGCACCTTTTCCAAGGAGTCGGGATACCCCTCCGGTGATGCAACGTGGTGGGGTGCCAGCGCATGGGCGTCGGCCCAGAGCTGGTTCAACCGCAAACTCATGGGCCACCGTCCAACGGGGCCAGCGGATCCAGAACTGCCGACGAGTCCGGCAGCTCCGTCGGCGCCGGAGCGGGGTCGGTCACGTCGTTTTCCGCCGGGGTGAGAGCCACCAATGGCATCGGCGGCAGAGCGAGCTGTGCGACGCTGCGGACCGCAATACCGTCTTCAGCCACGGGTCCGCCCTGGGCGGTGGTGGGTGCGGACTCGAGCAGCGGGGCCGATGGCGGGATCCCAAAGTGGCGGAGCGCGTAGCGAGCGATGTCAGCAAAGACCGGCGCGGCCACCTTGCTGGCGTAGATCGAGCTGGCGGGCTCGTCGATGGTGACCAGGATGGACAGCTCGGGATCGCCGGCCGGCAGGAATCCGGCGAAGCTGGAAACATAGGAGAAGTAACCGTCGGCGTCCTGATACCCACCGTCGGGGTGGCTCTTGCGCGCGGTCCCGGTTTTGCCGGCGACGTCGTATCCCTCCACCTGGGCGGCGGCGCCGGTGCCGTTGGCGACCACGTTCTGCAGGATCGCCCGCATCTCGCGTGCGGACTGGTCCGAGATCACCTGGGTTGTTTCAGTATTGGGGATGGCGAGTACGTCACCGTCGGGGCTCATAACGTTGCGAACCACGTGGAGCGGAATGTCCACGCCGTCATTGGCGATGACATTGAACGCTCCAATCATCTGCAGGGCCGTGACCGAAATGCCCTGACCAAGAGCAATGGCGCCAATGGCGGTGCCGTCCCAGTTGGGTCGGTCAGCCAGCAGACCTTGCGTCTCGCCCGGCAGATTCAGGACCGTGGAGCCAAAGCCGAACGACCGCAGGTAGTTGTCGAATTCGGTCGCTCCCAGGTCGGTGGCCCACATGATCGAACCAACGTTGGATGACTGCGTGACAATGTCAGCGACAGTGAGATCAACCGGCTCGTGCGGTGTGATGTCGGTGAACTCCCGGTCATAGAGCTCAATGCTCCACGGAACCTCTCGCACCGTTCCGGGCTCGGCCAGTCCGGCGTCAAGAACCGAGGAGAACGTGACCGCTTTCATAACCGAACCGGGCTCGTAGGCCCATTGGGTCGCCAGGTTGGAGTCCGCAAGCTGGACGTTCAGGTTGGCGTCACGGTCGACCGATGCCATCGCCAGAATCTCACCGGTCTTGGTCTGGGTGACAACAGCAACGCCACCCTTTGCTGCCATCGACTCCACCTGGGTGAGAAGCAGATGCTCGACCTCGTGCTGGAGTGAGCGGTCGATGGTGAGAATCAAATCATTGCCTGGCGATGCGGGGGTGACTTCACGAGCCGCAATGGGAATCGTTCGTGTTCCTGTGCGGTCCTTCTCAACGACCATCCGGCCAGCTTCGCCTTCGAGCCATTCGTTGTATGCGTATTCGATACCGCCCAACGCTTGGCTGTCCACCCCAACTCGGCCAATGATCGAGATGCCGAGGTCTTCGCCTGCGGGGTTGAATCGCTTGGGTTCTTCCAAGCGGTAGACCCCGGGGATGTTCAGCGCTTCGACGGCTTCGGCCACGCTGTCTTCCACTTGGCGATCCAGGTACACGAACCGACTGTTGGCCGTGAACTTCTCATACAACCGCTCTTCGGTCTGACCGAGAACCGGTGAAAGCTCGTGAGCTGCGCGGCGGGCGTCCTCCACATCATCGGGGTCCACAAAGAATGTCTGCTGCGGGTACGTGAGGGCGAGGCTGTTGCCGCTGCGGTCAAGAATACTGCCGCGCGGTCCCGGCAAATCGATGACTCGCGTTCGCTGAGCTTCGCCGCGTTCCACGTACCGCTCGGGCTCCAGGATTTGCAGGTGCACGAGCCGCCAGATCAGGAGTCCGGCGGCCAGCAGAACCACCAAGAGCATGAACAGCAGGCGTCGGGTGACGTCGACCATCGCCACTGAAGAGGTGAATGAGTTGAATGAGTTGAATCCCTGGCCGGCCGAGCCGTCGACCAGCGGCGGCTGCGGTGTGGGTTGGGGGTCGCGAAGCGGGTGCTCCGAACGAAGCGAGACCGCGGGCGGTCGGAAAACCGAACGGGGACGATCCCAAAGGTCAGTCACTCGCTCACCACCAGCGGCAGCGCGGTTGGTTGCACCGGAGCGCTCCCGTGCACGGCCGCGGGTGCGGGAAGGTCGAAGCCGGTGAACGCCTTGCGTATGGATCCCGTCGTGACCACGTCGACGGGCGGGGTGAGGTAGGTGATCGATACCGGCTCGACCATGCCCAGTCGGCCCTGCGCAGCTTCAACGATGCGGACCGGCGACTCCATCTGGGCAACGATCAACTCGAGGCGGGCGTTTTCCAAATGGGAGTTGGAGATCTCCTGCTCCAGATGATCAAGCTGGGTCTGATTACTGGCAATGCTGGCGTGAAACGCCACCAGGCCAAAGAGCGCAGCAACGACGAAGAGCCCGACGATCATGCCGACCGATGGGCCGAACATGCCCGGCTTCGGGGCCTCGGACACGCTCAGGTCGTCGTCGTCGAATCCAAACAGGCCGGTATCGCCAAGGACACTCATGGCCGAACCTCACATCGTTCAAAGACTCGAAGGCGAGCGCTTGAACTTCGCGGATTGCGCTCCAGTTCCGCAGCGTGGGGGGTGCGACTCCGGGGCGGCACCACTCGTACTCGACCGACGGCGCCGCAGGCACAAGGCAGACGGGACGGGCAGGTACATCCGCCGGACTCCTCGTTGGCAATGGTGTATTTCACGATGCGGTCTTCGCCGCTGTGGTAGGAGAGCACCGCTCCCCGACCGCCGGGCGAGAGCACGTCAATCGACTGGCGGAGCGCTCGTTCAATCTGGGCCAACTCGTCGTTCACCGCAATGCGAATTGCTTGAAATGTGCGCTTGGCCGGATGCCCGCCGGTGCGACGGGTAGCCGCCGGGATCGCCGACCGGACAATTTCGGCCAATGCGACGGTGGTGGTGACCGGCCGGTTGTCGACAATCGATTGGGCAACCCGGCGCGCAAATCGTTCGTCGCCGTAGTCCTTGAGAACGGTCGCAATGTCAGCGGCCGCCCAGTTGTTGACAATGTCGTGCGCGGTCAGCGTGTCCTGTTGGTCCATGCGCATATCCAAAGGTCCGGCCTCGCGGTAGCTGAAGCCGCGCTCGGGACGGTCAAGCTGCGGCGAGCTGACGCCAAGGTCGAACAGCACCGCGGTGACTGGTGACGGGTTGGTTCGGTCATTGGCAACCGCTTCCAACTCGTCATAACGAGCATGGGTAAGTTCAATGCGCTCTTCCCAGGGGGTGAGGCGCTGCTGAGCGAACGCCAGCGCATCAGCGTCCCGGTCGATACCAACCAGGTTCAGATCATCACGGGCGCTGAGCACCGCAACCGCATGTCCGGCTCCGCCCAGCGTCGCATCGACATAGATGCCGGCCGGCACCGGGGCAAACGCATCAAGAATTTCATCCACCATGATGGGCAAATGCTCAAAGGGAGTCGTCATATCAGCGCTCCCCGAGAGAGTGCAGATCGGCAGTCTTCCGGTCAAACAACGCACGTCGGGATTTCTCCCCCGATCGAGCTAGATGGCAAGCGGGCGGAGTAGGGGCCTTCCATCTTGTTGACCGAAAGACTGCGGATCCGCACTCTCTCGTTGAGCACTTCGATGCTGGCTGGGTGCCAGCATCTGCTGATTGGGTGTCAGCTCTTCTTCTTTCGGTGGAGGTGGGGAAGTCGTGGGTGATTTGCGGTGATGCGGCCGCTGAAGCCGCCCAGGCTGCTTTGGGGGCCGTCATGCCAGCCACGACCCGTCGTCGACAATGTCGTCGTCTTCCTGGTGGAACTCGTCGAACGCTTCGGGGTTCCAGACTTCGAGACGGTTGGTCGAGCCAGCCACGATCGCTTCATTGCTGATGCCATAGCGGTCACGCAGATCCTGCGGAAGGGTGATTCGACCTTGCCCGTCGATGCGCAGTTCCACTGATGCATACATGAATCGACGTTGCATCTTCTGACTGGCTCGGCCCTCGCTGACCCGCTCGGTCAAGCGCGCCACGGCCTTCTGGAACTCCTCGGACGACCAGATCGCCAAGGTGGGCGAGTCGAACAGGGGCGTCGCGTAGCAGACGGTGCCCATGGCGTCGCGATACTGCGACGGCAGGGCCAGGCGTCCTTTCTCGTCCAGCGAGCGCTGGTGAGTTCCTACGAACAACGTTCCATCCCATGTTCGACTCGATTCGGTTAGCGAATGGAGGAGGGACTACCGTGACCTCAACAACAACTTCTGCCACACAAGCAACACGACCCGGGGGCTGTGATCACTGTTCAGCTGACGGTCTCGGAATTTTCCGACGATTGCCGAGACCATGGCGGTTCTGAGGTAGGGAGTCCTCCCCACTTCTCCCCACCCTAACCCACCACTCCCCACAACGTCAACCACACTGTCAACATTCCGTAACAATCTCCTCATGAGCAACGCCCAGATGGCGTCCGCCGCCGTATCACCGGTGCGAGACGCACGCCGCCCGAACGCGACAAAACCCCCGGAACCGGAACGATGTGGCGGCCACGGTGGGGCCAAGTGGGGAACCTGAGGGGGCGAATCAGCCGCCTGTGAGGTTGCGCAACACCGCCGCCTCGAGATCCACCATCACGGCGGGGGCGTCCGGGGTCGGGGCAGGCCCATCAGCGGTGCCCGCCAGCAGACCGGCCACCCGCTCGACCTGCGGAACCATTGTGGCCAGGCACTGCACCCGAGCACCCCAGCGGGTCCGCCGCTGGGACAAGCCCAGTACTTTGCACCAACCCCGCGGCCCCGGTCCGTCGACGGGCCGGGTCAGCTCCCCCCATCCCCGGCCCGCAAAACACACGTTGTCGGCCAGCGGTGAACGCTCGGACCGGGCCTCCCATCGGTCTGTCGCGACGCCAACCTCAGCAAAGGCGGCCTGCCAGGCAGCACCGATCCAGAGAAAGGTTGCCCCAATATCATCGTCAAAGGTGACGTCGCCCACCGGGATCAACACGTCCATCCACAGCATCGAGCGATCAACCAGTACCGCTCCCCCGCCGCTGCGCCGTCGACACACTGCCAGCTCTGGCTCCAGTCGGGCCCGCACCTGGTCGACGACTGCCCGTTGCCCGCTGCCCAGGACGAGGGCGTCGGCTGTGGGCCGGAAGACCCAGATGGTCGGTTGCGCCGTCTCCGGAAGTGGCAACTCGTGGAATTCAGCGGCGGTGCCGTGAACCTCGAACACCCGCCATGGCCCAATGGTTCCGGCCGAGCCGGGGTAGGAACGGAACACTCAGTCAGGAAGCGGAAGGAACGGCGGACCCAAACTCGTCCAAGTACGGCCGCCACGGTTCAGGAACGCGGCCCACCGACGCCCGAACCCACGCGGTACGGCCGGGCGTCTTTGGCTGTCGCCGAAGCCGCATCGAGGTGTTCTTGAGCAGGCGATCACGCTTGGCCGAATTGCAGGGACGACACGCAGCCACCACGTTTTCCCACGAGTGCCTCCCGCCGCGGCTGCGCGGGTGGATGTGGTCGATGGATTCGGCACGGGCATCGCAGTACTGGCACCGCCCATCGTCCCGGGCAAAGACACCTCGGCGGGTGATGGCGTTTCGCCTCGGATACGGCACCCGCACGTATTTCCGGAGCCGGATAACCGACGGAACATCAATCTCAAAGCTTGCGGACCGCATGACGGCCCCGCTCTCGTGGACCATTTCAGCCCGTCCCGACAGGACCAGAACAACCGCCCGGCGCGCGGGCACAACACTGATCGGCTCGAAAGTCGCGTTCAGAACGAGTGCCCGGGCCATCGCAGAAACCTATCCGCCGACCGAGATCTGGTCGGGCGAATTATCCGGCCTCCGGGCGGGGCTGGTGCCACCCGCGCCCGCAATCGCGCCCCAGGACCGAGACCATTCCAACCAGGAAATGACATCGTCGGCGGTCGGAACCCGGTCCGGGTCGCCGTATTGGGTGACCGTGCGAAATCGCAGGTACTCATCGGCGGGCATGGGCAACGGCGGCCACGTCCTCCACCAGTCGTTGGGCGCCAGCCGCAACACCTGCCCAGCGGCCGTGGACCACAAGTCGGGCCGACGGATCACTGCGGCCACCACCACAAACCAGTCCCTCCGTCGGACGGCGGGCGAGAGTGGAGCTGGCACGGGGCCATCGTAGGCGAAACCGCAATGCCAGGCGGAACTCCAATGGTCACCCCATGGTGAGGATTCGGCCGGCGTCGGCCGAACGAATGGCCAGCAATTCCGGTCACGTCGTCGCCGCTCCCCATCCCGGCGTGACCGCGTGGTTTGCGGCGTCCCGGCTGGCTAGTGTGGCGGGTTGATACAGGAGGTCATGTGACCACATACGAGGCGGACGCTCCACCCGCTCCCCCACGATCGCAGTCCTTTGCCGATCTGCACCGGGTGCTGACGGGGAACATCGAGCGCGTGATTCAAGGCAAACCCAAGGTCGTGCACCTCATGGTGCTCTGCCTGCTGGCCGAAGGCCATCTACTGCTTGAAGATGCGCCTGGCGTGGGCAAAACTTCGCTGGGCAAAGCACTGGCCGCTTCCATGGATGTGCCGTTCGGTCGCGTGCAGTTCACTCCGGACCTGCTCCCCTCAGATGTGGTGGGCGTCTCGATCTGGAATCGCGCCGAGAACGTATTCGAGTTTCGTCCCGGCCCCATCTTCAACGGCGTGGTTCTGGCCGATGAGATCAACCGAACCTCCCCCAAAACCCAGTCCGCGCTTCTTGAAGCCATGGCCGAAGGCCAGGTGACCGCCGACGGCAAGTCTCGGCAGCTGACCCGTCCATTCATGGTGATCGCCACCCAGAACCCACTGGAGCACGAGGGCACCTACCCGCTGCCGGAGAGTCAGCTGGACCGATTCCTCATCAAGACCAGCGTCGGCTACCCGTCGCGTGATGCGGAGATCAAGATCCTCAATACGCACGGCAACTTCGATGCGTTCGCCACCATTGGTTCGGTGGTGAACTCCGACGCCGTGCTCAGCATGATTCAAGCGGTCAAAGGGGTCCACGTGGCTCCGGCGCTGCAGAGCTACCTGGTGGACATTGCTGATGCCACGCGCCGTCATCCCGGCATTGAGCTGGGCGTGTCTCCCCGCGGGACCCTGGCCCTGCAAAACATCATCCGGGCCCAGGCCGCAACCCAGGATCGCAACTACGCCACCCCTGATGACGTGAAGTCGCTGGCACTGCCGGTACTTGGTCACCGCATCATGTTGAGTACTGACGCCCAGATTCGTGGGGCCTCAACCGAGCAACTTCTGGAGGATGTTCTCAGCTCGGTCCCGGCCCCGACCGCCATCTGAAGCTGGTATGCCCACGAAGAGCGGGTGGTTCACGGGCGGCTCCGGCGTGCTTCTGGTCCTGCTCGGGCGCATCCTTGGACTCTCGGAGCTGTACATCCTGGGCGGCGCAGCTCTCGGTCTTCTGCTTCTTGCGTTTCTGTGGGTATCGGTGCGGCCCCGCCAATTGGATTTGCGTCGACAGATCTCGAGTGCCCGGCTCCACGCCGGCGACAACAGCCAGGTGCAGGTTCACCTGCGCAACAGTTCGGCAATCCCCAGCCCGGTGCTGCGAATCACCGATGACGTGGCCAGCACCCGGGGGGCCGTTCTGGAACTCCCGCCGCTGCGGAAGGACGCTCGACGCGTTGTTGGGTACCGGTTGCCGACCTCTCGTCGTGGTCGGGTCACCGTGGGCCCGATGATGTCGCACCTCATTGACCCCTTTGGTCTGGTGCACGCCACCCGGGAGGTGGCCGGGACCGTTGACGTGTTGGTGTATCCCCAGGTATTCAACGTTGCGCCGCCGCCCCGCCCACCCGGCGACGATGCCCGACTGGCCGAACGACAGGCCAGCCAACTTGGCCGGTCAAGCGACGAGTTCTTTGCGCTGCGCCAGTACGTTGTGGGCGACGACCTGCGTCGGGTCCACTGGCCCAGTTCGGCTCGCCACGACGACGTGATGATTCGACAGGACGAACTGCCCCAGCAGGGGCGAACCACGATCCTGCTGGATACGTCGACCGCGTCGGCGTCGCCGGATGCGTTCGAGCGAATGGTGTCCGCTGCGGCAAGCGTCAACATGGCGTGCCGGAGCCGGGATGACCTGGTACGACTGATCTCAACCGATGGTGTGGACACCGGCTTCACGCCCAGTTCCAGTGCCGATCCTGCCCTCGACTACCTCGCAGTGGTGAAGCAGCTGGACCAGGCCGGCCTGGACCGGGCACTTCGGATTGCCGCGGTTGGAAATCCGGGCACGGTCGTGGCAATCCTCGGAAGCCGAAGTCGGCTGGGTCATGCACCGGGATCCGCCCGGACCCAGGCCAGCATTGCGGTCATTATGGAGGACGATCACACCGTGATGGGCACCCCGACCCCGCCAGGCACCGGTGGTGCCCTACCGTCTCAGACCATGGTTCGTGTCCGCAGCACCGAGGACTTTGCCCACATCTGGTCCGAAGCCATTGGCCGGCCAGTCCGTTCGCCCACCGCTGGCCGAGGACGCCGCACGTGATCAATCGGATCGACCCCCGCACCCTCGTGGCGGAGATTCTTCTGCTGACGGTCAACGTCGCCGCCATCCTTGGATTTGATCGCCTGTTCGAAGACACCAGTTATCGCGGGACGCTGATCGTGACTGCGGTGGTGGCTCACGCTGTGCTTGCGTTGACCCGCCGCCTCGACGGTGGCGTGGTCCTTGCGGTACTGACCTCATTGGTGGCGCTGGCCATCCAGTTGCCAATGACGCTGGTTCCTGAATCCACCCGGTTCGGCCTGCCCACTGCGGACACCGTGACCATTGCCCGATCCGAACTCGAAGCGTCATGGAGTCTGTTCAACAGCGTGGTGGCTCCGGCGCCGGTGGTAACCGGTTTCGTGCTGGCCGCGGCGTTTGGTGTCTGGGTCATTGCGTTCTTGTCGGACTGGGCCGCGTTCCGACTGCAAACCCCGGGCGAAGCTCTGCTGCCGTCGGTCACCAGCATCGTGTTCATTGCGTTGATCGGTATCCCGGACGGCCAGGTCCGTCATGTGGGTTGGTATCTGGCCGCCGCTGTGGCTTTCGTTCTCGCCCATCGGGCCGCCAGCCGAGTGACGACGGGATCGTGGCTCGGTGGCAACGTGCATGCGGGCTACGGCTCGTTGATGATGGGCGGTCTGGCCATTGGTGTACTCGCCCTCGGCGCCGGCGTCGTCGGCGGACCGCTGCTTCCCGGAGCCGAAGAGGAACCGCTCATTGACTGGCGCGGCGCCGGGGCGGAGGGTAATTCGAACCGCCAGGCCGACAACCCTTTCATCGAGCTGCGAAGCTCGCTGGTGGAGCTGTCCGAAGACATCTTCTTCACGGTGCGAACCGACAGTCCCGACTACTGGCGCCAAACCGCGCTCGACCAGTTTGATGGCTTCAGATGGTCACTGTCTTCAACGTCGTTCTCCGGGGTATCCGGAGAACTCGACCTCCCGGACATCGATTCGTTGGAGACAACCACCACCACCCAGCAATACCAGATCGTCACCAACTCGTTGGAGTGGCTACCAGCAGCCAACCGCCCATCCTTTATCGATGTTCCTTCCGGTGATCGCATCAACTTTGAAGCTGATCTGGCGACGCTCATCTACGCCGCAGCGGACTCCGGTGACGCCCCACCCGGATTCGAGTACACCGTCCGGTCCGAGATACCGTCGGCCAGCCCTGAGTTCCTTGCATCGCTGCCCGACCGGCCGACCTCCTCAGATTTCCTGGAGCTTCCCGATGACTTCCGGACCGACATCCGGGAGCAGGCCGAACAGATCACCGCCGGCGGCTCCAACGCCTTTGAAAAGTCAAAGTTGTTGCAGGACTTCTTCCTCAACAACTTCACATACAGCTTGAACCTGCTCCCCGGGACCACCGGCGACCCCACCGCCGACTTTCTTGAAACGCGCGTTGGCTTCTGCCAGCAATTTGCGAATGCGTTTGCGGTCATGGCTCGCTCCATTGGTATCCCGGCCAGAGTCGCAGTCGGCTTCACCAAAGGCGTACAGGACCCAAACGACCCTGAGCTCTGGGTTGTGCAGGGCAAACACGCCCACTCGTGGCCCGAAGTGCTGATCGGCGATACGTGGTGGCGCTTTGAGCCAACCCCGGGTCGCGGGTCAGCCAACGCGACCTCGTACACGGGCGTGGACGACCAGCAGGTGGGCGACCGCGAGGAGGCGGCGCGCGAGGAGGCTCTGCCCCAACCGGCGGCCACCCCCGCACCCGGTGAAATCGCCGTGGACGCGCCCCAGCCCGCAACTCCAAACGATGAGTTCTCCACTGGTGAAGACGACGTCGACGGCAGCGGTATCTCCCTCAACCCCGAAGAGCAAGAGGCGGCTGCGGCCGAGGCCGCCGCCGAAGGCCAGGCCATCTCGCGCACCTGGCTGTGGATTGGCGGCATTGCGCTGGCCGCAGTGATCTACAGCGTGCTCGTACCATTGCTCAAAGCTCGACGACGAGCCCACCGCCGCCACGCCGCAGCGACCACCCGCGACCGGGTCCATGTGGCTTGGCGTCATGCCGGGATGGCACTGCATGATGCCGGCGTGGTCGCCAGCCCCAGCGAGACCGAAGTCGAATTTGCCAGCCGGGCCGCTCGGGAAGCCCGCATCAACGACCTCGTAAAGCTGGGTCAGGCCGAATCAGCCGCCAACTTCTCCCCGGCCGACCCCACGTTGGAGGACGCCGCAATGGCCGAGGCCATTGAGGATGCGCTGCGTGAGGAACTCAACCGGCGGGCAACCACCATGGACCGGGTTCTCGACGAGCTCAACCCGCGAGAGCTCCTGAAGAACTAGGAGTCGGCTACCAGGCCAGAGTTCGGAACGGCGTCAGATGTCTTCGTCGCGGCGCATGCGCTCACGAAGGCGATCGCCCGGTTCACCCAGCCGATCACGAAGACTGCCATTGCTCTTCAGCGCCTGGGTGATCTGTGAGATCCCCGTCTTGCCAAGGTGGCGGGCGTTGCGCTCCAGGAACAGTGCCGATGCCAGCATGGCAATGAAGCCGATGAAGGCCAGCGTGAAGTGGACTCGCAGCGTCATGACCATGAACGCCAAGCCGATGACGATGCCCAGAAGCGCCCAACGAACATTGCGGAGCGCGTGGGTGTACACGGTGGTGGATCCGACCTCGCGCGCAAGCGCCGGGTCAGATTCGTAGAGCTGAGCCTCGATTTCGCTGAGGATCCGCTCCTCGTTTTCCGAGAGTGGCACGGTGACAGTTTCTCACACCCGCCGACCTTCAACAACGCGTGCCCACGGTTTCTTTGCCTCGATCATCGGCAGCGGTCAGTGGACCTACCAGGATGGGCACCAGCGGTTGCGGCCGGTTCAGGCCTTTCGACCATTTTCGGTATTGGCCGGTTCGCCGCTACCGGGAGCGTCGGTATCGGGACCCCACTGGGTGTCATCTTCGGTTTTGATGCGGAGGCCCGCACCTTCGGCCAGCCGAGCCGGGCCTATTGCTCCGGCGCCGAACTTCTGGCGAATCTCGTCGATGGCGGCATCGGCCTCGGTCCACGCCGCGCCGGTTTCCACATCATCAAAGCTCAGCTGCCGGCCCGCTACCGGCTTCAAACCGGTGGCGCTGACCCCCAACAGGCGCACGCCCTGCCGGACCAGCACCTTGTCCAGCAGGAGGCGCGCCTCGCGGGCAATTTCGACTCCGCTGTCTGATGGCTGACTCAACGTTGCGCTGCGGGTGATGGTGTGAAAGTCGCCGAAGCGGATCTTCAAGGTGACGGTCCGCGCCCCGATTTGGGCTTTGCGAAGTCGGCCGGCCACCGCATCGGCCATGCGCACAATGTCGGTCTGAAGCTGAGCCGGGTCGTGCTTGTCGTGGGCGAAGGTTTCCTCGTGGCTGATGGACTTCGGCCCCACATCTGACTCAACCTTGCGCGGATCCACGCCGCGCGACAACGCGTGCAGGTGCCGGCCCGCCGCTTTGCCAACCGCCAGCTGAACGGTCTCTTCGGTCAGGGCCGCCAGGTCGCCTACGCTGGCCACCCCAATGCGGTCGAGGCGTTTGAAGGTTGCGGGACCCACCCCCCAGAGAGCTCGAATCGGCAGCGGGTGAAGGAACCGGAGTTCCTGACCAGGCGGCACCACAAAAACACCGACTCCCGGTATCGGACCGGTGCGGGAGGCCGTGGGTTTTGCCCGCTCGGACGCCAGTTTCGCCATGAACTTCGGTCGGGCCACGCCGACCGAACACCACAGTCCCTCCTGTTCAAAGACCTGACGGCGCAGCAGATGACCAATGGTTTCTCCGTCGCCCAGCAGCCGCTGGGAACCCGTGACGTCCAGAAACGCCTCATCCAGCGACAGCGCTTCCACATGCGGAGTCACCGACGCAAAGATCTCCATGATCCGCCGGCTGACTTCGCGGTAGAGACCATGGTCGCCGGCGAGCACCACCGCGTGGGGGCACAGCCGTCGGGCGCGCACGGTGGGCATGGCTGAGTGGATGCCGTAGGACCGGGCTTCATAGCTGGCCGCGGCCACCACGCCCCGCTGGGCGGTGCCACCAACCACCACGGGTTGGCCTCGGAGTTCGGGGTGCCGCAACAGTTCCACTGACGCATAGAACGCGTCCATGTCCACATGCAGAATTGTCCTGGCTCGTGGATGGTCTGACTGGTCGTCCGCTGGCCGGACTGGTGCACTCACGGCGAAACGCGCTGCACCTGAAGATCGCCATCAATGGACTCGGCCCGGAACACATAGTGACTGTCGGCTGAGCCGGGGTCACTCAACCAGTCCGAAAGCGGCTCGCGGACCCACAACGGGGCCGAACTCAGATGGCGCTTCGCCGCAGTCAGATCCAGAAAGCGGGCGTCCACGACCACGCCGTCGGGGTCATCGACATGCAATTCGCCGTCCCACCCCAAGGCTTCAAAGACTTCGGCAGTCAGGTGCAGGTCACGACCGACAAAGTCGACCTCAACGGTGTAGGCCCGGTCGCTCCACGACGCAACGGTCAGCGACGTCTCCTCGGTGACTTCCCGGGACAGACCGACAAGCATGGTTTCACCCTTGTCGACGATGCCCCCGGGAGGGGTCCAGTCCACCCGGCCATCGCGTCGACGGTTGCACACCAGCAGCAGGGCTTCTCCCGTTTCGAGCGGGGCTCGCAGGAGTCCTCCGGCCACAGTGAATCGACGCATGGATCGATAGTAGTGGCTTATGTCCGCCCGAAACCTTCTAGCCTTCGGGGCGTGAACGACCGTCCGTCCTCCTCCCCCTCCGACGCTCCTCCAACTTCGCAGCAGGCCAGCGCTGTACCCGGTCTGATCCCCCGGGTCATCGCCGTGCTGTCCATCATCGTGGGTGGTCTGGTTGGCGGGCTGGTTGGATGGGCGCTGGCTGACATCGAGTGCACCGGTGACTGCGCCAACTGGAAGGGCGCCGGGCTGCTGATTGGCGCCGTCGTCACCGCGGCTGGTGTTGCCGTCGTGACGATCCTGACGCTCCGGGCGATGGACGAGTGGGAGACCATCAAGGGCCAGGAGCAGCGATGACCGGCGACACCACTGCGGAACCTATGCGGCGGGATTTCACGGGGCTGCGCTCACTGGCCGAGACCGTTGCCCGCGACGCCGCAAATCTGGTTTGGGATCGACGCTCAGACCACGGCCGGATTGACACCAAGTCGAGTTCGTCAGACATGGTCACCGCCACCGATCGGGCAGCCGAAGAGCTGCTGGTCTCACGAATCCTTGCTGCGCGACCTCACGACGGCATCGTCGGTGAGGAAGGTACCGGCGTAGAGGGCACCTCGGGTTACCGCTGGGTGCTTGACCCGATCGATGGCACCGCCAACTTCGTCTATGACTACCCGGGCTTTGGCGTCTCGGTTGCGGTGCAACACGACGAAACCACCGTGGCCGGCGTCGTGGTCGACATCATGCACAGCGACACCCTCAGCGGCCAGGGCGACCTGTACTCGGCGGCCCTTGGGGCCGGGGCCACTCGAAACGGTGAGCCGATTGCGACGAGCAACGCCACCGAGGTCAGCGACGGCCTGGTGGCCACCGGCTTCAGTTTCATTGCCGACCGGAGAGCCAAACAAGCAGCCGCGCTGGCCCACATCCTGCCCAAGGTCCGCGACATTCGCCGTCAGGGTTCGGCCGCCCTGGACCTGTGCTCGGTTGCATGCGGTCGCGTGGATGCGTATTTCGAGATTGGTCTCAACGAGTGGGATCTGGCCGCCGGCGCACTGATTGCGGCCGAAGCCGGCGCCATCGTCCGCCTCACCGGAGAAGGGACAGATCGGTTCACGTTCGCCGCTGCGCCCGGCGTGACTGACCGTCTTTGGACCGTGCTCGAATCCGCTGGAGCAACCAGCTGCTGATGATCTTCGGCGGACCCTCCTTGGTTTGGGGTCCGAAATGAGGCAGCATGGCGGGGTGTCCATAAAGATTCTCACCGTTGAAGATGACAATTCAATTCGCACTGTCGTGCGGATGGCGCTGGAAGATGAGGGGTGGGAAGTCCTCGAAGCCGGCAATGGTGAAGATGCACTGGCCATCTTCAAGCGCGACGGCGCCAACGTGGTGCTCATCGACATCATGCTTCCGGGAATCGACGGCTTTGAAGTCTGTCGGTCCATCCGCCGCTCAACCGATGTGCCAATCATCATGGTCACCGCCCGTGATGACACCCATGACGTGGTCGCGGGCCTGGAAGCTGGAGCCGACGACTACCTGACCAAACCATTCGAACCCAAAGAACTCAGCGCCCGCATTCGGGCGCTGCTGCGTCGGGCCCGGTCCGCCGACCCGGAGATGACCACGATGACCTTCGGCGATCTGGAAATCAGCCCCGACGAAGGCCTGGTCACTTTGAGCGGCGAAGAAGTGCACCTCACCAAGACCGAGTTCCGACTGCTGGTTGAACTGGCATCCAGTCCGGGGCGAGTCTTCAGCCGCGAACAACTCCTGGAACGGGTGTGGGAGTACGGCTACTTCGGCGACGGCCGATTGGTCGATGTCCACGTCCGACGTCTGCGCACCAAAATCGAACCCGACCCGGCTGAACCACGCTACGTCGTCACGGTGCGCGGCCTCGGCTACAAACTTCAGGCCTGACCGGATCGGTCCGGACCACTGATGGAACCGGGCTCTTGACCACCACACCTTTGTGACATCAGCAGGACCACCCACCAGAACCCGAACCGATGACTCGCGTCGTTTCGGCCTCCGGGCTCGACTGATCGCCGCGTTTGGATTGTTGGGACTGATCCTGTCTCTGATCCTTTCCTCGGCCACGTATCTTTTCGCCCAGAACTCGCTGGTGAACCGAACCCAGGAAGTTGCGCTGGACCGTGCCAATCAGAACGCGGCCGAAGTATCGCGGCGCAGCCGGGCCCTCGACGATGAGGAACAAGCTCGACTCCTGGTGGAGCAGGTCTTCACCCCCGAAGGTTCTGCCGCTCTGTTCCAGGTGCGCGATGGCTTCTTCGGTTCGAGCTCCATTGGTTTCGGCGAGGAGGACATCGATGAAGGTCTTCGCATCGCGGTGGAACAGGGACTCGCAGTGCAAATGTTGGCCGACATCCGGGGCGAAACCAGCTACCTGATTGGCATTCCGCTCAAACAGGTCGGCTTCCGGGCCGCGTACTACGAGGAGACCTCGCTGAGCGGCGTGGAAGACACGCTCAACTCGCTGAGGTTGGCACTGTTGGCGGGTTCGCTACTCTCGACCGTGGCCGGCGTTGGCCTGGGCTTCTATGCGGGACGAACGGTGCTGTCGCCCCTTTCAACCATCAGCGCGGCGGCCACCAAGATCGCATCCGGCGACCTGGACACGCGTCTGAGCGCGGACCCCGACCGCGACCTGCAACAGCTGTCCCATTCGTTCAACGAAATGGCCACCGCGCTCCAGGATCGCATCGAGCGCGACGCACGTTTCGCCTCCGACGTCAGCCACGAGCTTCGATCGCCGCTCATGACCTTGACCGCATCCATTGCGGTGTTGGAGCGCCGGCGTGATGACCTGCCCGAGCGGTCCCGGGTTGCGGTCGATCTCCTTTCGGCCGACATCAATCGATTCACGCATCTGGTGGAGGACCTCTTGGAGATCTCGCGCTTTGACGTTGGCGCCGCCGACCTCGATCGCCAACCCCTGGAAGCGGGCGAGTTTGTTCGGCAGGCGCTCAAGATGGTCGGCTCACCCAACGTTCCGGTACGGGCTCCGGACATCGATCTCTTCATCAACGGCGACAAACGCCGACTTCTACAGATCATGCAAAACCTCATCGACAACGCCGCCAAGTACGGCTCCGGCGCAACGGGCGTTGAAATCTCACGGGCGGCCCCGGAGGGCTTCGGCACTCCCATGGTTCAGATCTCGGTGATCGACGAAGGTAGCGGGGTTCCCGACGCCGAACAGGACGTCATCTTCGACCGATTTGCCCGCGGCAGTGAAGGCGGCCGTCGCGGGTCGAGCACCGGGACCGGCCTGGGTTTGGCGCTGGCCAAAGAACACGTGATGTTGCACGGGGGCCGCATCTGGGTGGAGAACCGCTCTGGAGGTTCAACCGGCGCCCGATTCAGTTTCACCATCCCGGAGTACACCCCATGAACCACAGCAATTGTTTCCGATCGTTCACGATGTTTGTCATCTTCTGCCTGATCTCGGTTGGCTGCGGTATTCCGCTCGATGATGCGCCTCGGGAGATCGCTGCCGAGCAACTGGACGACGAGCTGAAGTTGGCTCAGGCACCAACTGCGGTCGCTGAGCTTGCACCGCAGTTCGATCTGGCGACCTTTCTCATCTATCTGATCGACGAGAACGGTCTCCTCAAGCCGGTGGAACGGCCGTTACCAAGCAACTCGGGACCGACCGCAGTCATTCAGGCGCTGCTCGAAGGTCCATCGGCCGATGAGTCCGAAGCCAACCTCAGCACCGCGCTGGCCGACGACCTCCCAGTCACCAGCGTGACCAACAGCGGCACCGGAACGGTGGTGGTTGACATCACCTCCGAAGCCGGATTGGCCAGTCTTTCGACCTCGGAGCAGCGGGTGGCCATCGGTCAGCTTGTGTACACCGTCACCCGGTTGCAGACCGTCTCCAGTTTTCGCCTTCAGATCAACGGCGAGAACGTGTCGGTGCCCACCGATGGTGACGATTCGACCGCCGACGAGCCGGTGTCGGTCGACGACTACGCCTCCCTGGCCCCGCTCGAAGAGCTCGAGGAAGAGGAGGCGGAGGCCGACGCGCCGGTCGTCCCATCTGCATCCATGTTTGAGGTCTTTCTGGTTGATGACGACGGGCTTCTCACTGCGGTGCAGCGTTCGCTGCCCGGCGACGTCGGCCCCAACGAAGTGATCCGGGCACTGCTGGAGGGGCCGCTGGTGTCCGAAGAGAACCTGACCAGTGCGTTGGCCAGTGACGTTGCCGTGTCAAGCGTGACGAGTACCGGAACCGGAACCGTCGTGATCGACCTTGCCTCCGATTTGGGGTTGGCCAGCCTCTCGACCGGCGAGCTTCGGGTCGCCATTGCTCAACTGGCAAACACCGTCACCCAGTTACCGACAATCTCCAGTCTCCGAGTTCAGGTGAACGGCCGGAATGTGTCGTTACCCACCGACGACGGCAACACGGTTCCCGACGAACCCGTCTCCCCCGACAACTATCCATCGCTGTCACGTTGATCGGGCGAGCGCCAGCGAGGACGAACAGTAGAGCTGGCTGCGTGCCAACGCTTCGGGCGAGCGCCAGCGAGGACGAACAGTAGAGCTGGCTGCGTGCCAACGCTTCGGGCGAGCGCCAGCGAGGACGAACAGTTTTACGGAAAAAACACTTTGGCGGTTTCCCAGACTTCGGGATTGACATACCGGAGATCCTTGACCGCCTCAGCCAGGGGCACGGTGTGCACGCGGTCGTTGTTGAGGGCCACCATCGAGCCGAATTCCCCCCGGTGCACGGCGTCCACTGCGGCCACGCCAAATCGCGTGCACAGCACACGGTCGTACGGCGTTGGGGTTCCGCCACGCTGCACGTGGCCCAGTACCGTCAACCGGGTTTCGATTTTGGTGCGTTTTTCAATTTCCTGCGCAACCACATAGCCAATACCGCCCAGGCGTTTGTGACCGTACTGGTCGACCTCGGGCTCTTTGATCTCCATGGTCCCTTCCTTGGGCGTAGCGCCTTCGGCCACCACCACGATGGACGCAAACTTCTGCTGGTGGCGGCGACTCAGCGCTTCGGCCACCTCGCTGATGTCGAACGGTTGCTCGGGGATCAGCGTCATGGTTGCGCCGCCCGCGATTCCCGCCCAGGTGGCGATGTGGCCCACGTGACGCCCCATCACTTCCACCACGATGACGCGGTCGTGGGATTCGGCGGTGGTGTGGAGACGGTCGATGGCGTCGGTGGCGATACCCACCGCAGTATCGAAGCCGAAGGTGCGCTCGGTTCCACCAACATCGTTGTCGATGGTTTTGGGAACTCCCACGATGTTGACGTGACCATCGGACTGCAGCGCCAGGCCGCAGGAGAGGCTGCCTTCACCGCCGATCACAATCATGGCTTCCACCCCAAGTTCTTTGAGGATCGCTCCCGCTTTCTCGGGGCCGCCGTCAAACATGTAGGGCTGTACTCGCGACGTTCCCAGAATGGTGCCGCCCCGCGGCAGGTAACCGCGTAGCCGAAGGATGCTCAGCTCTTCGTACTCCCGCTCCAGAACGCCGCGCCAGCTGTCGTGGAACCCGATGATCGTGTCGCCGTAGTCCTTGATGCCTCGCCGAACCACCGCCCGGATCACCGCATTCAGACCCGGACAATCGCCGCCGCTGGTGAGTACGCCTATTCGCATGTCAGCCTCTCTTGCGACCCACGAAGTAGGGTCACGCACGTGGGAATAGTAATTGCAATAGACGCTGGCACTACAGGTATTCGATCGACTGCGGTCAACGAGGCCGGTCACATCGTTGGCTTCTCGTACGAGGAATTCACGCAGCACTTTCCTCAGCCCGGTTGGGTGGAGCACGACGCTTCTGAGATCTGGGAAACAGCTTGTCGGACAATGGCGGATCTGGTCGCCGGCATCGACGAGCCCATTGCCGCAATCGGCATCACCAACCAGCGCGAGACGGTGGTCGCCTGGGATCGATCCACCGGTGAGCCGGTCCACAACGCCATCGTGTGGCAGGACCGCCGAACCGCCGATGCCACCAGCGCCCTGGAAGCAGCGGGCCATCTCCCGCTCATCCGACAACAGACCGGTCTGGTGCTGGATCCGTATTTCAGCGCATCCAAGATCACCTGGCTCCTGGGCGAAGGCGGAGTGACCGCCACGGCCAACCTGGCCCTGGGCACCGTCGAAACCTGGCTGATTTGGAAGCTGACCGGTGGCGAGAGTTTCGTTACCGAACCGTCCAATGCCAGCCGAACGCTGCTCTTTGATCTTGACGCCATGGCCTGGAGCCCCGAGCTGTGCGAGCTCTTTGGAGTGCCCGCGCCGTCGTTGGCGGAGATTCGGCCCTCCAGCGGCGACCTGGGAACAACGACCGATGCCTGTCCGCTTGGGGCCGGCATTCCGATTGCCGGCGCGGCCGGCGACCAACAGGCCGCGCTCTTCGGCCAGGCGTGCTTCTCGCCCGGCGATGTCAAGAACACCTACGGCACCGGCTCCTTTGTGGTCATGAACGCTGGCGAAACCCGACCGGCACCGGTGGACGGCCTGCTCACGTCGGTGGGCTGGCAGCTGGCCGATGGGTCGGTCACCTACGTTCTGGAAGGTGCCATCTTTGTCACCGGCGCGGCGGTGCAGTGGCTCCGGGACGGTTTGGGGATCATCGAAAGGGCCCAAGATCTCGAACCGCTGGCTGGGTCCTGCGACACCACTGGTGGCGTGGTATTTGTGCCCGCGCTGACCGGGCTGGGCAGTCCCTGGTGGGACCCTGAAGCCCGCGGCACCATCGTCGGGCTCACCCGGGGCACGGGACGGGCCGAAATCGCCCGGGCAGCCATGGAGTCCATGGTCTTCCAAACTCGCGATGTAGTGGACGCCATGTCATCGGCCGCCGGGGCTGGCCGGGCCGGAGCACGATTGCGAGTTGACGGCGGGGCTGCCGCCATGAACACCATGTTGCAGATGCAAGCCGACCAACTGGCCATGCCGGTTGACCGTCCCGCCAATCAGCAGACAACGGTGATGGGGGCGGCCTATTTGGCGGGCCTGGCCACTGGGGTATGGAGTTCTCTTGACGACATAGCCGCCCGGTGGGTGCTCGATCAGGCGTTCGAACCCGACCGCAACGCCGACCGATCAACGGGCCATCAACAATGGTTGCGGGCGGTCGAACGCTCCCGCAACTGGGCTGGCACTGACGCACCGGCCTAGCTTGGAGCTGCAGGCTCAGCCGGCATCAACCGGCGGGGTCAGTTCGGTCAGCACTGCCTTGATCTGGCGGATGGCCTGATTGATCCGCTGTTCATTCTCGATCAGCGCGAAGCGAACGTTGCCTTCGCCACCGGGACCAAAGCCGACACCGGGCGAGGTGGCAACCTTGGCCTCTTTCACCAGCCACGAACAGAATTCCACCGACCCCATGTGCTGGTAGGGCTCCGGGATTGGACCCCATACGAACATGGTTCCTCTGGGTTTGTCGATGTCCCAGCCAATCCGGCGCAGGCCATCACACAACGTGTCCCGTCGGGCTTCATACACCTTGGAAACTTCGGCCGGATAGTCGCGGTGTTCGTTCATGACGACCGTGGCGGCAATCTGGATGGGCTGGAATGCCCCGTAGTCCAGGTAGGACTTGAGCTTGGCCAATGCGGCAACCACCTCGGGATTGCCCAGCATGAAGGCCACCCGCCAGCCGGCCATGGAGAACGACTTGGTCATGGAGTACAGCTCGACCGCCACGTCCTTTGCCCCGTCGGCCTGCAGGATCGACGGCGGGCGGTATCCGTCGAAGCCCAGGTCGGCATAGGCGTTGTCATGGACCAACAACACATTGTTCTGGTGGGCGAACGCCACCGCCTTCTCAAAGAAGTCAACGTCGACGCACAGTCCGGTGGGATTGTGCGGAAACGACAGCAGGATCACGCGGGGTCGGGGCCAGGAATATTCCCACCGCTCCTGCATGGCGTTGAAGAAGCCTTCGGGGTCGGTGCTCAGCGGAATCTCTCGCACTTCGGCACCGGCAAACAACGGCGCGTAGCGATGGATGGGATAGGACGGCGTGGGGACAAGCACCGCGTCGCCGGGTTGGGCCAGTGTCCACATCAGGTGGGACAGACCTTCTTTTGCGCCGATCGTGTTGATGACCTCGGTATCGGGGTCCAACCTCACGCCAAAATCGGTGCTGGTAGTAGTTGGCGGCCGCCTCGCGGAGCTTGGGTATTCCCCGGCTCGATGAGTAGCGATGGTTGCGCGGATTGCGAACCGCTTCGGCAATCTTGTCGACCGCCAGATCTGGCGACGGCAGGTCCGGATTGCCAAACCCCAGGTCGATGATGTCGTCGCCGGCCCGGCGGCCCGCCAGCTTCAGATCATTGATGATCGTGAAGACATAGGGAGGCAGATTGGTGATACGACGGAATTCGAGTTGCGGCATCGGGAAATTTTACTGGGACTCCAACCGGCCGGTGTCGACTTTTTGGTCGTTCAATCCCGCCAGGAGGCCGGCACCAATCGCTCCAGCCCGACCACCATGTTGGGCCGCAACGATGGGCAAAGGCGGCCGGACGGAGTGGTCGACCATCACCGTCTGGTAACCCCGACGGATGGCTTCGATCAGCGGTTCACCAATGTCCACCAGACCTCCACCGATCACCACGATCGACGGGTCCAGAATGTTGACCAGGTTGTTGAGACCAACGGCCACGTGTTCTCCAAAGATCTCCAGCACCCCCAATGCGCCCGGCTCTCCTTCGACCACCAGTGCCGACAGGTGTTCGCCGCGAATGGCTTCGACCGAGCCCGCCCGCTCCACCAAAGCCGGGAGGTCGCCGCGGGCAGCGTGTTCACGGGCCAGTTGACCAAACGCGGTGCCGGAACCAAAGCGCTCCCAGCAACCAACGCGGCCGCATACGCACTTTGGGCCGCTGGGATCCACAATCATGTGGCCAATCTCTCCGCTGAAGCCAAAGGCACCCCGTCGGATCTCGCCGTCGGAAACAAAGCCACCGCCGATGCCGGTCCCAAGTGCCGCAAAGAGCACGTCGTCGTATCCGCGTCCCGCGCCGGTGGCAGCTTCGGCCCAGGTGGCGGTGGTGGCGTCGTTGTCGGCGACCACCGGAATCTCAAGGACATCGGCCACCCGCTGGCGGATGGGAAAGGACTTCAGCGACGGGATGTTCGGTGAGGTGTACACCACACCACTGCGGTCAACGATGCCGGCGATACCAATGCCCACCGCAGCAACCGAAACCCCGATCCGGTCTGCAAGCTGGTGGGTGAGTTCAACGGTGACATCGACCATTGCGTCGGGCGACTCGGGGCGTTCCCGGCGGCTGGTGCCAACCAGTTGGCCGTCCTCATCCAGCAGCACGGCTCGGACGTTGGTGCCCCCGATATCAAAACCCACCGTGGGCCAGCGTTGCATTTTCATTGTCCCCCACCGGCCTCCACCCGGTCACGAAGCTCCTTCAGGGCGGTGCGGATGATGCGCGACTCCGCGCGGCGCTTGACGAAGCCGGGGAAGACGCCATCGGCGACTTCGGCATCCAGAACGTAAAGCACTTCGGTGCGGTTGGGGTCATCGGCCAACGGCGTGAAGACGTAGTGACCGTCAAGGCGGGTCAGCAGCGTCCCCTCGACCAACCTCCATCCGGTGCGCAGCGGGTTGGTGCCGTAGTAGTACTCCAGCGAATAGCTGGTGCTGCGGCCCATCGCCGCCACGCGGAACGCCACCAGCCCACCTCGCCCGTCATCGTCGGTGCGAATCACATCCACCTTCTTGACATCGCTGGCCCACTCCGGGTATCTCTCGAAGTCAACAATCACCGCAAAGCAGGCCTCGGGCGGCGCATCGATGATCGTGGTTTCGCTCGCATGATCAGCCATTGTGGAGTTCTTCGCTTTCAGTCGCCGGGAGGTTCGCCGCAGTCGGCGCCGGTGGAGTTGTCGGACGGGCATGTTCGGGGCGCTTGTGATCCAGATCTTCGCGGGGTGAGAACATGCCATAGCTGGCGGCCCACAACGATGACAGGCCCAACCCGAGCATCGGCACGAGGATACCGAACGCCAGGCTCGTGAACGGTTCCATTGCTGCGGTCACCACACCGACCACCGTCTGAAGCACGGTCAGCAGATGGAACTCTCGGCGAACCGTGGTGGGTACCGAGCCCATCAACAGGAACAGACTGGCCACGCTCACCTGCTCCGTTCGGCTGCGATCAACGCCGCGAATAAAGGCCAACAGCATGGCGACGGTACCCACCGCAAACAGAACGACCGCCACGATCGCGGAGCCGGTACGGACGGTTCCGGACCCCAGCACCGCCACGACCGCAGTGACCACAAACAGGGCCGTTCCGATGCGATTGAGAGTCTGGAGACGGTGGGTCCCCGTCGGCATGGTCATCGGTTCAGCATCCCACGTCGGCTGCCGGATCGGCCAGTTGGGATGGACCACCCGGGCCGAGCTTCAACCGGACCGACGGTCAATGGTCCGCAGGATTGCGGTCCGCAGCTCGTTGGCAAGAATGTCGTAGTCAAAGGCGCTTACGGCCATCCTTCGCGCTGCCACTCCCATACGGATCCGTCGCTCGCCGTCGGTGAGCAGAGCGCTGATGGCCGCCGTGACCTCCGCAACCGATTGGGGATTGTCCACGATGATTCCGGTCTCACCATCAATGACGGCCTCGTCGGCGCCGCCACTGCGACCGGCCACCTGCGGCACCCCGGCGGCGGCCGCCTCGACAAACACGATTCCAAAGCCTTCCTGCTCCAGACCCGCCCACCGGTTGCGACACAACATGGCGAACACATCAGCGGACCCAATGAGCGCCGGAAGATCCTCGTCATCCACGCGACCCAGAAGCGTGACCGGAGCGCGCGCCGAAGCAATCCGGCTGATGAGGCGCCGCTCGTCACGGCCGGAACCGACAATGACGGTTTGCAGATCCGCATGCTGCTTGCGGAGCTCAACCGATGCGTCGATCAGTCGGTCCATACCTTTCCGCGGGACCAGCCGGCTCACACTGAGAAGGACCGGTGCGTGGATGGGCAACCCATGTTTGCGGCGAATCTGATGGCGCTCACCCGGGGTGAGCGGGCGAAATCTCTGCACGTCCACCCCCGGTGGCACGTAGACCGCGTTGAGGTCCCGGCCCACCAGCCGTTCGGCCTCGGCGGTGGCCCACTTACTGGCCGAAATCACCAGGGACGCATGATTGAGGGTGTGACGCAACGGGCGTCCGAGCATGGGAATCCGAGCCGGCACGTTGACTTCGGCCCCATGCAAAACAACCCCGAACGGCGACCCAATCTTCGGTCCCAACGCACCCACCGGGACGGCGGGATCAAAAATGGTCAGCCTGGCACCGATGGCATCGCGCTGGCGCATGACTTCGCGCCGGACGTCCGGGGTGGGCGAAAGGAAGAATCGGCTGAACCGATGCACGGCGAACCGCTGGTGCCGGTCGAAGTCAGCGGCACCGTCATACGGCGTCGTAAGGACAGAGAACTCATCAGCGGGCAGTCGGCGCCACAGCTCCCAAAGATAGTTCTGGATGCCGCCCACCTTCGGTGGAAAGTCGTTGGTGACCAACAGGTGACTCATGCGCCGAGCGCCTCGGCGGCCAGGTGCAGGAGCTCCTGCTGAACCGCTGGGTCCGGGTCATTGGCCAGCACCCGGGTGGCGTCGGTAAAGCCAAGGCGGTGCATGGCCCATGCCGCGTGCAGGCGAAGGTTGGGGTCCTCATGGGTCATCCACGGAGCAATCTGGTCTGCCACGTTCTGGCGCACCTGCGGACGGGCGGTTGCGGCCGCGTTTGCCCATGCCAGCAGCGCGTTGCGGCGCACATGATTCATGTCCCGGTCCGGGATGTACCAGCGGCCGTGACGGGCAATGATTTCATCGTCGTCAAGGGTGAGAAGTTCCGCCAGGTCGACGGTGGCACCCGCAGCAGATGCGGGCCGAGCCGTGAGCGCAACCGGCACATCGACCTGCGGTTCACCGCGGTGGTTCCGGCTGGGAGGGCAGACCTCCTGGCAGTCGTCACAGCCATAGACCCGTGACCCCAGGGCGATGCGGAACTCGCGGGGAAATACACCCGGCTTCTGCACCAACCATGCCAAGCACCGCCGCGCGTCGATAACCCCCGGCGAAACGATGGCCGCGGTCGGGCAGCCGTCAAGGCAACGGACGCACGATCCGCAGTCGGTGGACAGTGGCTCATCCACCTCCAGGAGCGCGTCAGTAATGACGCTTCCCAGGACAAAGAACGACCCGGCGCGAGGCATCAGCACATTGCTGTTCTTGCCAAACCAGCCAAGTCCCGCGCGCACCGCGGCGGCCCGATCGACCATGGCATTGTCATCCGCCACCACTCGCGCCACCCACCCGGCGTCGCGAAGCGACTCGGCAACCGCGTTGAGCCCAACCCGCAGCTCGGCGTAGTAGTCACGCCACGCATACGCAGCGACGTGGCCGCGCCGGGAAACCGCAACGGGCGAACCCTCGGTCTGGGCAGGATACGAGAGGGCGCCGACCACCATGGACCGGGCGCTGGCGAGCGTGGCATCGGGAGCGGTGGAACGTTCCGGATTCCTGAAGGTGAATTGCATGGTGTCGCTCAGCCCGGTATCCCGGCGATCATGCAACTCGGTCCGGGTCCGTGGGAACGGGGCGGCATCGGTGATACCGACAGCGTGGAGCCCCGCGTTCTGGCCGGTGGCTCGAAGTCCCGCCGCGGTGACCGGATTTCCAGTCACGCCCCGCCTCAGGTCTTGACCAGGTCAGCGAGTTGGGTGGCGGTCACAAGGTTGATCTTCTCTTTGGAGAGAAGCGACCGCAGAGCGGCGTCACTGGTGGCCCCAACGAGCGGATGGTCGGGCGGATACGTCTCAGCCAACCGGGTGATGACGTCATTGACCGACACGCCCTTCTGCGCAAATCGAATGCGAACCCGGGGGCGGGACACCAACGTTGGCGTGACGGTCGTCTTGGCCGCATCGAAGACCACCTCGAAGGTGGCGTCGCTGCGAGCGGCCAGATCGGCCAGACCGTTGACCAGATAGTCGGCGGGTGACAGTCCCGGCCCCTCAACCCACCCTCGTCCAGAAACCGACTCTCCGTCGACCAGCACCGAGACACCGGGCATTCCAATCAGGTACAAGGTCTCGGTCGGCGAGCCAACGCTGACGTCGGCCGGAAGTCTGATCGCTTTGCGCCCACCGAGCAACCGGCGGCGACCGCGCTTCTTCTTGGCGGGTGCGGTCGCCTGCTCTTCGACCGGCGCTACCGGGGTGTCGATGCTGTCCAGCGCATCTTCGTACATGGAGAGCAATTCTTCACGGGGGCTACTCGCCGCTTGGACGACGCCCAATCCGGCCGCCGTCGCTCCCGCCGCAAGTCCAACACCGGGAACGGTCCCGGACGGCTCAGAGAGGTCGACCACCGGCTCAGACACAGGCGCTTGTTCGTTGGCCCAGGTGGGCTCAGCTCGGGCGGCGGCCGCGGGGGCGATGGGTACCGGAACATCAAGTTCGGGAGCCGTAACCTCCGGCGCAGAGGGCGCGGGCCCCGCCGGGGGTTGAGCCGGCGCGGCGGCGGGTGCGGCCGATGGAACCTCATCGGAGTGGGGACCTGCGACGTCCGCTTCCTCGGCGACCGATCTGGAGAACGCGTTGCCCGCCGGCATGCGGCCGTGCTCGGTCGGCTCGTCATCCTCTTCAAACCAAACCGCCGAATTCTCGCCCGCGCTTGAGATGCCCGACACGGTCTCGGCGGGCGAGACGTCTTTGCCCTCATCGATCAGGGTCGTGTCGGTGATATCCACCATCGATGGCTCCAACGGTTCCGGTGGGGCCTGGTCGCTACCGATCACCACCGCCGGCGCGTCAGAGACAGGAGCGGGAGCAGGGACAGGATCGGGCTCCGGGGCCGGTGCCTCCCGGACGGCGTCGGCCTGAATGCCGTAGCCAGACTCAAGGTTGGCTGGGGAGCGAGTGAGCGAACTGGTCCACGTGTCGACCGGCGCCGCAGCCGGGACGGGGTCCTCGGCTACGACGGGAGATGTCGCCGCGGACGCGGGCGGCGCATCATCGTTGACCGCTGCCGCGCTGTCGCCCTCCGTCCCGAAACCCTCAGTCCCGAAATCGTCCGTGGCATAGTCGTTAGTGGCATAGCCGTCAGTGCCATAGTCGTTAGTGGCATAGTCGTCAGTGGCATAGTCGTTAGTGGCATAGCCATCAGTGGCATAGCCGTCAGTGCCATAGTCGTCAGTGGCATAGTCATCAGTGCCGTCGCCTTCGGTCCGGTAGTCACCGGCCACATAGTCGCCGCTGACATAGTCCTCCGCCGGCGCGGGGTAGTCGCCCGTCGACGGCCCGGCCACCTCATAGGGCGCGGCCACATGGTCCGGTCCGACATGGTCCGATCCGGCATAGTCGGTCGACGCATAGTCGGCCTCGGCGTAGTCGGTCTTTGGATGATCGGGCTCGTACCGGCTTGGCGAATAGCCCGTGCTGTACCCGGTGGCGGGAGCATAGGTTTCAGACATGTAGTCGTCACGGCGATAGTCGCCGCCGCGGAAGTCCTGACTCCCCCACGCCGGGTAGTCCCCGTCGGTGCTGTACGCCGTCGGTTCATAACGATCACCGTACGGTTGCTCATGGGCCGGGGGCGACGCCGTGGGCTGGTTGTGGATCAAGTGCGTGGCGGCACTTTCGAGGGACTCTCGCATGCGAATGGCCGCGTCGACCGCGGCGTTCACCGCATCCATGGCCGCGTCCCGATCAGCATCGGAGGTGCCGGACAGGGAAGCAGTGGCGCTCTGAAACTGATCGTGCATGCGCGATTCCAACGAGGCGATGCGAGACGTCAGCTCCGCCGGCAGCGTTGCGTCCAGCGCCCGACCCGTCGAGGTCGCACTGCGTCCCTGCTGTCCCTGCTGATCCATCACTCGGCGGAGTGCGTCCCGCTCCGCAATCGCCTCGGCAGCGATGTCGGCGCTCTGGCGCCACTCGGTATTCTGCGCCGTCAACGCATTGTTGCGTGCCTCAAGCTCAACAACTCGCCGCTCAAGTCCGTTGCGCTCATCGGTGAGCATGCGGACTTCGTCGTGACGACCTTGGACCTCGGCCACTGCGCCGCGAAGTTGACTCAACTCAATGGACATGTCTCGGGCCGACCGCTCCAACGCATCCCGCTCGGTTGTTCGGGCCGCCAGAAGCTCCAACGCCTTCTTGGATGCGCCGGCTTCTGATGTTTGAGCCGTGAGTTCGGACTCCACGGCCTCCATCCGACGACGGAGTTTGTCGCGCTCGGCCCGCAACGCATCGCGCTCTTCGCTGATCGCTCGGGACGAACTGAGTTCCGCGTGGTTCTTGTCGCCCACCTTTTTGAGGTGTTTGATCTCGCTCTCGCGACGCTCCAGCAGCGCTTCCAGTTCGTTGCGACGGGCTTCAAACGCCGCCAGGTCTTCCTTTAGTCGCAGCGCCTGGCTCGACAAATCAGCGCGCTGGGCGGTCAGCGTTTCCAACTCGATGCGCTGCTGGTCATGTTCCCGGCGCTCACGAGCCGCAGTGGTCTCGGCCTGCTGCGCCCGACGACGCAACTCGCCCTTCTCGGCTTCGGACTCCTCGGCATCCTGCTGCAACTCTTCCACGCGTCGACGAAGCTGGGCTTTCTCCACCTCGACTGACCGCAGTGACGCGGACAACTCGTCGCGCTCGATCGTCCGAGCTTCAACAACGGCCCGCAGGCGGTCGGCTTCGAGCTTTTCGCGCTGTCCCTGATCTTCGGCGGCGCTCAGCCGAGAACCCAGCTGCGCCGAATGGGCAATGCGCATCTCAAGGTCATGAATCTGCTTCCGAAGCGAAACGACCTGCCCGTCGCGAGCGGCCAACTCCTCGCCAAGCTGTTCCTGTTCTGCTTTGAGAACCTCGGCCTGACGGATCAACCGTTCCCGTTCACCTGCCGACATTGCGGCCGATGTGGGAACAGGTTGCGACGAGAGCGCCGAGCGGGCGGACCGGTACTGCTCGTCGAGATCGGCCAGCTGATCGTCGACCTCGTCGACCAGCTTTTCAACTCGCTCGCTTGTTTCGTCAGGACCGCTCACGCGCTACTTTCCGGTTGCTTCGTGGTTTCCCAGTCTGAGGACTGGGCGATTCGTGGCCATACGTGACCATTGGTCATCATACTCTGAGGGCCCTGCCGGAACCGGTACACACGACACGGGAGATCGCGGTCGCCGCTGACCCGAACAACGTTCAGCGATTCGTGACCGAAACCAACTCGGCGACTTTGGCCCCGGCCGCACCGGATACGAGCGCGTCGGCCGCGCGTTCCATACCCGCCGGGAGGTCAGCCACCAGGCCGCTGGCCACCAGACCAGCGGCGGCGTTGAGCACGACCATGTCTCGCCGGGGTCCGGCTTCTGCGCCGCTCAGAATGTCGCCGAAGATGCGGGCATTGTCTGCCGCGTCGCCGCCCCGGAGATCCTCAGGACGTGCAGGAGAGATACCCAGTTGCTCCAGCTGTATCTGCCATTCAGTGACGATGCCATTGACACCATCGGTGACCGCGGTTGGACCCGTAACGGACACTTCATCGAGTGCCTCATGGCCGGTGACCATCATCACCCGCTCGCTGCCCGAGGCCATGAGCACGTCCGCCATCAGCGGTCGAAGGTTGGGGTCAGCCACCCCAATCAGGTGTCGCTTGACCAGGCCCGGGTTGGACAACGGACCCAGAACGTTGAAGACCGTCGGGATGCCCATCTCGGTTCGGACCGCTGCCACGTGGCGCATGGCGGGGTGAAAGGTCCGTGCGTACGCAAAGCCCAGGCCGGTGCCGGCCACACAATCCTCCAAATGCGAGGGAGACAGGTCGACCGCGACCCCGAGCGCCTCCAGCAGATCGAAAGAACCCGACGTCGACGATGCCTTCCGGTTGCCGTGCTTGCACACGGTTGCGCCGGCGGCCGCCGCAATGAAGCTGGCCATGGTCGACACGTTCAGCGCCGCCTCCCGACGAGCCAAGGACCCACCCACGCCCACAATGTCGATGGCGCCGTCAGGAATCGGCAGCGGTACCGCGGCATCAATCATTCCCTGACGCAGGCCCACCAACTCATCAACGGTTTCCCCTTTGAGTCGAAGCCCAAAGATGAATGCGGCAATCTGCGCGGCCGAGGCTTCGCCCGCGAGGATCGTTCCCATGACCGCCCGGGTCGTCCTCGACAGAAGGTCTCTTCCCGCGGACAATTCGCCCAGGACACTGCGCCAGCCGCCAACGTCATCGATGGAGGTCTTCCAATCGGTTGGGGCGCGATCAGAAACAGCTTCGGGATTGTTTACTTCAGACACGTGTGCATTGTGCCACCCGCAGCGCAGGCGGCCAGCGGTTCTGCCAGTGATCTGTCAGAGCAGGGTTCTGTCAGAGCAGGGGTTCGGTCAGGAGGATGCGCTGCTGAGCACCGTGGCGCGTGCCGCACGCTGGCGTTGGCGCAGGACCCGGCGCCGTTCACGTTCGGTCGATCCGCCCCAGACACCGTTGTTCTCACGATTGGTGAGGGCGAATTCCAAGCATGCGTCCCGAGCCGAGCACGCGTCGCAAATCGACTTGGCGATCAAGGCGTCCTCCTCCGAGATCGGATAGAAGACGCCGGCGTCGATCCCCCGACATGCCGCCTTCTTCGCCCACAGCTGTTGCTCGCGCATGTTCGTACTCCCCCGGCGCGAGGACCCCCCTCCGCGTCTACAGGGACACGGTAGGTGACACCAGCGCGTCCTGTCCACCTTTGATTTCGGCGCGGAGCAATAACGAGCCAATATCGTGGCAGACTCGGAGTGACGGCGAGTTGACTGGGTGACCGCGGTATCGAGGACTGGTAAACCACGAAACCGGTATCGAGGAAGGTCGGGGCTCCACAGAGCACGGTGCTGGCTAACAGCCAGTCGGGGCGACTCGCAGGAAAGTGCCACAGAAATCAAACCGCCGATGGCCACGCTGTCCAGCGTGGCACAGGTAAGGGTGAAACGGTGCGGTAAGAGCGCACCAGCATGCCGGGTGACCGGCGTGGCTGGGTAAACCCCACTGGGAGCAAGATCAAGTTGGCGTTATGAGCGGCTCGCTCCTTTGACGCCAGGTAGATCGCGTAGATGGATGGTCACCCATGGTCCTCACGGACCGGGACAGAACCCCGCCTACAGGTCAACTCGCCGTCATGTTTAGTTTCGGTCAATGGTCGTTGTCGTTCAACGTGACTGGGGTTCGGATCCGGCTGCGGATGCTCCGCCTGGTGTGCCAAGGGGCCCGGCCGATGGTGTTCGTTTTGGCTTGGTTGTCCGGGGCGCATTGGCTCTGCCCGTTGGTGAGGCGGGTTTGTCCGCCCCGGCTCCACGGGTGGGTGTGGTCGGCCTGAATCCAGTGATGGGGGCTATCACAGCCGGGGGTCTCGCAGGCGCCGCGGGCTTGGATATGCAGCGCATTGCGCATCCAGTTCGGGAACGATCGTGCGTTGACGGCGACGTCGATGAGGCGGCTGTTGGCGTCAAGGATGTGACGGCGGAACGTTGCGACGCCGAAGAGTTTGAGGGCGTGGTGGGGGTGGATGGGGGTGCCGTCGATCAGTTCACACCGACCATCAACGTCATCCCACCTGACAGGAATTTGTTCGGGGGTCGGTTCGGCCATGACGGCGAGCAGATGCTCGGCGACGGTTTGAGACATGACGATGTTGACCAACGGCTTCACGTGACCGCCGTCAGCGCGCGAGGCGCCGCGAGTGACAAGGGTGGCGAGGGCTTCGGCTCGGCGGGCCGCTTCTGAACGCACCACCCCGGCCTCATCATCAGACGATCGCAGTTGCTGGGCGAGATTGTCGATGGCGGTGCGCAAGGCTTGGCCGGTGATGGCATCAAACTCGCCGCTCAGATGCAGGCGGCCGCCACGCCCGACCCGCAACGACACCCCCGAACGTTCCTGCTGATCGACGGGCTCTGCACCGTCAGGGTCCGCCGCAATCAGCCAATAGTCGGCGACCTTGCGGAAATCGGCAAACGAACAGTCCCGGGCCGCGTCGACCAGGATCTGCTGATCCTTCTGCAACAACACATGGGTGCGGGGACTGTCAAGACGACGCCGAATGAGGTCCAGATGGGCCGCGCTCATCTCACCCAAAACTGCGGCGTCTTCGAACACCGGAAACTCCCGCAACCACCGACCTCGCAACCCCGCAGGGCGGTACGCCCGTGGGTCCGCTGGCGTTTCGGCAGCAAGGGCTTGTCCCATGGTCCGTAATCCCATTGATGCGGGCACCGCGCATCGCTCCGCAAGCGACACATAGCGGGTGATCACCTGGTCGAACCGGTTCTTGACCGAAACCACCTCTGCCATCACCGACCCGAGCTCACCCGCATCCACCGCGAAATCCAGCACCGACGCCAACTCGTCAACCGCCTGGCCCACGGCGTCAACCGCAGTCGCGGTCCGCCCACTGTGAGACGCCGCAGCAGCGGCCAGAGGAGTTGGACGAGATCGTTTCATTGCCCTTCATGATATCGAACATATGTTCGATGTAAAAGGGGATAACCCTGTGGAAATCAACCAATGTGAACCGTGGGCGCAGGGTGACTCCGCTGCGCTACTCGGCGAGGACGAGGCCCATCAACAGGCAGTCCCACAGCTCCCCGTTGTTGCGCCGGAAATGCTTCACCAGTCGGCCTTCGTGTTCGAAGCCAAGCTTGCGATACAGCGCGATGGCGCGCTCGTTGTGCGGCCACACGTGAAGGGCCATTTTGTGAGGCCCGGCATTCCGTGCCCATGCGATACCCGCCTCCAGCAGCTGCTGACCAATGCCCTGACCGCGATGGTTGGCATCAAGTAGCATGCCGAAGTTCACGACGCCATCAGACTCCCAGAGTCGCATATGGCCGATCACCTCGTCGTCCTCTGATGTCGCTACGAGCGCGGCGACGGTGGGCTCGTTGAGGGCCCGCTCGATCTGCTCGTTCAATCGGTCGATGTCCACCGGCGCTTCGCCGCCGATCCACCGACCTTCGGCCGCGGTTGCCACATAGAGAGCGGTGTAGGCCTGCCGGTCCCGTTCTTCAAGCTCTCGAATCAGCATCGGCCAAGCTTTGCAGATCCGGTCGACCATCGTCTCGACGAGCCTCAGCGAGAAGAAACAGTCAGCGCTGCGTGCCGAACGCTTTCGACGAGCGTCAGCGAGAAGAAACAGTCAGCGCTGCGTGCCGAACGCTTTCGACGAGCGTCAGCGAGAAGAAACAATACTCACTGCAGCAGGCCGGCAACGTTCTTGATCTCGAGGAACTCTTCGATGCCGAAGGTTCCACCCTCACGGCCGATGCCGGACTGCTTGTACCCACCGAACGGTGAACCCGCGGCGCGGCCGGAGCCGTTGATGGCGACCAGGCCGGCATCAAGCTGGCGGCTCACGCGCTGCGCTCGGTCGGCGTCGCCGGTCTGAACATAAGCCGCCAGGCCGTAGGGGGTGTCGTTGGCAATCTCGATTGCTTCTTCTTCGGTGTCGAAGGGCATCATCACCAGGACCGGGCCGAAGATCTCCTCCTGGGAGACCTTCATGTCGTTGGTCGCATCCGCAAATACGGTGGGACGAGCGAAGTACCCGACCTCCATACCTTCAGGTCGGCCTGGACCGCCGGCCACGAGCCGAGCGCCCTCGCTGATGCCGTCCTCGATCAGTCCCTGGACTTTGTCGAACTGCGCCGCTGACACCAGCGGGCCGATGTGGCCGCCTTCCTGAGCGGGATCAGCGACAACGGTTTGGTCGGCCGCGGCTGCCGCAATCGTTACAGCCTCGTCGTAGACCGAGCGTTCAACAAGCATGCGGGTGGGAGCGATGCAGGACTGGCCGCTGTTGTTCATGACATGGGCCACGCCCCGTTTCACCGCTTCCTCCACGTCCGCGTCGGCAAACACGATGTTGGGTGACTTGCCGCCGAGCTCCAAGGAGACCCGCACAATGTTGTCGGCCGCCGCGTGCGAGATCAGCTTCCCGGCCCGGGTGGATCCGGTGAACGAGATGACGTTGACCTCGGGATGGGCGGTCAGCGCGGAGCCAGCGGTGGCGCCATCGCCGTTGACCAGATTGAACACACCGGCGGGGACGCCGGCTTCGTCACAGAACTCGGCAAAGAGCATGGATGACAACGGCGCGATCTCCGAAGGTTTGAGCACCATGGTGCAACCCGCAGCCAGCGCAGCCCCGACCTTGAGGACCACCTGGTTCATGGGCCAGTTCCACGGGGTGATCAGGGCGGCCACGCCCGCGGGCTCACGAAGAATTTGATGTTGGGGCGCATCAGGATCGGGGGTCTCGGTCCACAACACATCGCCGATCTCGTCCATGAAGGTCCGAAGGTGACTGATACCCGAACCCGCCTGAGCCCGGGTGGCCATGGTGATGGGAGCACCCATCTCGGTGGAGATGGCCTGGGCCATCTCGGTGTTGCGGGCTTCGTAGACGTCAGCCAGTTTGCTCAACATCTCACGACGCTGGTCCGGGCTGGTTGCGCTCCATGCGGGAAAGGCGGCGCGGGCAGCGGTCACGGCCTGGTCGATGTGGTCAGCAGTCCCCAGCGAGACCTGACCCACAGACTCTTCGGTGGCCGGGTTGATGACGTCCATGGACGATGCTCCCTGGGGGGTCATCCATTCACCGTTGATGTAGAAGTCGGTCAGATTCGGCATTGGTGATCTCCCAGAGTCAAAGTCAGAATGCGGGTGGAGCCTAACGGCGCACCACCTTCGGGTGACAGTCAGGAATTGTCATTGCACATGGAGCAAGAGGTGTGCCAGATTGATTGGGGGACCTGACCCGCAATGGAGAAAGGCCCACGTGATGCTCTTCACCGCTCACATTGTCGACACTGACCCGCTCAAGGCGCTGCGAAGAACCGCCCCGGAAGCCGCACAGGTTCCCGGTCTGTTATCGGCCCGCGTGGCAACCGGCGCGCCATTTACCGCCGGCTGGATGCCCAAGCCCCAGTTTGGACGAGCGGCCATGCTGGCCTGCTGGCAAGACGAGAGTTCGGCGGATCGCTTCCTGGGCGGATCATCCCGTCGGCCAGGCTTTCTCGGCCGGTTGGACCGCCAAGCTGGAGCTGTTTCGCGCCGTGGGACAGTTCCCGGGCGTCCCGTTGGAGGACATCTCCGCGGTGGCTGATGCGAATGTGGCGCCCACCAGCGGACCGTCAGTGGCGCTGACGATCGGCACCGCGTACGCCAGGACTCTGCTGCCCTTCATCCGGGTCACCAAGAACATTGACAAGCAGTTTCTGCAAGCCCCGGGGTCCATCTGGGGCACCGCGTTTGTGAACCTGCCGAAACTCATGGTGGCGTCATTCACCATTTGGGAATCGCCGACCGCGGCCGAAGAGTTCATGCGCACCAGCGCGCACGGTGCATCGGTCAGAGACCACTTCGATTACCAGAAGGATCCCACCGGCCACACCTTTGTCACCGGCGGCGGCTTTCTTGGCTTCCGGCCGGTATCGGTCACCGGCTCGCTGATTGGCCGCAACCCCATCCCCACTTTCGCTTTGACCTGAGCGGCTACTCGGTGCCCGGGATCCAGGTGGTGCCGGCGATGGCGACTTTGGCCATGGCGGCCGCTTCGACGGTCAGCGCCGCCAGGTCTTCGGGTTCCATATTGTGGACGTGGGACTTGCCGCACGCCCGCGCCAGAGTCTGGGTCTCCAGCGTCAGCACCTGCAGGTAGTTGGCCAGGCGACGACCCGCAATCACCGGATCCAGACGGCTCGACAACTCCGGGTCCTGGGTGGTGATACCTGCGGGATCGTTGCCCGCCTGGAAGTCCTCCCAGAAACCAGCGGCCGAGCCCCGCTCGCGGTACTCGTCGTCCAAGGCTGGATCGTTGTCTCCGATAGCGATCAGAGCCGCGGTGCCAATCGATACCGCGTCCGCGCCAAGCGCAATGGCCTTGGCCACATCGGCGCCGGATCGAATACCGCCAGCCGCAATCAACTTCACCTCACGGTGGACGCCCAACTCTCGCAGCGCCCGAGCGGCTTCGGGGATGGCGGCGATGGTGGGAATGCCCACATGCTCAATGAAGACATCCTGGGTGGCCGCGGTGCCGCCCTGCATTCCGTCGACGACGACAGCATCTGCTCCCGCTTTCACGGCCAGCGCCGTGTCGTAGTACGGCCGGGCCGCGCCGACTTTGACATACACCGGGATCTGCCAGTCCACGATCTCCCGCAGCTCAATGATCTTGATGGTGAGGTCATCGGGGCCGGTCCAGTCCGGGTGCCGACACGCGGACCGCTGATCAATGCCAACCGGGAGTGTCCGCATCTCCCCCACCCGCTCGGTCACCTTCTGGCCCATGAGCATTCCGCCGCCGCCGGGCTTCGCACCCTGGCCGACCACGACCTCGATGGCGTCGGCCTTGCGCAGGTCATCGGGGTTCATCCCATAGCGCGAGGGCAGGTACTGGTAAACGAGCGTGGATGAGCTGGTCCGCTCCTCGGGGGTCATACCGCCGTCGCCGGTGGTCGTTGACGTTCCCGCTGCGGACGCACCGCGACCCAGCGCTTCCTTTGCCGGGGCCGAAAGCGAGCCGAAGCTCATGCCAGCAATGGTGATGGGAATGTCAAGCTTTACCGGACGAGCCGCGTTGCGTTCACCAATCACCACGTCGGTCCCGCATGCTTCCCGGTAACCCTCCAGCGGGTAGCGGGACATCGACGCGCCCAGGATCACCAGATCATCGAGAGTTGGGAGTTTGCGCTTCGCACCCCAACCGCGGATCCGGTAGATGCCGGTGTTGGCTGCGCGCCGGATTTCGGCAATGACATTGCGGTCATAGGTGTAGGACTCTCGCTGATGCCAGTTCATGTGTCCGCTCCTGCCGCTGCGACCTCGGCGTCAATATCGTCGATGTGAAAGTTGTAGAGCTTGCGGGCCGAGCCATACCGGGTGAAGTCCGCAGGATCAGCATCCATCGCCGCCGCCGCCAACAACTCGGTCAACGTCGCAACATGTTCGGGGCGCATCTCTTTCTCAACGCAATCCGAACCGAGCGATGCCACACTCCCCCGAACGAACAACTTTGCTTCGTACAGCGAGTCGCCAAGGTCTTCGGCTGCGTCACCCAGAACCACCAGGTTTCCGGCTTGGGCCATGAACGCGCTCATGTGGCCTACGTTGCCGCCCACCACGATGTCCACGCCTTTCATGGAGATGCCGCACCGGGCGCCCGCGTCCCCCTCGATGATTACCAGGCCGCCGTGGCCGGTTGCCCCGGCCGACATGGTTGCGCTCCCGGCGAGATGGACGCGGCCCGACATGATGTTCTCCGCCAAACCCGCGCTGGCGTTACCGTCAATACGAACCGTTCCCTGCTGGTGCATTCCCGCGCAGTAGTACCCAACCGAGCCCATGATCTCCACGGTGATGTCCGCGTCGATTCCAACGGCCGCGGCATGCGCGCCTTTGGGATTCAGCACCTGAAAGGTGCCCACCGACGCGTCGTGCAACGTCTGATTGAGTTGGCGAATGGTGGACGATGCCAGATCGATGGTTGTGGTACTCATGCCGCCAGGCTCCAGCTGTAGATCGTGGCCGGGACCGGTTCAAACAACTCGGCGTCTTCCACGCCAGGGAGCTGGGCGATGGCCCGGTACTCCGATGACATGGCGACCCAGTGGTCGGTCTCGGCCACCACTGCCGGTTTACAGGCAATGGGGTCGCGGAGCACCGCGAAGCCGGATTCGATGCCGATGGCAAAGGTGTAGAAGCCGTCCAGATCCACCAGGGCCCGCGTGAGCGCATCGTCGATGGTGTCTCCCTCACGCAGCCGCCAGCTCAGATACCCGGCGGCAACTTCGGAATCGTTCTCGGTCTGAAACGACTCGCCTTCGCGCTCCAATTGCAAGCGAAGTTGGTTGTGATTGGACAGCGACCCGTTGTGCACCAGGCAGGTGTCCGCTCCCGTCACAAACGGATGGGAACCGTTGGTGGTGACGGCCGACTCGGTCGCCATGCGGGTATGGGCGATGGCATGGGTCCCGGTTCGGCTGGCCAGGTCGTAACGAGACGCAACCAGATCCGGATCACCCACGGCTTTGAACAGTTCAATCTGGCGTCCGTAGCTCAGCACATCGACGCCGGGCGCATTGTCGATGATCCACTGGCGGGCCGCTCGACCGTCACCATGGATCTCAAAGACTGCGTGATCTTCGAGCGGTCGAACCGCAACCTCAGCGTCGAGGGCCGTGGAAAGCGCCGTCGCGGTCGCCGACCAGTCAGGGTCGAAACCTTCGGCCAGCAGCGTCATCCGATCAACGCCGGGCTCTCCCTGGTCATACACCGCAAAGCCCGCGCTGTCCATGCCGCGCTCGCGCATCTCGTGCAGCATCATGGCGGTCAACCGGCCCAGCTCAGGTCGATGTTTTTCGGTCTTCAGAAAGAGACCGACGATTCCGCACATGGCGGCTCCCATTCTTGTGTCAACAGCTTTTCCTCTGTGGAAAGCTCTTTCCCCTAAAGTACGTTTCGCAGAGGCTAGAACGGTGGTCTCGCACAGTCGAATTCCTGGGAGATCAGATGGGTGCGTTGGAAGATATTGTGGCGCGGGTTGACAACGACGGCGTGGAGTTCATCTACGCCATGTTCGTGGAGATGCACGGGAAGCCGTGCGCCAAACTCGTGCCGGTCAGCGCGCTGGAGACGTTGCTGTCAGAGGGCGCAGGCTTTGCTGGATTTGCGGCGGGCCCAATGGGCCAGGACCCGGCCGACCCCGACATCCTGGCGATACCCGATCCCAACAGCTACACCCAACTCCCCTGGCAGCCAAACGTGGCGGCCATGCAATGCGACCCAACGGTGGAAGGTGAACTGTGGCCGTATGCCCCGCGGGTGATCCTGCGGCAGGCGCTCGACCGGCTGGCCGAGCAGAACATGGTGCTCAAGTCCGGCGTGGAAGCCGAATACTCACTGGTCGTTCGTAACGAGGACGGATCGCTGGCCGTCGCCGACGAACGGGACACCGACGTGCAGCCCTGCTACGACGCCCGCAGCCTGACCCGCATGCTGCCGCACCTGTCGGACGTCTCGAAGAACCTGGACGCCATGGGCTGGGGCAATTACGCCAACGACCATGAGGATGCCAACGGTCAGTACGAACAGAACTGGCAGTACGCCGATGCCATGACCACCGCGGATCGACTGATCGTATTTCGGCTGATGATCCACACGATGGCGCATCGGGATGGCCGGTGGGCCACCTTCATGCCCAAGCCATTCTCCAACAAGGCGGGCAACGGTTTGCACGCGCACCTGAGCTTGTGGACCGCAGACACCGATGAGGCGCTGTTTCCGGCGGGTGCGGGATTGGATACCAAAGGGCTCGGCCTGAGTGACCTGGCGTACCAGTTCACCGCCGGGCTCATTGCCCATGCCTCTTCCATGGTGGCGGTCACCAACCCCATCGTGAACTCCTACAAGCGGATGGGCGTGGGTGCGCCCACCTCCGGAGCGACGTGGGCTCCGTCCTACGCGGCCTATGGCGGCAACAACCGTACGCACATGATTCGAGTACCGGAGCCGGACCGGATTGAAGTTCGCCTGGCCGACGGCGCGGCCAATCCCTACCTGATGTACGCCGCCATGTTGGCGTGCGGTTTGGACGGGGTGGCCAACTCGCTGGATCCCGGGACGCCCAACTCCGACAACCTCTACACGCTGGATCCCGCCGAGATTGCCGCTCGCGGTATCGAGCTGTTGCCGCCAACGTTGATGCACGCCGCGGAGAACCTGGCCGGGAACGACGTCCTTGCTGCCGGGCTCGGCTCCACTCGGGGCGGGCCGTACAGCCACTACTTCGCAGACACCAAAAAGGCCGAGTTCATGGCCCACCACGCCCAGGTCACACCCGGCGAGATCGATCAGTACCTCACGCTGTTCTAGCGGCCCGACCCGCCAAGGTCACAGACCTGCTTGATCCGCCGTACCACCCAGTCACCACACATCCGACGCGCCGCGCCCGATTTTCGTCTACGGTGCATGTACCAATCGGGGTACGACTTGACTCTCGCGGATGTCTGTCGTACCAGCAACCACAAGGCGGAATCATGGCGGAACATCACGGTCAATCCAAGTTTGACGACCTCGCGCAGATGTGCGGGGTCAACCACCAATACCAGAAGGGCGACCGGTTCGGCCGGCTGTTCCCTGAGCTGCCCGGCGTCGTGCTCGACCCGGAGGATCTGGTGGCGCTCGGCGCCCCCGGTGGACCAATGGACGCCGGTGCCAACCCGAAACAGACAGCCGGCGTGCCGGTTGGGCACGTGTTCTTCGGACAGTTCATCGACCATGACATCACGCTCGATCTGACCTCGTCGATCGGAGCGGTCAACAGCCCTTCGGACCTCAGCAACGCTCGCACACCGACCCTCGACCTCGACTGCGTGTACGGGGCTGGACCCGAAGCGCAGCCCTATCTGTACGTGAACGCCGACGGCCCGTTCAAGGGGGCAAAGCTGCTGACCGCTCGCGACAACGGCCACACCGACTTCGCCGCCACCGATCTGGCGCGCAACGCGCACGGTGTGGCGATGATCGGTGACTTCCGTAACGACGAGAACCGAATTGTCAGCCAAATTCAGCACGGCATGATCCAGATGCACAACCGTTTCTGCGAACAAATCCATGCAAACGACCGCTACACGGGCAAGGAGCTTTTTGAGGCGGCGCGCAAGCAGTGCATGTGGCACTACCAGTGGGCGGTGGTGCACGATTTCCTCCCGACGATGTGTGGCCATCAGGTGGTACGAGACGTACTGAGCAACGGCCGGCAGTTCTACAAGCCGAAGGTGCCTTTCATCCCGGTTGAGTTCTCGATTGCCGCCTACCGGTTCGGCCACTCGATGGCGCCGTTGAGCTTGGTGATCAGAGACGGCGGACCCAACCAGCAGCTCTTCGGCGGGAACCTCGGCAGCTTTGCGGCGGTGCAGAGTTGTGACGAAATCGTCGATTGGAAGAAGGTGTTCTTTGTCGACGGCGAGAACCCCGAGCACGTTGTGCGAGCCGAACGCTGTGACCCGCTCATGGCCCCTGACTTGCTGGACCTGTTCGTCCTACGGGAGGAAGCCGAAGCGAAAGACCGCTCTCTGGCTGGGCGAAACCTGCGGCGCGGTCAGGCATTCCTACTGCCGTCCGGCGAGAAAGTGGCGAAGGCAATGGGCTGCGAGAACGAGTACATCCAGGGCGTCACCGACGCCGCAAACACCGCAGCAAAGGGGCATCTCACCGGAGCGACGCCACTGTGGTTCTGGTTGTTGACCGAAGCAGGCACGGTCGGGCCAATCGACGGGAATCCGGGCGAAGGACTTGGCCCGGTGGGTGGCACGATCGTGGCCGAGGTGATCCTCGGCCTGCTTGAGTGCGACGGCCGAAGCTGGCTGAGCACCAACCGGGACTCGGCACCGGCTCCCAATATGAGAACCATCGGCAACCTGCTTCAGTGGGGAGCGGGCCACAACGTCGACCTTCGCGAAAGGTCAAGCACAACCGTCTGACCGACTCCTCGCACCGCAGCTTCGACTACGCGGTGCAGGCGCGGCCCGGGGGCTGAGCCAGAACAACTCAGCTGGCAGCTGCGGCCTCTCGAAGCTCACGCTTGAGGATCTTGCCGTTGGGGTTCTTGGGCAGCGGGGCATCGTGCACAAACACGTGCGCCGGCACCTTGAACGATGCCAGGTGTTGGGCGGCGAACGCCTGCAACTCGGCGGGGTCCACGGTTGAGCCGGCCAATGGGTAGACGGCGACCGCAACTTCTTCACCGAGGCGGTCATGGGGAACACCAAAGACCGCACACTCGTGAACTGCGGCATGGCGAGCGATGACGGCTTCGACCTCGGCCGAGCCAACGTTCTCACCGCCGCGGATCACAACGTCCTTGGCCCGGTCAACGATGAAGACGTATCCGTCCTCGTCCATGACGGCCACGTCACCGGTGTGGAACCAGCCATCGGGGTCGATGGCTTCGGCGGTGGCTTCGGGCTGGTTGTGGTACCCCTGAAACACGTGCGGACCGAAGATGCAGAGCTCGCCCCGCTCACCGGCGGCAACATTGTTGCCGTCTTCGTCGACAACTTTGAAGTCTCCGGTGGGCGTGGTCAGACCGCAGCTTCCGGGCTTGGCTGCGTACATCGGTCCGCCGATGGCACTGGCGACACCGCTCACCTCACTCAACCCGTACCCCTGCGAGGCCATGGCGTTTTCCATGTTGTTGTTGACCTTCTCCACCATGTGCGGCGGGTTTGGTGCGCCGCCGGATCCCAAGGCCGTGAGCGTTGAGGTGTCCCGGGTCTCCCACGACGGCGAGGCCAGCAGATCCATGGTCATGGTGGGCACCCCGGTGAAGTTGGTGACCTTCTCACGCTCGATGAGTTCCAATGCGAGTTCGGCATCCCACTTGCGCATGAGCACGAGCGTGCCACCGGCCGCGGTGATCGGCATCATCACGCAGTGCGAACCAGTGACGTGAAAAAGGGGCACGGCCACCAGCATCACCGGCGCAGGTTTGCCACCGACGGCCGCGGCAGGATCCTCGCCTCGGGCGGCGGCTTCAGCCATCGATATGGCGGTGGTCATGGCGGCCAGGTTCATCAGGTTGGAAACGACGTTGCGTTGCGAGTGCACCACCCCTTTGGGGAACGCGGTGGTTCCTGAGGTGTAGACCATCGCCGATCGGTCCTCGGGACCGACCGCTATCTCCGGAATGGTCAGGTCGCCGGTGACATCGGCCCAGTGAGTGGCCCCTTCTGGCAGGTCACCGTCGGCCCGCGTCACGATGAACGTGACGTTCAGACCGTTGTCTCGGATGTCCTGGGCCAAGGGAGCCAGCGAGTCGAAGCGTTCGCGGTCACAGATCAGGACGCCGCACGCCGAGTCCTCAACGCCGTAGCGCAGCTCTTCACCGTTCCAGAATGAGTTGTGTTCGACCGCAACGGCACCGGCCATCTGGATTGCCCAGAAAGCGATGACCCACTCGGGATAGTTTCGCATGGAGATACCCACGCTCTGGCCCGGGGTCACCCCGAAATCGTTGATCAGACCATTGGCCACCTGGAGCACCCGAGCCCGGGCTTCGCCCCAGGTCATCCGCTCATCTTCAAAGATCAGGTAGGGAGCATCGTCGGGCGCTTCACTCGCCAACCACAGCAGCCGAGTCTGCGGCGGAGCATTCTCGAAGACCTTGTAGTTGCGACCGTCGACCTCAGCCTCGCTGAGGGTGAATGGCGTGCCGGGGCCGGTGAGCGCGCCGATCATCTGTTTGTAGATAGCGGTGATGTCCATGGGACGATTGTCGCACCCTTCCCGCGGCGAGGGAAATCGAGTCGGTGCGTCAGCGGGTCCCGTACATCCGGTCGCCGGCGTCGCCGAGTCCCGGAACGATGTAGCCAACCTCATTGAGTCCTTCGTCAACCGCCGCGGTCACGATCTCCACACCCGGATGGGCCTCTTGGAGTCGCGCCACCCCTTCGGGTGCAGCCACCAGGCACAGGAACTTGATGGTGGTGGCGCCGGCATCGCGCAGCAGATCCATGGCCGCAACCGCAGAGTTGCCGGTTGCCAACATGGGATCCACCACAATGACCAGCCGCTCGTCCAACTTCTTGGGCACTTTGAAGTAGTACTGCACCGGTTGCAGGGTTTCTTCGTCCCGGTACAGGCCAACAAATCCTACGCGGGCTGAAGGAATGAGTTCCAGCACGCCATCCAACAACCCATTGCCGGCCCGAAGAATCGAGATCAACGCCAACTTCTTTCCCGCCAGAATTGGGCCGTCCATCGTTTCCACTGGTGTCTGGACAGTCCGAAACTCCAAAGGCAGATCCCGTGTGACTTCATAGGCCAGCAGGTGACTGATCTCCCGCAGCAACTGGCGGAAACTGCGGGTGGAACACTCCCTGTCCCGCATCAAGGTCAGCTTGTGCTGAACCAGAGGATGATCCACCACCACCAGAGTCATGGGCGGACCTTACTGCGAACCATGTCCAAGAACCCAAGGCCGACCTCGCCTGATTGGGTATGTTGGCCAAAACTCTCAGCCCCGTTGTCTTGACGGGAAAGTTGGGGAGCCTACCGAGGGGGAAACTCGCATGAGCGACGACATGATCCGGCTTATCGAATGGCACAACGGCGAGAAGGTGTCCGGCCCGTTCTCTGATGCCGAGATGAACCGACGCCAGACGATGCTGCGCCAGCACATGGGCCTGCACGACATTGATGCCTGCCTGTTCACGTCAATCCACAACATCGGCTACTTCTCCGGCTTCATCTACTGCTACTTCGGCCGCCGCTACGGGTTCGTGGTGGATCAGGATTCGGCCACCTCCGTCAGCGCCGGAATTGACGGCGGTCAGCCGTGGCGGATGACCCACGGCACCAACGTCACCTACACCGATTGGCGCAGGGACAACTTCTGGTTCGCCGTTCAAGGCCTGACCTCGGGCGTGAAGCGGCTGGGCGTGGAGTTCGACCACCTGACCATGGAGAACAAAGCCCAGCTTGAGGCCGCGCTGCCGGGGGTGGAACTGGTGGACGTGGGAGTGGACACCATGTGGATGCGCACCATCAAGTCCGAAGAAGAAATCGACCTGATTCGCATCGGCGCCAATGTTGGTGACATCGGCGGCGCGGCCGTGGTCGAAGCCATCTCCGCCGGGGTCCCGGAGCACGAAGTTGCGCTTGCCTCCACCCAGGCCATGGTTCGCGAGATTGCGTCCCGTTTCGACTTCGTGGAGCTGATGGACACCTGGACCTGGTTCCAGTCCGGCGTCAACACCGACGGCGCCCACAACCCGGTCACCAACAAAGTCATCGAAGCTGGCGACATCCTCAGCCTCAACTGCTTCCCGATGATCTTCGGCTACTACACCGCGCTGGAACGCACGCTCTTTTGTGAGTCCGCCTCCGATGAGCACCTGCGCTTGTGGAACGTCAACTGCGAGGTCCATCGCGCAGGCCTGAAACTCATCAAGCCCGGTGCCCGCTGTATGGACATCGCCACCGAACTCAACGCCATGTACGAAGCCGAAGACCTGCTGCAGTACCGGTCATTTGGCTACGGCCACAGCTTTGGCGTACTCAGCCACTACTACGGCCGCGAAGCTGGCGTGGAACTGCGCGAAGACATCAAGACCGAGCTGCAGCCGGGGATGGTTGTTTCCATGGAGCCCATGATCATGATCCCCGAAGGTCAGCCCGGAGCGGGCGGTTACCGCGAGCATGACATCCTGGTGATTCACCACGACGGCTCGGTTGAGAACATCACGAAGTTCCCCTTCGGCCCCGAGCACCTCATCGTTACCTGAGTACCCGATGGTCCTGAGTTCCCGATGGTCAGAGTCTGGCCGGGCGGACCGTCAGCGAAGGTCGAAGGTCATGTGAAATGTTCGCACGGCCCGGGCGAAAATGTTTGGCTCGATGTCCGGTTCGGTGACCACTCGCAGGTTGGTCAACCGGCGCGTCATGTCCTCCAGCAGCAGTCGCAGCTCCTGGCGGGCCACATTTGAGCCCAGACAGAAGTGAGTGCCATGACCAAAGGACAAATGCGGGTTGGGGTTCCGGGTGACATCAAAGGTCTGTGGGTTGTCGAACACCTGCGGGTCACGGTTGGCGGCCGGGTAGACGAGCGCCACCCGATCCCCCGCTGACAGGCGAGCACCGCCGAGTTCCACGTCGCCGGTGGCCATACGGAACATGTTGTTGAGCGGCGTCACCCAACGAATGATCTCCTCAACCGCGGTGGGGATGGCATCAGGGTTGGCGGCCAGGAACTCCCACTGGTCGGGGTGATCCACAAAGGTGCGGAGCCCGTGGGCAATGGCGGTGCGAGTGGTCTCGGCTCCGCCCGCAATCATCAGGCCGGTTTCCTGCACCATGACCATCGGATCCATCTCACCTGCGATCCAATCCGAGAACAGGTCATCGGCCGGCTCGGCAGAGCGCTGCGGTAAAAGCTCCTGCATCACGATCGCCCACTCGTTGATGCTGGCGGCCAGATCTTCATCCAGCTCAGGGTGAACGAACCGTGAGTCGATCCGCATCTGTCGTTCGGACCAGTCCTTCACCTCCCGCCATCGATCTGCGCCAAACCCAATCAGCTCCGCAGTTACTCGGCACGGGAGTTGCGCAGCCAGAGCATCGACCACTTCGACCGACCCCTGTTCGGTGTTCGCCACAACGGCCTGGTCCACAAGGTTGGCAATCACGCTCTCATAGTGAGTGGCGTGTGACCGCACCGCCCGGGGCGTGAATCGACGATTTATCATCCGGCGCTGTTGGAGATGCACCGGATCGTCCTGGCTGATCATCGTCGCCTCTTCAGGGGACAGCTCCACCCGGTACGCCCCGCCCAGCGGACTCCGGCTCGCAAAGCTTGTGGCATCGCTCTCGGCCGCCAGGACATCGCCATGTTTGGCCGCCAGCCAGAAGCCACTCGCTTCGTCGTGAACCGGCGTGGGCTGCTCTCGCATCCAGGCAAAGGCGTCCTGTGGGTCAGACTTCCACCACTCGGGGTCAAGGATGCGCACATCGGGCGGGCTCATGGCTTCGCCACCTCGGCGTGGCGCGTCCGGATGTTTCGCTCCCGGACATAGTCATCGAGCGGAGAGACCTCGACCGGCTGGCCGCACAGACACCAGTACACCCGGTCATCGTTGGGGTCACGGTCCTGCCAGCTGAGCTGCGCCATGGCGTTGAGCTCCGAGCAGAAGACTGACTGAACAACAAGTTGGCGCTCGTCCTGGGTGGGGTGAATCACCCGGCGAAAGCTGTTGACCCGCTGGCGAGCTCGATCCAAGGCGTGTCGACTTTCCGCTATTGCTCGCACGCCAACAAGCTGATGGCTGCGGCGGCGTTCATGCTCGCGCCAACAGACCAGCAGCTCCTCGAATGCGTCTTCAAACAGCCAGTGCAGCATGGCCTGACTGTAGTTGATGGTGAGGTGAGCGAATTTCCACCCACGGCCCATCGGCGAGTTGGTATGGCCGGACATTCAGGACGACCGGTTCTCGGTCAACGCAGAAAACGCACCGGCCAGACGCTCACCAAAGTCGGCGTCGTACGCAGCTTCAGGATCGGCACGTACTTCGATATCGAGGATATGTGCGTCCTCGCCCACCAGGATGCGCCACCGCCGGCTTCTCACCCCATCCAGGATGACCGTTGCGGCTTGGTCTGCGGTCATCGGCGCACTGTTGCGGAAGTTGGCCGCTCGTTCGGTGATCCCCGCGTCGGCTTCGCGTCCGTGGACCGCAACCGAGTTCTCGGCAATGCCGGTACCGATGTGACCAGGCATGACCACCGATGCCTCAACATGGGGCGCGTTCAGTTTCAGGTCGGTGATCAGGGCCTCGGTGAATCCCTTGACCGCAAACTTGGCCGCACTGTAAGAGGTGTGAGCGACATCAGGCCCAAGCGACGCCCAGAAGCCGTTGACGCTGCTGGTGTTGACGATTCGTGCTTCTTTGGCAGCAACCAGTGCGGGCATGAAGGTCCGAACGCCCAGGTACACCCCGCCCCAGCAGACATTGAACGTGCGCTCCCATTGGGCCCGGTCGTTTTGCAGCATGCTCCCGCCACCGGCAACTCCGGCGTTGTTGAACAGCAGGTTGATATGGGTCGAGTCATGCGCGGCGAGTGCGGCGTCGCGGAAGGCGAGCAACTGCGATTCGCTTGACACATCGCACTGGTGGTGGCTGATGCGAACATCGTTGGATGCTCCTGCTGCGCACAGTTCGGCCGTCTGGGCAACCGAATCCTCGAACAGGTCACACAAGGCAACGTGGCAGCCGGACGCGGTCAGCTGCGTGGCCAGTGATCGGCCCATGCCGTCACCGGCCCCAGTGATGACGGCCAACTTGTTCTCAAAGTTCTCCATAGCGACATGGTGCCACCTCAGTCAGCTCCCGGTCGCAACCTCAGCGGAACCGCATTTCGGGATCCTCGCAGCCATCAACCCGACCGCTGCCCGCCAACGTGCCTTGGAAATTGATGCCGTCGTCAAAGGAACCGTCTGCAGGTTGTTCGCCATCGAGGTACCGGACGATGGCCCGGCCAATCGCCTCGGCCTCAAGCTGACGCACCTCGGCCCGGGCCAGGAACGCCTCTTCACCTGCGGTATTCATGAACGTCGCCTCAGTCAGCACGCCAACCACGTTGGCTTCGGCCGAACGCCGCAATACGCCGTAAAGGTCAGCATCGCCGTCGGAGTTCAACCGCCACTGGGTGTGGTGCGCGTTGGTTCCCTCAAAGTCGTGATCACCGGGGACCGCATCCAGTGCGGTGAATATCTCGTCAAAGAGCAACCCGCCCAGTCGTTTCGAGTCATCGTTCTGCCACTGGTGGAAGATCTCGGTTCCCGGCTCATCGATGGGATTGGCCGGGCCGCCGTTGTGGTGAATCGAGATGAAGACCTCGGGCTGCAGCAGCCGGGTGAACTCGCCTCGAGTCAGAATCGGCACGCGATAGTCAGCAGTACGAGTCATCAGCGTCGAGACACCGCGCTCCTGCAACCAATTGACGGTGCGGACCGAGATATCAAAGTTGACCGTCTTCTCCAGTAACCCAAGGGGTCCGCTGGCCCCGGTCTCGCTTCCACCGTGACCCGGGTCGATAATCACCGTGGCCGGGCCGACCATCACGCCAGCAAATTCCGCGGCCTCAACATCGAGACGATTCCCGCACGGGGTGAGCACGCTCCACGTTCCTTCGTCGAGGTCAGAGGCGCCCGCCACCCAGCTCTCCACGGGCACGATGATGCCGTTGGCCGACACCAGCGCGGCGGCATCGGCAGCCTCGGCAACCTCGGTGAGCACCGGATCCCCCGTCTGGATCGTTGGTATCGGTTGCGACGCCGCCGCCGTTTCAGGAGTGGCTGTTCCTTCGGGAGTGGCTGTTGGTTCCGGAGTCGCCGTTGGTTCCGGAGTCGCCGTTGGTTCCGGAGTCGCCGTCGGGTCAGGGACTGAGGTGGAATCGGACGGCTCAATAGGTTCGACGTCAATCCACCCCCCCGCGCCGACTCGGCTGCGGCGGTCCGACCTCAATTCGGGCTCATGGGTTGTTGGCACCGCGGTTGGCACCACGGTTGGTGCGTCAAGCTCCAACGGGAACGGCTCACCGTTGGACGAGTCCGGGGTGGCGTTCAACGATCTTTCGGCGGGCGGAGATGAGCCGCAGGCCGCCAGAGCAAACAGAGCAAAGACGCAGAAGTTCAGCGCAGCCAAACGCATCGGGAGGTGACGATTGGGCACCGGACTGCCAACGAGTACCGGAGGGTTCACCAGGGCGCGGCGCATCACGAAAGTATGCCCTGACCGCAAAGGCGAGCCGCTTCGCCCCCCAGCCGGATTGTCTGAACAGCAGTGCGCAACTTCCGGATCTGACGGTTGAGGACCCGGACCCACCTTCTCATATGGGGTAAACGGGCACATCTGCCCAGTCCAATACCCCACAAGAACAAGATGTGGCGTTTCACGATCGCGTAGAATTGGTCTTCGTTGCCGCCGCGCTGTGTGGCATCCGAGCAACGGAAATCTCACCTTTGAAGGGCGTATCAATGAGCACCTGCTCACCTCACTCCTCCAGATCAGCAACCGGATTTTCTGCGACCGCCGTCGCGGTTGTCGTGGCCTTCCTGGCTGCTGTTGCGTTGTTGTTCGTGGTGACGTTGGCTGCCGAACCAGCAAGCGCTCAGGCCGGCACCACCGCTCCCGAGCCCGCGGCGGTTCCCGCCTACGCCGTCGACCATGGCGTCAGCGAGAGCGTGGCCTACGACAACCTCTCCCGACTGCCGGGCTTGTTGGACAGTCTGCGGCAGGTTCGCACCGCGGCGGGTCCCCGCACCGCCGGCTGGGGCGTTGACCACGGCCAGAACATGACGGCTTGGGTCCTCCTCACCGGCAACGACCCCGCCGTTGGTGTGGAAGGGCTGGCAGCAAACTCGGGCATTGACGTCCGGTACGGCGCCAGCAAGAACTTCGAGACCCTCGTGGCCGTCCAGCGCGCGCTCACCAACGATCTTGCAAACCGCTACGGCGACTCGCTGGCCAGCAGTGCACTCGACCTCGGCGCCAATGAGGTCGACGTCACGCTGGTCCAGGACATGGCCCCCTCCGTTGGTTTCGCCGATTCCATCATCACCCCCAACGATCTCATTGGCGACGCCACCGTCGCCGCCCACCAGGAGGCAGCGAAATACGGCGTCGAGGTTGACGTCAAGTTCGGCGACGCCGTCACCGGCGATGCCCTCGACACCGGCACCCCCCTGTTGTTCACTCCCAGCAATGTTCAAGGTTGCATGACGTCGTTCGGTGTGACCTTCAATGGTTCAGAACAAGGGGCGCTCACGGCCAATCACTGCGACTGGTTCAACTCCGCTGGGGTGTTCATCGAACACATCGGTGAACGCCAGGGTTATGAAGTTATGGCCCAGGACGGCGTTGGCGATGCCCGTCTGCTGCGCATCCCCGACGGTGAGACACTGAGCGCCCGCTTTCAGTCCGACTTTGGAGAGTTCCGCGCACCCACCGAGATGGCCGACCGTCTCGACATGCTCGGCGATGTCGTCTGCCACTTCGGCCTCCGGTCCGGATTCAGCTGCGGAACCGTGACCAACATCAACCACATCACATCAGGACCAGCAAGTTTCGCCGACCGGCCCCGGGTTCGGGTGGAAGGCGAAAACATGTCCGCCTGCCGCGGCGACAGTGGCGGACCGTGGTTCAACGGCACCACCGCCTACGGCACCCACTCCGCCTCCATCCCCAACGGCGACGACTGCAACGAGGCCGATGAGTACGCGCTGTTCACCCCGGTCAGCGGAGCGATCAAGACTTTCAGCGACTTCAACATCTCGCTGCTGACAGACACGACGACCCCGCCAACCCCCGTTCCGCCAACACCCGTTCCGCCAACCCCCGTTCCGCCAACACCCGTTCCGCCAACACCCGTTCCGCCAACCCCCGCTCCGCCGTCAGGCTGTGTTCTCGCCAATGGCTCCAGCCAGACCTTCTCCGCCGATGGCGGCGGCTCGATCGTCTGCAAGGTTGATGTTCCGTCAGGCGCATCCACGCTCACGGTGAACATGGACGGCCCGAACGCCACGTCGTCGAACGAAGCGGACCTCTACGTCAACTTCGGTGGTCCGGCAACGGTCATCACCAACGGTGCGGACAACGTCGAGTTTGCCAACGCCACCGCGTGCACCCAGTGGGTCGACGGCAACACGGCCTCCTGCCCATTCACCAACCCGGCCGCCGGCACCTGGTACGTCACGATTGCTGACTTCGGCAATCGCAGCTTCAGCAACATCAGCCTCACCGCGAACTGGTCGACGACCCCGATCCCACCGACCCCCACGTCTTTGTGCGGCAACGGCTCCACCTGGAACGTAGCCAACCAGAATGGCGGCGGAACCGAGCGGTGCACCTTCACGGTTCCCGCCAGCCTCTCGTCCTTCACGGTTGCCATGACCGGCCCATCGGCCTCAACCTCCAACGAGGCGGACCTGTACCTGCAACAGGGCAGCGCCCCATCGCCAATCACCAACGGTAATGCGTTCGCTTCGTCCACTCAGACCACTTGCACCGTTTGGGAAGACGGTAACGATGCAACCTGCACCGTGACCAACCCGGTCGCCGGAACGTGGCACGTGCTGATTGCTGACTACAACGGCAGCGGCTTCAGCGGCATCACCACCAGTACCAACTGGTAGGACTCCGGTTGCGGGAGGCCCTACCCGGCGGTGTCCGGCAACCGGGCCGCGTGAAGCTGGGCCACCAGTCGGCGTTCCCGGGCCGGATCAGGATCTCCCGGGTGCTCGTGAAACGCCGCCAGCCGCGCAATGGCCAGATGCTGGCGGTCAAAGCGCCGCCGGGCATCCTTGTCGGTAAAGGCCTTTCGCGCTTTGAGCGTTGTTCGAACGTCGCGGTACGGCGCTATCTCGTCGGGCGTGAGGCCGTACCGGTCCGCCAGTTGTGGGATCGCAGCCTTGAGATGGTCGTCCTGCTGACGGCGGATCTTGATCAGGGCGATCACCGCGGCCAGGAACAGTACAAAGAACAAACCAACGATCAGCACCAGGAACACGCCGCCGACCCCGATCTCGCCGGCCTCGGCCTCGGCCGGGTCAGGACCCAGGAACGTGATGGCACCGTTCCACACCGCGTGGGCAAGGATCGCCAGCCCAAGCCCCCACCATGCGGTGAACAGACTTCGCTTTTTGGCTGCAGCCAGTCCAATGGCCAGCCCCGTCCATGCGGTGAACAACGGATGAGCAAACGGTGTGAGCAACGCTCGACCAACGAAGGTGGCGAACAGCACTCCCTCCGACTCGGCGAGGGCGAAGTAGCTGAAGTCCTCGATGACGGCGAAACCCAGCGCAACCCAGCCGGCGTACACCAGGCCGTCCATCACACTGTCAATCTCCTTGCGTCGCCAAGCCCAGACAATGCCAAGTCCCTTGCCGATCTCTTCGGAGAGCGGCGCGGAGGCCACCGCCGCCCACCGTTGGTCCGCCAGCGCCGCCACCAGCGTGTTGAAGAACAAGCCCAGTGCGCCGGCCACAAAAGCGCCCCAGAGCAGCGCATGCAGGCGTGCGGTCCACGGTTCGGGTTCCACGCGATCAATCCAGAGCAGCGCGGGACCCACGATGAGGAGTGGGAGAAGGCCAAGGAAGAAGGCAAGCGGTGTACCCCACAGTGCCCAGACCGTGTAACCGATTGCGGGGACTGAGGCCGTAAGAACCGGCGGACTGAGCCAGGAGGGCAATCGCGGCGACCGCTCCGGATTGGCATTCTCGTTGGCGCTCCAGGTGGCGCCATCCCACCACCGCCACACGGACTGTGCCCAGGGGTCGGGGTACCAGCCGGGCGTCCGGGCGGCGTCGGCTTCCGGTGACAGCCGCGGTGCGGTGGTTGGGGGAGGTGGTGGTCGGCGTGTTGCGGCCGGTCGCGGCTTGGGTGGCGGCGGTGGCGAAGGTGGCGAATCCTGAGCCGGCGTATCCATGGCCGGAGTCTTGCAGAGCGAGCCCGCGTTGGCGCGCGTGGCGAGCAAGTCCATTGCGCAGGCGCACCGCCGTTGGCGCGCTGACCAACGGTCACGAGCCCGCCGTCAGGGGAGATGGTTAGGATCTGGATCGTGATGATTCAGGAACCGGTTTTTGCACCGTGGGACGGCCGGCGGGTTCCGGTGACATTGCTTGCCGGATACCTGGGTAGCGGCAAGACAACCATCATCAATGAACTCCTCGCCCGCACCACCCAACCCATCGCGGTTTTGGTCAATGATGTGGGCGAGGTCAACATTGACGCGGCCCTGATCCGCCGCCAAACCGGCGACACGATTGAACTCACCGACGGGTGCGTGTGCTGCAGCATGATCAACGGGTTTGTCGCCGCATTCGACCAGCTACGCGAGCGGGAGACCCCGCCCGCCCACGTGATCGTGGAGCTCAGCGGCGTGGCCGAACCCGCCCGGGCCGCACCATGGGCGGCCACCATTGGCTTTCGACTCGACGGCATTGTTGTCGTGATCGACGCCGAACAGTTCACCACCCGCATTGAGGACCCTTATGTCGGTGAGCTGGTTCGAGCCCAGGTCGGCGCCGCGGATCTGTTGATCATGTCCAAGACCGACATCGCCAGCTCCGCCGCCACTCAGGCCGCATCCGATCTTGCCCAGTCGCTTGCGCCGCACGCTCCCCTGCTGGCAAGCGGACCGGGAGCAACCGCGGCCATCCTGGAGTTGGCGGCCGACCGTGATGGAGGCATGTCGGACCTACCCGACACGTCACTCTTCGATGTGCATGAGACCGAGCTGATCAACCTTGGCCCCATGTCACAGGGCGACCTGCAAAAGATGGTGGCCCAGCTTCCGTCATCAACGCTGCGGGCCAAAGGAATCGCTGTGGACGGCGCCGGAGACCGATGGTTGATTCAGGTCGTGGGCGCGCGGAGCTCGGTTACCCCTCTGCCCCCGGCCGAGGACGAACCGCCCACTCCCCTGGTGGTCATCCGCCGGCGAGGTACGCCCGGCGTTGGCGATGCCCTGGGGAATCTGCCGTCAGCGTGAGTGAGGACCGCTACCGCACCCGCCGGCCAATTCCCGCCACCCTGCGCCTCGGGGGGCACGCCGCCACGCGATGTCCGCTTCGCGTGGTCTACGAGCACCAGCCCCCGCCCGATGCCACGCCCGTGCCCACGCCGGAGCCGACTCGGCGTCGCATGGAGTCCGGCACCGTGTTTGAGGCCCAGATCGTCGATGAGTTGTTGTCCCACTCCCCGGCTCATGTCCGAATAGCAGCGTCACCGTCCCATGAACAGCGAGTGGCCCGGACCCGTGATGCCATGGAGCAGGGTGCTCCGTTGATCGTGGGCGGGTGCCTGCCCGATGACCTTGGCGGTCACCGCACCGGACAGCCTGATGTCCTGCTTCGGGCCGAACGTCGCACCGACGGTTCCTGGGCCTATCACCCGGTGGAGGTCAAGCACCATGCAACCCTGCAGGCCGCCCAGGACCCTTCACAGGTCACCCGTAACCCCCACCAGTGGACGGTTCAGACATCGCCGTTGAGGCTGCCCGGGTGGCACGCCCGACGAGTCCAAACCGGACATCGCTTTGCGCCGTCACACCGCGTTGCTGACTGGCTGCAACTTGCGCACCTGTGGCGCATGCTCGATGCATGTGGACATGCCAGCACCTGGAAAGCCGGCGCCGTCATTGGGAAGGAACGCCAGGTCGTCTGGGCGCAGCTGGATGATCCGACCGTTCGCCAAACCTGGGCGACCGAATCGGGTGCGGCAGAGACGGCCCTGCAACGATACGACATGGAGTTCTCGTTCCGGCTTGACGCAGTGGCGGCCGCCGAGGCGGGCGAGATGATCGTGGAGCCGGTGAACACCTTTGAGTGCTCCGACTGTCCGTGGCGCCACGTCTGCACGCCCAAGCTTGAGGCCGAACACCATGTCAGCCTGGTCCCCGGCGTGGGCTACCGGGCCTGGCGGGTCTATCGCCACATGGGCGTCCAGAGCGAAAGCGACCTGGCAGATATCGATCGTCGGAGCGCGGAACTCCTTGACCGGTGGCCACCGAGCGGCACCACCATCACCGCCCTCCTCGAAGCTGGTGATGCCGCGGCCCCCGACACTGCGCTCTCGTCGTTGTTGCCTACCCATGCCCGCACGGCGGTTGCTCTGCTGGAGAGTGCGGGCTTTGCGCGAGTCGAAGATCTTGCCCGATTTGACCGGCGCTTGTTGCCAGCGGACCGCTGGCTGCGACGCATCGCTCGCCAGATCGACAACGCCCGTATCCGGGCCTGGGCCGGTTCTTCGCCACACCGGGCGCCGGGCGTCACCGACGTGATCGTTCCAAGCGCTGACGTGGAGATCGATATCGACATGGAGAGCGGACTTGACGGCCGGTGCTACCTGTGGGGGGCCCTGCACAACCCCTCGGGCGTGTACCACGGCACGGCCAACTGGTCCCAGGACAGTGCGATGAGCGGCGCACACGTCTTTGTTGACTTCTGGGCCCTGGTGGGTGACTGGCGTCGAACTGCGGCGACCTCCGGCCAATCGATCGCCTTCTACTGCTGGAACGCCCACGCCGAGAAAGAAGCTCTGCGCAGTGGCGCAGATCTTGCGGCCGAAGTTCTAGGGGTGGACGTTCGCAATGAGGTCGGCGAGTTCTTCGAGTCCGGCCAGATCGTGGACCTGTTGGTCTCGTTTCGTGATCAGGTGCTGACCGGGCAGTCAAACAGTCTCAAAGCCGTCGCCCCGCTGGCGGGGTTCACCTGGGAGGACGACAACCCGTCAGGCGCCGACAGCATGCTGTGGCACGAAATCGCCGTCTCTGAGCGGTCTGCCCAACCCACCGCCCAACAGATGCGTGAGCGACTGCTGACCTACAACCGCAATGATTGTGAGGCCACCGAAGCGGTTCGGCAGTGGATGCGGACCACTCCGCTCCCCTCGGTGCTGGATCTCACCTTGAATTCTCATTGACCGAGAGCACCACGGGCCGTCCTCCACGGAAACCAATCCGACACACCGAAGCGTGGGCAATGTGTATGCGCCAGCTCACCTGGTCATCCACCTGCAGCGCCCACCCGAGCGCAGCCTTCATCGGCGACACATGGGAAACCATGACGACGTCCTGTTCGGTCGCAACGGAGCGAAGGTCTTCCAGCCCTTCCCTCACGCGGGCACCAAGCTCGTTCAAAGTCTCGCCACCGGGCGGCCGGAAGTCCAGATTGGTCCGCCACTGCTCCCAGATGTCGGCTGGCACATCGGTAAGCGGCTTCTCCTCCCACTCGCCGTAACTCAACTCCACAAAACGGTCATCAGTCTCGACGCTGACCGCCGCCGCCGCCGCAATCGGCGCTGCGGTGGTTTGGGCTCGAACAAGCGGACTGGCGATCACCCCCGTGACCACACTGGTGGCCGAGAGGTGCGCAGCCACGTCCCGGGCTTGTTGAATCCCAGTGTCATCGAGCGGATTGTCCACTCGACCTTGTAAGAGTCCCTGGGCGTTGGCGGTCGTGCGTCCGTGACGTACCAGTATCAACATGGGCAGAGCTTATGGTTGGAACCGGAGGGCCCGCTCAACGGGTTGGTGGCTCGGCCCGCATCAGTGCTCGGTCCAACTGGCCGGTACCAATGAAGCGACGGCGGCGGTCCTGGTCGGACAGCCCGAAGCGGCGCCAGGCCCAGAACAGAATCGCCAGACCAACCAGTTCCATCACTACCACCACGCCAACCGGTGGAAGCGACGGGGTGTGACCATCCTCCAATGAGGTGCCAAAGGCCGGCCACCAGAACAGCGTGGTGTGGCGCCAGGTTCCGGCAAAGACCAGGTGGAAGAGCAGCCCGATGGCCAAGCCCAACCATCGCCGTTGGGTAAGCCGCTTTCCCGTCGCTGCCACCATGATCACCATCATGACGGCCACGGGGAACAGCAGCGTGTGCATGATCCATGGACCACCCCACAACAACTCCACGGCGGGGAACACGGCGCCAAAGATCACCAGGCGATAGTCAACGGCCGCCGAGGCGAAGACGGCCACAACGGTCACAAACGCCAAGCCGGCGAACCAGAAGAACATGGAAGTGATCAGTCAGGGATTGGGCGGGCGCAGTGAGCGCAGCTCAACGAACCAGAATGCGCTCGCACTCGGCGCAGGTCACAATCTGGTCAGGCGCCGCCCTCTTCATGCGGTCAGCTTCCATGGCCGACATCTGAATGTGGCAGCCGCCACAGACACCACCGCTGTAGCGGGCGATGGCAATGCCACCAAGGTCGATACGGGCCTGCTCGTAGCGCTCCAACAGGTCTTCGGCCACCTCGCCGGCTGCGGTGGTGCGCTCGCCCTGCTCCTTGTCCAATTCGACGTCGATCTCGGCTTCGGCCGCGGTGATGTTCTGTTCGACATCGGTCAGGCGGGCTTCTGCTTTGGTGCGCTTGTCCGCCAGATCGGCCAACTGGGCATCGAGGGGTTCGGCCGCTTCCATCTGTTCGATGATTGCTTCTTCGAGCGTTCCCTGGTGGCGCTTCAGCGAAGCAATCTCATCCTGGAGCGCCTGCAGTTCTTTCACGCCGGTGACATTGCCGGAGTAGAGCTTGGCGTTCTCCCGCGTGGTCTTCTCTTCAAGCATGGCCACTTCGTGCTCCAGGCGTTCCTGTTCAAACCGAACCTGCTTGCGGGCCTCTTCAAGCGGCACCACGGCCTGGTCGAGGGCGCTGATTGCTTCGATCACCTGTTCCCGTTCGGTGCGCTCCGGAAGCGTTGCGCGCTTATGGGTGAGCTGATCGATGGTGGTGTCATGTTCCTGGATGACCAGGAGCTGATCGGGGGCAGACATCACCTGTTTGTAGCAGGGAATGACCAGAGCTGGCGAACTGCGGGTGCGGCAATCCGCCAACGCCGCGCCGATGTCAGGCTTGGTAGCAGCGGTCGATGACGCCGTCGCCGTCTTCGTCCCGACCGACCGGGTAAGCCGGGATGCAACCCGGGGTCACCACGACCTCGCCGGGGGCCGGTTGGACGACCTCACCATCAACGATCCCGCCGGTGGTGCCTTCGGTTGGTGTGGCGTTCGGATTCTGACAATAGAGCGGGACCTGCTGACCGAACTGATCCACCGAGCCGGTAAACGAACAAACTTGGAAACCGAAGGCCTCCGGGCGCTCCATGCACTGGTCCGGGCGACCGTCATTTCCATAGTCCACGGGGTACCACGCAGTGTTGCTGCACGGATGATCAGAGCCAAAGGAACCGTCGTCTCGAATGTTTCGCGAGCCGCGGGTATAGGGCCCACACTCGTCAAAGGGCACGGGAGCGAGGTCTTCGTGGTAGGCCACGTTGAAGGCTCCCCAGGTCATGGCCGGGTAGGAACCACCGGTGACGTTCCGGTCCAGGCCGGTTGCGCTGCCGGCTCGCATTTTGATGGTGTTTCCATCGGGGTGCCCCATCCACACCGCCGTGGCGAGATGCGGCGTGAACCCGACGAACCAGGCGTCGCCAAAGTCTTCTGTGGTACCCGTCTTGCCGCCGGCTGGTTGACCCGGAATCTGGGCTCGGGTGCCGGTGCCGCGAACCACGTTCTGTTCCAGCACTTCGGTGGTCCAGCAGGCCACGTCTTCGTTGATCACCCGGCGGCTGCGCGGGCTGTGCTGGTACAGGATCTCGCCTTCGGCGGTCTCAATGCGTTCGATGAAGTACGGGTCGTTCCGGATGCCGCCGTTGACGATGGTGGCATAGGCGGTTGCCATCTCAATGGGCGGGATTTCTTCCACGCCAAGCGGCAACGACGTCACCGCATCAAGCTGGCTGGTCACGCCGAGGCGGCCCGCCACATCCACCACGTTGTCCAGACCAACGATCCGGCCGAGCCGAACATAGGTGCAGTTGGACGAGCGGAGGGTCTGGTTGGTGAGCGTGTCGATCGAACCGGTTGAATTGCCGAAGTTGTTCACCTTGTAAACGCCACCCTCGGCAAACGGGTCAGGGAAGCGGCACTCGCCCACCCCGGAGATCGTGTCATTTGGCGTGTAACCGTTCTCCAGCGCAGCCACGAGCACAAAGGTCTTGAAGGATGAGCCCGGCTGGCGTCCCGGAGTTCGAACAGCGATGTTGTACGAATCGTTCTCGCGGTCAAACTCGCCACCGCCAACAATGGCCTTCACTGCACCGGTGGAAGGTTCAATGGCCGCCATGGCGATGGTGACGCCCAGATTGTTGTCGGGGAGGACCTCGGCCTTGGCTGCTTCGGCCATGTCCTGGGCTTCTTTGTCGTAGGTGGTAAACACCCGAAGGCCGCCGCGATACACCGCGTTTATGCGTTCGGTGCTGCTGTTACCCAACGCGAAGGTGTCATATGAGTTGTTGGTTGCTTCGCCGAGCAGGAGCTGCAGCACCTGGTCCATGAAGAAATCTTCCTCGACCAGGTCCAAGCCTCGACGCTCCGCCGGCAGCGGTGTGCGCTTGAGAAAGCGAGCGTCGTCTTCGCTGATCAGTCCCAAGGTTGCGAGCCGGTTGAGCACGATCGCTCGTTGGGTGGATGCCCGTGATGATCGGTTGATGGGGTCGTAGTCGCTGGGATTGGCGATCATGCCAGCAAGGAGTGCGGCTTGTTCCCATCCGAGGTCTTCGGCGTCGAGACCCCAGTACGTTTCGGCCGCCGCCTGCACACCGTAAGCACCATTCCCGAAATAGACGGTGTTGAGGTAAAGCTCGAGGATCTCATCCTTTTCCATCTGCTGTTCGAGCTGCACGGCAAGGGATGCTTCTTCGACTTTACGAGCAAGAGTCTGTTCGCTGGTGAGCACCAGATTCTTGATGACCTGCTGGGTGATGGTCGAACCACCTTGGGAGATACCGCCAGCGCCAACGTTCTCAACCGCCGCGCGCAAGGTCGCTTTCACGTTGACGCCGCGGTGACGGTAGAAGTCGGCGTCTTCGATCGCCAGGACCGCTTCAACGACTTCCTCTGGGATGTCGTCCAGGGTGACCAGCTCACGGTTCTCTTCGCCCTGCAGGGTTCGCAGCAGCTGACCGTTGACGTCATACACCTTGGACCGGGTGGCCAGACCCCGGGTGACCACATCAACGCCTTCAAAGGTTACCGAATCGGCAACTTCGACGACCGTGGGTCCCAGGGCGGTGGCGGTGGCAGCGGTAGCCAATCCAAAGAGGGCAAGCACCAAAACCAGCCGAACAAGAGCAAAGAGGGGGCGGATCACCTATTTACCGTACCCGGGGGCCGGCGCCGAGTTCGGTCGGGTACCCCCCAAACGACCTACATAAAGAAAATGTAACTCATCGGCTCCGAGCAAAGGCGATGGAGCGAAGGACCTCCGGCGCAGCGAAACCGCCGATTGTCCCGGAGGGAGGGCCTCCCAGAGGGAGGACCCAGCTGCGTGCGCAACGCCTCCCGGAGGGAGGACCCAGCTGCGTGCGCAACGCCTCCCGGAGGGAGAACTGAGAAAAAGCCGGAAGCCTCGTCGAGGGGGGGGTTCGACGAGGCTTCATACACCGCTGGGCGGGGAAGCAGGTTGGGGGGAACCTTTGCGCTTCAGCCGCTGCCAGCGGGCTGGCTTGTGAAGATAAATCTACGTGAAGCGCGCACCCAAGTCACCCTCCGAACACGTGACATCGGACACAGCCGCGATGCCCACCCGCGGGCCGGTTCAGATACCGGAGTTGAGGATCACTGCCACCGCGATGACGGCCACGATTGCGAAGAAGATCGCCGCTTTCATGGCGCTCTTCATCACTCCCCAGACGAACCCGGCAAACGAGAACACGGCAACCAGGCCAAGCACCGCAATGAGGGCCCGGTTGGTGGGGTCTTCCAGCAGTTCGGTCGGAACCCGGTTGAAAACGTCGGTGGAGACCCGAGCTTTGATGTCATCAACCACGTCGCTGGGGATGGCGTCAAGTGAGCCGTCCCGCAGTCCTTCCACAACGTCGGTTGGCAGGTTCTCACGAACCTCGCTCGGCAGCTGCGCGAGCGGGTCGGTTGAGGTCTGGGAACGGGCGATCTGGGTGAGAGTGGCGGTGATATTGGCGGAAACGGAAGCGGTCATTTGGTTCAGCACGGTCCCACACTAGGAGAATTCGGTCCGTTCCAGCAGGGCAGGAGACGACCACGGCGTGGATGTCGTACGGTTCGCACGTGGAACTCTCAGGAAAGAACATTCTCATTACCGGAGCCGCCAGCGGCATTGGCCGGGCGCTCGCCATCCGCTTCGCGGAGGAAGGTCCGGCCAGCCTCACGCTGCTGGATCTCCATCAGCCCCCGGTCCAGGACCTTGCGCAGGAGCTGGCCTCGGACACTCTTGACGTCCTGGCCATGGGTGTCGACGTGGCCGACGAATCCCAGATCGAAGCCGCGGTCGCCGAAGCCGAATCCCACTTCGGCCCCATGGACCTGTGCTGTTCCAATGCGGGAATCGGCACCGGAGGCGGGGCCGAGGTCCCAACCGAAGACTGGCAGCGCATCTGGGACATCAACCTGATGGCGCATGTGCACATGGCGCGAGCCGTACTCCCGTCCATGCTTGGCCGGGGTGATGGATACCTGTTGAACACCGCGTCGGCCGCCGGTCTGTTGACCCAGATTGGCTCCGCGCCGTACGCGGTGACCAAGGCGGCGGCGGTGTCGTTTGGGGAGTGGCTGGCCATCACCCACGGTCATCAGGGCCTCAAGGTTTCGGTTCTCTGTCCCCAGGCGGTCAACACGCCGATGATCGCCGGTATGGACCAGGGGGGTGTGGCCGGGGTCGACGGCGTTATCGAACCTGAGGAACTTGCCGAGGTTGTGGTTGCCGGCATTGCCGACGAACGATTCCTGATCCTGCCGCATCCCAAGGTTGAGGAGTACGTCCGCCGCAAAGGCGATGATTACGAACGGTGGATCACGGGCATGCAACGCCTCCAACAACGATTCCCCACCCAGGAATTTGGCGAATGACATTGGGGTGGAGGGCTGGCTGGTCCGTAAGCTGTGGGGATGACTTCTCCGAGCGATACTCCACTTTCTGATTTGGTGTCCGTTCCCGCCAAGCGCGCGGAATTGACCACCGCGGCGGTGGCCGAAGTGGATGCCGAAGTGGCATCGATGGGCGGCCTGAAAGGCACGGCGGTGAAAGCAGGATTGAAGGCCATCACCAAAATCAAGCCCACGTTTGTATCCGCCAACATCGATCGGATGTTGCCGGCGTTTGCCGCAGCCCTGGACCCGCACTTTGTGGCCGGCCGCCAAAGCGGTGACCCCGAAGCGCACCTGGTCGCCAACGGCGACCAGATTGCCGAAGACATGTTGGCCATCACCGACGCCAAGGCCGCAGCGTCAGACAACAATCTGGCGGTGGGTACCTACGACAAGTTGCGCAAGAGCGCCAAGGCTCAGGTGCTGAATGCCATGCCTCGCCTGGCGGCCTTTGTGGTCCGCCACGGCACCTGATTCCGGCCAGCTGATTCCTGCCAGATCCGTCACGCCAGATCCGTCACGCCAGATCCGTCACGCCAGATCCGTCACGCCAGATCGGTAAGGCCAGATCGGTCAGGGTTCACGGCGCCGGGCTTTGGCCCGGCGAGCGTCTCCGGCGGCCGCGAGATCGGCTGCGTTGTCGGGACCGACGTGCATGTAGACATCACGCCACTGGTCCGATCCCCACTCCAGTCCCAGCTGTTGGGTCGTACGCGGTCCCGGTGCCAGCTGCACCAGATCCAAGGCCGCCGCCACCACCGATTGTTGTTCGGCTGGATCCTCAGGCTTACCAACCGGATTGCCGAGCGGATAGTCCACAAAGGTGAAACGCGGCACCCCAACTTCTTCCACGATGTCGCGGGCGCTTCCAATGATCACCGTGGCAATGCCCTCGGCCTCCAAATGTCGCGCAACCAGACTCACGGTCTGGTGACAGACCGGTCAAATGGGGACCAGGAGCAGCACGTCCACGCCGTCCTCTTTGCACCACGCCGCAATCCGGGCCGCGTCGGCATTGGTGCGGCGTTGGGAGTACATGGTGGGTATGGCGTAGTACCGATCTGAGACCGCTCCGATTTGGCCTTCGGCCTGCAACGCCTGGAGCGCGTCCAACGGCAGGAACGAGCCAACGTCATCGGTGTGGGTTGCGTCCTTGTCCCAGGACAGGTCCGCGGTGAACATGGCGTCGGGGGTCGGTGACGACGGCTGCGCCTGCACCTTCTTCGGCCGCTCGTAGTCCACGGGGAACGCCGTGGTTACCACGCCAACGGTGGCTTCGGACAACGGCGGAGGCTCCGAAAACGGAACGTCGGCAAAGGTGGCCCACGCGTACGGGGTCTCATATCCGTGGGCGGCGTAGAAGGTGCGGGACTTGTCGATGTAGCTCACGGTGCGTCGGTACGCTCGGGGCACCGCTACTGGGCCTTCACCTGGAATGTGGCCTTCGACTGCAATGTCCTTGGGGGACGTCATGGGTATGAGAGTAATTGGGGATGGACACAGTGACTGACCGGCCGCTCGAAGAACAGATTCGCTATGAGGTGCGCAACCAGGTGGCGTGGATCACCATCGACCGGCCCGAACGCGGCAATGCGCTACCCCCCGAAGGTCGAGATCGCATTCGGGATCTGGTCAACGGGCTGAACCATCAGTTGGATGTCCGGGCCGCCGTCATCACCGCCAGCGGCGAGAAGATGTTCTGCCCTGGTGCCGATATCTCGATGAACCGGGAGCCTCTCCCCCGTCCTGACGGTGCGCCTGAGTCAACGGTTGGTGAAGCTCGGCGAATGATGTTGGACGGTCAGCACACGCTCATGCCGGCCATTCTGGATTGTGACAAGCCAATCATCGCGGCGGTGAATGGCACCGCGGCCGGCATGGGCGCCCATCTGGCGCTGATGTGTGACCTGGTGATCATGGCCGAAGAAGCCCGCATGATTGAGATCTTTGCTCGGCGAGCGCTGGTGCCGGACGCACTCGGAACCTGGATTCTGCCGCGGTTGGTGGGCCTGCACAAAGCCAAGGAACTGATGTTCTTCGCCGACGACATCCCGGCGGCCGAAGCGCTGCGCATTGGACTGGTGAACAAAGTCGTTCCGCGAACCGAGCTGATGGATGCGGCCACCGAATGGGCGGAACGGCTGGCGTCGGGGCCCACCAAGGTGCACGGCATGACCAAGCAGCTGCTGAATCGCTCGCTCGACGTTGATCGTCAGACCGTCACCCACGACGAAGCGTGGATGGTGGACGCCAACCTTCGGACCGAGGACTTCGCCGAAGGCATGGCCAGCTTCCGCGAGCGCCGGGACGCCACCTACAAAGGCTGGTAGTCACCGCCATCCGCGCTACAGCGGGGGCTCGCTGGCCACCCGGGGTACAGCAGCCATGGGTCACAGCGCTACCGTTGAATCCATGATCGAACTGACTCCAGAAACCAGCGTCGAAGACATCAAGACCCACGTCAATCAGTGGATTGATGACCATTGGGAGCTCACGCTGACCGTTGGTGAGTGGTGGCAGAAGATGCTCGACGCCGGCCTGAGTCACCCGATGCTCCCAGTGAACGCCTACGGCCAGGGGTGGAGCCGAGCCCAGGCCATGGCCGTGGGCAAGGTCCTGGCCGAACGAAACGTGCTCGGTCCCCCGCCTGGACTCGGGTCCATGCTGGCGGCGCCCACCATTGCCGAGCACGGCACTCAGGCCCAGATCGATCGCTATATCCCCGCCATCCTCAACGGCACCGAAGCCTGGTGTCAGTTGTTCTCCGAGCCCAACGCCGGCTCCGATCTGGCGAGCATGGCAGCCAGGGCCGAACGCGATGGCGACGAATGGCGAGTGACCGGCCAGAAGGTCTGGACCAGCGGCGGCCAGACTGCGGACATGGGCATGTTGGTGGCTCGGACTGACCCCAACCAACCAAAGCACCGCGGCCTCACCTACTTCGCCATCGATATGCATCAGGACCAGGTCGATATTCGCCCGTTGATCGAGATGACAGGGCATGCGTTCTTCAATGAAGTCTTCATGGAAGACGCCATCACCAGCGAGGATGCTCGCATCGGCGACCTGGGCAACGGCTGGCGAGTGGCCAACACCACGCTCATGCACGAGCGCGCCAGCATCGGCGCGGGCGGCAGTGGTGCACCGCTGGCGGCGGCCGGTTCCATCGCCAACCAGCTGGGCCGCGAGGTCGGCGAATTTGTGACCAGGAAAGCCGATGGCAAATCGGCCCGCCGCGCCATGCCGGGCGTGGGTATGCGGGATTGGGAGCGGCTGGCAGAGACGTCGCGCAAGCTCGGCATGGAGAACGACCCCAATGTGCGGCAGCGGATGACCCGCCTGTACAGCAACATCAGCGTCAACCGATGGAACACCCAACGGGCCCGGCAGAAGAGCCAGCGAACCGGCGGCGAGCCGAACATTGCCAAGCTCCACGATTCGGCTTTGCATCACGAATTCCGTGAGGTTGGGCTCTCGATCGTTGGGGCGGAAGGCATGTTGGCGGTGGAGGGGCAAATGACCAATCCGTCGGTTGGTGCCATGACGCTGTTCTCCCCTGGTCCGTCCATCTACGGCGGCACCAATGAGATCCAGAAGAACATCATCGGCGAGCGGGTCCTCGGGCTACCCAAAGAGCCCGGGCCGGACAAGAGCACCCCGTTCTCTGAACTCGCAAAGAATCAATAGAGAATCAATAGAGAATCAATAGAGAATCAATAGGGATCGGGTTACCGGCCAGAGCTGGCCCAAGTAATCTGGAGCGATGAGCACCGCAAAGTCCTCCGAAACCGTTTTGTCCCCCGAGGACGCCAATGAGTTCCGCGCCCGTTGCCGGGCTTTCCTCACCGAACACGCCGTTGGTGTTCCCCGTGGAGAGGACGACCCCCGCGACGAAAAGTCCATGGCCGCGGCCAGGAAGTTTCAGAAGGCGGTAGCCGACGCTGGACTGGCCGGCTTGACCTACCCCACCGAATTTGGTGGCCAGGGCCTGACCAAGGCGCACGAGAGAATCTGGCGGGAGGAATATCGGAACTTTCCCGACACCAGCTCCCCGCTGATCATCAGCCACGGCATGTGCATGCCCATGATGAACGAGTACGGGAGTCCGCAACAGAAAGAACAGTTCCTGGCCCGAATCATCAGCGGTGAAGACGTGTGGTGCCAAATGTTCTCCGAGCCCGGCTCCGGCTCCGATGTGGCCAGCCTCCAGACCAAAGCTGACCTGGACGGCGACGAATGGATCCTCAATGGACAGAAGGTCTGGACCACCTTGGCCCACGTCTGCCAGTACGGCCTCGTGGTGGCTCGGACCGATCCCGAACAACCCAAGCACGCCGGTATCTCCATGTTCATCGTCGATATGGACAACCCGGGCGTTGAGATTCGCCCTATCCACCAGATCGACGGCGGCATGCACTTCAACGAGGTGTTCTTCACCGACGCCCGCATCCCGAAGGATTGGCTGGTCGGCGACATGAACAATGGTTGGCGTCTGGCGACCGCCATGCTCATGTACGAACGCGTCGCCATCGGCACGGGCGGGACCAGTGGTGTATCGCATCCGCACACCAGCCGCCTCATCAAGGTCGCCACCAAAAATGGCCGGATCACCGATGCCAATCTTCGTCAGGACCTGATGAAGATGTACTGTCAGGAGGTAACCAAATCGTTGGTCTCCATGCGGACCCGGGCCGAAATGCAGGCCGGCAAGACGCCGGGTCCGGGTGGCAGCCTGGGCAAGCTGCACGGCTCCAAGATCTTCTGGCACATGCGATCCATCCTCGAAGATGTTGTCGGTCCCGAACTGGGCGCATGGGAGGCCGACGGTGACACTGGTGACCTGTGGAACCGCACCATGTTGAATTCGTTCCAAGCCAGCATCGCCGGCGGCACCGACGAGATTCAGAAGAACATCATTGGCGACCGCGTCCTTGGCCTTCCTCGCGAGCCTTCGGTGGACAAAGGTGTTCCATTCCGCAATCTGAAAGTCGGGACCCAGTCTTCGTGACCGCCGCCGCCGAGCGGCCCGAGATCCGCTCCAAGACCCAGGTCCTGGCCCAACATGTTCCACTCGAAGGCGCTCGCGTGATCGACATTGGTGCAGGCGAGGGCGAGCTGGTTCGGTGGATGCGCCAGAAGGGGGCGGACGCCGTTGGAGTCGAATGCGGTCCCGTCATGCTGGAACGGGCACTGGCGGCTGATCCGGACAACGCCAACAGCTATGTGGACGCCGGAGCGCAGGACCTTCCCTTCGAGGATGCCTCAGCCGATGCGCTGACCTTCTGCTACTCCCTGCATCATGTGCCGGTGGCAGATATGCCAACTGCGGTTACCGAAGCAGCCCGCGTTCTGAAACCCGGCGGTGTGATGTACGTCATCGAACCAATTCCTGCCGGACCCGGATTTGAAGTCGCCCGCCTCATCGATGATGAAACCGTGGTTCGAGGCCACGCGCAGGATGCGCTGACCCACGCCGATGATGCCGGCCTGGAGATGATCAGTTCCGAGCGGTTCTTCTCCGAATACTCCTACCCCGACTTCGACGCGTGGGAGCGCCATGTGGTGGGGATTGACCCGGAGCGGGCCGAACTCATGGCCGAGCATCGGGACGAAGTTGAGCAGCGATTCCACACCCATGGTCGCCAGGATGGTGGCCGGTTCTGGTTTGTCCAGGAGAACGACGTCAAAGTTCTCCAGCGCCGACCCTGACCGTCGGCGGCTGACTACGCTGGCGGCGTCTGTCGGCGAGGACCTCGACCCCCATCCCCGACCCCACTGCCACTCCCACCCCGGAGCCAACGGCAACCATCGTCCCCGACCCGACCGCAACCGCCGCGCCGGAGCCGACCGCCACACCGGCGCCGGTTGAATCTGAGCTCACCCGGGACGCAGCGATCGCTTCGATTCTCGAGGTGGTCGACGGGAGCGAAGCAGACGCCGCCTGCATCGCCGACGCCGTCCAGAGTCAGACCGGTGAATACGCGGTTATCGACGACGACATCGGTCTGGACAATGACGAGGCCTTCACTGCGTTTGTTGCCGGGACCGTGCTGTGCGCCACCAAGTCAGCAATGAGCGAAGGCTTTGTGCTGCTGGGCTACACCGAATCAGAAGTCAGCTGCATCTTCGACTCCGCAGATTCGATGTTCGACCTGTCTCAGGACGCATTGAGTGACGCCGAGACCGATGCCGAAGAGCTGCAGATGGCGGCGGCCGCCAGTCAATGCGCCGCGCCGGTAGGTCCAAAAACCAACAGCGCCGCGCCCGGAACCGAGTCTGACCTCGATGAGACCTGGGATGCATGCAGCAACGAAGACGGCGCCGCGTGTTTTGCGCTCTTCGAAGCAGGCGAAATCGACGGCGACTATCAGATCTACGGCGCCACCTGCGGCGGGCGGTCCGTGTGGCCGATCGATTGCGGCTTCTCTTTGACGGCGATCGAGTTGAACCCGAAGACAACTTCGATTTCTCCTCTCTCCTCGGCAACGATCTGGATGACGCCGAACCCACCCCCCTGGAGGACGCCAGCGTCCCCGGACCGGAATCGGCTCCGCCGGGACAAGACAAGGAGCTGGACCTCCTCTGGGAACAATGCGGCGACGGGGACGGGGAAGCCTGCGACATGCTCTACTTCGAGTCAGATATTGACACCGTGTACGAGCAGTTTGGCGATTCGTGCGGCGGACGCATCGTCCCGCGCGGCCGACTCTGTGCCGATGAGAACCTGTAGGAGTTCACCTCTGGTTGGGCTCGAAGATCTCCCGCTTCAGCAGCACACTCAGCATCTTGTCCACCAGACGGTTCTCACACTCCATGTCAAAGCGCACGAACATTGGGAACGAATTGACCTCCAGGAAGTGCAGTTCCTCGAAGGCTTCGACACCACGGAAGTCGAACGCGCAGTAGTCGAACCCGATTTCGTCGGCCATTGACACGCACGGCCCCTCAAGGTGGCGGGGGGTTTCCATGCTGTGGACCACGTTGCCGGACTCTTGGCGATAATCCAGCAGGTCTGAGTCAATGTGAAAGGCGAAGGTCTCTCCACCCACCACGAACACCCGAATGTTGTGCCCATCAAGCCGATGCTGAAGGAACTGTGGCGGAAGCACCACACGGGTGCCGGTCCGCTCCTCGGTAGCGCGGAGAAAGTCTGCGGCGTGCTGGGTGTGGGCGCCGCCAAGCAGCGGTTTGGCAATGGCGGTATGGGGATCGAAGTCGAGCGTCGGGGAGGCACCGGCAGTGATGACCTGACTGGCGGGAACCTCGAAACCGAACCGTTTGGCCATGGCCAGATTTGCCGACTTGCTGTTCATGTTGCCCAGCACCTTCCGATTGAGAATGCGCACCTCGGCCCAGGCCTGGGCGTATTCGCGGAGCATGTGATGGGCGTGGCCGGAACCCGGCGGCGGCTGGGTTTGCAAACCGCCGGAGGGACTGAAGACGTTGTGCCGGAGAAACAGCGACTCAGGAACAAGCCGCTGACGACCAAGACTCAGCTCGGAATTCTCGAAGCTCCAGTGGATGGCGTCGGCGGCCGCGGTGTCGGTGTCGACCATCACAAAGTCCACGCCGCGGATAGCGGCCTGGTCGGCGACCCGTCTGGTGTTGGGATCAGACTCCCCGCCGACGATCAGAAGTTCAACCGGTCGGGCGGTTGCCACCGCCTCGGTCATCGTCGGCGGGTACCGCGCCAGAATCTGTTCGTTACGTAACGACCGCGTCGACGTCGCCGCTGCGAGAAGAACCACTCATACCGATCCCACCACCGACGGGGTTCTGGTTTTGGCGGCACCACGGTTGGTCCAACCGTCGGCGCCGGCTGAGGCGGCAGTTGCGGCGGCCGCGGGCCCTCTTCGCCAATGGCCTGGGTGGTAATCACATCCTCTTCGCCAAGGGCCTGGGTGGTAATCACATCCTCTTCGCCAATGGCCTGGGTGGTAATCACATCCTCTTCGCCAAGGGCCTGGGTGGATCCCAGATGTTCTTCACCCAGCGCCTCGGTCGTCGGGGGCGGTTGCGGCGGCTGCGGCTGTTCTTCTCCAAGGGCCTGGGTTGTGGCCTCCGGCTGACCTCTCAGCGCCGCAGCGTGGTTGCCCGCCAGCATCTGGTAGGCGGCGGCCGAGGTGATGCCCAAACCGGCAACCTTGGCCAAAAAAGCGCGTCGACCAAGCGCCCCTGTCCGGTAATCGCCAATGGCATTGTCGAGGGCCGGTCTCTGATCGCCTGATCCAGCGTCTGAAGGATGTGGTCCGTGGCTCATGTGGTGCTCCCATCGCCCGAGTTGTCGCCTGCTGTTGCCTGTAAGACGAAGCGCAGGCCCATCCTGTTCCCCATTTTCCAATAAATTTGCGACCGCAACAACCGAACCCCGGCCAGCACACCGTGTGCGTCGACGTCAACCGCTTCAGGGGATGTGGCCGCGGGGTGGTTCACATCACAGCAGGCGAGACGCCAGGAATTCGGTGGTCTGTCGCCAAGCCACCGCTTCGGCCATGCCGTTGAAGCCCGGAACGCCATCCTCGGCAAAGCCATGCCCAACGGCGTCATGGTGTTCAAAGGTGAACTCCACGCCCGCCTGCTGCAACGACAGTCCGAGATCAGCCACCTCCAGATCGCTGACCACCTCGTCATCGGCGGCGAAGTGACACAGGTAGGACGACGTTGCGCCGTGAAAGGGGATGCTCTGGGTTCCGTAGAACGTCACCACCGTGTCCACCAGCGATGGCTGGCGCACCGAAAGCCAGAACGCCCATGACGCGCCGCTGGAGTATCCGACCAGCGCCAACGGTCGCGCCGGATCCGCCGCAACGCGACGGAGCAGACCCGCCGAGCTCTGCACCATTGAGGCAACCACATTGACGTCGGTTTCCATCAAGACCTCATGGGCTTCGGCCGCGGAGGTGGGGAGTGCACCATCGGACAAATCCGGGGCAAGAACCGTGTACCCCAGGTCGGCCAACCGATCGCAGGTGGCTCGGACTCCGGTGTGCAGGCCCCACGACGAGTGCAACAGAAGAACGCCGGGCCCGGGCGCGTCGGTGGGCCCGACGAAGTAGCCGGTGCCGGGAGGTGGCGTATTCACCGGGCGTACCTCATGACGACGGCGCCCGCCAGTCAAACGTTGCCGCGTCGGCCCGAGGGTCATAGGGGTCCGGCTGCATTTCCAAGTGCAGCCCGTCGCCGGTCCACGGCAGCGAACGCGCCACCTCTTCGTTCAGTTCGACCCCGAGTCCGGGCTCGGTCGATGGAATCACGTACCCATCCTCCCACTGCACCGGCGTGACCAACAGGTCAGCATGGATCCCGGTCCAGTCCCGGATGCCTTCGAGCACCAGGAAGTTGGGCGAGCAGGTGGCGATTGCGATGTTGGCGCCGCCAACAATCGGTCCGCAGTACAGGTGCGGGGCAATGTTGGCCCCAAACGCTTCGGCCATCGATGCAATCTTTTTGGCTTCGAGAATGCCGCCCACCCGACCCAGGTTCATCTGCAGAATTGATGCCGCCTTTGCTTCGAGTAGGCGGGCGAATTCTGCTTTCCCTGCCAGCCGCTCGCCGGCCGCAATCGGAATGGTCGTATGCGCAGCCACAAAGGCCATGTCACCCGGATTGTCCGGCGGGCAGGGCTCCTCAAACCAGAGCGGGTCATAGGCCTCCAACCGTCGCGCCAGCCGAACCGCGCCAGCGCCGGTGAATTGGCCGTGGGTGCCAAACAGCAGATCGGCCTTTGATCCAACGGCCTCCCGCACAGCGGCGGTCAGCGCTTCGGAGAGATCCAGACGTTGCATCGACGGCTGGTGGCCGTCAAACGCGGTGTAGGGGCCAGCGGGGTCAAACTTCACCGCCGTGAACCCGCGTGCCACTTCGAACGCCGCTCGCTCGGCGGCGGTCGCCGGATCCGAATACACATCCGCGGTATCACCAGGTTCGGGATACAGATAGGTGTAGGAGCGGAGTTGGTCATGGACGCGGCCGCCCAGAAGATCCCACACCGGTCGGCCGGTTTCTTTACCAATGATGTCCCAGCACGCCATCTCCAGGCAGCTGATGACGCCCATCAGTGAGATGTCGGGGCGCAGCGAATAACCCCGGCCAAAGGCGCGGTGCCAGAACCGCTCGATCTCAAAGGGCGAATGGCCAACCAGATGCATGGTGGCCACGTCAGAAATCATTTGCTCCACCACCGTGGGACTGAAGGTGGCGCCGTAGTGTTCGCCCCATCCAACAACGCCCCCATCGGTCACCACCTTCACAAAGGTGAAGTAGCGGCCGCCAAATTCGCCGGGCCGGTTGCCCACGACGATGGTCTCAACGCTTGCGACTTTCATGCGGTGGTCTCAGTGCGGGGCTCGAACACAATGATGTTGCGGCGGGCCTCGCCGGCTCGCACCGAGTCAATGGCGTCGTTGATCTGATCCAACGGGTAGGTGCGGCTTACCAGTGCATCCAGTTCCAGGTCGCCGTTCTGGTACGCCTCGGCCAACCGGGGGATGTCGCCGTCAACGCTGGCTCCGCCCATCTTGGATCCGAGGATGCTCTGGTTGGAGGAGGCAATGGTCACCGGATCAATTTCGGTTGTCACGCCGCTGGCCGGGATGCCCACGAGCACCAGCGCGCCGTTGGGGGCCAGCATGTTGGCCGCGCCATCAACGGCGGATTTCGCACCGACCGCCACGAAGACATAGTCCGCGCCGCCATTGGTGATCTCAGCCACGCAAGCGGCGAGGTCGTCGGTGGCCGGATTGACCCCGTGGGTCGCCCCGAAGTCTTCGGCGTCAGTGAGCTTCTGGTCCACCAGATCCGCCACGATGATGGGATCGGCTCCTGCAATCCGCGCGCCCTGAATCACGTTGAGGCCAACGCCGCCGGCCCCGATGACCACGACCGATGATCCCGCCTCAACCGCGGCCGTATTGGTCACCGATCCAACTCCGGTGATGACACCGCACGCCAACAACGATGCGGCTTCCGGGGAAATATCTGCGGCCACCGTCACGACCTGGGATTCATGCACCACAACCTGCTCGGCAAAGGCGGCGGTTCGAAGACCGTGACCAACCGGGGAACCGCCGGTGTCGGTAAGTGGTGACTGGCCGTCAAGCTCGAACTGCACCTGACAGGTGGCGGGAGCACCCCGGGTACATGACCGGCACTCGCCGCAACTGCGGATGAGGGTCACCACCACCTGATCGCCCACCGTCACGCGGCTCACATGTGCGCCAACTTCGGCCACTACGCCTGCGGCTTCGTGACCCCAAACTGCGGGCAGCTCGCCGCCCCACCCGCCGTCGATGAACAGAATGTCGGAGTGGCAGATGGCGCACGCCGACACGTCAACTCGAACATCGTTGGGTCCCGGAGGCGCAAGCATCAGTGTCTCAATGGACAGGGGCTGGCCAAACGCTCGACAGACCGCCGCGCGGACCGGCGTGGGATGGGATTCGTCAGTCATGAACGGAGAAAGCTACCCACAAATCAGCGGCCGTGCGCCTTGCGATACAACGCGATGAGGGCGTTGGTCGAGGAGTCATGGTCAAGCGTCGGGGCCTCGGGAGTCGTCAGCTCATCGCCGATGTTCAACGCCAGCGCTTTCCCCAGCTCCACGCCCCATTGGTCAAAGGAGTTGACGCCCCAGATAACCCCCTGGACAAAGACCTTGTGCTCATAGAACGCAATCAGCTGGCCCAGCGCCGACGGGGTCAGGCGGGGCGCCAGAATCACGGTGGACGGCCGGTCTCCGGGAAAGGTTCGGTGCGCAACCAACGCCTCCTCAACGCCCGCGGCTCGAACCTCGTCCGCTGTTCGACCGAACGCCAGCGCTTCAGCCTGGGCAAACATGTTGGCCATCAACAGGTCGTGCTGGCCGCCAACGTCGGATTCGGGGTGCAGAAAACCAATGAAATCCGACGGGATGATTGAGGTGCCCTGGTGGATGAGTTGATAGAACGCGTGCTGCCCATTGGTCCCGGGCTCCCCCCAGACAATCGGACCGGTGGCCCACTGCACCGGGGTTCCGTCCATCTGGACCGACTTGCCATTGCTTTCCATGTCGAGCTGTTGGAGGTAGGCGGCAAACCGGGAGAGCCGCTGGCTGTAGGGCAACACCGCGTGGGTCTCAATCTCCCAGAAGTTTCGATACAGGATCCCGAGCAGGGCCGCGATTACCGGCCCGTTCTGCTCCAGCGGCGTGTTCTGAAAGTGGGTGTCCATGGCCCGCAGACCAGCCAGGAAATCATCGAAGTTCTCCGGGCCAATGGCAATCATCAAACTCAGACCAATGGCCGAACCAATCGAGTACCTTCCCCCAACCCAGTCCCAGAAACCGAACATGTTGTCGGTGTCGATGCCAAACGCAGCCACCGCCTCCGCGTTGGTGCTGAGTGCCACAAAGTGTGCCGGCACCGCCTCTTCCCCAAGTGACTCCACCAGCCACGCGCGCGCCGCGCGGGCGTTGCTCAGCGTTTCGATCGTGTTGAAACTTTTGGAGGCGACAATCACCAAAGTTGTCTCGGGGTCCGATGCGCTCAGCGCCTCCAGCAGGTCTGCCGGGTCAACGTTGCTCACAAACCGGGAGGTGAGGTCCGGGTCACTGAATCCGGCCAAGGCGGTGGAGGCCATCAACGGACCGAGGTCCGAGCCACCAATTCCAATGTTGATCACCGTTGTCAGCCGCTTGGCGGTTGCACCGGTCCACTCCCCTGACCGAACTCGAGTTGCGAAGCTTCGCATACGCTCCAGAACCTGGTGAATCCCCGGGACAACGTCGATGCCATCCACGGTGATCTCGGCGTTTGGTTCCGCCCGAAGGGCAGTGTGCAGAACGGCGCGGCCCTCGGTCTGGTTGATCTTTGCGCCGGCAAACATGGCGTCTCGTCTGTCTTCCACGCCGCACGCGTGAGCCAGTTTGACCAACGCGTCCCGGGTCGGCGCGTTGACAAAGTGCTTGGAGAAGTCAAGCCGAAGGTCCGCGGCCTGCACCGTGAACGCTGCGGCCCGATTTGGATCCTCAGCAAACAAGGTGCGAAGCAGCGGTGTTCCCGGTGATTGGGACGACGGTGATTGGAAAGACGGTGCTTGGGAGAACATGGCGGACGCATGGGCGAGGAGTTCGTGCCATTCGGGTCGAGCAATCAGTGGCGTCATCGCGGGACCGGAATCGTCAGATGCGTACAACGGAATCTCCTTCAAGGTTCTGAGTCTTGGTGCCTATCCCGATTGGGGTCACATCGGGGTTGGTTTGCCTATTGGGAACGCTACTCAACGTACCGAACACAAACAGACGGTCCCCACCCTGCTCAAAGAGGCAGTGCGACCCCGCTTGAGGTCCGAGCGTGACAGCAGAGAACGAGAACGATGCTCATGATTGACTCCCAACCGCCAACGGACAGCGCACTCGATGACCGATCACTCCACACCGAACGCGGCGCGGTCATGGCCGAATACGGTCTGCTTATCAGCATGGTGGCCCTGGTCATCGTGGTGCTACTCGTTGCCTTTGCCCCTCGTATCGCGCAGATCTTTGAGTGGGTCTCGGTGGGACTCGGAGGCGATGCACCCGATCTCACCAGCGTGACCGGCCCGGGGGCGGACCCGGGCTCGGCAACCGAATAGCCGTCCCTCTCAGGAATCGAAGACGATGCGGGTGATCCACTCGGCGACCATGGCGGGCTTCTCAATGCCGTCGATCTCGATGGTCATCGTGCGGGTCTGGTCGATGGCACTGCCTTTGAGGGTCACGTCTGACACCACCGCATGCGCTCGCACTCGGCTGCCGCTCGGTACCGGAGTCAGGAACCGCACCTTATTGAGGCCGTAGTTGATTCCCATGACCACGCCGTCCACCTTTGGCGTATCGACCTTGATGGATGCGCCCAGATGTGACAGCAGTGACAACGTCAGAAAGCCGTGGGCGATCGTGCCACCAAACGGCGTCTCGGCTTTGGCCCGTGCCTCATCCAGGTGAATGAACTGATGATCAAGGGTGGCGTCGGCAAATTGCTGGATGCGCTCCTGATCCACGTCGACCCAGTCGCTGTGGCCCTGATCGTCTCCTTCTTGACCTTTGAGTATCTCGAAAGCGGTAGCTGCATTTGACATGGTGATCTCCCCGGGGCTGGTGCCCAACGTTGTGGCGTTCAGTCGACAGTAGCCAACCACTACATTGTCGAGTGACCCCACCGCTGGGCTCAAGGGAGAAGTCAATGTCTGAAGCTGAAGCACCTGTTCTGACCGAGCGCCGAGGCGCAGTATTGGTCATGACGCTCAACCGACCCGAAGCCATGAACTCGGTCAATCAGGAGCTGGCTCAGGCCCTTTCTGACGCTATGGATGAGCTTGACAACGACCCCGAACTTCGCGTGGGTGTGCTCACCGGCAATGGGCGCGGCTTCTCGGCTGGCATGGATTTGAAGGCGTTCGTGAGCGGTGGCATGCCCACCGTTGGCGACCGCGGATTTGCCGGCATCACCGAGCGTCCGGCCGTCAAGCCGGTGGTTGCCGCAGTTGAAGGCTTTGCGCTGGCTGGCGGCTTGGAGATCGCGCTGTCCTGCGACCTGATGGTGGCGTCGGAAGGCGCCAAGCTCGGTATTCCCGAAGCGGGTGTTGGGCTCTTCGCTGGCGCGGGCGCCCTCTTGCGACTTCCGCAGGTCCTGCCCGCCGCCAAAGCCATGCAAATGGCGCTGACCGCCGAACCTATTCGGGCCGAAGAGGCTCTGGCGTTGGGGATGGTGGCCGAGGTGACCCCCAAGGGCGAAGCGCTGAACCGAGCAGTGGAGATCGCGGAGCGGATCGCCCAGAACGCACCGCTGGCCGTTGCCGCATCAAAGAAGCTCCTCAACGATGGTCTGACCATGACCGACGGCGAGTTCTTCGCCCATCAGCAGGCCACCGTGGACCGAGTGTTCGGCTCCGAAGACGCCATCGAAGGCGCCACCGCTTTTGCGGAGAAGCGCTCCCCCAACTGGTCCGGCAAGTAAGCCACAGAGCCGCTTGCACGTAACCATTGCCCAGGCGCGTGACTTCACGAACGGGAGTGGGATCTCCGGAATTGCCTCGACATAGGTGACGTTCCACCGACCGAGATCGAACCAGGTGTTGACTGTGACGGCGGCGATGACTCCCGGCGATGGCTCACCAGGAAAGGTGCACGCAACAAGCCATCCTGCAAACTTCGACTTTGCGATGAGCTGACCGGTCACACCGGGCAGCGCCTTGACAGTGGGCAGGTCCTCAGGCGCAAGCATGAATACGCTGCCAAGTTCCAGAGCCATGAACCGTGCCACCATTCGCTTCGCACGTGTTGGCCGCCACCTCATGACGGTCATTGGCAAAGGTACCACCGTCGCTTGGGGGGCCGCCGCCGGCGCTCATCCAATCCGCCGCGATCATCGAAGCTCGGCCATGTTGAGCGCCAACTCGGGCTCAAGGCCCATCCGCATGCGAGGCCTGGCGGCTGTTCGGAGTAGAAAGAGTCCATGGCCGCAGAGATTCACAAGGTAGATGTCGGACAGTTGGAGCTGTCGGTTACTTCCGAAGGCAACGGCCCCGCCGTGGTCCTGCTTCACGGATTTCCCGAAATCGGCTACTCGTGGCGGCACCAGATCCCCGCGTTGGCCCAAGCCGGCTACCGGGTGCTGGCCCCCGACATGCGCGGCTACGGCTGGAGTGATGTCCCCGACCATCTGAGCGGGTACACGATGTTCGATCATGTCGGTGATGTGATTGGTTTGTTGGATGCCGAAGGGATCGACCAGGCCACGATCGTTGGTCACGACTGGGGATCGATCATTGCTCCATGGGTTGGCCTGATGCGTCCCGACCGGGTCAACGGGGTGGCCATGCTCAGCGTGCCCTTCGTCCCGCGGGGTGAACGCAGCATCCTTCAGCACATCGAAGCCACCGACCCCGAAGGCGAGTTTGGCTACATGCTTTCTTTCCAGCACGACGGGATTGGCGCCCTGCTGGATGAGGATCCCATCAGCTTCCTTCGCACCGTCTACTGGGGCGTCAGCGGCGCCCGACCCGACAACCACCAGTCCGGAGATGAACCACCAGCTGGCCTTCCCCCGCATCTCAGCCAGGAAGAATTTGAGAACTACCTCCGGGCCTTTGCTCGCACCGGACTGCAACCCGCCATCAACTACTACCGCAACCTCCACATGAACTGGGAGATGACCCGACCGTGGCACAACGCGCCGCTCACCGCTCCAACCATGTTCCTCGGTGGGAGCCGGGACTTTGTATGCACCACCGCCGACGGTGGACTGGGCTCGGGAGTGAAAGAGCTTGAAATCTCCTGCACCGATCACCGAGGAACAACCATCATTGACGGTGCCGGACACTGGGTTCAGCAGGAAGCGCCCGATGAGGTCAACACCGCACTGATCGAGTTCCTCGGGTCCATCCTTTCGTCGTGAGCCGACCACCAGCCACCGCGCTACCGCAGGTTGCCGGTGCGGCGCTTCGGTTCGACGGGACCGGTCAGCCGATTGGTGGCGGCCGTCAGCCCGCGCCTCAGCATGATCTGGGTGTCGGCGGGTTCGATCAGATCGTCGATGCTGAGTCCGTTGGCGCTGCGGTAACCCGATGACAGTTCCAAAGCCAACAGCGCGGCCTTACCTTCCTCGTCCGCGCCCGTTGCTGCATCCGCGCCCCGGGCCGGCATCGCACCGAAGGTCACCCCGGGCCATGCCAGGTTGAGCGTCTGGTTGTCCCACGGGTTCATGGACATGGCGGAGCTGCCGAAGCCGTAGGCCTTGCGCAAGGTCAGTTGGATTTTTGGCACCGTTGCCTGATGTTGGGCCGCGAACATGCGGCCGGCCCGCTTGAGAATTCCGGCTCGCTCCGACACTGACCCGGCCAGCACGCCCGGATTGTCGGTCAGAAAGATCAGGGGGAGATGGAACGAATCCGCCACCCCCACAAACTGCGCAGCCTTGTCCGCCGCGTCGGCGTCAATGGTGCCCGCCATCACCGCCGGCTGATTGGCCACCACCGCCACCGGTTGGCCGCCCAGGTGGGCCAGGCCGGTCACCGACGACGGGCCGAAGTGGGGCTGCACTTCGAACCAGGACTCGTCATCAAAGACCAAGTGAATCACCTGTCGCATGTCATAAGCCCGACGGGGATCCCGCGGCACGATGTCCAGGATTTCCGGCAGGGCCCGAGCCGTTATCGGCGCACCCGATAACGGCCGGTGCCACGCCGATGACGGCATGTGGCTCAGCCACCGCCGAACCTGATCCAACGCGTGCTGATCGTCGTCGGCCAGGTTGTGGATCAACCCGCTGGCCAGCGCCACCGCAGGGCCGCCAAGTTCCTCCTTGGTGACCTCTTCACCGAGGGCGGCTTTCACCAACGGTGGGCCGGCGGCAAAGATTGCGGCGTCGCGGGTCATGACGGTGAAATCCGCCAACGGCGCACTCAGGGCTCCGTGACCGGCAGATGGTCCAAGGACCGCGGTCGCCATCGGGATGAGCCCTGACGCATCGGCCTGCGCCTGCAGGTCGTTGGGACTGCGGGTTGCGGGCGGGTCGCTGGGTAGCGGTGGCCGGTGACCGGCCCCCTCCAGCAACATCACCAGCGGTATGCGCTCCTGCACCGCCATCTGGACGATGCGATACCGCTTCACGTGAGCACCCCGACCAATCGACCCGCCGGCCACGGTGAAGTCCTCGGCTCCCACCGCAACCGGACGGCCGTCGACCTGGGCCAGACCGGCCACGAACGCATCGGCGGGAAGGGGTCCGGTGAGCGCGCCCACCTCGGTGAATGACCCGGCATCGGTCAGCGCAGCAATACGTTCCCGCGCATTGAGCCTTCCGGCGGCTGCCCGCTGGGCCAACCGTTCCGGTTTGCCCATGGCCTGGGCGCTCGCCTTGCGAGATCGGAGATCGGCCAGCGTGGCGTCCCAGTCACCCGCAGTCGGCTGGTCGCTCACGGTGCCAGATCCGCACGGTCATGCAGACCGTACGGAGGGAACGCACCAAAGAACCCATGCTCGTACAAGCCGTAGCCTTCATGGGTCCCGCTCTCGTCGGTATAGATGAAGCGGCACACGTGGTCCACCACCCCGTACTGACCCAGGTTCAGCATCTCCGCCGAGTCGTATGTCAAGCCTTCCACCACAAGGTCAGGACCCTTGTAGTGCCCATGACCCCAGTCCGCGTCCAACCCGTACCCGGTGCCAACCGCCACAAAGTTGGCCCGTAGCGGCTCGCACGTCATGTCCAGGCCGGCATGTGGAAAGTGGATGACCGAACCGGACAACATGCGACTGCCGGGCACGATCTGATGTTCGTGTTCGGGGCGGCCCAGCTCGTCCACTTCGCGCTTGGGGTCACTCCAGATCCGGGCCGCCTCCACCAACGGTCGGTTGCCCCCCACCTCTTCGTTGCACATGTAGAGAATCGCGTGGTCCTCGAACATGACCGGCATGTAGTTCCACATGCCGCCCATCGAATGAATGCCTTCAAAGATCCCCGGCGGCGCCTTCTCCCCCACCGGCCGAACACCCCACGAGCGATCCCGCGATCCACCCCACCGATCTGGGGTCAGTTGATACTCCATGTCGTCAACGCGGAGCACGCCGGTCCAGGAACCCATTTGCGCAAAGCGTTGGGTGTCAAAGAGGATCCGGCCGGATCGCCGGATGAACTGCCCGGGTTCCTCGTGCGCAGGAATCAGCCCGTTCCACTCGGCATCCAACTCGATGCCGTGGTCGTTGGGCTCACAGACCAGGCGAAGCCGCTTGAGCGGTTCGATGATCTCAACACGAAGCGGTCCGACCTGCAGGTCCAACCGGTCGGTCAGGGGACGAGACGCTCGGACCACCCGATGCACGTCGGCGCCGGCGGCATTGGTGTGACTGACGGTGATGAACGCATCGTGCACCCCCAGGTTGGGGTACTGCCCCATACCGATGATGGCCATGACCTCATCGGATGAACCATGGAGGTTGAAGTAGTTACGGTCATAGAAGTTGCGATCGCTGCTTGCGACATGGCGGACCCAGTCGGCAGTCTGATGCAGCGGGTATTCATCGCCAGCGCTGACGGTCATGATCCCCCCCTGGAGTTCGGGCCACCGTAGCGGGCCGATGGGAACCGACTCTCAGGTGCCCGCCAACACCACAGCAGAGCTGGCAGATCGGATCACCATGTCAGCAATTGACTGCACGATCGGTGCCCCGGTGAGTTGCTCCACCCAGTAGAAGTGTCCTGCGCAGTTGAGGTCCAGAAAGATGAAGTCACCGGTTTGGGTTTCAAGAAGGTCGATGGTCGCGTAGCGGGCACCGGCCATCTGGACAAGCTGTCTGGCTGACGCCTTGACCTCCGCCGGAAGCTCCGAAGCCGTCACATCCATCTCCGAGACCGGCATCGACCGGACGTCAATCGATGTTCGCCCTTCCCTCTTCCTGCGAGCGCCGAATACCTGATCCTGCACCACCACAACCCGATGCTCACAACTTGCGTCCGCAAACTCCTGCACGACCGACGGTGATGGAACGCTGGCGGCATCCAAACCGTCAGCCAGAGTCTCACAGTCCAGCGCGATCGTCTTGAGCCGCTGCTGGCGACCAACAGATGGACGCTTCCTGATCAACGATCGAAACGGCTTGACGGCCAACGACTCTTCTGACGACCAGGTCTGACGCAGGGCGTGGCCCCGGGCCGTCTGCACCGTGAGACCCGTGGTGAATCCGGCGTTGGCCGCCAGGACCATTTGCTGGGTCTTCTCATCGAGCAGGGCGGTGGCGGGTGAGTTGAGCACGGGCGTTCCTTGAGACTCCAATGCCCCAAACAGTCCCGTGATCATCCAGAGCCACTGCTGGGTCACGAAGGCTCGGGCGTCGCCGGCAAGGCCTTCGAGATCTTCCTCGACCGGAAGAGGAATTCGAAACGGCACGATCGCCTTTGGGAGCTCCATCTCGGTGGGCCCATCGAAGACCCGGAGTGCGGCGCCGTCGATCTCGACCGCCAGCTCCGCCAGACGGTGCACGTCCAGAACCTGAACGCACTCCCCCATGGCCTCGAGCGACCGACGAAGGTGGTCGGCAACGGGGAGCCAGTCCCCATCGGTGGTGATCCAGATCATTGGCTTACCTCCATGAGTTCACCGGCGGAGCGGTTGACGCCTGCGTCTATCTGCGCACCGAAGAGCCGCCGGAAGGGCCCGTCAGCCTGGGCCAGTTCGGCGGGAGTCCCGCACTCCACCGCCCGGGAGCTGATGCTGGTCAGCACCATGTAGTGCCCATCGGCTTCGTCCAGGTGAACAATGGTGGGCAGCGGCAGGTGGGTCAGGCCGTTGTAGTCGGCGCGCACGCCCCGGGCGCCCAATCCAATGGAACGAGATCCTTCGCAGATCCAGCGCATCGAGGTGCCGCTCCGGTCGGTCTGCACAATCTCGCGGGACTCTTCGACGGTGATGTGGTGGCCATGGTGACTGGCGATGGACGCAAAAGCGGCGGCCCCACAGTCTCGGTCTTCGGCCATTTTCTTCCATGGCACCTTGCGGGCGCTCTGCATGATGACTACCTCGCTCAACGTTGTTTTGCGTCGGGTGGTCTCACGACCACCCGACGACGGGATTGGTTGACTTTCGGCTCAGCGGAACAAGTCAAGGAGAGAGTCGATGATGACTTGGATGTCACAACCGGCGCATCCGACGACGTCGTTGGAGTCCAGTTGCTCGTCCTCCATGTAATCGAGAACAAACACGTCTGATTCTGATTTGGGCATTGTGATTTCCGTTGTTTGGGCAGATGGGCCCAGCCGGTCACCTAAAGGAGAACCTGCACCTCAGAATTGATACGCAAATCTTCCAACGTCACGGGCCGACGGTCAGCGGCGGTGGTTCCGGTGAGGATCGAATCGATGGCCACGGCCAACCGCTGGGTGATCAGCATCCCGAGCGCAGTGGCGGCCGCTCCGGCGAACCCGCAACTTTTCGGAATTTCCGCCATGCGGAAAGTTGTGGTTCTTTCCGTTCTGACCCAACTCGTCTACTGTGTCAACCATGACGGTGACATCGGTGGCCCGCGCCATGGACCTGCTCCGAGCGATCAACGACACGGACGGCACACTCAGCGGCTTGGCGCGGGCGACCGACCTCCCGGTTGCCACCGTCTCCCGGCTCATGTCCACCTTGGAGCAGACCGGAGCCGTCAGCCGACGCAACAAGGTCTGGCAGATTGGACCGACCATCCACGAGTTGGCCGGCGACACCGAGTCGACCTTCGACCTGCTGGCGATTGCCACCAACCACCTGGCCGCCCTTGCCGAGGCGACGAACGAGACTGCCGGGATCGTCCAGAACGACCACACGCACTATGTACACCTGGGTGAGGTGGCCACCGATCACGACGTGGCGGTGAAGGACTGGACCGGGGTCCGGCTACCGGTCCACGCAGGCTGCGGCTACGTGCTCATGGGCTGGTGGAGCGATGCCGACATCGACGCCTATGTCCGCCAGCCACTCCAACGATTCTCTGACCGAACAGTGGCCGAGCCCGACGCCATCCGCAACCGAGTTGCAAAGATTCGACGAGACAGCGTGCTCTGGACCGTCGGCGAATACACCCCCGACATCACCGCAGTGGCAACGCCGGTCTTCGACCGGTCCGGGTCCGCGGTGGCCGCCGTGTACATCCACGGGCCCACGTTCCGCTTCCCCGGGCGCGGCCAGAAGACCGACATCGAGCAACTACTCATGGAACGAGCGCAGGCAATCAGCTCCGTGATGGGATGGACGACCGAGGCCGCATCATGACCGAACGACCACGTCGCCGCGGCGGCCGAGCCGCATCCGCAGCCAACGCAGACAGCCGCATTCCACAGCCGCCCCCGCGCCAACACATTCGACCGTTCACTCCGACCCGCGCCGTGTCTGATGATGAGGTCGAAGCGATTCACCACGCCTCGCTCAAAGTTCTGCGGGACATTGGACTTGACGTCCTGAACGACGAGGCCCGCCAGCTGCTGGTCGGAGCCGGCGCCCACCCGGGTTCGGATGCCACCGGTGACCCCATCCGTATCCGCTTCGATCCGGCCATGGTGGACGAATGGATGGCGCACTGCCCCGCCGAGTTCAGTCTTCATGCCCGCAACCCGGCCAATACCGTCCGCCTGGGTGGCGACAACGTGGTTTTCAGCGCGGTGGCAAGCCCACCCAACGCGTCAGACATTGCCCGCGGACGCCGCACCGGCAACACCGAAGACTTCCAGAACCTGGTGCGATTGAGCCAGCACCTCAATGCCGTGCAGGTCCATGGTGGCTACCCGGTCGAACCGGCCGACATTCACGCCTCGGTCCGCCACCTCCACACGACCTTCGATCTGCTCACCCTCAGCGACAAGCCCGTCAACGCCTACAGCCTCGGTCAGCAGCGCAACCTTGACACCATGGAGATGTCACGCATCGCCCGAGGCATCACGGCCGAGCAGCTGGACCGTGAGGCGTCGATCTTCACCATTATCAACACCTCATCGCCGCTCCGCCTGGACGATCCAATGTGTCAGGGCATCATCACCTATGCCCGTCACAATCAGATCTCGATCATTACGCCGTTCACCCTGGCGGGGGCCATGGCACCGGTCACCGTGGTTGGCGCGGTCGTGCAGCAGAACGCCGAGGCGCTGGCTGGCATGGTGCTGGCGCAGGTCGCCCGAAAGGGCGCCCCGGTGGTCTACGGCGGCTTCACATCCAACGTGGATATGAAGTCGGGGTCCCCGGCGTTCGGAACACCGGAGTTCATGAAGTCCGCCCTGCTTGGCGGTCAGATGGCCCGCCGCTACAACGTCCCCTACCGCTCCTCCAACGTCAACGCCGCCAACGCCGTGGACGCCCAGGCCGCGTGGGAATCGGTCTTCTCACTTTGGGGGGCGGTCATGGGGGGCGCCAACATCGTGTTCCACGGAGCCGGATGGATGGAAGGTGGCCTTCGCGCCTCGTTCGAAAAGATGGTCATTGATGCCGACCTGATTCAAACCGTTGCCAACTTCCTGGAGCCGCTGGTGGTCGACGACGCGTCCATGGCCTTGGATGCCATTGCGGAGGTGGGTCCGGGTGGGCACTTCTTTGGAACCCAACACACCCAGGACCGCTACCGCCACGCCTTCTTTGCGCCAATGGTCTCGGACTGGCGAAACTTCGAATCCTGGGAAGAGGCCGGCTCCCCCACCGCCGACCAGAAGGCGGCTCAGCTGTATCCCGCGCTGCTCAACGAGTTTGAGCCGCCGCCGATGGACGACGCCATTGCGGCCGAACTCACCGACTTTGTGGCCCGCCGCGTCGCCGAAGGCGGCGTAGCCACCGACTACTAATTGCGGTTTCCATTGTTCATACTCGCTGACGCTCCTCTGAAGCGTTGCACGCAGCTTTCCATTGTTCATACTCGCTGACGCTCCTCATACTCGCAGCCCTCACCCGACCGCCAGAAAGTGAAGCAACAATATGAAGAATCAGGCCCAGGTTGTGGTGATTGGCGGTGGCGTTGTGGGCGCCAGCGTGCTCTATCACCTGACCAGAAACGGTTGGACCGATGTGGTCCTGTTGGAACGCACCGAGCTGACCGCTGGCTCCACCTGGCACTCAGCCGGCGGCATGCACACGCTCAACGGCGACCCCAACGTGGCCAAGCTCCAGCAATACACGATCGAGCTTTACAAGGAGATCGAGGAGATCTCCGGGCAGGACTGCGGCATTCACATCACCGGCGGCGTGATGCTGGCCGACACGCCCGAGCGCATGGACTGGCTGCGATCGGCCCACGCCAAAGGCCGGTACCTGGGAATGGAGACCGAAATCATCTCGGTGGCCGAGGCCAAAGAGCTCCAGCCAATCTTCGAGGAGAAGTTCTTCGTTGGTGCCATGTGGGACGCCCATGAGGGCCATGTTGACCCTTCCGGAGTCACGCACGCCTACGCCAAGGCGGCACGAATGAACGGCGCTGAGGTCTACCGGGACACGTGGGTCCGCGGCATGACCCGAGCCGCAGACGGCGGTTGGAATCTGCAAACCATCCAGACCTCCACCGGCGAAGACAAAGGCACCATTCACTGCGAGCACGTGGTCAACGCCGGAGGCCTGTGGGCCCGCGAGGTCGGACGGATGGTCGGCCTGGAGCTTCCACTGCTGGCGATGGCTCACCAGTACATCCTCACCGAAGAGCTGGCCGAGGTTGCCGAGTTCAACAAGGAGCACGGCAAACAACTGCTGCACGCCATTGACTTTGGCGGCGAGATCTACATGCGCCAGGAGGGCGGCGGACTCCTGCTGGGAACCTATGAGCCCAACGGCATTCCCTGGTCGGTGCAGCAGACCCCGTGGGAGTTCGGCATGCAACTGCTGGCCCCGGACCTGGAGCATCTGGCCGACCATCTCGCCGTTGGTTTCGAGCACTTCCCAATCTTTGCCGATGCCGGCATCAGCAAGGTCATCAACGGCCCATTCACCTTCGCACCAGATGGCAATCCGCTACTGGGTCCGGTCCGGGGTTTGCCCGGCTACTGGAGCGCCTGTGCGGTCATGGCCGGCCTGTCCCAGGGCGGCGGCGTGGGCCTCGCGCTCGCCAACTGGATGACCGACGGTGACCCCGGCCACGACATCTGGGGAATGGACATCAGCCGGTTCGGCGACTTCTCAACCATGGAGTACACCAACACCAAAGTCCGCGAGAACTACGGCCGCCGATTCCGCATCACCTTCCCCAACGAGTTCCTGCCCGAAGGTCGGAACCTGCAAACGTCGCCGATATTCGACAAGCTGGTCGAGGCCAACGCGGTGTGGGGCAACAGTTATGGACTTGAGGTCCCACAGTGGTACCAGAAGCCGGGCCAGGCCCCGGTGGAGAACTTCACCTGGTATCGCTCCAACGCCTGGGACCAGGTGCGCGAAGAAAGCCTGGCGGTGCGCAATGACGTGGGCCTCATGGAGACCACGGGTTTCGCCAAGTTTGTGTTCAGCGGACCCGGGGCCCGGGGCTGGCTTGATCACCTGTTGGCCGGGCGGATTCCCAAGGCTGGCCGCATGGCCCTGACCCCAATGACCAACGAGCACGGCAAGCTGATTGGGGATCTCACCATTGCCTGCGTGCCGGCCACGCCCGGTGAACCCGAAGGACCATTGACCACCGTGACCGGTGGCGCCACCGGCAACACGACGGCGCACGAAGAACGGTTCATGATGTTTGGCTCCGGCGTCGCCACTCGCTACTACCAGCGCTACTTTGAACAGATGCTCCCCATCGACGGATCGGTGAGCTACCGCACCCTCGGCTACGAAATGTGCGGCCTTGCGATTGCCGGACCGAAGAGCCGGGAGTTGCTCCAACGGGTGACCACAACCGACGTGTCCACCGCTGCGTTCGGCTTCATGGGCTTCCAGAAACTCAACATTGGATGGGCCCCCGTCTGGTGCGGACGCATGAGCTACTCCGGCGACCTGGGCTACGAGTTCTGGATGCCGGCCAGCTACCAGCGCCATGTCTTCGACCGCCTCATGACCGCGGGAGAGGGACTGGGCCTTCAGCTCTTTGGCGGCAAAGCGCTGGACTCGCTCCGACTGGAAAAGAGCTTTGGCTCCTGGGCTCGGGAGTATCGACCGATCTATGACCCCTACGAAGCCAACCTCGGCCGATTTGTCAACCTGAAGAAGGACTTCGTTGGTCGGGATGCGCTGGTCGAGGCACAGGCCAACGGTCCAGAACGCCTGCTCTGCACCTGGACCGTCGACGTTCCTCCCGGTCCCGGCGCAGCCGACGTGATCGGCGACGAGCCGGTGTGGCATGACGGCAACGTTGTGGGCTGGGTCACCTCTGGCGGCTATGCCCATGCATCCGATGTTTCGGTCGCCATGGGCTATGTCCCCGCCCACTACGCCACCACGACGGGCAGCTTCGAGATCGAAATCCTCGGGGTCCGCCGTGCCGCAACGCTGGTGGACGGTTGCCTGTGGGACCAGAACGCCGAGCGGATGAGGTCCTAGCGTGCGGAGCTGCCCCCCGTTGGCACAGAGCTGATAGGTACGATTTGGTATGATCCCTCACCCCCAACATGTATTTGTGCTCTGACCCGCTCACGCCTCAGCCCCACGGTCGTTCATGTCAACAAAACTGAAAAAGAACCTCAATCTGTTTGACGTGTACGCCATGTCAACGGGCGCCATGTTCAGCTCGGGCCTCTTTCTGCTGCCCGGCATTGCCGCTGGTTTCACTGGCGACAGCGTCTACCTGGCGTATTTCCTTGCGGGGTTTTTGATCCTTCCGGCCATGTTCTGCATGGCCGAACTTTCAACCGCAATGCCCAAAGCCGGCGGTACGTACTACTTCCTTGACCGTGCCATGGGCCCGCTCATGGGCACAATCGGTGGCCTTGGCTCCTGGGTCGCGGTCGTGTTCAAGAGCGCGTTTGCGCTGGTTGGCATGGGCGCATACCTGAGCATTTACCTCGACCTGCCGTTCACACTTCTGGCCATCATCCTGGCCATCGTCTTCGGCCTCATCAACGTGGTGGGTGCCAAAGAGACCACGCTGTTGCAACGAGGCCTGGTGGGCGCCCTCGTCGTCGTTCTCACCGCCTTCATCATCCTAGGCCTGCCGGAACTCACCGCCGCCGGATCCGGCTTGGCGCCCAACGGTGACGATCAGAACTTCTTCCGTTCTGGGGCGGTCGGGTTCGTCTCCACCATCGGCCTGGTCTTTGTCTCCTATGCCGGACTCACCAAGGTGGCGAGCGTGGCCGAGGAGATTGAGAACCCCGACGTCAACATTCCACTTGGCATGACCTTGTCGCTGGCCACCGCCACCGCCATCTACACATTGGGGACGCTCATCCTCATCAACGTGCTTGACCAGGCAGTGCTCGAAGAGAGTCTCACCCCGGTGGCGGACGCCGGTGAGGTCTTCCTTGACTGGGTCCCATTTGACTTGGGTGTGGTCCTGATTGTCGTGGCGGCCATTGCGGCCTTTGCTTCCACCGGCAACGCCGGAATCATGTCGGCCTCGCGTTATCCGTATGCCATGGCCAAGGACAAACTCATTCCTGCCAACCTGGCGGAACTCGGTCGCTACGGCACGCCCACCCGATCGGTGATCGTGACCGTGCTCGCCATGATCGTGGTTCTGAGCCTGCTTGATGTGGAAGCGGTCGCCAAGCTGGCGTCGGCCTTCCAGCTGGTTCTTTTCGGCCTGATCTGTGTGGCGGTGATCGTTATGCGTGAGAGTCGGATCGACAGTTACAAGCCGGGCTTTCGTGCGCCGTTCTATCCGTGGCTACCCATAGTTGGTGTGTTCATTGCGCTCTGGCTGATCTCGGAAATGGGCTTCCTCGCCATCGGCTTCACCGCCGCCCTGCTCATCGGATGTGTCGTCTGGTACCGCTATTACGCGTCAGGCAATCCCAATCTTGAGCGTCGAGGTGCCATCTTTCATGTGCACCAACGTTTGGGAGAACAGAAGTACGTGGGTCTTGAGCGGGAACTCATGGCGATCATTCATGACCGTACCCAGGCCGAGGACCTCACCTATGAGGCCCTGATTGCCCGATCGGCGGTGGTTGACGTGCAGCCCGGGTCGCTTGACCAAGCCGGCCTCACCGACCTTCTCTCGTCCACCGCAGTCGAACGCTTCGATGCTGGATCAGAGATCGCAACGGCGTTCCGCGAAGAATGGAGTATGCGTCCGGTTGGCGACCGCGTGTATCTGTCGATCATCAACTTGAAAGACCTGATCCAGCCGGAGCTGATCGTGTGCCGCTTTGGCCACCAGGCCACGCTGATGCTCGATGACATCGATGGCATCGAGGACGCACATACCGTGCACTTCCTTGTCACGCCGGACCGCCCCGTTGGCCTGGATCTGCGTTTGGCAGGTCATATTGCGGAGGTGGTGCAAGGTGAACACTTCAGCGAACGGTGGCTCGGGGCCAAAGACGAGAAGGCGCTCAACGCCATCCTGATGCGTGACGACCACTTCTACCACGGACCAATCGAAACCCTGCCGTTTCTGGTGGACCAGTTGGGAACCAGGATCGGCGATCTGGAGATGCCGGACTCGTGCATTCTCGCCATCATCGAACGAGATGGCAAACTCATCGTCCCCACACCGGATGTGATGTTGTTGGCCTTCGACGGGGTGGCCATCATCGGCGACCCCGAGGACATTGCGGCGTTGAACCAGGGCCTTGACCCGTGGGAAGTGCAACAAACCGCGCTGGCCGAGTAGGCGGTCCCCCGCCGTCGTTCAGACCAGCAGTCGTTCAGACCAGCAGTCGTTCAGACCAGCAGTCCTTCAGATCAGCCGTCGTTCAGATCAGTGGTTGGGCCGGGGTGAGGAACTTCTTGATCAGCGGCTCGTAGTGCTCCAACGGCGCGGACACATAGTCCGCATCAAAGGCGGTCTGGTCGTACTTGGCGCAGAACTCTTCGGTGTGGCCAAAGAACTCGTGACCCCGGTACGCCTCGCGGGCGTCGCTGCTCAGCCCCGGAATGTAGTCCCAGAAGTAGTAGCCCTGAAAGATGCCGTGTTTGGCAACCATCCAGTGGTTGGCCGGACTGACAAACGGCTTGAGGATGGTGGCGGCGATGTCGGGGTGGTTGTAGGGCGACAGCGTGTCGCCCACGTCGTGGAGCAACGCGCAGAGGACATACTCCTCGTCTCGCCCGTCGTTCTCGGCCCGACTGGCGGTCTGGAGGCAATGCTCCAGGCGGTCGATCGGAAAGCCGCCGTGGTCGGTCTTCAAATCGTGCATCAATCCAATGACGCGGTCCGCCACCATGGACTGGGTGTGCGCCAGTTGCGGCACGATCATGTTCCAGTCCTGCTGAGTGCTCTCCTCAAACGATGAGAACGTGGCCCGCTTGGTGTCCGGCTGCAGATCAGTCATGGGCCAATCGTAGACCGCTGGTGAGCGACCTCTAGGCTCAGACCGTGTCCAACCCCACTCACGTCGTGTTTGACCTTGGCAACGTTTTGATCACCTGGGATAGAGAACTGCTCTATCGGCAGCTGATTGAGGATCCCGAAGAGCGCCGGCACTTTCTGGACAACGTGCTCACGTTGGAGGCCAACGCGGAGCTGGACCGGGGTATGAGCCTGGCGGATCTCACGGCGATGCTCACCAACCAACACCCCGAGTACGCCAAACTTCTGGATGCGTTTCGCACCCGCTGGATTGAGACAATCGGCGGGGCGATCGACGGCAGCGTCAGCATCCTCTCCGAGCTGCGAACCATGGGCACGCCCCTCTACGCGCTGAGCAACTGGGGAGCGGAGACCTTTGAACAGACGGTCGGGCAGTACGACTTCCTCAACTGGTTCGACGGCCGGGTGATCTCTGGATACGAGGGCACCGTCAAGCCCGACGCCCGGATCTTCGAAATTCTGCTGGAGAGGTTTGGGCTGACGGCAACGTCCTGCCTGTTCATTGACGATTCGCAACAGAACGTGGACGCCGCGGCGCGCATTGGCTTCGACACCATTCACTTCGCCGACCCACCGTCGCTGCGTTCGGAACTCATCGAGCGGGGTCTGCTCCCGGACCCGCCGAGCCGATAAGGTCACCGGCCGTGCGCAGCCGCTCAATATTCGCCCTGGTCTTTGGCAGTTCGGCGGCCATCCTGATTCTGGAAATTCTGGCTGGCCGGCTGCTCGCCCCGTTCCTTGGTGTGTCACTGGAGACCTTCACCGGAATCATCGGCACCGTGCTGGCCGCCATTGCGCTGGGCAACACCGTGGGTGGCCGGCTTGCGGATCGGCAGGTCCCCCAGATGCTGCTGGGCCCGATACTGATAGCGGCGGGTGCCAGCACCTGGTTTGCGCCTTTCATCGTTTCCGCCATCGGTCCTGGGGTCCCTCCCGGCCCCATCAGCATTGTGTTCCTGTCAGCGTTGGCCTTCTTCGTCCCGGCCGCGTTGCTCAGCACCATCAGCCCGCTGGCCGCCAAGATGCAGCTGCAGGATTTGTCACAGACCGGGGCCGTGGTTGGCAGCTTGTCGGCATGGGGAACCGCAGGCGCGCTGTTTGGCACCTTCATCACCGGGTTCGTACTGGTTGCCGCGCTACCGACCCGGCCCATTATTTGGACCGTTGGCGCGGTGCTGGTCGTCGTCGGCGTCCTGCTCTGGGTCCGGTTCGCCCGGTGGGAGCCCAAGCTTGGCGTGGGGGTACTGCTGCTGGCTGGCCTTGGATGGATCGGGACCACCATCAGTCCGTGCGACGCAGAAACCGCCTACGCATGTGTGGACATCGTCGAGGATCCGGATCGACCCGGCGGCCGCAGTCTGTATCTGGACGGCTTGCGCAACTCCTATGTGGACCTCAACGATCCGACCTATCTCGAGTTCCGCTACATGCAGCTGATTGAAGACGTTCTGGTCGATTTCGAGCCTCAAGGCCCCGGCGGTCCCATTGACACGCTGACCTTGGGTGGCGCCGCATTCAGCATTCCTCGGTGGATTGAAGCAACCCGACCCGGCTCGCAGAACCTGGCGCTGGAGATTGACAAGAAGGTGTTGGAGATCTCGCAGGAGGAGTTGGGTTTGGTTCTGACCGACTCCATGCAGGCACTGGTTGGCGACGCTCGTTTGACCATCCGCGATGTGGAACCCGAGTCCTACGACCTGGTCTTCGGTGACCTCTTTGCCGGGCTGACGCTCCCCTGGCACCTCACGACCGTGGAGTTTCTGACCGACGTCAAAGCGACCATGCGCCCCGGAGGGCTGATGATCGCCAACGTGGTCGACGGCGGCGAAGGCAATTTCATAAAGGCAGAGCTGGCCAGCTGGGCCGAGCTCTTTGATCACATTGCGATGATCGGACCGCCGGGCGGGTTCAGCGACGTGGGCCGCAACGTGATCCTGCTTGGCTCAGACAATCCCATTGCGACACCGACGGTTGACCCCGAAGATGGCGAGTGGTTTGACGAAGCCGCCACCCGAGAATTCGTGGGCGACACCAAACCGCTCACCGATGATTTCGCCCCCGTTGACCAGATCCGAGTTGGTCACTAAACCAGATCACGGTCCAGCCCAGATCACCAGTCCAGCCCAGATCAAGGTCAGCCCAGGAGATCCCGGGCAACGTCGATCCACAGTTGCGTGCTGAGCCGAAGCGATTCAACATCGATGCGCTCATCGTTGCCGTGGAACCGGGAGCCGTAGTCGGCGATCGACAGATCCGGGCTGAAGAGCCCCGCGCCGTAGGCGGTGGAACCCATTTCCCGGAAGACGCGACTGTCGGTGAACCCAACAATCAGCTGGGCGGACAGTCGGGTGTTGGGAAAGTGGTTCCCCACGCCCTTCTGCAAACTGTCCCAGAGCGGGGTGCTGGTCTGACTGAGGCTCGCCGGGTGGTGCATGATGACCTCCACGTCAATCTGATCGGCCAGGTCACCGAGCGCGTTGTTGAGGTGCGCTTCGACTTCGGCTTCGTCATCGCCGGGCATCATCCGAATGTCAACATTGATGTCCACCTGATCCGGGATCACGTTGTTCTTCATGACCGAGTCCGAAGCCACCACGTTGGGCGAGAACGTCGTGTGGGTGCAGCTGTAGAAGTAGCCAGCGCCGTGCTCGGTGGGTAGTTCGTCCAGCCACGCGTCGATCTTCTGGGGGTCGGTCATGATCGACTTTGATTCCTCGTCAATGTCCATGGCCGCCACCTGTTGGGTCCACAGTTCATGGAAGCGGGCCGGTGGTCGATACTCGGCCAGGCGTTGCACAACCGCGGCGGCTTTGACCAGCGCATTGTCTGAGCGGAATGGCTGGGACCCGTGCCCGGGTCGGCCTTTGACTCTGAGTCGTCGCCACGAGATGCCCTTCTCCCCCACGTTGACCGACACCGTTGGCGATGTCTCAGATCCGCCGTGCAGGCCGCCGTTCTCGGTGAGGACGTAGTCGGCGCGAATGGCGTCGGGCTGATTGTTCTTGAACCACTCGGCACCCCAGGCTGAACCTGATTCCTCGTCGGCCACGCCGAAGTAGATCAGGTCACCTTTGGGCCTGAAGCCAGTGTCGGCCAGGTGTCGAAACGCCACCGCCATCGAGGACGTGATGTTGAGCATGTCCACGGCCCCGCGACCCCAGACTTCATCCACGCCGGTGACCGGGTCGGTGACCAACTCGCCGCCAAAGGGATCTCGACTCCAGCCGTCGGGCGTGACCGGGACCACATCGGTGTGACCCATCAGGCACAGACTGGGCGCCGTTGGGTCCCAACCTTCGATGCGAGAAACGATCGACCCCCGACCAGCAATCGGCTCCCACTCCTGCACATCCAGACCACTTCCTTCCAGCAGTTGGCGCAGCGTCGATGCGTTGCGACTTTCAAAGCCGGACTCGTCGGTGCCGTCGTTCACACACTGATTGCGAATCATCGTCTGGAGAAGCTCGACGGTCTGACCCGTCAGGTCGGTGCGGGTTTGGTTTGCCATGCGATCATCCTCTCATCTGCGGTCTGAGATGATGGCGAATGATCAATTTCACCACGCTGACCGCCCAGATCGATGCCGCCGAACCTCGCCTTGGCCGATTGACGTTGAATCGCCCGAAGATCCTGAACCCGCTGAGCACCACGGCCCTCAGCGAACTGGCGGCCGCCGCGTCCTGGTTTGATGACCGGGCCGCGGCAGTGGTGGTGGTCACCGGGGCGGGTTCGTCCTTCTGTGCCGGCTTCGATCTCAACGAGTTTGCCGGCGGTCCCGCGGCCGGCGACGGCGACCGGATGGGACCTCCACCCAATGGCGCTCGCCTGGGAGCCGAGATGGCCGACGCGCTGGAAGCGATGAGTGCCATCACGGTCGCCCGCATTCACGGTCACTGCGTTGGCGGCGGATTGGTGCTGGCCGCCGCCTGCGATCTTCGGATCGCCGCCGACAACACTCGTTTCTCGATCCCGGAAGTTGCCCTGGGCATCCCGCTGGCCTGGGGCGGCATTCCGCGGCTCGTGCGAGAGATTGGACCGGCGGCCACCAAGGAGCTGGTGTTGACCTGTCGGCCTTTCGGTCCGCAGGAAGCACAGGCGCTTGGGTTCCTCAATCGGGTGGTTCCGTTGGCCGACCTTGATGACGCAGTAGCCGAGACCACAACCGCGTTGCTGGGCCGGGCCAGTTCGCTGCTTCGAATCACCAAACGTCAGGTTCACGACGCCGTTGAAGACCTGGCCTCGTCGCATGCCGGGTGGGCGGGCGAGCCGATCCTGGCCGCGGCGCTGGCCGATCCGGACGCCCGGGCCGCATCCCGCGCCTACCTCGATCAACGGGGCCGGTGAAGGCACCTTCATCCATTTTGGGGATATCTGCACAAACGGTGACGCAGCAACGGGTAACTCCATGAATGACCGTCGGTATGAGTTCCCTCACTGATCACGAACTGATCGTCCGCGCCAACCGCGGGGATGGTCGGGCGCTGGCCGACCTTCTGCGGCGCCACGACGGTCCCGCTCGCGGTCTGGCGTGGCGGGTGGTTGGCGATCCTGACGCACTCGATGATGTGATGCAGGATGCCCACCTCCGGGTCTTCGGTTCACTGGCTGGTTTCGACCCCGATGGACCCGCGGCCTTCAGAACATGGTTGTGTCGAATTGTGCTGTCGTGCGCCATCGATCATCGGCGGCGGACCGCCCGACGTCCAATCTCAGCGCTGACGGCTGAGCCGCGATCGGCGGTCAACGAGTCCGAACAAGCCGATTGGCGCGACGCGCTTCGGCGCAGCCTCCTCCGCCTGGATCCCGATATCGCGGCGGCCGTGGCGCTCGTCGACGGCGAAGGCATGACCCAGCGCGAAGCCGCCGAGATTCTTGGCATCGACCGAGACCGTCTGGCCCGGCGGCTGGGACTGGGACGCCGGTCGATGAAGTCCTATCTGGAAAGACATGGGGTGACCCTGCCATGACCGATGACGATCAGACACCCGACGGGGACCATTACCAGGCGAGCACGGCCGGGTTGGCCGAGCCTCTTGCATTGCTCCTGCGCAACGATCCACCGCCCCCGCCCGAGAGCAACTATTGGGCTGGCATCGCCAGCCAATTCGACAACCCATCCCCGGATGACGGTGATGGTGGGAGCCAACGTGGACCTGACGCCGAAGCGGACGCAGACATCGTCGAGCTGCGCCGGTACGAAAGCGATGGGTCTGGCAACGGGCAAACCTTCGGTGCCGTTGCTGCGGTCGCGCTCCTGCTGGTGGCGGCGGCGGTCACCATCGGCCTTCTCAACCGGGACGAGGGAGCATCGATCAATGTGGCGGGCGAACCACCGGCCGCAACCGCGGTTGAGGCGCCGACCATGACGCCGACCACTGAGCCGATTGCGGTCCTCCCCGCCGACGCGGCCAATCCCGACGGCGCCCCGCTCATCCGGCCGTACCGGGTTCGCGAGCACGACTCGGCGGACTGGATTGCCGCCAAGTTCGGGCTTTCCCTCCAGGAGTTCACCGACGCCAACCCGGACCACAACCCAGACGAGCTCACCGCCGGTGACTGGGTCGGCGTCCCGCTTCGACCCTGGATGAATCCGGATGACTATGTCAATCCGTTTGAGTCGGTGATCATGGCACCGTTCAACTTCGAGGAAGGTTCTCCCACAATCGACCAGGTTCTGTCTCCGAACGGTCCGCGACCCGAGCCGAGCGCGACCGACTGCTTCGACCGGGAACTCCAAGATCAGCTGGCGGTCCGGTCCATCACCGTGGTCTTCGCTGAGCAACCGCCGATCTTTCAAGAAGAAGCACTTGTCGCGGCGGTGGACGCGTTGGTGACCTGCGTTGATGTCCCGGTGCTGCAGAGAGCCCTGGTCAACGTTTCGATCGACGGCGCCAACACCTACGGCACCGATCAGATCCCCGACATCGGCCCCGATGAACTGTGTTTCGCCACGCAATGGATGGCAGACGAAGCTGATCGAGCCAAGCAGGAGCGCCTGTTCGTGAGCGACCTGACCGCAACCATCGCCAACACAAACGCATCCGAACCCCAACCGGCTCCTGAGTCAGTGACAAACGGATGTGCGTTGGCGTTGAACAACACCAAGGGGTGGGGGAATCTTGAACGGGTCTGCATCTCAGCGGGGGCCAGCCCGCTGGTGCCGCTTCGCGCCACCCCCCACCAGTTCGGGGAGACGGTGCTGGAGCTGGCAACGGCCATGTGCGTCCTGGCCGAGAAGGACAGCCCCGGGGGTCGAGTCGACATCTTTCGAGCCGTGATTCTTCCCGATGGTGAGGCCGTCGGATGGCTCAACGATGCCTGGCTTATCGACAATCCGAGTGACGAGTAGCGAAATCTTTTTGGGCAAATACCGCCGGGTAACCGTGCAATCAGCACTCGTGCTGGGCACGATGGGCGGCTGTGTCATCGACCCTCATCGCACCGTCACGCTCGGCCGCTCAAACCGAGCTGCCCACCACCAGCGAGGTGAAAGCCGCGCTCCCGGCCAGCGTCTGGGATCGACGCCTGGGCCGCTCGGCGGCGCACGCGGCGTTGTCTCTGGTTCTCACCCTTGGTACCGGAGTCCTGGCGGCGGTATTCGTTCCGTTGTCGTGGGCCTGGGCACCGGTGTGGATTCTCTATTCGGTTGTCGCCGGCACGTTCGCCTGCGGCGTTTGGGTGGTGGCCCATGAGTGCGGCCACCGGGCATTCTGCAACGGAACCCGTCTGCAGGACTCGGTTGGGTTTGTGCTCCATTCCGCGCTGCTGGTTCCGTACTTCAGCTGGCAGCGAAGCCACGCCATTCACCACGCCAAGACCAACCATCTGACCGAGGGCGAGACCCATGTCCCCAAGGCTGACGGAACGCCCGAGGGCGCTCGGGCTCGGGCCGCGCACGCCCGGCTCGGACCCACCAACCACGGCATCGTGTCGATGGTGGCCCGCCTGCTGTTTGGTTGGCCCGCCTATCTGATTGCCGGCGCCACTGGCGGATCTGTCCGCGGCCGCACCAACCACTTCTGGCCGTACCGGCCATTCTCTGACGCGCTGTTTCCTGCCCGATGGAAGCCCAGGATTCTGGCGTCGGCGGCTGGCGTCCTTGCCACGGTGCTGGTGCTCACTGCGTGGGCGGTGGCAGCTGGCAGCATCTGGCCGGTCGTTGTCCTGTATGGCGGGCCCTACCTGGTCAACAACATGTGGCTGGTTGGCTACACGTGGCTCCAACACACCAACCAGGACATCCCGCACTACGACGACGACGAGTGGTCCTTTGTGCGCGGCGCCTTCTGCTCGGTGGATCGTCCATACGGCCGGGTCATTGACCTGCTCCACCATCGCATCGGGTCAACCCACGTTGCCCACCACCTTGACGCCAAGATCCCGCACTACAACGCGGCGCAAGCCACCGAGGCCATTCGAATCGCGTTCCCCGATCTCTACCGGTATGACCCCACGCCGATTCCCAAGGCGCTCTGGCGTATCTCACGCGACTGCCACGTCGTGGAACGCACCGACCACGGGTGGAAATTCACCCACTGAATCACTGCAGGAATTCGGGCTCCCAGGCGTTGAGTTCCTGCCAGAAGGGTTGGAACTGAAACCATCCGGCCAATTCGTGGCCCTGCAGCTTGAAGCCTTCCGCTGCCAGTTCGTCCGAGATCTCCACGGGCTCTCCGGCCGCTTCGGCAATCAGTTGTGATTGGCAAGCTCGGTCCAGGGCGATGAACCACCAGACCGCAGAGTCCACCGACTCACCAACGGTGATGAGGCCATGGTTCTGATGGATGACCGCCTTCTTGTCACCCAGTGATCGAGCGAGGCCCGCTCCCCCTTCGGTGTCGACCACCACCGCGCCACCGCCGTCAGCGTGGAGGGCAACGTCGTTGTAGAACATGGTGGAGTCCTGGGTCAGCATGCGAATGGGCTTCGCCATTGCCGCAAAGGACTTGCCGTACATCGAATGGCAGTGCGCGGCGGCGACCACATCGGGCCGCGCGGCGTGAATCTCAGAGTGAATGGCGAAGGCGGCCTGATTGAGCGGCGCGTCACCTTCCACCACGTTGCCGTCCTGGTCCACCCGGATGAGATCAGACACCGTCATCAACTTGAAGCTGAGGCCAAACGGGTTCACCCAGAAGTGGTGGGGAAACTCGGGGTCGCGCACGGTCACGTGACCGGGAACCCCTTCGGCGAACCCCAGGCGGCCCAACGTCCGAAGCCCGCACGCCAACCTCTGCTTGCGTTCGAGCCGAACCGCCTCGAGGTCTTCACCGGCGTCCGCTGGGCCACCAACTCGTTCCAGCAGGTCAGCTACTTGTTGGTCGTCTTGAACATCGGTCATGTCGGTCTCCTGGCCACTGAATAGGTGCGGCCAGATTACCGCATGGATGAAATCTGTAGCGCGCCGACCACCCGGAAGCTGCCCCGGTCTCCATGAGCCGTGGTGGTACCGTCACACGGTGAGCGGCCACTCCCATTCCCACAGCCATGACCATGGTTTGGTTGGCGGTTGGGAAGACTGGCGCCAGGATTCGACCTTGCGGGTGGTCGTCATGGCCGTTGCCGCCGCGGCCATTGCAACGGTGATCGGGGTGATTGCCCTGTGGCCCGGTGACGGCGGCAAGCAGGCGGCTACCGAGATCGCCGACGAAATCGGCCTCGTTACCGACCGATTTCTCGGGACCCTCAACCGGGTTGAGGACGGCTTGTGCAGCTATGCCACTGTCGAGGACCCGCAGCGGTGCCGCAATATCACCCTGATTGTGCACGAAGGTCCCGATGCCGGAACCGAGGTGGCGCTGCCCAGCATCAACCTGACCTTCGACCGGTCAGTGCCGGACCTCAAGGTCGGGGACGAGATCTTTGTCGGGTACGAGGAGTCGACCGACTTCTACTTCTACGGCGACCGGGACCGGCGAGCGCCGCTCATCGTCCTGGCGGTGCTGTTTGCCCTCGTGGTGATTGCACTGGGTCGTTTCCGCGGTCTGCTGGCCTTGTTCGCCATGGTGGCAACGCTGGCGGTCCTGGTCGGATTCGTTGCGCCATCGGCGCTGGACGGCAACGACCCGCTCCTGGTATCGGTGGTTGCCGCATCAGCCATTGCGTTCATCAGCCTCTACCTGACCCATGGGTTCACACCCACAACCACCATGGCCCTGGCCGGGACCATGTCCGCTCTGGGGCTCACGCTGGCGCTCTCGTGGATCTTTTTCGAAGTTGCGAAGTTCACGGGTCTGGCCACCGAGGAAGCTCTGCTCCTGCCGACCATCGCCGAGAACCTCAACGTGAGCGCGTTGCTCCTGGGCGGAGCCGTGATTGGCGCGCTCGGGGCTCTGGACGATGTGACCGTCACCCAGGTGGCGACGGTGGCCGAGCTTCGGCACCGCAGCCCCACGCTGCCAACGAGTGAGCTCTTTGCCTCCGGCATCCGGGTTGGACGCGACCACATTGCCTCCACCGTCAACACGCTGCTTCTGGCCTATGCCGGAGCGAGCATGCCGCTGATTCTGTTGTTTGCGGTGTCCAATCAGCCATTGGGGATTGTGGCCAACTCGGAACTGATAGCGGTGGAGATAGTGCGGACCTTGTGCGGCTCCATTGGTCTGGTGGCGGCGGTGCCGATTACCACGGCGCTGGCGGCCGCGGTCCTTCGCCCCGTCGATGAGCCCAGCCCCGACCATGACGGTCATCCCGACGCTGACCATGCTCCGACGCCAACCGAGGTGCGGCCCGCCATCCCAGCGGTTGCATCCCCGCCCGTTGTTGCCCCGGAACCTGCTGACCGGGAACCGGTCTGGGAAGACTTCGCTCCGACCGACGAGCCGTAGCGATCCGTCCGAGCAGGTAGCGCAGTGGACCGCGTCCGGGCCGAGCCGTGAGAAGACTGGCAAGTCGAAGGGCTTCGGATTCGTGGAGATGCCAAAGGTGGGCGATGCCAAAGCCGCCATCTTCAGTCTCAACCAGCATGAGGTGGACGTCGCTCGGCTCCGGGCAAAGCGGGCCAAAGTCTGAGCCCGGGCGCTGACCGCTTCGGCCCTCAGTTCTTTGACAACAACAAAGCCCCTGTCTCAATGTGGACAGGGTTTGAACGAAGGTCACTTCATCGAAAGTTGTGGGCCTTATCGCGCAGCTCTCGACCCTGCAACGCGAGTTTGGGCTGCGACTTTTCGGCGCCAGCCGAAGCTCGACATTTTGAGACGAGCCCCCAGGGGCTCGGCCCAAATGTAGACCTATTCGGAGGCTCCGCGAGCCGGGTGATGTGACGTCACTGCCCGATTGAAGCCTCCACGGAGATCCCGCCCTGCCCGAGCCAAAATAACAAAGCGACCCCGCAAATGAAAAAAGTCACCGCGAGTAGATGACCTCGAAAGCTGAACTGAAGCGCCGTCGACCAACGCGCCGCCGTCGACGTCGCTCCGAGCCCGAGAACCGCGCTGGCGATGCAGCCGACACCCAATCCGACGAACAAGAAGAGGTGCTTGGCCCACTCGGCGAGATCGGACAGCCGTGCGACGAATTCCAGTTCTCTCAACACGAGCCCGTACACCCCAGCAGCAACTGGAAGGGTCGCCAGCACGAGAAACGAGCCGCGACCAAGCCCGCGTCGAGTCGCCGCAGCAAGCGCAGCCATCGCCAACGCCGCGAAGCCAGCCAGTATTGCGCCAAGGGTCTCCGAGTGTCTGGCAAAGAGGCTGCACGCCCCAAACCCGATAAGCAGCCCGACCATCAATTGTTCGTCGGCGGAACCGCTGGACGATCGGCTTGGTTGTGCTTCGTATTTGTTATGCACATGGACTCGTTGAGCCGCGATTGCGGTCCCGTCCGGTGCATTTGCCTCGATTAGCAACCTGTCCGGAGACTGTCAAACTTGCTCGACGCCAGCCCGGTGTATATACCGACGGCCATGCCGATCACTGTGACAACAATCGAGATGACGGTCAGATAGAACATGAGAATTCTCCTTTTGATTCGACTTATCCCATCCTGCAGATTGGGTACGACAATCTCGAGTCAGATGTGCTGGAGGTGCGCCTGGATGGGGTGCCTGTCTTCACTTTGGGGCCCTACCATTTCGACGGCGCCATAGACGAAGAGGTTCTCGTCAAAGAGCCGCTGGATCTCAACCTCGGTAGCTATCGGGACTTACGCCTGCAAAGTGCCTTCGGGTACGATGGACATATGACGGAAATGACCGTGGAGCTCCCTGATGACCTCGCTGAGCGGATTCAGATGCGCGCTCAGGCAGAAGGCCGCTCCTTGAGCGAAGTGATTGCCGAGGCGCTTGGCACCGTGCTTGACGAGAACCCGTTTGAGTTTGTGGCGGCTTTCGGGTCGACCGAGGTAACTGGCGCTAGTGCCGATGCTTACCTTCGTCGAGAGAACTTCGGCGAGTGATCTTCGACACCGGTCCGTTGCTTGCCGCGGCGAACCGGGATGACCCTGATCACTCACGGTGCGTCGAATTGGTATTGGCGACGACGTTGATTCTGGTTCCGGGCCCGGTGGTGGCCGAAGCTGGTTTCATGATTGGGCGCATCGCAGGTGCGCAAACCGAAGCGTCGTTCCTTCGTTCCCTTGCTACGTCCCGCTTTGAGGTGCTGGCTCCAACGCAGCGTGAACTCCGACGAGCGGCAGACTTGGTCGAGCAATATGGCGACCTGCCGCTTGGAACAACCGACGCCATTGTGATGGCGTCGGCGGAGAGCCGCAGTGACCCGAACATCGCCACCTTAGACATGCGACACTTCACCGTTGTCCGGCCAAATGGCTTCGAGGCATTCGAGATTCATCCGCCACAGTGAGTGACCCACTGAAATAGGTTCACGTAGAAGCGCTTGGAGTCGCTGGAGGCAATCGTGGTCGCCGTCCTGGGTTGGGTTGGGTTGGGTTGGGTTGGAACACATTCGATGTGCGTCGCAAGTCCGAGGAGACATCGTGGCCACCAGACGGGTTGCCGCTCGCAGAGGTCGGACCTTGGTCCATCTTCGGTCAACGAGACCTTGACAGATCCGCAAAAAGTTGTGGGCCTTATCGCGCAGCTTTCACACCCCGACTTATCATTGTTCATGGCGTCGCAGGGTCGTCGGAAGCAAACGACCATCGTTGCATTTGCGGGAGCAGTAGGTTCGGAGCGACACGGCAGACATCGAGAAGTTCATCGCTGAACGACGATCGCCGACCTGGCTGGTCGATGTCCACAGATCGCCTGTGATGGCTATGTCCGGGTGCACCTAGTGATACCGATCATTCCGCGGACATGAACCGAAGCTCCGCTATCTCCTCGCTCAACTCGCTGACACGTTTCATGGCAGCAGCGTGGACCTCAGCGCCCGCCTCGATTTCTCCTATCGACGCGTCCTCGGCTTCCGCCAAATTTTGCATCGCACGCGCAGCGTCAGTGTGGATCGTGAACGCACTTACTGCCCGCTCATGATGTGGTCGCCTTGTTGGAGGCACCACTAGGCGCCTCAGTTCAGTCACACCTAGCGAGGTCGCAGCAGCCTGGTTAGCGAGCATCTCTGCCGCTACTTGCCGCCGGTCTTTCTCCGGCATCGAACCAACGGGCGGCGGCTCAGACTGAGCGAAGCCAGCTGCTACGTCGGCCACGATTCTGGCGACAGTCTGCTCCCAACGGTCAACCAGGAAGTCGTCAACGAGCTCAGGGCGCTTCGCTGCAACTTGCTCAAGAATATCGACCACGATGTCACAAGCAATTGTGACGTCTTCATTCGACACTGGGCGGTAGTGGGCAACCTTTCGCCTGATCTTGTTGAGCTGCGTGAGTCTCCCTCGGGTAGCCGCTGGATCGCTCACATAGCTATGCGCCAAGACGATCGGATCCGTACAGAAGAAGTCAGCAAGTTGCGGCAACAGAGTGAAGTCCAACAGTTCGCGACCGTCCTGGTCGTTGCGTCCTTCTTGACGGGCTGATTTGCGAAGAGCCTGCAGCGCTTTCGCGTCGAATTGAACTTGCGGGTACGTAGATCCGTGCGCACTCGTCCAGCACTCATCGAGCAGATCTCGCAGGGAAGTTTCCAATATTCCGATTTGACGATCGGCGGCTGCCCTGCGCGAGCTGCCGGTGTTGTCCTGAAAGATGCTATTGCTGAGCCAGCGCACTACGTTGCCGTCGGCAAACTGTGCATCCTCCGGCTTCGAGACTACGGAGAACACGTCGGCGCCTTGACGATCTTGGAGACGTACGCCAAAGGTAGCAAAGTTGACGGAAGGGAAGCTGTCCTTGATATCGAAACCAGACAGCCCGCCCATGATCGCTGCAGCCTGGCCACGAAGCATCATCGGGTCGCCGGAAGAGGCTTCGACTGTAACCGTAAGCGTCTGATTGAGAACATCGACGCTAAGTACCGACACAGGCTCGATTGAAGCACCCACAACGTGCATAAGTTCGAGCATCTCCTGTATGAGCCGCAAGGAGGTCGCCTCGTCAAAGACCACTGACCACTCCACATGTTGGCCTGCCCAGGGCGCCTACACAGGCGCGCACCAGCGGCGTGGCGGCGGACACGACCAGCTCAGCAACTTCGATGGTCGAGCGTCTAGCACTCACATCGGCATGGGTTGGCGACACGCGATTGCGGATGCTAGCAGCGGCGTTGACGATGGTCACAAGCCCGCTCGTGAGCTTGGTGACCTCATCGACTGACAATCCCATCTCCTGAAAATGATGGACGAGATAGGGCCTTGCCGCCTTGGCAAGTTGCGGGAGCTTCACGCCCTGAGGTGCCTCGCCGTGAGCTGCGATCACCAGCTTGAGTGCGCCAGCCACCAACGCTGCCGCCGCATCAATCGCCTCCTCGGGATTGGTGTGAAGGTTCTGATGTATCCGCCCGAGCTGCTGGGTCAGCGATGACGCATCGTCCAGCGTGCTCAGATCAAGAGCAAACAGGTCTGCAGTAGCCGGATCGATTATGTTGCCTGCGTTGTCGATCGTGAAGCTGTCCAAGGACAGCGCGTGAGCTAGCGCATCCTTCGCGCCTAACCAGCTCGTTGCCATCAAACACTCTTCGAGCACTTGCATGAACCTGCGGACCTGAAACGAGTCGGTCGCGTCGAGCGCTCCGACTGCAGAACGCAGGTAGTGCTTGCGGCTGTGTGGTTCGCCACGGTCCGCACCAATGGAGAAGGCGTTGAGTTTGGTGTAGCTCAGCTTGGCATCCAAGAGCCAGTCCGAGATTTGTTGCGACGAGATCCCATGCAGCTTGAAACCCCACTCGGCGACCCGCGTCATGGTTGTGGGCCGGATCAGTGCCTCGTCCTTGTCTCTTACTATGCCCGGCATCATGTCTCCTGCAAATCACAACCGTGTGATTCGAGCATACCGGCGCGACGAACGTCGTTCCGGAGAATCTTGCGGCTCTTGAACCGACAGCCCGAGTGTCGAGTCGGCGATCGCATGGAGGTCCCGGTGTTAACCTGCCACGATAGTGGCGCAGCCACGCCCGCCCGAATCTGAAGACTGCGCCACCGACCTCGATGCTCTGCAATGCGAGGTTGTCGATAGCCGATGGACGCATCGCCGGTCAGAGCACCTCAACCGAGCACGCGCCGAGCGGCCCTTGCGAATTTGCTTGTTCGAGCGTCGAAATAGTGACCGCCTCGCCCTCTCGATCTACGAGGACGACGTCGCAACTTCCTATGTCGCCAAGTGGCTTGATGATGCGGCCGATACGGGCACCAGTTAAGGGTTCTAGATTGCCCTTGCTACAACTCGGCTGTATAGATAAATCTCTCTATCGCATCATCGCGAAGGTAGCGGGACATGCGGCGCGCAATATCGTCGAGATCTAGATCGGCAGGATTCATCGTGAAAACGCCATTCCACTTGCCTTGATACGCTGGAATAGGCCGTGGCTGTACAACTTGTTCGACTGGACAACCAGTCCTCCGCAGCCACGCGACTAGGAGACTGCTGAGCAATTCTTTGGTCGAAAGGCAAGCGTTTTGGTGCTGGGTGAAAAAGACTGTGGGCATGCAGGGACAGTCTGGTTCGGATCCGGTGTTGTTGGACGCGGCGGCGTTGGTGGGCCATTTGGTGCCGGCGGGCACGGTGGACTCGTTTTTGGCTGAGCACCGATCCCGGTTGTTCCCTGATGAGATGTTCGCCGTTATCCACAACGCCAGCAGCACGGGCATCATCACGGCGTCACGAGATGCACGATCAGACGGCTGGAGCTCACGACGTTTCGCTGCGTAATAGGTGGACGGAGCGATCGGCAGCACGCCACAGATCGACTCGACTCCGAACACGTCACGATGATCATCGATGTAGGCGACCATCACTTCTGTGGGCGGTCGAGTTCCGCCGCGAAAAAAGCTGAAGCGGACTTCAAGATCTTGTTGGCCCTTCTCAACTCCCGAACCTCCTGCTCCAACTCTCGTATCCGAGCAGCCTCCCCCGATGTCACCCCGCCCCGATCACCATGATCAATCTCGTGCTGATGAACCCATGACCGCACCGACTCAACCCCGTAATCGAGCTGATCAGCTACCCGCTGAACAGCGCCCTGCTTGATGCCGGTCTCAGCTCGAAGCTGCAACACCAACCGCACCGCCTGCGCTTTCTCATCATCGCTATACCGGCGACGCCTACTCTTCCCCGAAGGGCCATCAATAGTCATAACTCTCATCCTTAATCAAAGATCGAGAGCCTCCAAATATCCTAGGGCGATTCACACCGGCGGTGCCGTCGTGTTGAGATCGTTGTGTCCGATACATCAGCGATGGTCTAGTCTGCACCTTACGACAACTTTGGAACCAAATCATGCTACACAGTCTCGGCCTGGACCACCTGCTACCGGATAATGACATCCAATATAAGGACGGTCGAGTCGGGCCGTCTCAAGAAGAAGCCAAAGCTCTGTTTTGGGAAGCTCTTAGAGCAAGAACCATGATGGCCTTCGTTGGCTCTGGAGTCTCCCGTTCGCTTGGCGGCCCGAGCTGGCGAGAACTTGTAGATGCGGTGCATGAGGTTGCCGGTATGAAGAAGCCTCCTGAAAAGCTTGAGAAGTCAAGATTCCTCACCGTGCTTGAGACTGCAAAGGCCAAGATCGACGAGGACGGCGAACGCGGAAAGGAGTTCGAGAGTCTACTGAAAGATCTTTTCGGCAGCGAAGGAACGAAGGCTGCGGACACAGACGCAAATCCAATCTCCGCGCTTCTCGATCTTGAAATCGAGCGCTTCTGCACCACCAACTACGACCGGGCGATCGAAGACACCATTGAGCTCCGAAGGGAACGGCAAAGGGCAGAAGGTTCGCGCGTGCAACGAGCCGCACTTTCCTTTACCGCTCTGCACGGTGATACGGCCAGCCAAGTGCGCTTTGCGGCCGCTCGGCCATCAGACCATACGTCCACCTCCGCTGCGAAAGTGTGGCATCTTCACGGCGATTGGGCGTCTCCAGAAACTCTGGTGCTGACCCGCAGCGACTACGATGGCCTCTACCGCCTTCCTGGAGCAGCGCTTACAAAGGACCTTATCCGGACGGCCCTTGCGTCCGGTCCTGTGCTCTTCGTCGGCTACTCACTAAGCGACCAAGAACTCGACGACCTTCTCCAGATACAGCGCGTGAGCCATGCCGCCTACGAGGGTCTGCAGCCTCTGTTTGGAATTTTCAGAGAGTACGAGGATAATGCCCACGAGATTGCGATTCGAAACGACTACTGGGAGAGATTCAACCTCGTCAGAATCTCCTACAAGCGCGAGTTTTGCAGTTTGCATACCGTCGGACCCAAGAAACAGACGAAGGGCTGGAAGGATGCCATCGAAGGTTGCGATGACTGCCACAAATCCCACGGCCGATCTGTCAGCAAATGTCTTCACGAGCTCAAAGCCCCGATCGAAGATCTTGAAAGTCTACAAGGTCTGCAACCGGCACGATCGTTTTCAGGAGTCCCAGATTTTAAGACAACGACTCTGCCCTTCGCCGAGTGGGAAAGCGATGGCTGGTCGGGCCGAGAGTGGGCTCTACCGACTCAGGTGACGAAAGGCCCAAGCGATGGGCTGCCGAACGTAACTCTCATTCTTGGTCGAGCCGGCACGAGCCGCTCGCTTTGTGCGGAAACGCTCGTGACCAACGCCCTCGATCGATCTAAGGGCAAGGACCTGCAGGTGATCCGATGGGATTTCGCCGAGTCGGGCGACGTCACGTCTCTGGCTGACGCTGTCTCCAACATTGGTGCCAGCCTCATCGGTTCCGAGGTCAGCGGAGAGTTCGGGGCGCAAAGCTTCGATTCCGCATTCGAGTGCTTGAAAGACTGCCCAATCATCGTCCTCGTTGAAGGCCTCGAGCACCTGCTGTGGCAAAAGCCCGAGGGAGCTCCTTCTTCTCCACTCGCCCACAGCTTCCTCTCGGAGATCTACAGCTTCGCTTATGAGGTCCATGCGCCACAGGGCAGAATTGTCGTTACTACCGAGAGCATTCCAGAACCGCTTCTGAAGCTGGATGTGCGAAGAGTTCCAGAGGCGCCACCACAGCTGGCTCAATTGGCAGTTCAGCAGATTCTCGACCGCTCCGAGCAGATAGGTCGCGAAGATCAGTTCAATCGAGAGATCAACGACGTCGTCGCTCTCCTTCGGGGTGGTGGGCACGCTCTGCAGCTGGCACTTATGTGGCTCAAGAATCAGAACGCCGAACCCATAGCGTCAAAAAGCGCGAAGACAGTCGACCCGTCGAACGCGAGAAACACAGTCCGGCAGCTGCGGTCCGCCCTCGCTGGCAACCCAGGCCTTCGGCGCGACCGCATGTTCGCCCTTCTGACCCGCGATCGATCAGTGACGTATCGAGCACTCTTATCAGTCATGTCACTGGCCTTCGTGGCGATGCGCCAGAGCACTGCAATGTTGACGGCGAAGGCGGTCATTGAAGCCGGGCTCTTCAACCAAGATGTACGGGACGACCAAGATCAAACATACGACGAAGATCACTTCATCACGGCATGGAACGAGCTGATCCAGTGTGGAGTTCTGTGCACGTCGACGACAGAACCCGGGGCATACGTGATAAACGACTTTGCACGGCGTCAGGTGCTCAATCAGGCCCAGTACGCCGACTCTTCCGCCGGACGAAGTCACCGACCGCTCACCGGAACAACCGCTCCTGGACCACCTATAACTGCCGGCTCGAAAGGTGCCAAAATTGCATTGGAAGCAGTCGACGCCCTCCTCGATGCTACAGAGGCTGTTTTCAGAGCCAACAACAAGGTTAGCCCGAAGCAACCAGCGCAACCCGTGCGTGCGGATCTACATGAGTATCTGCGAGTCGCGCTGAGTCTCATTCGGTCCAGGTTCGAAGCACGGTCGGCCACCCCGACGGTTGAACTGACACGTCTCTTGAAGCGAGAGTTGCGAATTCTCAATGCTTCGCGCAAGTTAGCACCTCAGGACGGCGAGTGGTACTCGTCGCAGCTCCCAACCAAAAACTGCATCGATTCCGATGCCACATTCACCCTTGGGGAGTTGGGCTGGCTCTGCAACGACATTGCGATTGGCCTGTACGCAACTGGGCGGATGGACCAGGCCGAGGCGATGTATACAAGAGGCCATGAAGTGCACCGCATGCTGTCCTTTCGAGTCGGCCAGCCTGCCTATCAGACGCAGTCCCGACTTCACTTTGCTCATCTGGCAGTCGCACGCGGAGACCTAACCAACGCAAAGTTCTTCCTCGACAGGACTGAGTCGCTAATCGACCAACTCGCCGATCCCCACAAGGAAGACTACGCAGCCCGGATCGCCGGCTACCGAGCCATTATCGCCCACATCCGCGATGAACGTGGAATCGCTCGTCAGCTCTTCCACCAGGCACTCAATTCCTATCTTCCGGATCGGCCTGGTCAAGTCCGCAATCGTCGGCTCGTGGCCAAGTTCCTCACCCACCTGGCTTACCTTGAACTGGAGTTCGGCGAACTTGAGGCCAGCCGGCTTCATCTCGCCGATGCAATCGGTATGACCCACGGTTCTTCGGCCAGCGACCTGGCAGTTTTGGCACACGTCGCCCACAGCAACCTCTGCTTGACCGTTAACGAAATTTCTTTTGCAGCAGAACACTTGAAGACGGCACGGCGAATTGCTGAGGCGTCGAACCTTCGCCGCATGATGGTCGAGGTCAATCTCCAGCGAGCAAAGTTGCACATGGCAAACGGGGAACTGGACCAAGCCTGGGACACGGCACTACGTATGTTACGAACGGCCACGAGCACGGGACTGATGCTGCGGCAAACCCGTGCTCTGGAATTGCTCGGAGAAATCTGTGCCGTGCAGTTCCGCTTCACGGAGGCCGGAGTGTTTCTGCAGATAGCGAAAGACCGTGCAGCGCGACAAGGCTATTTCCGTCGTGTGACCAAGTGCGACTCGTTGATCTCAGGCCTTGAGGGAAGATGAACGGCGTGCCTCCCAAGTGGGCAACAGCGTCTTGAGCTGAAAAAGGGCGAATCGGCCGTTGTGAATCACCCTGGGTTTTGGAGACTGCGCGGTTTCATGGGGTGGGGGTGGCTGGTTTCGCTTGGGGTGGGCGTTGGGAATGTCAACCTGCTTTGGCCCCACTGTCACAACCCGGTCAGGTGGGGCCAAAACATGGGATCACACCCAGGGTTTGTGGGATGAAACCGAAAATCTGGACTGCGGCCGAACTCGATGCGATGACACCAGCGGAGCGCCAGCGAATTTTCGATGAGTCGATCGTCTGGGACCTTGAAGATGCCCCAGCTGGGCTCGTCGATCGCGCTCGACAGAAGGCGTTGAAGCGGATCGCTGAGACCGAAGGCAGAAAGTCCGCTTAAGCACACGCCGCGAGGTTCGAGCAATGCAGTCCTTCTTTGAGAACCTCGATATGCAACTCCGTGGCGAGCGGGGCCCGAACGGTGAGCCGAGCAGCTACGACTTCCAGAGCCACGAACTGTTCAAGATCGTTGAGCGATTTGCGGAAGACTGGGACCGACTGACACAGCAGGTCTGGTCCCTGCCGGTGGGTGACCGGGGACGTTTGGCAAAGCCAAACTCCAGTTTGCGACGAAATCGCAAAACGTGGCCGTTGTCGGACAGCTCTCAAAACCCACCAACGTGCGGCGCGGGACGTTGTGAGCCGCCAGGCGAAACAACTCCGGTTTCGGCGAAGCCGAATACGTGGGCGCAGAGGGACTTGAACCCCCGACCCTCTCGGTGTAAACGAGATGCTCTAGCCAACTGAGCTATGCGCCCGGGTGCGATAACGATAGCGGCGCCCGCCCGCTGCGCAACCCGATTCTTCAAACACCAGACCTCGGTGGCTTCGACAACCCGCGCCTACCTCCTTTGGTGCCATTCCGGCCAACCCCTCATCGGTCAGCCAACCTTGGCGAAGGGGCCACACAAGCGGTTTGCCCGAACCCAAGATTGGAAGCCCATGACTGCTGTCCGCACCCTCCCCCATGAACTCAAGACCAAGGTCGACGCCGCCCACTCGCCGACTCCCAACCAACTCCCGCCGGGTCGCGGTCCGGTCATCCTTATCAGCGATGACCCGGCTCCAACCTTGTGGAACACGATCATGGAGCAGACCGATCTGACCGGCGACGAGTGTGTGATCGTTCGGGATGAGCTTGAACTGTTTGACTACCTGGCCACCATTGATGATGTCGACGAAGCCCCCCTTGCGGTGATCGCCGTCGGTGCCGCCCTTTCGACTTGGAGCACCACGCTCCTGGAGACGCACCCGGTGCTGTCTGAAGTCCCCCGGCTTTGCTGCGCCGGTAACGAGCCAACCACCTTCAGCGTCACCAGCGAGCAGCACGCAATTGCACTGCTGCGCACCAGGCGCAACGCAGATCACCGAACCCACGGCTGGCTGCTGCTTGACACCCCGACCCGTAGTCAGGAAGGGTCTCTGCGCGGCGATGAACTCGCCAGTCATCCAAGCGCCATTCTGGAACGGTTGGCCAAAGACCTCCGAGCGGACGCCGAAGACGCCATCCTCAGCAACGCAACCGGCGGCTGATCAGTCGGCGTCGTTGCTGGCCAGAGAGGCTGCGGCCTTGGTGAGGATGTCGACCAGGTTGGTCCGATCCACCTGCGAATCTTTCAGCGCCGCCAAGTGCTCGGCGAGCCGGGAGTCAAGGTGACTGATCTTCTGATGCATCTCAACCGACATCTCGTTGCGCGCATTGGACTCGCGGGTGGCTCGCCCTTTGAGCCGGCCAACTTCTTCGGTCCGCTCCGAGTTCTCGGCGTCCAGTCGGTTCGAAAGTTCTTCGAACCGCAGATCGACGTCACGGCGCATGTCGGCCACCGCTCCCAACATCGCCTGCTCAAGCAGGTCAATGCGTTCGGCGGCTTGCCGGGCGTGATCGCCCAGCAGAATCTGCTGCAGACGACCCAGGTCACCTTCGCCGAATGGCGGAGCCGCTGCTTCGGTCCCGTTTGAAGACGTCGGGCTTGATGCCTTGTTCTTACGGTCCACGCTTGCTCTCCTCCACCGACTGACATCAACAGCCGCTCTGCCGACGAACTCACCCACGAACTCACTGTTCCGGTTGAAGTTCGCCACTCCAACGGTTCAGTATCGGCAACTTCGTACTGATCTGAATACTTTTCTGGAAACCGGCTAAATTTCTCGGCTGATTGCGCCGAGACTCATGTAGTAAACAAACATATCTCCCCGGCCAGGATCTGAACGCCGTCAGGCGTTGTGGGCGCATTCGGCTGATGCAAAACCATGACTGTCTCCTTCGACGAATCTCTTTTTTCGGTGCTCAATCTGGCACGCGTGGCCTGTCAGGCCGACGCGGCCGAACTGGTATTTGCCGATGGCACGCTGCCCAACGCGGTGTGTTCGGCGTCGGGGATCTCACCAGAATTCGACCCAATTGCCCGGCGGCCCAAGGCACCGTGGGTGGACGCCTGGCAGTGTTTTGACGTCACCGGCCCCGCGGCCGAAGCCGGCTTCCTGGTCGTCGCCTCCACCCAACCAACGCTCGGGCCGGACGCGTCCGGCGCCCTCACGTGGGCCGCCACCTCGGTGGAGAATCAGCTGGACCGAATCATGGAACACACGCGGCTGGCGCAGCTGAGCGCACTCCTGGTGGAGAAGCAATCCGACCTGCGCCAGATGCGAGACGCACTTGCGGTCTCCAACGACGAGCTCGAACAGTTTGCCTACATTGCGGCGCACGAGTTGGTATCGCCCTTGCGATCGGTTGCCATCTACGCCGAGCTCCTGGGCCAGTTGGTGGACGGTGACCGGGATGCGCTCGTGGCCAATGCCAATGCCTGTGCTCGGGAGATCCGTGCCGGGGTCTCGCTGATGCACAAGCAGGTGCAGTCGCTGCTGGACCTCTCACGAACCCGAATCTCCACCACCGATGCTCAACCAGTGGATATGACTCTCATCGCCAACGATGCAATGGATACGCTTGGCCCCCAGCTCGCGGAGACCGGCGCCATTGTGAAGGTTGGCCAGTTGCCACTGGTTGCGGCCCGCCCAATCCCGCTGCAGAGCGTGCTGGCAAACCTGTTGAGTAATGCGCTGCGGTATCGGCATCCGGACCGGCCACTGGTGGTGGAGCTGGCCGCCAAATCCGCCGAGCGTGGTCGAGCCGTCATCACCGTCACCGACAACGGCATGGGTGTTGACCGAGAAGACCTGCAACGCATCTTTCAGCTGTTTGAACAAGGCCCGTCGGCCACCGAAGGCAGCGGTATCGGTCTGGCGCTGACCCGCCGGATTCTCGAAGCCTTCGATGGCAGCATCCTGGCCCGAGCCAACCATCCGGTCGGCACAACTATTGAGCTGCAGATTCCCCTGTGGGGTGAAGAACCCGGTCCGGCAACCACGGTCCAATCGGCCTCCAGTGGCCCGGTGGCCACCTGAGCGTTGGCTCGCCCGGTTGGTCAGCTGCCGGCGGTCGCTCGGCCAGCGATGCTGGACGCCACGCTCGAGAACACATCTTCAACGCCGCGTCCATCCAACGCACTGGTTTTCACGGTGGCGCCAATGTCAACTCCCGCCGCCTCCAGGATGGCGGCGGCAGGCTCCCAATCCTGGATCAGGTCCGCCTTGTTCATCACCCATTGCACCGCCGCATTGGGCGACATGGACAGGAGTCGTTCCAGCAGGATCTGACAGGGGGCGAGCGTTTGGTCAAGTCGGCTGGCATCGGCCACCAGCAGAACTGCTGCTGAGCCACGCAGGTATGCGGCCGGCACTTCGAGGTCCACGGTTTCGCCGTGCATATCCCACAGCAACATGACGACGTTCACGCCGGGAAGAGAGACCGTCTTGCGGTCAACCTTGACGCCCAGCGTTGTCAAATGCTCTTCGGAAAATGTCTGATGAACGAAGCGGCGGATGAGACTGGTTTTGCCCACTCCCGGCGCTCCAAGGAGAACAACTTTGGATCGGATCAGTGCGGGTGCCTGGGGGCCGGTCACCACAGCCACGCCCCAACGAGCACCGCCGCCACCAGCAAAAGCACCACGCCGACCGCCGCGAAAATCGCTGGTTTGAGTGCCGACGATGATTCGCTCTCGCTGGCGAGGACATCAGCGGACTCCAACAGCAGGCGCATACGCGGGGCCGCCGACACAAAGACCGATACGTCGCCAGCAAAGTTGGCCAGCGATTGGGCGAAATCTTTGTGGAAGCGATGCAGCATCTCCGCACATTGAACCCGCCACTCCGACGGAACGGTTCCGGTCACGACCGCAGCAAGGACCGCATCGGGACCCCATTCCACTACCACCGAGGTCTCCCCCACCCGAAGATCCTGCAAGCCGTCATGTTCGGGAGTATCAAACGCGTCCGACACAAACAGGCGGATGGCGTCGAGCATGCCGGAGATGACGTCCGCATTCAGCGCCTCGCTCGACGTGGAATTGGTCTCGGCCAACAACACGCCGGAGCGTCGTTCGATCAGGAGTAGCTGGTCGACCGAGAACGCCTGCTGCTCATTGATGTCACCGCCGGTGAAGATGTTCATGATCATCTTGCGGATGGCCGGACCGAGCACCGGGTAGAGGGCTTCGGCCAGAACGTCGCTGTCCTGCCGGGCGCTGGTGTAGATGGCGGAGTCGACTTCGGGGCTGAGCGCCGCGCCAAGCTGGCCCTGCTCCCACGATGGGGCTTCCGCCACGTCAAGCAGGACCTCCGACACCGCCTTCGACCGTCCCGTGGCGTGAAGGAGACTGGTTTCAAGTTCTTCGACCCGCTCTCGCAGCTGATCAATTTCTCGCAGCGCCGAGCCCAGCAGCATCTCTCGGATTTGTTCCATTTCACCGGCATGGACCAGCGGCTCTTCCGGCTGCGTCCAAGCGGCCGGCGCCGACTCGTCAGGACTCATGAAGGAGGTACAACCAGACCACACCGCGTGGCACTGACCAGGGCTTCAACCTGAGAACCAACGCCAAGTTTGCGGTAGGACGATTTGATTCGCGCCCGAATGGCGTGAATGGAGAGGCTCAGGTGTTCGGCGGCCTCGGCGGGCGTCAATCCCTGGTTGAGCAGCTCAAGAACTTCGATCTCGCCGGGGCTCAGGCGGATCTCGTGAATGTCAGACAGTTCGGCAATCGGTGTGCCGGCCAGAACCGAGCGAATGGCCTTGACCAGTTCGGTAATGGACAGGTCTTTGGAAAGCACATGCACGTTGCGCATGGCGGCCGCTTCGCGACGAACCTGAGGTGCGGGGAACCCGGTGAGAATGATGATCGGAACGTTGGAACCGTTGGACCGAAGCTCATCGGCCACTTCCGTTCCTGTCCTGCCGCCTGGAAGGCGGAAGTCGCACAGGATCAGGTCAGGATCGGCACCGGCGCATACTTCCAGGCCCGCGGTTCCGTCGGCCGCCTGGCCAACAATCTCAAGATCCGGGGTGATGGACAACGCCAGCCCCAGTGCCTCGGCGTACGAGACCTGGTCGTCGATCATGACCAGTCGCGAGCTTCGTTGGACCATCATGCCGAGATGCTATCCGAGGCTCACGAAAAGCGCCATCGAAGCCACGCAGCGTGGTGAGACCCAGCGTGGTGAGACAGCGCAGCGTGGTGAGACAGCGCAGCGTGGTGAGACAGCGCAGCGTGGTGAGACAGCGCAGCGTGGTGAGACAGCGCAGCGTGGTGAGACAGCGCAGCGTGGTGAGACAGCGCAGCGTGGGGAGACAGCGCAGCGTGTGAACTCACCCCAGATGCGGAATTACCTGGTCAACGAACAACGTCATGCAGGTCATGGCTTCGGCCACCGGCATCCCTCCCACCAGGGGATGCAACGTCAGCACTCCGCCGGTCGTGGGATTGCGAGATCGTTCGAGCATCTGCTCCGGTGTCAGGATCTGATAGATCTCTTCTTCGCGAAGTTCATCCGCGCTCTGAGCTTGGGAGTGCACGGCCGAACGAATGTCGGGCGTCTGCCACTGGCGATAGGTCTCTGCTTCGTGCAGAAAGTGATGACCCAGCTGGGCCCATGACCGATCCGGATCCTCCGAGCACCACAACATGGCGGTCGTGGCCGACGGCATCATGATGAATCCTTCGGTTCCGTACTCTGCACACCTGGCGTAGTAGTACTCCTCCAACTCCGGCAGGTTGGCGGCCAGGCTGATGGGCAGTCCGAATCTTGCGGCGCGCCGACACGCGATCTTGGAGCTACCCCCCAACATCACCAGCGGTCGAGGTTGGGTGAACGGCACCGGCGTCACCTGCACCGTCTCGCCGCGGTACACAAACGGCTCGCCGGACCACGCGGCCAACAGCGTCTCGATCGACTGGTCGAAGAGCCGACCACGGTTGTCCCAGTCCTTGCCCAACAGGTGGTACTCCTCAGGCCGATAACCCAGACCCAGAATCACATTGAGCCGCCCCTGCGACACCAGGTCGATGACCGCCAGGTCCTCGGCAACCCGAATGGGATCGTGCAGCGGCAACAGCAGGGCGGACAGCGTGCAGGTGAGTTGGGTGGTGCGGGCCAGAACCATGCCCGCGGTGAGCATGGGCGACGGGCTCCAGTTGTTGTCGGCGCCGTGGTGCTCCTCCAGAGTGATGCCATAAAAGCCGTGCTCGTCGGCCAGGTCTGCAATTTCCAGCATGGCCCGGTAGCGCTCGGACATGGACTCGGGGGTCGCGTTGGGATCCACCATGTTGAAGCGCGCCAGGGCCATGACCATTGCCGAAGGCTAGCCATGCTGGTGGGTCCCATTTGCCACAGTGTTAAGGGGATGTGAACCATTGCGCTCTGTTCGGCACCCCCCGCCGCAGCCACGTAGTCTTTGAACATGCTCGTGCAGTCCTATGAGATCGCTGACGCCGATCTTCGACTCCTCCACAACTTCCTTCTGGAAGTCGGCGGCTTCCAGTTCCGGGCGGGCGGAAACAAGTTCTTTGTCATGGTTGGCGAACGAGGCCTTCCCGAGTCCAGCACCCGACAGGCGCACATGATCCTGGCGCAGTCAGAGGCCGACACCGCGATCGTTGACGTGATTGCGGCGGGCGGCGAGGCGCCGCGCACCGGCGAGCGCACTGAATCCGAGGTCTCATTCCAACGCCGCACCAAAGCACTGCTTGACGGATTTGCCATCCGTCACGAGCTGAACTTGCAGGAACTCGACTAACAGAAGCGCCCGGTCGGCGGTGGGGCCTGAGGTCAGACCGTGTACCCACCGTCCACGTCCAAACACTGTCCGGAGATGAATCCCGCTCGATCCGACGCCAGGAAGCAGACCGCTTCAGCAATGTCCTGGGCCGAGCCGAAGGCGCGCAGCGGAATGTTGTTTCTTGTGATCTCCAACGCCCGCTCGTCCAGGTCGCCTGAGGCCATGAGCCGCGCGGCCATCCCGTCAGTCAACATGCCCGGACCCACACAGTTGGCCCGAATACCAAAGCGGCCTTCTTCTGCGGCGATGCCCTTCACGATTGCTTCCACGGCGGCTTTGGTTCCGGGCGACAAACCATCACGGACCGGATACCGACGGGTGGCCGCGGTCGTGATCGCCACAATGGCGCCGCCGGTCTTGCGCAGATGTTGGAGTGCCGGTTGGACCACGTTGAAGAAGGACCCCGCCTCCATGGTGAGGTGCCGGGCATACAGAGCCGGGGCGATCTGACTGATGTGCCGCTGGCTGACGGTCGGACCTGCGGCATACACCAGGGTGTGGATGGGCACTCGCTTGGCCACGCCATGGATGAAACCGGCGGCGGCCGCTTCATTGGTCAGGTCCACCGCCATGCCATACGTCTCAGGTCCAAGCGCCTCCTCAATTTCGGTTGCCCGGTCCTGGTTTGTCTGGAAGGTGAAGGCCACCCGGGATCCCCGGTCGGCCAACATCTGACAGACGGCGGCACCCAGTCCGCCGGTGCCGCCGATCACGACCGCGGTGCCCGACCGGTCAGCGAAGTCCTGCGGATGGTCGGGCTCGGTGTGCATCGGACCGTTTTAGCGCGCCGTCGTTTGCGGCGTGAGCAAGAGCGGCCTGGCTGACGTTGCGGCGCCGGCGGGCGAAGGCCACAAGGCCGGCGCCGGCGGCCGCCAGCGACGTTCCCCATACCCCGAGCACCCGACTGTCCGAGCCAGTGAAAGCCAGCGAAGACGGCGCCGAGCCAAAGCCGGCTACCGGCCTGGCGGTCACGGTCGGGCCGGGCCCCGCCGTGGGGACCGTCACCGCGGTCGTTGCCGTGGGGACCGTCACGGCGGTCGTCGCGGTGGGAACCGGTCCCCCCGTCGCCGTGGTGAATGTGACCGAGGGCGTTGTCGCCGTTGCGGTGGTTCCAACCGGCGTAGCCGCGGCCGGCACCGTTCCAGCGCTCAGCGTGCAGATACTGGCATCCATGGCGGTCGCCCAGATGGCGTCTCCGTCGGGAATGTGCTCAAGACAACGGGTGTCGAAAATTTCCGGGGTGCTGTTGTTCCAGGGGTTCGACCACCGGTACGCGCCCGCGCCGTTGTGGTTCCAGATCTCCATGAACTCCTTGCGCCGCACCTGCACCGGCACTGCGGGCGCCCATGAACACTTGTGCAGGTTCATGTTCAATGCATCCGTTTCCGTCAACGCCCACCGATGTTTGGCCGCGATCAGAGAAGCTTTGGACTTCAGTTCGGTCTTTCCATGCGGGCCACGTGGCGTGTCCCAGGCCGGGGACAGAACCCAAACCGTCATCGACTCACACCCGCCGGCCGCGGACGACGCCTGGTCCTGTGCGGCCGCGGGCGCCGCCGTGCCAAGACCCAAGGCAATGCTCACTGCGGCTCCGGTGCCCGCTCCGGCGCACCATCCGACAAAGCGGCGCCGGCTCTGGTCTGCCGGCGCCGCATCACTCTCTCCATTGTGGTTCGACTCTGAACCCGCAACTGTTGCCTTCACTATTTCTCACTGCTCTCTTCCGGCCCACGTCGGCTTGGGCCACCGGGCAGTGGTCGACCAACCACATTGGGCCTGAAACGCCAAGCGACATACGAATCAGCGGGCTGTCAGTTGACCCGAATGGGTCCGGTGACCATGCCATGGGCGGAAAGGATCAGCAGGCGCGGAACATTCGGGACAGCGGTGGTGCCCGGTGGCCCGCGCTTCAGTCTGAGGCGTAACCCGCCGAGACGAAGGTCACCTTCATCGACCAGGAGAAAGACAGACCCATGATTGGGACCAGCGAGTTGCTGATTATCGCCGCCGTCATCGTGTTGCTGTTTGGCGCCGCCAAACTTCCAAAGCTTGCACGCGGCGTCAAAGAGGCCCGGAGCGAACTGCGCGATCAACCCCCGTACTGACCGCCCTACCGGCCCTATCGGCCCGACCCACCTACCCCGTTCGATCACCGAGTTGGGTCGTTGAGCTCAAAGCACTGAAGCCGGACGCCACCTCGGCGATAACGATTTCATAACCGCAGCAGCCGGATGTGGATGCCACATTGCCGACATCGGTCGACATGCAGAACCGAATCGAAGAAGGGGAGACCCACAGACGAACAACCGCAAAGCAACACATAACCAACGAACTGGCGAAGGACACATCAGAGTCCTCGGAAGGTAGCGATACCTCAGAACCCGGAACCACGGCCCAAGACCTTTCAACGCAACAGCATGCGCTGAAGGACTGGTGCACGGTGAAGGAGAGAGAACGCAGCCATCCAGACCGGATTCAACGTTTGGAACAACCCGTCATGTGCAGTCATATCAGTCGAAAGACTGGACCGCAGCTGACCGTTGTCAACCGGCGGGGAAACGGAGCACCGGAGTTCGAAAACGGATTCTTGAAAGGCCACTTCCTCTCACCGCAGAGATCTCAAGTAGCAGCGCTGAAAACGCCGACCGTCTGATCGAAACACATTGACCCAGGACTGCCCAACAGCGGACCGACCGTCATTGCAAAGTAGATCGTTCCTCAGGCGAAGAAAGCAACGTGAAGAGTTCACGCACCGAGAAGTCGAGGCCAGAAGAGAACCCTCAGTAGAGCACCACGCACCAAGTACCCACCCAAGACAACACCCAGCAGCAGCCCAGTGGATCGCATTGACCGTTCAAAAACGGCTTGAGAAGAACCACGAATCCACCCTGGATACGCCGCCGGACCTCTCTGGAATCAACGTGCCAATCCTCACGCGCAAACTCACGCAGCCAAAGGTGGCAAGCCAAAGAACCGGTCTTGATCGCATTGCGACCAGCCCCGGACTCTGTGACCAGAGTCAGTTCAATCGGAAACCGTGCCGCAACGCGGTTGCTCAACTACGGGCAACCCCATCAAATACCCTTCGACCCTCGCAACTTCATGCTCGACTTCGATGAACGCAATGTGGCTCCCACATCGGGTTCGCTGTTGGGGACCGGGCGGTGCTCAGGTGGCCGGCTGGGACCGCAAACACACCGGGTTGGCGGTGGTGGGAGATCCGCTGAATCCCGCAGGACAGACCCACCCGCCCGGCGTGTTCTGAACCACACGCGCCGCAACCCGCGTGGTGCGGCTGCCGGTGCACGATGGATTGGCGAAGGTCGGCGTGCCACTGGAGCCGTTGGGGCACCGAAGCGAAATCTCCAGATTGGCGAAGACCCGTTCGCCGCTCGTGCTGACCGGACAGGTGAAATCGGCTTGCGGCGTGGCGCCGTTGCGGCATACCAAATCCGACGGCTGCTGGTTCACCACCGCGGAAATCGAAAGTCCGTCCGGCGTGAGGCATGTGGGGTCCCCGGCGGTGGGCGAACCCGTTGAACCCAGCTGACAGACATAGGTGGGCGCATAGTGCACCTGCAGCGCAATCTGACTGGTGTCAACCGACGAGGGGCCGTAGCAGTACGGCGCCCCCGGTGTCGGTGAACCCGTGGTCCCCGGCGGACAGACCAGACGCTCGGTTCGATCAGCGGCAACCGACTGGGTCTCGGTGCCGCTGCACGTTGGATCGTCGGGTGTTGGGTTGCCGTCGGTTCCGCGAGGGCACGAATAGATGACCAGACGCGGCGTTCGTTCCGCCGGGGCGGTTTGGGTGCAATTCCCTGCTGCGTTGGGTCCACTCCATCCGGTTGGGCAGTCACGGCTGGGCACGGCGGTCGCCGTTGGCACCACGGTTGGCTGCGGTCGAGACGTTGCGGTTGGCTGGGGACGCGGCGTTGCGGTGGGTTGCGGTCGAGTCGTTGCGGTTGGCTGGGGTCGGGTTGTTGCGGTGGGTTTTGGTGCGGGCGGCGACGTGGGTGAAGGAGTGGCCGTCGGTGGTACCGGTGTAGGCGTCTGAAACAGGCGCGGGAACACGGGAACAGTCGCTTCCGCAGTTGGTTCTGCGGTGGGCGCAACAGTGGCCGTTGCCGGCACCGGTGTGCTGGTCGCAACTGGCGTACTGGTGGGTACGGGCCGCGCGGTCACTTCGGCTGCCACCGATTGCGCAGTTGCCACCGGAGGCACGGTCGGCGTCGCAGTGGCGACCTCGGGCGTGCTGGTCACCGCACCCAACTCCGTGGCCACGTCATCACCACCATCACCACCATCGCCACTCAAGCCCCAGATCAATCCCGCCACCAGCGCCAGCGGAAGCAGCATGGCTGCCGCCCACAACCAGGCACTCCTCGACTTGTAGTCATGCGTGTTGGCTTGCACCGCCATGCGCTCCCACGCATTGGACGACGGAACATCAATGGTGATTGTTTCTTCAACCCGTCCCCCGGACGCAACCATCGCATAGCGCAGCTGGTCGGCGAACGCAGCCGCAGAGTGCGGACGCTCCATGGCGTCTTTGGACATGGCCTGACTGATCACTGCGGCAACTGGCCGAGGTACCTGAGCGGCCACCGCAAGGTCAGGCGGCGGGCGCCTCAACACTCGAGCCATGATCTGCTCGGGAGAATCCTTGGTGGTCCTGGAGGTGAACGGTGGACGGCCCGTCACCAGCGCCGAAAAGGTGCTGGCCAACGAGTAGACATCGGACCGCACCGTCACCGGTTCATCGCGGAAGCGTTCGGGCGCCGCGTAGCTCGGACTCACGGCCATACGAGTGGACGCGGTGTCGGCCTCGTCGGTCAGACGCGAAATTCCGAAGTCGGCGACCATGGGGCGACCGTTGTCCGACAGCAGCAGGTTGGCCGGCTTGAGGTCACAATGGAGGACTCCATTGCTGTGAGCAAAGTCAATGGTCCGAGCCACGTCCAACATCAACGAGGCCGCCTGTTCCCAACCCATGGGACCTCGTTGGCTGACCACCTGACTCATCGAGCCCGACAACAGCGGCATCGTGAAGTAGAGCTCGCCGCTGTTGGTAATGCCGGAACCCAGAATTGGCACGACACCCGGATGATCGCCAAGTCGCTCAAGGACCCGACGTTCCTGATTGAATCGACGCTCTGCTTCGGCCGGCTCCACGGCCCACCGAAGGAGTTTCACCGCGACGGGTCGACCGGAGTTGTCGCGGGCGCCGAACACTGCGGCGGAACCACCCGAACCGACCCGCCACGCATCACTGAGACCATCAATGCCCAGGTTTACAAACTGTTCGGCGTGCCCACTCACGAGTCAAATCTAGCGAGCGCGTCCCCCTCACCGAGATCGCCCCGACGCTCTGTCAACAAATTGACATACCAGATGCCAAAATCAGCCCGGGATGAACATTGTCTGTGGTGGCGCGGTCACCCACGCCGGTCGCCGGCAGGTCAAAGAGATCAGAGACGGGATCAGAGCAGGGATCAGAGCAGGGATCAGAGCAGCCGGAGCTGGGAGGATGCGGTTGCCGGGGAAGGCAACGGGGCCAGGTTGTTGACAAGCTGACGCACCTCGTCATGAAACTGACGAGCGAGTAGCGGCGCCACCGCGTTGTCAGGGGTGTGAATGAAGACCGTTGGCGTTCGGCCCTGGTTGAGCCACTCCCCAACTTTGGGGACCCATTTGGCCCACCACTCGGGATTGCTTGCCGGGTCGGTCTGACCAATGAACCGCACCACGGGGAGGTTGCCAATGGCCACCGGCCGAACCGGCAGCCGAGGCTTTCGCTCGAAGGCTTCCTTCTCCTCAGCGGTGGCCATCGGTCCGGCAAACACCGCCCGGGTATCGATGATGACTCGCTCGGCACCGACGCTTTCCAGAACGCGGTGGAGGGCGGCTTCGGCCGGACCCCCGTTGGCGAATTCACGATGACGGACCTCGACCGACCAGCCGACATCGGTCGAACGCTCTGCCAGGAACTGGTTCAGCGTGGGAAGTCCGTCGGGTCCGAAAGAAGCCGGCAACTGAACATGGAAGGTGTCGATGTGAGCCGCCAGCGGCGCCAGGCGTTCCCGCGCGTCGCGCACCTCAGCGGCCACGTTGCGAAGCCGTTTGTCATGGGTAATGGTTCGCGGCAACTTGAACATGAACCGAAAGTCGGCGGGCGCCTGGCTGAGCCAGCGGCTCACCGAGACCGAGGATGGAAGGCCGTAGAAGCTGGTGTTCCCCTCCACCGCAGTGCACCACGTGCTGTACACCTCAAGCTCAGATCCCTTGGGCGTGTCTGCAGGAAAGACGCTCCCCCGCCACCCGGGATGCGCCCACATGGCACATCCGACGCGGAGCACCTTTTGCGCAGTGGCCGCCACGGGTCAACCGAAGTCCGGACCCTGCCGGAACGCCACCAGCTCCGCCAGCAACTCCGGGGTGCCGGCGGTGATTGGGGTCCGGCGCGCTTCAGGGTCCAATGTCACCATCGGCCGACCGTGCAGATCCTGCACCACCGCCCCTGCCTCCTGGCAAACCAACATGGCCCCCAGATAGTCCCACGGAGCAATCTCATCACTGGCTGCGTCCACGCTTCCGTCAAACCGACCTGCGCCCACAAAGCACAGATCGAGCGCCGTGGCGCCCAGACTCCGGTACTGGGCCCAGGCACCGCGAGGCGAGGCATGACCGTTGAGCACCACGATTGAGCCATCAAGGGTTGTCCGCGGGCTGGCGGTAAGCGCCACGCCGTCAACGGTTGCGCCTTCGCCCGAACGAGCAGTGAAACGTTGTCCGGTGGCCAGATTCTCCACCAGCGCAACTTCCAACACGCCGTTTCGCACCGCAGCCAGACTGCAGGCGTACCACGGCAGACCCATGGCGGCATTGGTCGAACCGTCGACCGGGTCAATCACGACCGTCCACTCCGCAGACGGTGCCGCCGGTGCCGCCGGTTCCGCCGGTGCCGACGGTGCCGACGGTGCCGACGGTGCCGACGGTGCCGCCGAAGCAGTGTGGATACCTGACTCTTCGCTGACCACATTGATCCCTGCGGCAAACAACACCTTCAGCGCCGCCTCATCCGCCACCAGATCGTGCGAGTACTGGCTCGCCTTTTCGGTCCCCGCCAGCTCCCAGTTCTCAAGGCCAGCGAGTACCCGGCGAACCTCGGCAACAACCTGTTCCATCAACGAGAGAATTTCGTCGCGAGTCATCGGGGTGGGGGCTCCATTCGGATTGGGGGCGACAGGTCGAACTTGCATCAAGAATTTTTCAGACCGTCGCCGTGGACGCTAGCCTCACGACGAATGATGCATTGTCCAGAAGACTGTCGGGGAGAGCGGCGCCCGTGGCTGTAGTTGACATTGCCACCTTTGTGGCTGACTTGAAGGATCTGGCCGGCGACCAGGGCTTCCATATTCACGACGAACGGCACTTCGTCGAGAGCTACTCCATGCGTCAGGCATGGGAAGTCGACCTTCATCCCATCCACGCCTGCGGCGGACCCCTCGATCTTCATCTGGCCATCGAGGTCGAACCCCGCACCATGATTGCGTTTGAGGACCTGATTCTGGAACTCACCGATCCCGAGGGTGAGATTCCTGACGAACATCACCTTCCGCTCATCCTCACCTGGGCCATGCCCCCGCTCCCCAAAGCGCCCGACCTTCTGGTGCTCGCCACCGACCTGGCGGGTGTTGCCGGCCCCGACCTCCCGCTGGAAGTCACGGCGCTGGACAACTACATGTCATTGCTTGACGCGCCAGAACGATCGCTCAGCATTGTGTCCAGGCTGACCGCGTCATTGTCACGGATCTACCAGGGTCAGGAAGACCTGGGCCCCACGCTTCCGTTGGCCGGAAAGGTGTGCGAATTTCTTCTCGACTCCGCACCTGCCTGGCTCGGTGACGCGTTCTGACCCCAATGTCGGGCAAAGTTTCGCCTGCATTTCTGGGGGCCGAACCATCGTTTTGGTAAACGAGGGGGGCGAGCGTACGCCGTTCACTAAACTGATGAGATGGCGGCGCTGGACTACAGCAACGACACTTCAGCACAAGTACCCAGTTCTTCCGATGCTCGCGAAGACAACGGCGGTCCCATCTGGGCGATGCTGCACCCCGACGCTGCTTGGCGCGGCCATACACCGTGGACCAGCATCGCATCCCAGATTGTTCTGATTGCCGCAGCGTCCGCCTTGTACTGGGTGGTTCGCAATGTCACCGCTGACCAGGCCGTCGCCGCATTTGCCAACGCCAGCGACATCGTGGCCTTCGAAGCCTCGCTCGGAATCGCCTGGGAAGCCACCGCTCAGGGCATGGTGATCGAGCACCAGAGCATCATCACGATGTGCAACTGGGTCTACATGTGGTTCCATTGGCCCGTCATTTTGTTCGCCCTGTTCTGGACCTTCTTCCGGGACCGCAGCGGTTACGTTCTGTTTCGCAACGCCGTCATCGTCTCAGGCCTCATCGGCCTTGGCTTCTTCGCCTTCTTCCCCGTCGCTCCGCCCCGCCTCCACGACCCCGCCAGCTTTCTGGATTCACTCGACGAGTTCTCCATCTCGTACCGCTACCTCCAACCCAAGAGCATCGTCAACCAGTACGCCGCGCTGCCAAGCTTCCACGTTGGTTGGAACCTGCTGTCTGGCTTCGCCCTTTACCGATCGACCCGATCGTTGGCGCTCCGCTCGTTCTCGGTCGTTTCGCCCATCCTGATGAGCATCGCCGTGGTCCTCACGGCCAACCACTGGGTGGTCGACATTCTCGCTGGCGCCGCCATCGCAGGAGTGAGTATGGCGTGCGCCATGTGGTTCAAGCGGCGCCGGGCCGACCAGCAGGCACAACCAGCCGCGACTCCACCGCCGCTCGCAACGTCCTAACGTACGCACGTAACCATCCACTCTCCGGCTCACGCCGAACCACAATGGAGGCGCCCAGCCATGGCAAGTATTGAAAGTATCGAAGGTATTGGTCCCGCAAACGGGAAGAAGCTCCGGGCCGCTGGCATCCGCGGCACCGGCTCCCTTCTCAGCAGCTGCTGCGGCAAGCCCGGCCGCAAAGCACTGGCCAGCGATACCGGCATCAGCGAAGCCATGATCCTTGAATGGGTCAACCGTGCAGACCTCATGCGCATCAAGGGCGTCTCAACCCAGTACTCGGACCTGCTTGAAGCTGCCGGCGTTGACACGGTCAAAGAACTGCGCAATCGCAACGCCGAAAATCTTCACGCCAAGATGGGCGAAGTCAACGACACGAAGAAGCTGGTCCGTCGGCCACCGAGCTTGGGCGAGACCCAGCGCTGGGTTGCCCACGCCAAAGAGCTCGAGCCAATGGTGACCCACTGAGCCAGCATGGGCCCTAGCAGGGTGCTGAAAAAGGGCTCGCGTTTTGGTTTGGGGTTCGTCATGCTTGGTTGATGCGTGGAACACCGGATCGTCAGTTGTCAATGTTGAGCTCTTTGAGCACCGAAGATCTGATCCCGGCG